>JAEEGL016306918.1_pt1 | contig 54347 bp, 22 predicted proteins | sample 9134231 | NCBI WGS metagenome assembly JAEEGL01 (sample SAMN16246548, study PRJNA631951) | gut metagenome | biome: gut microbiome; feature: rumen; material: fiber-attached | host: Bos | place: Iran: Karaj | collected 2018-10
AGTAGCCGTCACAACAACCTCAGGTGCTGCATTGACCATCACGTTGAACTCTTCGCTGACCACACCGCAACCATTTTCATTGGTGATGACAACGGTGAAGGTGTAAGGATCAACGCTCGGAGCGAGGGTCATATCCAGTACGTTGGTGGTCTCACCAGCCAGCGTCTCGTTGAAGAGTCTCCATTCGTAGCTGAAGCCGTCAACCAGAGCGCTTGTGTCATTGACATTAGCGGTGAGATGGACAGTAGTGGCAGCAACACCAGAACCGCAGATCACAGGATCACCAGCGATGACAACGGTAGCGTTACGCAGTACGGTGACAACCATGGTAGAGGAATCCGTGATTTCAGATTCGCAACCGCTGGCGGTCAAGGTAGCCTTCACCGTGTAGGTGTAGGTGGTGATGTCGTTGTCAACAGTGATTTGTGACTCGTGCAAGGTAGCATCGTTAGCACCAGCAACAACCACACCGTTCTTCGTCCAAGTGTAGGTCACGTCGCCGAGGATGCTGTCGTAAACAGCCGTAGCAGTCAACGTGAACTCGCCACCTTCGCAAATTACAGTGTCTTCGTCGCTGATAGCAACCGTCACAACAGGATCCGGATGGACGTTCACGGTAACCTCAGCATTGCTGATGCAAGAGGTAGTGGGCTGCTCAACGATCACTTCGAAGGTCGTGGTGGAATCTAAGCTGGTAGTGTAGGTGGATGAGGTAGCACCGCTGATGGTGTCGCCATTGGCCACCCACTGATAGGTAAGACCGTCAATATTGTAGTTGTCGAGATGTGCGCTCACCGTGACAGTACCACCTTCGCAGATGTCATACTCAGTAGTAAGAGCAGTCACAACCACAGGCTCGTTAACCAGAACCTCGAACGGAGCGCTTTCAACGGTACAGCCGTTTTCGTTGCGGACGAACACAGTGAAGATGTAAGGCTCGTCGTTGCTCGGAACAACAGTGTCGAAGACGTTGCTGTCAGTACCAACCGTGAGGTTGAACAGTCTCCATTCATAAGTGAAGCCGTCAACATCAGCCACAGTGTCATTGACATTGGCCACCAAGTGGATGGTGTCAGCGCCAACACCGTTGCCGCAGATGCTGTGGTCACCAGCAATCACAACGGTCGGGTTCGGGAGAACCGTGACGTTCATAGTGGAGGAGTCAGTGATGACTGACTGGCAACCGCTGGCCGTCAAGGTTACGAGAACTTCATATTGATATGTAGTCACATCGCCATCAACCGTCACCGGTGATTCAGTCAGAGTGGCTTCGGTAGCGTTGGCAACCTCAACACCGTTTCTGAACCAAGTGTAGACCGGAGTACCGAGGATGCTGTCGTAAACAGCCGTAGCAGTCAGGGTGAACTGGCCACCTTCGCAGATGGTAGTATCTTCATCGCTGATAGCAACAGTTACAACAGGATCAGCGTGTACGTGGACAGTGTTATCACCATAAGCCACACAGTTGGAGGTGGGCTGGAACACTCTCACGATGAAGGTGTAGTCAGCTGCGGTATCCAGCGTGGTGGTGTAGGTGGACTGAGTAGCACCAGCAATTGCATTGGTGGTGTCCTCGCTGTACCACTGGTAGGTCAGGTTCGGCATGTTGTAGTCACCGATGTTAGCGATGAAGGTAACTTCACCACCCTCGCAGATGTCATATTCGCTGATGGTGACGTTGATGTCAGCCGTATCATTGACGTAGACATAGAACGGAGCGCTTTCGGTGGTACAACCATTCGGGTTGTGGACGATAACGGTGAAGATGTACGGGTTATCGCTTACAGTCAGCGTGTAGTCAAGTACACTGGAGTCAGCTGCGCCGTTGACATTAGCGTCGGTGCTGTCAATTGTACGGTTGAACAGTCTCCATTCGAAGGTGTAACCATCAGCATCAACAACCGTGTCGTTCAGGTTAGCAGTCAGAACAGTAGATACGGCGTTCATACCGGCACCGCAGATGATCGGGTCGCCAGAGATTTCAACCGTGCTGTTCGGATAGACATGTACATCAATAGTAGAGCTATCGGTAATGACTGACTGGCAACCGCTGGCCGTCAAGGTCACGAGAACCTCATAACGGTAGCTGGTGAGGTCACCATCAACGGTAACCGGAGATTCAGTCAGAGTAGCTTCAGTAGCGTTTTCAATTTCAACACCATTTCTGAACCAGGTGTAGGTCGGCAGACCCAGGATGCTGTCATACACTGCAGTAGCCGTCAGCGTGAACTGACCACCTTCGCAGACGTTGGTGTCATTGTCAGAGATAGCAACCGTAACAACCGGGTCAGCGTGGACATTCACGGTAACCTCAGCATTGCTGATGCAAGAGGTCGTGGGCTGTTCAACGATAACCTCGAAGGTCGTAGTGGTGTCGAGCGTAGTTGTATAAGTAGCTTCGTTAGCACCCGGGATGGTGTCGCCATTGGCAACCCACTGATAGGTCAGACCTTCAATATTGTAGTTGTTCAGGTGTGCAGATACGGTAACGGTACCGCCTTCGCAGATGTCAGCCTCAGTAGTGAGAGCCGTTACTTCAACAGCTTCGTGTACATAGACTTCAAACGGTGCGCTCATCATCGTACAGCCGTTTTCGTTAGCAACGATAGCGGTGAAGATGTAAGGCTCGTCGTTGGCCGGTACAACCGTATCAAATACATTAGTATCAGTACCAACGGTCACATTGAACAGTCTCCATTCGAAGGTGAAGCCGTGGCTGTTGGTCACACTATCGTTGACATTAGCAACGAGGTGGATCGTGTCAGCACCAACACCCGTACCACAGATGTTGTGGTCGCCAGCGATTTCGATGGTCGGGTTAGCATAAACAGTAACCACAACAGTCGAAGAGTCGCTGATGACGGACTGGCAACCGCTCTGCGGCAGGGTCACCATCACGGAGTATTCGTAAGTGGTAACATCACCGTCAACGGTCAGCGGGCTTTCAATATAGATGCTGTCGTGAGCGTCAGCGATTTCAACGTGGTTGCGATACCAAGTGTAGGTGGCAGGTCCGAGGATGCTGTCATACACTGCGGTAGCTGTCAGAGTAACCTGACCACCGTCGCAGATAACAGTATCGTTGTCGTTGATTTCGAGGGTCACAACCGGATCTTCGTGGACGTTGATCGTGATTTCAGAGTAGCTCAAGCATGAGCTGGTGGTCTGAACCAGATTGACGCCGAAGGTCGTGGTGGAATCCAAAGTAGTAGTATAGGTTGCTGAAGTAGCACCCGGGATGGTGTCACCATTAGCGAACCACTGGTAGATGAGGTTCGGCACATGGTAATCACCAAGGTTAGCATAGAGGGTAACTTCACCACCTTCGCAGATTTCGGTCTCGCTGGCGGTTACAACGATGCTGGTAGTATCGTTGACATACACCGGGAACTCAGCACTGCTGGTGGAACAACCGTTCTCATTCCATACATGGACAGTGAACAGGTAAGCTTCAGTGCTCGGAGCAACGAGGATTTCAAGTACATTGCTGTCGGCGCGGCCAATCACACTGTCTTGGAGTGAGTTGATCGTACGGTTGTACAGTCTCCATTCGTAGGTGAAGCCATCAACCAAAGCGCTGGTGTCATTCACGTTGGCAATCAAGCGGATGGTGTCAAGTTCTGTGCCAGCACCGCAGATAACCGGATCACCCTCGATCTGGACGGTAGCGTTCGGCAGAACATTGACATTGATGGTTGAGCTGTCGGAAACCGTGCTCATACAACCAGATGCCGTCAGAGTGACATATACTGAATAGGTGAAGTTCACGCTATCGTTGTCAACCGTCACCGGATGGTCAACGAAGACGGAATCATAAGTATTGTCAAGTACAACACCATTTCTGATCCAAGTGAAGATCGGAGTACCGAGGATGCTGTCATACACTGCGGAAGCCGTCAAGGTGAATTCACCGCCAGAGCAGATCACCGTGTCAGAGTCGCTGATAGACAGCGTCACAGTAGGATCTTCGTGGACGATCACCTCGAAGCTGTCTTCGTCGAAGCAGCCCGAACGGGTTCTGGTAACCTTCACAATGTAGGTAGTGGTGGTGTCGATAGCCGGAGTGGTGTAGAACGGCTGAGTAGCACCATAGATAGCGTTGGCCAGGGTCACCTCATTTTCGTACCACTGGAAGACGAGATCGTCATAGTGGTAATCATCAAGGTTAGCAGTCAAGGTAACATTGCCACCTTCGCAGATGTCGGCCTCAGTAGAGGTAACATATACGTTCGGTTTTCTTTCAACCCAGAATTCAAACGGTTCGCTCATGGTACGGCAACCATTGCCTCTGGTAACTTCAACCTGAACGAGGTACGGACGATCATTCGGGTAGAAGTACTCGCTGAAGTATCTGCTGCTACCATAACCGAACTGCATATTGTCACGGAGCTCGCCATCAACATACCAAGTGTAGGTAAGCGGTCCGACGTTGATAGAAGAAGTATCAACATTGGCGAATGCGAAGATCGGGTCGGTCTGGCAGACATAGTTGTCACCAGTAACCTGGACTCTCGGGTTCATGTATACATTCAGTCTCTCTGAGCTGGTCTCCAGTGAAGTACAGCCAGACGGAATCTGATGTGCAACTGCGGTATATACATAGTAGGTATCATCATCATCAACAGCCAACTCGTTGAGGTTGTCGGTGAAGGTACCAGCGGTGACGTTCGGGATGAGTTCGCCATTTCTGTACCAAGTGTAGTAGTACGGGAACTCAACAGAATCAACACCACCATGAGTATGAGCAGTGATAGTCGGCTGACCACCGTAGCACATCTCGTAGAAGCTCAAGGTAACGCTGTCAACAACCGGAATCTCGTGTACGTTGATCACGATGCTATCGTAGTTGACACATTCTGAACCAACCTGGTAAATCTGTACGTAGTAGGTCGTGGTGGTATCCGGAGATACGGTCACGATGCGCTGCATGTCACCATCCAACGGGTTGGTGAGGCTGTCAGCGTACCATCTGTACATAAGGTTGGTGAGGTTGTAGTTGTCGATGTTAGCCGTCAGAACCGTGCTGCCACCCTCACAGATGTCGAGTTCGCTAGCGGTGATTTCAACAGCAGGCATCGGGTTAACAACCAGTCTGTAAACGTCGCTGGTGCTGACGCAACCGAGGTCGTTAGCCACCACAACGGTGAAGTTGTAGCTATGATCTCTCGGTTCGAGGAGGGTATCAAACTGCGTCATACCGAGACCATCAGCGATGGTGTCGTTGTCGAGCTTCCAAGTGAAGTTCAAGTTAGCAGTCGGATAATCATCCGTTACGTTAGCATACAGATGTACGGAGTCGAACTGGCAGATGAGCGGATCGCTGGAGATAACCACGTACGGATTCGGGTTCACTCTCAGGATACCAGAAGCAGTGCTGTCGGAAGTACAACCAGAGACATTCTGATAGACAACAGCGGAGTATACATACTCAGTGATGTCATTGTCAACGGTGAGCGGGCTGACCGTGAAGGTGGCACCATTTTCGCCAACAATGAGTTCACCGTTTCTGTACCAAGTGTAGATGTACGGGATGTTAGCCGTATCCACACCACCATGGGTGTAAGCGGTAACGGTCACCTGACCACCGTCGCAGATTTCATAATCGCTCAGAATGATGCTGTCGATAACCGGTCTCTCGTTCACCTTGATAGTGATAGTGTCGTATGACACGCATTCAGAACCAACCTGGTAAACCTCCACAGCATAACGAGTGGTGGAATCCGGATAGACGGTCAGTTCATTCTGCATACCGCCGTAGATAGGATCACCGCTTTCAACATTGTACCATCTGTACATGAGGTTGGTGAGGAAGCCGTTGTCGACATTAGATCTCAAGATCGTGCTGCCAGTCTCGCAGATCGTATCTTCGTAAGCGGTAATCTCAACAACCGGACGCGGATTCACAGTCACGCTGTAAACTGCGCTTTCAGTCACACAACCATGGACGTTAGAAACTCTAACGGTGAAGTCGTAGCTGTGGTCACGCGGCTCAACCAAAGTGTCGAACTGAGTCATGCCAAGACCATTGGCAACGGTGTCGTTGTCAAGCATCCAGGTGAAGTTCAGGTCAGCGGTCGGATATTGGTCGGTAACATTAGCATAGAGGTGGATGGTATCGTCCTCGCAGATCAGAGGATCGCTGGAGATAACCACCTGCGGGTTCGGGTTCACTCTCAGGATGCTGTCAGCATACTTACGTGCGGAAGTACAGCCAGAGACATTCTGAGCAACAGTAGCAGAATATACGTAGTCGGTGATATTGCCGTCTACCGTCAGCGGGCTTTCGGTGAAGACAGAGTCAGTAACACCTTCGATGACTTCGTTATTTCTGTACCAAGTGAAGATGTAAGGCGTATTCGGAACGTCAACACCACCGTGAGCGTGAGCGGTAATAGTCACCTGACCACCGTCGCAAATCTCATTGATAGAAAGTTCGATAGTGTCGATAACCGGAACCGGATTGACCGTGATTCTGTAAGAACCGAAGGTCTCGCAGTCAGAGGTGGTCTGGAATACTCTCACATAGTAATTCATTGTGCTGTCAGGAACAATCGTCAATTGTGACTGAGTAGCACCGAAGATTTCGTTAGCAGCAGTGGTATCATTCTTATACCATCTGTAGGTAAGAGCATTAGCGTTATAATCGCCAATGTTAGCCGTCAAGGTGATGGTACCGCCTTCGCAGATGGTGTCTTCGGAAGAAGTCACCTCAACGATGATGGTGTCATTAACATAGACATAGAACGGAGCGCTTTCAGTCAAGCAGCCGTGCGGGTTGTTGACCACTGCAGTATAGATGTACGGGTGATCCTGTGCCGGGCGGACATCAATGATAGTGTCAGCACCAACACCGGTACGAGGCGTACGGATAGTATCATTGTAGAGCAACCAAGTGTAGGTCAGTTCAGCGTCAATGTAATCGTTGGTTACATTAGCAGAAAGCATCACTACAGAATCTTCACAGATAATCGGGTCGCCAGCGATCACAACGGTCGGGTTCGGATAGACCGTGAGCGTGTCGGTAGCGAAGGTCTCAGCGGAGACACAGCCAGAGGAAACTTGTGAAGCAATTGCGCTATAAACATACTGAGTAATGTTGTTGTCAACGGTCATCGGGCTTTCCGTGAACATTGAGTCAGTAATACCTTCCATCAGGATACCGTTGCGGAACCAAGTGTAGGTGTAAGCATCGCTCGAAACACCTTGTGAAGCGTGAGCAATAACGGTCACCTGACCACCGTCGCAAATCTGGTCAATAGAGATAGTCACAGAATCCACAACCGGATCCGGAACAACTTCTACGTGGAAGGAGTCAATAGCAGTACAGAGACCGTCATTAGCCACCAGTGAGGAGAAGACCTCAACAAAGTAGGTGTGGCTGGTATTCAGAGTGTCTGTATAGGTCGGGTTGGTAGCACCCGGAATTCTATTAGTTTCGAGGACAGCATCCTTATACCACTGATACTGCAGATATTCAATGTTGTAGTTCTGCAGATTAGCAGTGAAGGTAACTTCACCACCAGCGCAAATAGAATCTTCAGTAGCAGTTACATGTACCACAGGAGCTTCAACCACAACAACCTGGAACGGATCACTGAAGCCGGAGCAGCCATTAGCATCCACAACCTCAACAACAAAGTTGTAAGCAAAGCCAGTTGACACCGGGAGTGAATCCCAATGGTAGAATCTGTATGACTGTACGGTCTGGTGGAGCTGACCATCCAAATACCAGTTGTAAGTAGTGGTCATCGGAGCGATGTCACCATCAACCCAAGCATTCAAGCTGATCGGCATGTACTGGCAGACATACGGGTTACCAGAAATCTGGACCCAAGGATTACGAACCACAGTAACGGTATCAGAGAAGTTCATCTGTGAGTATTCGCAACCAGGAATGTCAAGAACAATCACAGCGCTATACTGATAGTGAGTGGTATCATCGTCAACAGTCAGCGGGCTCTCTCTGAACCACGGACCACTCAGGAACGGATGTTCGAAGCCGTTTCTGTACCAGTTGTAGGTGAAGAGCGTAGAGTCAACTCTGTTGCCATAGAGGTCTTCCAACTCAACCCAAACATCGATTTCACCACCATCGCAAATAAGATGCGAGTTGTTCGCGATGTTCAAAGAGTTAACATGTGAGATCGTGTAAGGAACTCTCGGCCATACATAGACGGAATCCATACCAACAGCATGGCAGCTGGAGTTAGTCTGCGTAATATGGAGTTCGAAGATATTCCACAATGAATCGGTCATGGTGTAATGGAGGATGGGCTCCGTACCATAATCAATAGCAATTAAAGTATCATTACCGCTGGCGGTAGTATCATGTTTGTACCACTGGAAGGTGAGTGCTGAACTGTTATAGTCAGCAAGGTGAGCTCTGAAAGTAACTTCACCACCGACGCAAACGGTATCATAATCAGAAGTCACTACCACCTGGATAGAAGCGGTATCGTTGACATATACCGGGAACTCGTCGCTCAAGGTCGTACAACCACGATGGTTGGCCACCTGAACAGTGTACAAGTACGGGTTATCAGAAGCATCAAGATGAGCTCTCAAGGTGTCGGTAGTAGCACCTTCAATGTCTCTGTTGGCCAGTCTCCACTGATAAGTGAGGTCATGGTGTACAGTGTCGTTAACATTAGCAACCAAGAGGAGGTTGTTTTCAGTACCACTGACATTGCAGATGATCGGGTCGCCAGAAATCTGAACGGTCGGGTTCATGTAAACAATGATGGTAGTATCCACTGAGGACTCAGTAATACAGCCTTCGAGACCCAGATCAAGAACAGCACCATAAACGTATGCGGTAGAGTCATTATCCACTGCAAGCGGGCTTTCGATGATAGAATTGCCATTAGCACCAGGGATCACAACGCCATTTCTGGTCCAGATGAAGCGACCTTCAACCGGCTGGGCAGGATCTTGGTCATCCATCACCGTCAAAGTGATTTCACCACCATTACAAATGGTATCAAAGCCAGGATCAAGCTTCATGGTAAGTGCGATCGGAGCAGCAACGACGATGGTATCATAACCAATAGCGTAGCATTCTGAAGTGGTCTGACGTACGAGAACCGTGTAGTAAGTCGTCTTGAGAGGTTCAATCTCAAGGATGCGGCTGGTACCACCCCAAACCTCAGTAGAATCAGTCTCGCCTTCTTCCTTAGCATACCATCTGTAAACTAAGTTGTCGGCATTGTAGTCGCCTAAGTTAGCAGTCAAGATGACATGCGCACCGGCGCAAACGGTATCAGCAGTAGCAGTAACTTCAACGAGGATAGTATCGTTGACATAAACTTCATACGGAGCGCTGGTTACCGTGCAACCATTGTCATTGGAAGCAACAACCGTGAAGATGTACGGATTGTCGCGGAACTCAACATTAGAGATCACCAAAGTATCATTAGTGGACTCATTGACGGTAATCAAATTGTTGGATTCATACCAAGTGTAGGTGAGTTCGCGTGAAGCAACGGAGGTGTCGGAAATGTGAGCAATCAAGTAAATGTTGCTGTCAGTACGAGTGCAAACAATTGCATCACCCGTGATTTCGAGAACCGGGCTCGGCTGGACATAGACAGTGGTATCAATGAGTTCGGTGCGGCAACCGTCGAAGATCGGGTTGAACATCACAGCATACTCATAAGCTGTGGAGTCTCCGTCGATAGCGGCAGGAGAATCAAAAATGCGATTCAAGTTGGCGCCTGCAATCTGAACACCATTTCTGTACCAAGTATAGTAACCATCCATCTGAACAGGAGTTACTGCGAGCGCAACCTCACCGCCAAAGCAGATAGCAGTATCGCTCACCTGTTCCCAAGTCAGAACGGTCGGTTCCATAATCGTAATCGTATCAAAGCCCTGAGCCTTGCATTCGGAAGTGGTCTGCATCACATCGACAATATACTTGTTGTACTGGGTCGGATGGATTGTGAGGATGCGGCTGGTAGCACCGTGAATTTCTACGGTATCACCAACGTTATTGCCTCTCACTTCAGACCATCTGTAAACGAGGTTGTCAGCATTGTAGTCCACTAAGTTAGCGGTGAAGGTCACCTCACCACCAGGACAGATGCTGTCAACGCTGTGAGTTACTTCAACTCTTACGCTGTCGTTCACATACACATAGTAAGGATCGCTGGTAACGGAGCAGCCTCTTTCGTTGTAAACCGTAACCGTAAAGATGTAAGGTTCATCTCTGAAGGTCGTGTCAACGGTAAAGTCAACGGCATCCATACCAATATGAGTGTTAGAAAGTCTCCAATCATAGTGGAACGTATGTGTAGAAGCTGTATCGTTCAAATTAGCATGCAAGTTGATAGTACCGTGATCGCAGATAATCTGGTCACCGGAAATCCAAACGGTCGGGTTCGGGAACACATAAAGGGTATCTGCAGCGGCTTCGCTAACACAACCTGAACTAGCCTGGCTTACCACAACAGAGTAGATATAGGTGGCGGTATCGCCATCGAGAGCTTCAGGAGTATCATAGATGATAGAGTCAGCACCCGTCTGGTATTCAACACCATTTCTATACCAAGTATAGATGTAATCATCATTAGTACCATTAGTGACATTAGCAGCAGCAATGGTAACCTGATAACCGGCACAAATGGTATCATCACTCAGTTCAACAGAGGCAACTGCGGGAACATTAACTGCATGAACTGTGATTTCCGGATTGGTGGAGCAGTTAGCCGTCGGGTTGGAGACAATTTGTCTAACATTTGCAGAGATCACATAGTCATTAGCATCTGCCAGAGGAATCGTCACCGTATTGGCAGTAGCACCATCAATTTGCGTGCTGTTGAGGAACCAAGTGTAAACAATGTCAGTAGCATTCGGGTTAGCCAAAGCAACCGTAGCAGTGATTTCACCACCTGCGCAAATCGTGCTGTCAACATCATCAACTAAGATATAAGCCTGCGGTTTAGCAAGAACTGTAACATCAAAGTCATCAGACATCACATGACAACCGTTTCCAAAGTCAAGACCGAATGAGAAGACATGCGGGTCGTTCAAAACAGGAGTAGAAATCTGATAATAGCAGTAGTAACCATCAATAGCGCTGGTCCACATACCATGATATGATGAACCAACAACCATACCATCTCTGTACCAAGTACGATAAGATTCGACATCGTCAATGGTAAGAGAAGTTTGGATATGAGCCATCAGGATAATGTTATTAGTACCTTCACATACGGTGTGATTACCATGAATCGTAATCACAGGCAGAGCGAAGACCTTAACCTTAGCAGTAGCCGGTGCGGAAACGCAAGCCGGAGCTGCTGCTGAGGCAACAACAGTGTAGGTATAAACAGTAGAGTCAGTACCCATGGCCTGCGGTGAAACCGTGTAGGTATTGCCTGTCACACCATCGATAAGCGTGCCATTTTCATACCAGGTATAGGTAATCTCACCCAGTTCAGCATCAGCGGTAGCAGTAGCCACAAGGGTGACTTGACCACCGTCACAGATAGTAGTATCAGTAACTGTACCAATAGCTACAGCAACAGTGGGAACGTCGTGTTTGGTGATCGTGATATTACCTTCAGCAGTACAGTTGGAGTTCACCTGACGTACATTGGCAGTATAAGTGTGGGTTGCATCAACAGTAGCAACATAGGTAGCTTCTGTAGCACCCGGAATGGTATCACCATCCACCTTCCAAACATATACCAAGTTCGGAGTATTGTAGTTGCCGAGATGTGCTGTCAGGGTAACCACACCATTCTCACAAACATCAGTATCGCTGGCGCTTACTACAACTTCCGGATTGGCATCAACGTACACATAGTATTCTTCGCTCTGTGCCGAACAACCCGTCAGGTTGTTAGTAACGCTTACAGTATAAACGTACGGATAATCGCGTGCAGCAACAGCCTCATCCAGATCTGCGGAAGTTGCACCAGCGATTTCAACGCCATCCTGAGACCACAGATATTCATAAGTCACATTTGCAGCAGCAATCGTGTCATGCAAAGTTGCAAGCAATTGTACATTGTTGGTGTTGCAGAGGATCGGGTCTCCACTGATCGTTACAGAATGATTCGGATAAACATGAACAGTAGTGTCAATGAATTCAGGAGCACAACCTTCAATATTCGGAGCATACATTACTGAATAAGTATAATCCGTCACATCATTGTCAATAGCAAGCGGAGATTCAGTGATCATATTGGTAGTTGCACCTTCAATGGTAACACCATTTCTCAACCAAAGATAACTACCATTCAATTCTGTAACGGTCAAAGTAACCTGACCGCCTTGGCAGATATTGGTATCCGGAGTCAAGGTGAGAACCAGATCTTGCGGGGTAACCACTTTGATTTCGATCTCGCCTTCTGCTCTACATTCAGAAGTGGTCTGCATCACACGCACTTTATAAGTGGAGGTAGCATCAACGTTTAAGGTAAGAATGCGGGAAGTGGCACCCGTGATTTCAGTTTCAACAGCACCTTCAACCGTGTACCATCTGTAGATAAGGTTATCCGTGTTGTAGTTGCCGAGGTTAGCGGTCAACACAACCTGACCACCCACACAAACACTATCATTGTCGGCAGTAACCTCGACAAGAATGGTATCATTAACATACACATAGTAAGGTTCGCTCAAACTGGTGCAACCATTAGTGTTGGAAACCTCAACGGTGTAAATATACGGCTCATCCTGAGCGGCGACATTGGCAACCTGCAAGGTGTCAGCAGTAACACCAGTAACATTACCACCATCGGTAAGGTCGCTGTTGTAAAGTCTCCACTGATAACTCAAAGCACCAGTTGACATCAGCGTATCGTTGATATGGGCAACCAAAACAACGGTAGAATCATTACAAAGGATAGCGTCGCCAGAGATTGTCACAGACGGGTTCTGAATAACCGTTAGTGAATCCGAAACAACAGGTGCAGATTCGCAACCTGCGCTAGCCTGACGAGCAACCACAGAGTAAACAAAGGTGTGTGCGTCAATGTCGGTCAGGACAGGAGCGTCAACCAAGACAGAATCAGAAGCGCCTTCAACGAGCTGACCATTTCTATACCAAGTGAAAAGGTACGGCTCATTCGTTACACCATTGGTGGTGTGAGCAGTAACGGTCACTTGGGTACCCTCGCAAATTCCAGTAGAGGAGAGTTCAACACTGGTGATTTCGGGAACCTCGCTAACATTGACATTAGCCGTATGTTCAACCGTGCAACGAGTGCTGTTAGCCACAACTTCAACCTTAACAGGAACGGAACCTGTCGTGGCCACGGTGGTCGTCAACGTAGCGCCCACAGCACCATCAACCACAGTACCATCTACAGTCCAAACATAGGTAAGATCATTAGGATCGTAGAAAGCAGTGTCGTGAGTGTTGTTGAAGCCGATATTAGCCGTTGCAACCACTTCACCGCCTGCACAAATCGTGCTGTCCAAAACAGTCACGAAGACATCCGGCAAGTTGTAAATCGTAACGTCAAACGGCTCGCTGGTAACCGTACAGCCAGGACCTCTGTTGATAGTAATGGTATAGCTGTAAGGCTCATTCCAAACGGGGTTGATACGATTTTCTTTATAGTAGATAGTACCAGGATTAATCATGTCACCCATCATCGGGTTAGAAGAGACGTCGTTGTTATTGAGTCTCCAAGCCCAAGTCGTGTTAGCGGCATTGAATGGAGTAGCATCATCATTCTGGATGTGTGCCCACAGAGCAACGGTGTCGCCGAGACAGAGGCTGGCATCACCAGAAATCTGAACAGTGGGCAGTGAGTAAACATTCAAAGTCTTTTCAGCATCGAAACGAGCTGAGGTACAAGCAGAGCTCGGCTGGCTGACTGTTGCAGAATAAACATACGAGTTAACGTCAACAGCGGTGAGCGGAGCAGCATCGGTGAAGACAGAGTCAGTAATACCCTCCATCAACACACCATTTCTGTACCAAGTGAAGGTGTAAGGCTCACCGGCCACACCGCCATTAGCATGAGCAGTGACTTGGATGCCGTAACCCACACAGACAGCGGTATCACTCAAATCGATAGCGGTAATAACCGGAGCAGTCTCGGCGTGAATGGTTTGGCTACCTTCAGCCACACATGCGGTAGTGGTTTGGAAGACCTGTACGTAGTAAGTTTCGGTAGCAGGAACCACAGTGGTCAAAGTGCTGCTGGTAGCACCAGCGATAGCATTGGCATCAGTGATGGAACCCTTATACCACTGGTAGGTCAGGTTGCTTTCGTTATAATCACCCAGCTGAGCGGTCAACGTAACAGTACCATTTTCACAGATGGTAGTGTCATCAGCAGTAACCACCACATCAATGCTGTCATTTACATACACATAGTAAACATCGGAGAAGCTTCTGCAACCTGCGTTATCATAAACCATCACGGAGAATGAGTAAGCGTCGGTGCTGTCGGCTGCGGTGTAGGTCAAAGTATCCGTAGTGGCGCTGGCAACCGTCATATTGGTGTTGGCCAACATCCACTGATAGTGGAGTTCTGCAGTAGTAGTGTCATAACCATTCACATGGGCAACGAGAACCACATCCGTACCGTCGCAGATCATCGGGTCACCAGAAATAGCAATGGTCGGGTTCGGATAAGCGTAAACCGTGGTGTCTTTCGTAGCAGTACAACCAGCAATGTCGGAAGAGAAGACTACGCTGTAAACGTATGCGGTAGAATCGTTATCGATAGCCAACGGAGAATCAATCAAAGTATCCATGGTGGCGCCCGGAATCAGGACACCATTCTTATACCAAGTATAAGCACCTTCCTGAGAAGCCTCAGCAGAGATGATTACTTCGCCACCAGAGCAAATCATAGTGGTGTTGGCGAAGATGGCCAATGTGGGAGCGTCGAGAACCTTAACGGAATCCTCGCCGAAGGCAGCGCACTCAGAAGTGGTCTGCAGCACATCAACACGATAGTGGTTCCAACCGTTGTTTGCAGGAACAACCGTGATGACGCGTTCGGTAGCACCAGGAATTTCAACACCTTCTTCGTACCATCTGTAAATGAGGTCAGTGGTGTTGTAGTTGCCGAGGTGAGCTGTAAGAGTAACTTCAGCACCTTCGCAGAGAGAGTCAATGTCAGAGGTTACCACAACGCGGATGGTATCGTTGACATAGACTTCGTAAGGAGCGCTCTCAACGGAGCAACCATCGGTGGTGTTCGTAACGACCACAGTATAGATATACGGCTCGTCAGCGGCCGGACGGTTGTTCTCAATAAGAGTATCGTTGGTAGCACCTGCGATATCAGTATTATTCAATCTCCACTGATAAGCAAGGTCACCCATAGTAGCATCATAATCATTCACATTAGCTACAAGACCAATGCTGTCGTTGTGACAGATGATAGCGTCGCCGCTGATGGCAACGGTCGGGTTACCTTTCACGATAACCGTATCAGTAACGATTGCGGAAGCGCAGGCGGAGCTGGGCTGGCTGATGGCCACACCATACACATAGTTGGTGCCGAATGCGCCTTCAGCAACCGGGTTGTCATAAATGACGCTATCGGTAGCACCTTCAATCACTTCACCATTTTTGTACCAAGTATAGGTGATGGGCTCACCAGCAATGTAGGTGGTCGGAGTAGCCACAACGGTAACTTGATAACCTGAGCAGATCGTGTCATTGTCAGCATCCACTGTAACCACCGGTGTAGCCTTCGGGGTGAAGGTTAACGTATCGGTAGCGGTACAGCTAGAAATGGTTTGTGCAATGTTGCAAACCACTTTCTGTTCGCTGGTGGTGAGGAAGGTATAGGTCATGGTGTTGGAGGTAGCACCTGCAACCACAATATCATTCACTTTCCATTCGTAGGTAAGATCGGTGGCGTTGTTATCAACGAGGTTGGCGGTGAAAGTCACCTGACCATTCTGGCAGATGGTGGTATCATCGGCTGTGACTTCAACCACAGGAGCCTTATAGATGGTAACAGGATATTCATCGCTCATAGTTGTACAACCATTGCCACGAGAAATCTCAACGGTATAGATATAGGTCGTTGAAGATTCGCCCGTACGAACTGCATCATGATCAGCTTTATAAACTGAATTGTCAGTACTATTGATGATAGTACCCATCGTGCTGGCATTGATACCATCTCTATACCAAGTAGCGGTCAGAGCGTCACCCGTGTTCATACCGTTAACCGTAGCGGTAAGGGTAACATTCATATCATAGTCGCAAACAGTCGGGTCACCGCTGATAACAACGTCGAAGTTCTTGAATACGTAAATGGTATCAAACTTGTTGACATGGCAGCTGGTGCTGTCTTGTACGTAGCGCACCTCGTAAGCCACCATCGTTCTGTCGCCATCAACAGCCAGCGGGCTGTCAACGAAGAAGCGGGTGGTATCCGTGCTGATAAGTTCATTGTTTCTATACCAGCTGTAAGTACCGGCAGGAGCAGTAGCCGGATTCAGAGCCAGCGTGATCTGACCGCCTTCGCAGATGGAATCGGTGCCAGCAGGCAGGATTTCGAGAGCGAGGTTCGGCGCAGTTACTACCGTGATGGTAGTATCGCCAACGGCAGTACAGAAAGTATTGTTCTGCATCACTCTCACACGGTAGTGGGTGGTAGCAGTCGGATAAGTAGTAAGAGTGTTGTTGTATTCATTGGGAAGCTCAGTCTCGGTGGCGCCCTCAACGGTGTACCATCTGTAGGTGAGAGCTTCGTAGTTGTCAGCAACAGCTGCGGTAAGAATCACTTCCTCACCAGCGCAAACTCTGTCGGTGGTGGCATCAACACCCACAACGAGTGTATCGCTGACATAAACGAGATAAGGCTCGCTCACAACAGAACAGCCGTTAGGACCAGTTACAACAACGGTATATTCATAAGGATATTGACGATATTGTTTAGCCTGGCTATATACGCGGGTGGTCACATCCGTATTGACGTTATCTTCACGCCACATGAAAGTGTAAGTACCAGCGATAGTGTCGTTCAGAGTAGCTGTCAAGTTGACCACATTCTGATCTGCATTACCACAGAGCAGCTGATCACCAGTAACGGTGATAGTAGGATTCTGATAAATGTTTACAGTATCATAAGTGAGGTTGGAAGCGCAACCAGCGTTGTCGAAGGTCACATAGAGAGAGTAAACAACAATGTTGGAATCCATATCTTCGATGGTCGGATTGTCAACGAAAGATGCTGTGTCAACACCTTCCAGCAACTGACCATTTCTGTACCAGAAGTAATGGATGTTAGGATTGGTGATACCAGCAGGAATAACAACAGTAGAATTCAAGGTAACTTGGCCACCCTGACAGATGTTCTTGGGATTAACCGTGAATTTTGAAACAGGATCAGAAACCACAGTTACATCAACATCAGCAGAACCTTCGCAACCAGAAGCGGTGCGGATAGCCTTGAAGGTGTAAGTAGTGGTGGCATCCAAAACCGGGGTGGTGTAAGTGAGGGAGGTAGCACCTGCGATAGGTGTGGTACCATCATACCACTGGAAGGTATAGTCATCAACATTGTAATCATTCAAGCTAGCTGTGATAGTAGCCGTACCACCAACGCAGATGGGTTCAACAGGCAGGAAGGTAATAACAGCAGCGGTATCCACTCTGACAGAGAAGGGTTCGCTGACTGCCTGGCAACCGAGAGTAGCATCCGTAATGATTACATTATAAACGTACTCATTGTCGCTAGCGTTACGGGTATCCAACAATTCGGCATCGTCAGTACCAATATTAGCATTGAATAATCTCCACTGATAATGCAAGTTAGCTGTGGCGAAGTTATCGTTCACGCGAGCCTGGAGTTGGACGTTCTTTGTACCGGTGCAAACGATCGGATCACCTTCGATGGTAACGGTCGGCATCGGGCGGACAAAGACAGTATCATAAACGAAAGTGGTAGAAGCACAACCGCTAGAGGGCTGAGATGCTACTACAGTGTAAATATAAGGAGTAACCAAACCTTCTGCGGTAACAACCTCAGTGAGGGTAGCCTCGTGAGAGCCTTCAACTTCTACGCCATTTCTATACCAGGTATAGGTGTAAGCATTGCCATCACCATAATCGGTACCCGTTTCCATAGTAGCGGTAACAGTAATCGTTGAACCTGTGCAAACCGTATCAGTAGAAGGTGTGATAACCACAGACTGGACAACAGGATCAGATTTCACAGTGACTTCCTTATTGCCTTTAGCATTACAGCCCGTAGTAGTTTGAACCACTTGGACTCCGTAAGTGGTAGTAGTGGTAAGATTCTGAACCGTGAGTTCACGCTGGGTAGCACCCGGGATAGCGTGGGTATAAGTTGCATCATCAAACCACTGGTAGGTAAGATTTTGAGTGTTATAGTTACCAATATTAGCAGTCAGCGTAACCTCACCGCCATTACAGATAACTGAATCATCAACCGTAACAATAACGCTTGCGAAAGTATCCACATACACAGGATATTCTTCGCTGATAGTGCGGCAACCCGTAGTGAGGTTCACCACTTCCACTGTATAGAGATAAGGCTCATCCTGCAAAGTAACCGTCTCCGTCATCGTGGCGCTGGTAGCACCCGCTATATCAGCATTGTTTCTTCTCCACTGATAATTATAGGTCATTCCCGACACCGTATCATTGATATGGGCGGTCAAAGTAACAGTACCAGGATCAGAACAAATCAGAGCATCGCCTTCAACTGAAACAGAAGGAGCGGGAACCACAGTCACTTTCTGGGGATCGCTGGGCTGAGACACACAACCGCTGGCATCCTGAGAAGCCACAACAGTGTAAGAATAAAGCGTGCTTTCACCTTCGGTGGTGAGTTCTTCGGTAAGAGAAGCACCCGTAGCACCATCAATCTCAACACCGTTTCTATACCAAGTATAGGTATACGGCATACCATCCACACCGAGAGAAGAAGTAACGGTGAAGGAAGCCTGCGTGCCGGAGCAAATTACTTGCGGAGTTGACATCGTAAGTACAGGCTTCGGATCCTGATTGACATTCACCTTCACATTACCGTTGACCACACAGCCAGTAGAAATTTGGGTAGCTTGTACATAATAAGTAGTAGTCGTGGTGACATTAGAAGCAGTATAAGTATTGTCGCTTGCTCCCAAAATCAAGGTAGTAGGACTGATGGAGCCGGTGTACCATTCATAAACGATATCTGAATTAGCAGCACCCAAGAAGGTAGTGGTCAGAACGACATCACCGCCTTCGCAGATTTCGGTTTCAGAAGCACTAACCGTGATGTTGCCGAGAGAGTCAACATAGACCGGAAATTCACCGCTGGTAGCAGTGCAACCCGTAGTGGCATTGGTAATCTGAACCGTAAAGATATAAGGATTATCGCGGAGATCGAGAGTGGTGCTATAGGTATTTCCTGTACCAACAGTCACATTATCCATTCTCCAAGAATAGGTGTAAGCAACACCCGGAATAGTATCATTAGCAACAGCTGTCAGATTGACCGTACCTGCTGCGCAAAGGAGGTTGTCTCCATTGATTGCCACTGTCGGCATCGGAACCACCTTGACCGTGTCATACTTAGCAACCGTAGAGGCACAGCCGCTGGAAGCCTGAGTAGCGACCACGGTATAGATATAAGGAGTGATGATGCCTTCTGCGGTAACTACATCATTCAGAGTAGCAGCGTTAGCACCAGCCACCTCAACACCATTTCTGTACCAAGTGTAGGTGTAATCAGTGCCGTCGCCATAACCAGTACCCGTATTCATAGTAGCTTCAACGGTAATGGCAGTACCTGTACACACGGTATCAGCAGCAGGAGTGATGGTCACGCTCTCAACGAGAGGATCATTGTTGACCGTGATTTCACGGTTACTCTTAACGCTGCAACCCGTGGTAGATTGAGTAACAACCACGCCATATGTAGTGGTGGCGGTCACGTTCTGAACCGTGAGCTCGCTTTGTGTAGCGCCAGCAATCGGCTGGGTGTAGCTATCGTCGCTATACCACTGATAAGTGAGGTTCTGGGCATTGTTGTCAACGAGATTAGCGGTAAGAACCACATCACCACCTTGACAAATGATGGTATCATCTGCTGAGACCACAACACCTGCAAGGGTATCGACATACACCGGATAAGCTTCACTGATAGTGCGGCAACCCGTGGTGGTATTTTCAACTTCCACTGTATAAATATACGGTTCCTCTTGGTAAGTCACCGCATCAGAAAGGGTAGCGGTGGTGGCACCAGCGATATCAGCATTGTTTCTTCTCCACTGATAATTGTAAGTCACACCAGAAATCGTATCATTGATGCTAGCCGTCAAGGTAACCGTACCCGGAACAGCGCAAATCAAAGCATCACCTTCAATTGAAACAGAAGGAGCGGGAACCACGGTCACTTTCTTGGGATCGCTGGGCTGAGACTCACAGCCGCTGGCTTCCTGGGAAGCAACCACTGTGTAAGCATAAATCGTGCTTGTATTTTCGGCGGTAAGGGTCTCGGTAAGAGAAGCTCCGTTAGCGCCGTCAATTTCAACACCATTTCTATACCAAGTGTAAGTATAAGGAATTCCTGATACACCTTGAGTAGCAGTAACGGTGAGTGAAGCTTGTCCACCAGAACAAATCGTTTCGGCAGAGTTCAGTGCAAGAGTTACACTAGGAACTGCGCTAACTTCAACTTTAGCATATCCGCTCACTGCACAAGAAGTAGAGATCTGAGTAGCTTGCAAGTAATAAATGGTAGCTGTAGTAACATTTGTGGCAGTATAAGTGTTGGCATTAGCACCAGCAATTATATTGGCGTCATCGATGGCAGTGTGATACCACTGATAAATAATATCGTTATTAGAAGAACCGAGGAAGGTGGTGGTCAAGACCACATCTCCACCTACGCAGATTTCAGCTTCAGAAGCGTTAACGGTAATGCTACCAAGCGTGTCAACATAAACCGGGAACTCTGCGCTGGTAGTGACACATCCAGTAGCTTCATTGGTGATCTGAACCGTAAAGATGTACGGATTGTCGCGGAGAGAGAGAGCAGTACTATAAGTTTTACCTGTACCTACAGAAGCATTATCCAATCTCCAAGAATAGGTGTAAGTAACACCAGCAATAGTATCGTTAGCTTCAGCAGTCAGATTAACTGTACCAGCGGAACAAAGAATATTGTCACCGTTGATCATAACCGTAGGAGCAGGATAAACGCTAACCGTATCGAAGGCGGGTTCAGAAACACAGCCGCTGGTGGTCTGTCCAGCTACTACATTATATATATATGTAGAAACCTGCGCACCAGTGGTCAGGCTTTCAGTATAAGTGTTCGTGGTGGTGGTAGCGATTTCAACACCGTTTCTATACCAAGTATAGGTAGAGTCGCCAGCTGCGGGATCGAAAGTGGCGGTGGCGGTCAGTGTGACCTGAGTGCCAGAGCAGATGGTGTCGTGATCGGCAGCGAGAGTAACGGTGGGCTTAGTAGCGGTCTTCACCTCGTAAGAAGCGGTAGCGGTACAAGAGGGGTTCGAATAAATTTGAGTGAGGTTGACCACGTAGGTACCAGCAGCATCAACAGTGATGGTGGCAGTAGAGTCGAGAGTATTCCAAGCATAAACTACTGCAGGAATATCGTCAGTGGAAGGGATAGCAGTCAAGGTAACCTCACCATCTTCGCAAAGGACGGAGTCGCTTGCCACGATTCTAACCGTCGGCAGCGTATCGACTTGAATCTCGATAGCAGCGGAAGCCAATGCGGTACAACCGGCATAGGTCATCGGGTCATAATAAGCCACTGCAGTGATAACATGGGGAGCCAACTGGGCGGTCAAGCCATCAGCTGCGGAGAAGAGTTGTGTACTATAACCTGGCCCCATGTTGGGTCCTGTGACTTCATTTCCATCCAAAAACCAAGCATATTGAGCACCGTTAATGGGGAGGTAAGGACTCATGGCCACGACGGTGACATCAGTGCCCGAGCAGACACGGCGGTCGCTGCTGAGGGTGATCTCACCGGGAGTGAAGACCACCAACGTGTCACTTACTACTGACACTGAACCACAACCATTGACATCAGAGATGACGAGAGTATAGATCAATGAATAGAACGGATCAGCTTCGCCGAGGTCTTCAAGGTTGTCGGTGAAGGCCGTGTCGTGGGCGGGCAGTTCGATACCGTTTCTATACCATGTATATATATACTCATCGCTGGCGGTGATTCCCGTGGCGACCACATCAATGGCACCACCGACACAAGCACCAGCTGCATCCACGGTCTGACCTTGGAGGTAGGTGTGGATGGTCACGCTGGCTGCGGTGGGCAGTGCGGTAGTCACCTCGACGGTCTTGGTGGCGGTCACCGAGCATGCGGTGGACTGTGCGTCGCCGCCCGTGACGGTCACGGTGGCAGTCACCGGAGCGGTCACTCCTGTGACGAGGGCGGTAGCAGCGCTGCCGCTGGCGTCACCTCCCCAAGTGTAGGTGGGGTTGGTGAAGCCTGCACCGATCGCCTCGGCTGAGAACAGCACAGAGTCGCCGTTGCAGACCAGGGCGGGTTCGGCGGTGATTTCGCCGGATGCCACGGTGTTCACAACCTTGACGGTGGTGGAAGCTGTAACGGAGCATGACTGAGTGGGGGTGAGACCGACAATGGTGACACTAACTGTAGCGTCACTGGTGAGTTCGTCTGTAACAGCTGTTGCTGTCGTTCCGTGAGCATTGGTGCTCCAAGTATAAGTGGGGTTATCTCCCAAATAGCCATCCGTCTCAACGGTCAAAGTAGCTGCATTACCTGAGCATACTGAATCGGCGATCAAAGTGGCAGTCGGTTGGGGATAAACATAGATTTCAAGAGTATTACTTCTGTAAAAACAGTTACGGCCGGGATCATAGATTTCGAGAGTATAAGTATGCGGGGCCTCGCTGATGGTAGGAACAGCTGATGTGAAAAGAGTAGTGGTACTACCATCTATCCACTGACTACCATCCTTAATCCAATGGTATGCATCGGGACCCAGCGCAAGGAACTGCGTGGCTGATGTGAACATTGTAAGGGAGACTCCAGTAGGTTGGCAGAAATGCGTACCTGACTGTGAATAGATTTCAATCCCTGCACCATCCAAAACGGTGAAGGTGGTATCTGCGGAGCAGCCACCTGCATCAACCACAGAATAAGTAATGGTTCCCGTAGTAGGGGGAACATCAAAGATGGAGTCGTTGGAAGTACCGATGAGGGTGGTACCGCGATAGAAGCTATAAGGAGCTGCACCGTTGGTTGCTTTTAAGCGCACTTGACCTCCAAGACAGACAAAGTCATTGCCCATGGGAGCAGGGAGCCCCGTGGCATTTGAGACTGCAAGATGAAGTGTAGAAGCCGAGAAGCTCACAGTTACTGCTTCGGAGGTATCGTTACACATATCCAAACCCTCATACTCAGCCACGGCCTTATAGTTACCGGCTGCGGTAGCCACATACGTGTTGTTGGTTCCGGTGTTGGCAATATAGTTACCGTCCTTCAACCAAATCCATCTTGCCACCATTGCGGGACTGCTGGTGGTGGCAGTCAGGGTTTGTTGGGAGCATGCCGTAGTCGGGGCGGCCGTTACGGCAACGGTGCCACGCGCCACGCGGGTGAGGGTGAACACAGCCGATGTGTCGGCGGGACCCTGGCAGGCACCTGCCTCGTAGCGCTGTACGATCACCTTGTAATACATGACAGGACTAGCGCTTGACATGTTGACCACGAGCTCCTGGTTGTTGGTAGCACCCGCGGCGCCGCTATAACCGGCACCATGGTTGGTACTACTCATCCAAGTATAGGAGTAAGTGGTGTTGGCCGTGACGGGATCGTCAGACACAACTGCATGCAATGTCACCATTGCTGAGGAGCAGGCATACGAAGGACCTTCTATATGCACCTGCAAGCTCTGTGTGGCATTCACACGACTGGTCTCATACACTCCGCCTGAGCGGCTTGTATAATCAGAAGCAATCATTCCCGAGGCATTCGGAGTGACACTACCATGGTGTAAAATCCAGGAGGCATGGTTACGACCTGCGGTCGCATCGTCTCCCGACGACACCAAAACCGTCTCGCATTTTGCCTGATATCCTAAAAACATGAACACCATCAGGAAAAAAATCGTAAATTTTTTCATTGCTTAGAATTTAATTATTACTATTTATTTTTATTTTCTTTCCAAAATTCAAATTTATAACTACACTGATATTAAATCAGTTATACTCGTTTTTCCAATAAATGTTTCAGTCGAATTCAAAATTCAAACCCTATTTTTCGTTTTAATATATGAACTTGCAAAAATACAAAAATTTCTCGATGTACATTCACTTCCATTATTTTTTTTGAAATCATTGTGGTTTCTAACAAAAAATGACTTTTCAACAGGTTTTCAACAATTTCCTATTTTTTTCTTATTCAAGAATTTACAAATTTTACTTTGATTTTAATTAACACCCCTTTTTTGATAAATTTTTTTTGCAATTTTTTCTCCCCGAAAAAAAACATGCTCCCCCTTCAGAGGGGAGCATGTATCCGTATCATATTTCAACAAAAAGAAATATGTATATATATAACTAATAAAGGAGGCTTATTTCCTTTTTTAGTCGTTGCATGGCGGTAGCGGTTGGAGAGTTTTCGGCCACGGCCTCAAAGATTTGGGTATGAAGGTCTGTAGCCATAGCCCCATCGGGCAGTTTGCCAGCGGAGAGGTTGATAATGTTGACCACTCGTTCTTTAGCGTTTTTGATGGCATCCCACACCTCAGCAGAAATATAAATCTGCTGGGACAAGTTGTGTTCGTATTCACTACGGATCGTGGCCAGTAAGATTGTTTGCATCTGGTAGGCCGTAAGTTCTGGGTTATTGACTCTGAATATGAGCTGGTTGGGCTCGATGCGTTCAAGGAACATAGCCATTCTCTCATAAGCTTGGAGGCGCATCGGTAGTACGTGGGATTGTGATTCATACTTCAATTCAAGGATGCGCTTTTTCTGGTCATTTTCAATGAAATAGCGAATGATAAGATAGGCTGTAGCCGCAAGAATCAGCGAAGGCACAATGGCGATGATAATGATGATGGCTGTTGGCATAGATTTGATCATTAAGTTTTTATCCGCAATAGAAATGCTCTTTTACGATATCCATCATCAGTTGCGGGTTCTTTTCGATGCGCTGACGGATATCAGCATCTTTGTAAGATTTAAGCTGCTTGATAATATCGTCGATCATATCGGCATTGAAAACGCCATATTTCTCAAAAATGCTTCTATGGATGGAAAGTTGGTCTGCTGACTCGGAACAAGAGGCGGGGAGTTGGGCAAGCGTTTCGAGGCGTGCCTTATGTTCGGGTCTATGGATATTGATATCCACATAGGTAGCGGCGGCTAATTCGAGTGGTTTCTCCATTTCGAAACCATGGCGGGCGGCCACGACGAGACCAGCCAGCAAGAGGTAGATGTCAGCAGAGCCATCGGGGCATCTGAACTCAACGGTCTGCTTTTGTGAATGGTCCACATTATTGGCTTTTTCCTTGGGGTTGGCCAACGCGACCATGTCCTTGGCGCTGGTCCATCCGAGCGGCACTCGAACAAGCACCGAGCGGTTACGGTCTCCCCAGCAGATGGAAGTTGGGGCTTCTTGATGCGGCACCAAGCGGAAATAGGACGTGGGATTTGTATTTCCGAAAGCGGTGAGCGAAGAGGCGCAAGTCATATAACCGGCAATGGCATTCTTGGCGATAGAATTGAGTTTTCCTTTGGTCACCATCTGATTCTTGCCATCTTTCACAATACGGGTGTGAATATGGAGACCGCTGCCTGCTTTGCCTGTGGTGATTTTGGGGGCGAAGGTCACATCGAGACCGTACTGGTAGGCAAGGTTTCGGATAATCCACTTGGCTAACACCAGCTGATCAGCTGCATCCTGTACGTCCGTAACGAGAAATTCTATTTCATTTTGTTCATAAATTTTATCATCAAGCGTAAAGTTACCCACTTCGGAGTGTCCATATTTGATGAGTCCACCCACCTGTGAAATGTAGAGCATACACTGGGTGCGGAATTCCTCGAATTTGGCGAAAGGTGCCGACTCGTGGTAACCCTTCTGGTCGGGGGTGAGGTATAGTTCGTCTTTATCACCAATTACATAATATTCAAGCTCACCCATAGCTTGGAAGTCATAACCCGTAACCTGCTTGAATGATTTTACAGCTTTGCGGAGAATGTATTCCGGAGAGTTTTCCATCGGGAGTCCGTCCTTATTAAAATAGGAGCACAGGAAAGAGAGGGTGGGTATGGTAGCGAAGGGATCCACGAATGCAGTACAAAAACGCGGGATGACATACATGTCGCTAGAGTCGGCATGAATAAAGTCGGGGAATATGTTGGATCCGTCGACACGCTCGCCACAGGAGAGAATCTGTTCGAGATAATCGTGGTCATTGAGCACGAAATTCAGTGTCTTGATACGTCCATCTCCTGCCACATAGCGGAAATTGACCATCTGAATATCATTTTCTTCAACAAATCGAATCATGTCGGCTTTTGTAAAATCTTTAGGAGATTTCTTGAGATAAGCCGCAATCTGATTCATGTTCATGTTCTGCTCTTCTTTCATAACTTACAAATTTATATTGCTGATAGAATTAAAATAATTTCTGATTTTCATTTGAAGATAACGTTCGTTATCGGAATAGTTCTCAACTCGGGGTTCTGCTCCATTCTGCAGCAGGACCAGACCTTGTTCAACGTTGTCAAGCAAAGGGACAAGGTCAATAGTAGTGATGTAGTTAAGCTGATAATCTTCTATGACCACGTGGTGCAAGTCTTCAGAGGCGGAGGCCACTGTCGCGAAATAGATATTATTTTCCTCACAGTAGGGTGCGATATAGCTCATCATATCGTACCAAGAATCTGGCCTCTCTGATGCCAAGTTAAAGAGAATGACCGCTTGATAGGGAGTGCCTTCTGTCAGGCTCTGCGGGGTGCATTTGAACTGGCCCGACTCGCTAACCACATACCGGTCGAGGGCTTCAAGTTTACGCTGACGCTGGGTGGTGTCATTGGCATCGGGACGTTTTTCATAATGTTTGGTCACGAGGAAGGCGCCATCTTCATCTCGGTGCCAGGTCCACACTTCCGTCTCTATCACATCGCCTGGAGAGGCAAGGTCAAGGGCTATTGGAAGAGCGTCTCGCACATGCTGACCTGCTGTCACAAGGAGGTAAGTCCAGTCTTTGTCGGCGGACTGTATAAGCCACAGCTCCTGACTGGCAGGAAGGGGTTCTCGGCACAACAGCACCCAGTCTTGGGGAAGCTGTGCGGGGATGGTGATATGGGTGCCTTCATATTGTTGGGCGTATTTCATGAAGTCGTTGAAAAATGCTTTCGGCAGAGGATAGGTTGGGGTGGAGGCATCCAAATCGGCAAAATCGGAAGGAATCGTGCTCAACGGACATTCGGCGGATGCTCTTGGCTGCTCAACGGGCGGAGTCACTCTTTTTTTGCAAGAGCCTAAGAGCAATATACTTATTGCCACGATTCCCAGTGTGCAGGCCCATCTATACCGATTCATTTTTTCTGTTTTTAGGTTAATGTGGCAAAAATACATGAAATTTTTTGAATAAGGTTAATTGTTATATTGTAAAAGTGTTTGTGCGATTTTTTCTGGGGACAATCCGCACTCTTCGTAAAGGGAGGTCATATCACCATGGTCCACAAAGCGGGCAGGAACGGCGATAGGAATTACTGGTACGGGGGACTGGCTTTGGGCGACCACTTCCGATACTGCTGAGAAGAGTCCACCATGCACCACGCCATCTTCCACCGTGAAAAGGATCTCATGGGTGGCTGCCATTTCTTGCACAAGCTGGGTGTCCAATGGCGCAAGAAAGCGCATGTCCACATGTGTGGGATTGAGGCCAGCCTCTCTCATCAATACTAAAGCCTGCTGAACATGCTGTCCCATTTTTCCGATGGACAGAACTGCCATTTTTTCTCCTTTTTGCAACACGCGTCCTTTCCCTATCATCATCTGTTTCATCGGCTGTCTCCAATCTGCACACACTCCCCTACCCCGAGGATATCTTATAGCAAAAGGAAGTTCGCGGTAACCATACGCGGTGTACATCAAATCTCTCAATTCAACTTCATCCATGGGAGATGAGATGATAATGTTGGGTACGGAACGCAAGAATGCCAGATCAAAAACGCCATGGTGGGTAGCACCATCTTCTCCCACCAGTCCCGCGCGGTCGATACAGAAGATAACGGGCAACTTTTGGAGAGCAACATCATGAATGATTTGATCGTAAGCCCGTTGCAGGAAAGAAGAATAGATATTACAAAAAGGAACCATGCCCTGTGCGGCCAATCCTGCGGCAAAAGTAACAGCATGTTGTTCCGCAATACCCACATCAATGGCGCGATCAGGGAATTCCTTGGCCAGAATTGTCAAAGAGCAACCTGTAGCCATCGCTGGTGTGATACCCACCACCCGTTCATCCTGTTGAGCTAATTCAAGAATGGTTTCTCCAAAAACATCTTGATATTTAGGTGCTTGTCCATCTTCTGAGGAAGCTATACGTTTTCCTGTATCGGGGTCAAACTTACCTGGGGCATGGTAGGTGGTCTGGTTTTGCTCTGCTGCGGGCAATCCTTTTCCTTTCACTGTAATCGCATGCAACAGACGGGCTCCTTTAATAGGTTTCAAGTCTCTGAGCACCTTCACCAAATACTCCACATTGTGACCATCTACTGGACCAAAGTAGCGGAAACCCAAAGCCTGAAAGAGATTGCTTCCTCGCAAAATTGTTCCTTTGATGGCATTTCCCATCTTGCTGAAAAAGCGTAGTAACCGATTTCTTACAGGCTTACTGGCCGAAAGGAAATTCCAAAGGCGATTTTTAGCACGATTGTAGCCAGGAGACGCGGTGATATGCAGCAGATACCGGCTCATCGCGCCGACATTCTTATCAATGGCTATTTTGTTGTCATTAAGAATGATCAACACGTTGGCTTTTGTCTCGGCAGCGTGATTAAGGGCCTCAAAAGCCATTCCCCCGCCGATGGAGCCATCGCCAATAACTGCGATATAGTTACTTTCTTCATCTCCAGACAGTTTCCCTGCCACAGCCATTCCCAAAACGGCGGAAATGGAAGTGGAGGAGTGTCCTGTTCCAAATGCATCGTATTCGCTTTCCGACATTTTCGGGAACCCACTGATACCATGATACTTGCGATTGGTATGAAATTGTTCTTTCCGTCCTGTCAGAATCTTATGCGCGTATGCCTGATGCCCCACATCCCATACCAACTTATCGGAGGGGGTGTCAAACACATAATGGATGGCCACGGCTAATTCCACGGCTCCCAACGAGGAGCCAAGATGCCCTGGATTCTCTGCCGTCTCGGTAATAATATAATCCCTTAACTCCTCACATAATTTCGGCAATTCCGACACTTGGAGTTTCTTGAGATCGGCGGGAGAGTTGATCTGAGAGAGATAATGGTATTTACTGGTCCTCATTATGTATCAAAGCATCATAAAAGTCAACGAGGTTTTGGGTTATCACCTCATTATTATGGTTAAGAGCCACAAAGTTGCGGGCATTTTCCCCAAGAATTGCACAAATATCAGGGGTGTGTACACATTTGGCTATCGCTTCTACAAATTCTTCTGGCGTATCGGCCACCAAAATATTCTTTCCATTTTCCACTGCAAGGCCTTCAGCACCGATGGTAGTGGTGATGATGGTTTTACCAAGAGCCATTCCTTCAATGATTTTCACTCTAACTCCACTTCCCGACAAAATAGGCACTATCATAATGTCCTTTGAGAGGATAAACTCATTGGCAGAGGGCACTTCGCCTGCAATGATAAGATTTTTGTCGGTACGGTGGGCGATGGTGGGAGGAATGCTGCGACCCGCAATGGTAAAGGTAATTTCGGGGAAACGCTCCAGCACCAATGGCCATACATCATCCAAAAAAAACTCGATTCCTTCCACATTCGGCCGCCAATTCATGCTGCCCACATGGAACAATTCAGGAACATCAGAAGGCATATACTCCTCATTATCTGGATAGTCATCTATATCTATGCCCAAGGGGAGAATCGTGCCCGGTAGAGAGCCATAAAGGGTTGAAAAAAAGTGGTAGTCGGGTTCCGAAATCGCGGCAAAAGCATCAATCTGTCCCGCTAATCCGCATTCGTATCGTTCTAACTGATTGGACATATATCGGATAGCCCATTTTTTTATCCAATTTCTCTCGTTTTTTGCCACCCTCTTCCAGATTTGATGTTCAATATTGTGGGTTCTGAGAACGATTTTGGCATTAGAAAATTGTCGGATAATTGAAATATAAGGAGTTGTGAAGAGAGATTCGAGATGAATAATGTCGAAATGCTCTTTTTTCAGCACTTCTGCGATTTTTTTGGCGAAGTTTTTTGAATAAAAACGACTCACTTGATAAGCCTTGCGGGTAAAGACTGTCTTAAAAGCCGCAGTATAAGAGATGGAGGTGTCCACAAATACAGATTCGAAGCCTGTAGCAGAGAGATATTCGCTTGGCAAAGCATTGCGGTTTACCCTGTGCTTGGGGGTTTCAATTGCCAACACCTTCACCTGATGACCGGCATGAAGGAGCCCTTGTGTGACGTTGTTCATCGCAATTGTGCCGCCATCAGAAGGAGGGAAAGGAGGTTTATGACAAATTTGTAGAATCTTCATTATGATTGGGTTTTTCGGGATTTTTTATGTAATAAAGTCTTTGCTTTTCTGAAGAAATTGGCGTATGCGTCCGGTGACATCACTGCCGAATCCACCGCAGCCTTGTATGTCAAAAAAACACAGATAGGAACTGTGACAAAAGTAGAAAGCCACATTCCGAACCACACGGGGGTATCTCCATTTTTCGCCATTTTTTCGCCAAAGATAGAGATGACAAAATAGAAGGCAAAGAAGACCACCGTTATAACCAAAGGAATGCCTATACCGCCCTTACGAATAATTGTACCCAGAGGTGCTCCTATAAAGAAGAACAAGAAGCAGGCAAGAGGCAATACCAATCGTTGGTGGTATTCAATCTGAAACTCTCTTAACTCCCTTTCTTTCAATTCTGTAATAAGATGAGACTGTGAAAGACTACCCAGCAGATTATCGGCCTTAGCAAGGGCTCGATAATATACTTGTTCTTGCATGGCCGGAGATAACTCTTCGAATTGGAAAGTCTGTGAAGTAACTGGCCTGTCTCTCCACCCTTCACCTCTGACTTTCAAATCTTTATAAAATGCTGCTTCATATTTTCTGAACACATCTTCGGAAATGACATTCATCTCGGATTTTTTAATTACGATTTCTTCTCCAATCTTTTGGAGCTTAGAAGCTTTACTATTCTCCTTGAAGAACTCGTCGCTAACATTCTGCATCTCAAAAGAAGAGATGTCCATTTTCATATATTGCTTGCTGAATCTTGCGAAAAAATAGGGATAATGGGCTCCTCGGCTGTTTTGGTTTCGGCTCTCATCCCATAAATAGCCATCATACAACGTAAAGACAAAAAATTTCTTATCGGGAGTAATGGTCATCGTGCCTCGTTTGGCATAGGTGCCCGTGATATTTCCCATATGTTTGGAGTGGTCATAAATAAGCACATCTTCAATATTTTCATTATCGCGATGTTTCTTACCAATGCGTATGATATAGCCGTCAATTCCATCATAAAATACGCCTTCATCCATACTGAGGGTGGGTTTTTGTTCAGCTATTTCATACATCATCGTACGCCACTTCACGTATGCGGCGGGCACCACATTATCAGAGAACCAGAAGGAAAAAACAGCCAATAGCAATGAAATAAGAGCCAACGGCTTCATCAGACTAGTGATAGAAATTCCCGCTGATTTCAGCGCAACAATCTCGTATTTTTCGCCCAAATTCCCAAATGTCATCAACGAGGAGAGAAGCACAGCCAAAGCCATGGCCAAGGTGACAAAAGTAGCAGACACATAGAACAACAATTCCAAGATCAAATACCACTCCAATCCTTTCCCTACCAAATCATCCACATACTTCCACAAGAATTGCATGTCGATGATGAGCAAAGCCAGGAAAAAGGTAAGGAAAAAGGGGGATACAAACTTCTTGACCAAGTATCGATAAACGATTTTGGTGAAGGAGATGTCGAAAAAGTGTCTTTTTACCTTAGGTCGGGGTTTCACAGCTCAACAGTTAGAAATCGCCAAGCGAAGTGGTAGGCAGTTGTTGAAGGGCCGCCTCAGCCTGTTCTTGGTTGGGGGGCGTTCCGTGCCATTTGTGGGTGCCCATCATAAAATCTACACCCATGCCCATTTCGCTCTTCATGACAATCACCACAGGTTTCCCTTGTCCCAGCTTGGATTTAGCCTCGCGCAAGGTATTCACAACTTGCTGCATATCATTGCCATCCATCTCCATAACGGTCCAATTGAAAGCCTCCATTTTGGCTTTGAGGGAACCGAGCGGCATAACATCATCGGTAGAGCCATCAATCTGTTTTTTGTTATGATCGATGATGGCGATAAGATTATCAACCTGTTTGCCGCCAGCAAACATGAAAGCCTCCCAAATCTGGCCTTCTTCAAGCTCGCCATCGCCTGTGAGCACGAACACGGTATGCGGGTCGTTGTTCTGTTTTTTGGCAATAGCGGCACCTATAGCCACTGAAACGCCTTGTCCGAGTGATCCGGAGGCAATGCGGAGGCCGGGGAGCTTCTCCACCGGAGTGGGGTGCCCTTGAAGTCGTGTACCTAGTTTTCTAAAGGTGGCCAACTCACTGACAGGAAAATAACCACGGCGGGCCATGATGCTGTACAGCATAGGAGAGATATGGCCATTTGAGAGGAAAAACATATCCTCCCCCCTGCCCTCTCGGGTGAAGTTTGCCGGTTCAATATCCATTACCTCGAAATACAAAGCAGTGACCAAATCTGTGCAGCCCAGAGAACCACCCGGGTGACCAGACTTGGCATTATAAACCATTCTGATGATATCGCGACGCACCTGAGCCGCAATTTCTTTTAATTCTTCTACCGTTTTCATATTCAAAGATTTATGGATATCTGTATCATTATCTGTTTTCCGACAATCGACTAAGTTCATCTTCCAATTGAAGCAGGAGATAACCTCCGAGAGCCGCCAAAAGTTCCAAATTTGGAAAATAGAAAAAGTCTTTCGAAAACTCCATGTCACCTCTTACCTGACCAGAGATGGTGAGCATATATTTGATCACCACGCGATTCTTTTCTGTCGTCCACCCCCAATGGTTTTTCCAAAGAGCTAAAGGCTTGAAAGAGAGAGAGGCATCATCAAGGCGGAGACTGGACTTTCCATACAAATCCAAAAAAAGCTCACCCAAGTCTGTCTCTTCATTCTCTTTTCTGACACTGATGTAAGGCACAAAAAAACCCTGACGCTTAATCGTATAAGAGCCTTCTGGGGTTTCCAGTCTTGCCAGAGAACCTTGACCGTGAATCAGATCAATGGTGGCGTAAATATTATTCTCAGATGCAATATGATAGAATTTTTTGGACACATCTGGCTTAATGAGTTGGACGCCTGTTATTTGGTTTTCAGAAATTTTCTTTAACATATTAATATTGAACAGATTTAGAAATTTTATCTGCAATTTCGGCCATTTCTTCAGGGGAGAGCTGACATTTCGGGTTGGCGAAATTCAGGTCTCCCACTCTGTTGATGGGCACAAGATGAATGTGAGTATGAGGAACTTCGATGCCGATTACGGCGACTCCAATTCGCATACACTTCACATTGGCCTCAATCGCCTTCGCAACTTTTTTGGCAAACACCATCATATCCGCCAGCATTTTGTCATCGAGGTCGAAAATATAATCATTTTGGAGTTTTGGCACAACCAAAGTGTGACCTTTTGCAAGAGGATTGATGTCGAGGAATGCGAAAAACTGGTCGTCTTCCGCAATCTTATAACACGGAATCTCTCCTTTAATGATTTTAGTGAAAATCGTGTCCATTAGCGAGCAATTTTAAGGATTTCGAATTTGAGGATACCAACCGGGGCTTGAACTTCGGCTATTTCGCCCACTTTTTTGCCCAAAAAACCCTTTGCGATGGGTGAGGTTACAGATATCTTACCCGACTTGAAATCGGCCTCAGATTCAGGCACGATCGTGTAAATCATCTCCTTGTTACGTTTCAGGTCTTTTGCCGTCACGATGGAATACAGTAGAACTTTAGAGGTATCCAATTTTGTCTCGTCGAGGATGCGGGCATTAGCAATCGTGGTTTGAAGGTTGGCGATCTTCATTTCAAGAAGGCCCTGTGCCTCTTTAGCGGAATCATATTCAGCATTTTCAGAAAGGTCGCCTTTGTCACGAGCCTCTGCAATCATAGCAGATATTCGGGGGCGTTCCACAGATTCAAGATGAGCCAGTTCAGCTTTGAGAGCAGCGAGGCTTTCAGCAGAATAATATTTAATTTCACTCATGATAATAATTTATTTACAACATTATAAAACAACACTAAAGAGGCCCGCAAGAGGCCTCTTTAGTTAAGAGTAATAAGGTTTAACGAATATTAAAGGGCGAGTTTCAAACCAACGCAGTGGTTTCCACCCCATCTATTCGTGAAACGATAGGAGTAGTCAAGATAAAGTCTCGGGGGATTCTTGGTGCCCTTTTCTTCCATTTTTTTCTTGCTCATCATAGGAATACCAAGAGATGCGCCCAGTGAGGGACCGGTGTACCAAGTAGTTTGTTCTTCTGTCTTGAACATTCCCTTACCCAGCTCTACGCTATAGCCAGCACGGATCATGAAAATTTGGCCAAGCCCATATTCAATACCGACTGTGGCGATGTCACGGGAGAAGGAGTTCGCAGTGAAAGAACCTGCCAAGGTAATTCTGTGGGCAGCATCGTCACGAGTGAGACCTGCATCGGTTTTGTCGATCTTTTCCCAGCCCTCATATTCTTTACCCCAAATCAAGAAGTCATAAGAGAGGCCCAAGACCAACATAGTAGGAAGCTCGTAAGAAGCAGAACGGCTCTCAAGGGTCTGTTCCCAATCAAGGTCACCCGCAACAGCTCTTACGCCGAAACCATCACCTTTGTAATGCATCGGAAGTCCGATATTCTTCAAGGTGATACCAATCTTGAAGTTTTGGAAAGCACCCGTGAGATACTGAACACCTGCATCAATAGCAAAACCCGTAGCTTTTGCATCATCAGCACCGGTTTCAGTGACCACTTTCAAAGAAACACCACCGTGAATGTACTGGTTGAAACTCTTGGCATAGTGCAAACAAAGATAGGAGAGTTTCGGAGAGAAAGTACCTTGGTTACCTTCTGGTAATTCTTCAGAAGTGACTTCAATGTTACCGAAGCCCATGGTGAAGAAAGAGAGACCCAAGACACCAAAGTCGCGTACACGTTTAGTATCTTTATCAGTAGAACGAAGGTGCTGGGCGATAGCAAAAGAGCTAATACCAATACCTGCGCCCGAACCTACTAAGTAGCGGGTATGGGAGAAGGCCAATTCGGTTTTGTTGACAAATGCCATACCACCGATATTGGAATACATAGCTTCCAAACCGCGGATTTCAGCAACACCGGCGGTTCCCCAACCAGTGGAGCGAGCCCACGGGTCAATCAGAAGATGCTGTGCACCTGCCTGACCGGAACGGTCTCTATTACCGGCATACAGATTGACCGACATTGCACAAAAGAGGCCAATCAGCGTGCAAATCATTAATGTTTTTTGGAACTTATTCATAGTCTCTAATTTTTTTGCAGTTAATCAATCTGTTAGAACGCATTCAAGTCAGTAGGACGCATACCCGCGAAGAACTTCAAGGTTCTTTCGCCGATTCCAGGAGCTTTCACATGGATGATGTAAATGCCGCTAGCAATCGGAATGTTCGCAGAGTTCTTCAAATCCCAATCCACGAAGGTATCTGAACCACCCTTGGTGATTCTTCTAACCATGACACCGCTGACGGTGAAGATGGAAATGGTAACAGCACCCTCTACACCATCTTCATAGGTGGGCAGATTGACGATCTTGACGTAGGTCTCCAGGGCTGAACCTTCGTAAGTTGAATAGCCGTAGTACGGATTCGGAACAATATTGATTTTGTCCAAAATACTCTGGTGAGTTTCTGCAACATTGTGCTGTACCGCAATGTTTTTGGTAGTGAAGCTATACATCGGGAAGTTGTCGTTTTGAGGAGTTTCCGGTCCCATATTCATACCTGATGAATAGCGTTTGTAGGGACGGCTCACACGGATTTTGATGGTAACATCATTGGAAAGCCATTCATCTTCGTGCATGGAAGCGGGCATCGGGATGCTCGTCCACATCACATTGTTGAAGAGCTGCATTTTTCTATTCATTCTCGTCTGGTCTCCAGTATTAGAGTTTCCAACAAAGGTATTGAATTTATTCATCAACCATTGACCTTCATCGTAAGCTCCGCAGTCGTACTGAGAGTCGAAGTTACGATTCATAGAGTTGGTACGATAATAAACAGAGTTCGTATTACCTGAGCTTCCAACAATATAAACAAAGTGTTTGCCACCCCAGCAAGGATTGAAATACAAATCATTGTATAAGTCAGGACGATTAGCAAACCAGTAGTCATAGACTGCTTGTTCTATCGTATTCCCATCACGGTCAACAGCAAAAACATTGGTGGGGTTGAAAAGCATATCATTACCGTTGTTTTCAGGATCTGATGAGTTTTCAGCAAACATGATGTTCAGACGTTCACCCGTTTCGACGTTGATGGCATAGCCCGGGAACCAGCCCATACCTTCACCTGTACCGTCGGGGTTACCGTTCTTATCGACAGATGCATGTTTACGAGGTTCATGGCAAAGAGCACCGCCTTCTGACTTGGTGGCATCGTCGCAGGATTCGAGTACAACGCAACGAGTCCATTTGTCTTTATCAGGAGTGAGGATGATATCTACAGAATAAAGGTTGGTCATAGTTTGATTGAAACCAGGAGAACCTTGCGTAGTTTTCATCTTATTAATATCCCAATACATAGGACTAGGTGCGGGAGCTGCTTCGTCTCGGTTATTATCCGGTGTGATGAAACGAGCCATGGGGCCTCCATAATACGGAGAACTCAACACGTAGGGAGCCCATGTGCCATTGATTACTTTTTCAAATTGCTGGTTGGGGTCTTTCCAAGCACGGCTTGACCAAGTACTGCTTGAAAGGGTACCGCCGGGCATCAGGAAGAAGAAGTCTTCTGTTTTCCACTTGGCATACTCATCTTCGACACCATTTTGTGTACCAGATGCTTCATCCCAGGGACCAGCCTCCTGAATACCGCTTCGGATCCAGTTATCCGGAAGGTCACCTTCATTATCTACTACACCGCCCAACCAAGGCTTGCTCTCATCAGCATAGGTGATTTCAGAACCGAGGAAATCAACCTGAGCGTGAGTAGACACATTCTTATAGGTATAACCCCCATTATTCGCAACATAAGTTGCAAGATTATCTTGATGGATAGCAAAGTTGTAATCCAAAATAGTCAGAGAAAGACCGAGGTCAAGGAAGAGTTGCTCATTATTGATAGAGATAGAAGTCTGTGCATCGTACTGCATGGGGAAACCAAGCGAATCCATCTTCACGTTACCGTTTTCATCCACAACTTCCAATACCCAAGTATCTTCAGGAGTAACATCTAATGTAGCCGTGTCTGAAGGAATGAAACGTACTACATAGTCGTAAGGCTGAATCTTCAGAGGATTGACAACCTTAACATTGATCGGGCCATGGTCATTCAAATAGGTAATCTGGTCGATGCGGCCGTTTTTGAGGATCTCGTCACGGCACTCATCGGTCATATCGAGATAGAATCCACCGTTTCCTTGACCTTCGATACGAGTAATCATAGGCTGGGTTCCATAGACGGAATTAGTCACGGTACCTCCGTTTTCAGGAGTCGGATTGTGAGGAATGCCCACATACGGGCTACCGCTATTCTCTTGATCACCAATATTACGACGACCTGCAAGGAAGGTGGTTTTCTGACCCGTCAAGCCATGGTCGGAGTTCTCTTCAATAGAGAAGGGCCAGTAGTTGTTCTGAGCGTAGGCCAGAACGAGGAAGTAATATTTCTTGTGGTTAACCAACTGAGTAGAGGTGGTTGCAAATTTATCTTCTGTAACCACGAAGGAGTGACGGATACCCAAGTCTTCACCTCTTACCATTTCATGAGGAGCGGAGGTTCCGATAGCGTCATCATGGATCCAGTTCACCAGCTGAGTGATGCCGTTCTGAATATCGCACTGGGCAATCAGACGTACTTTGTTCAAGTCACCGATATCAGTAACACTCACGTCTGCGCTGGCGCACTGATAAATCATATAACCTTCAAAATGATATTTATTGTCAAACTGAATGGTATCAAAGGTAGAAACGTCATGAGCTTGAAGAATGAAGGTATCAATGCCAGAAATGGTGCACCAAACCGTATCATAAGATACCGTAATGGTTTCATCCAAACGATCAACGGGGATGGTGGGGTCTTCTTCTTCATAACCTTCGGCATAGTTGTTGCTAGTTTCGAGGTTGGTAAGATAGAGGATGAGCTCGTTCTCCAATTCTTCGATGTAAACAGTAGGAGCATCCGGGCCATCCAAAACCTTGAAGCAGTTTTCGAAAAGTGACTGGCACTTGTCGTCGGCGATTTTCAGGGCGTCGACGGAGGCCTGAGCGCCACCGCTCGTAGCACGAGCCCACGGAATACCGACAGTAATGTAGTTGACGGCACCTGCGCGGAGGGTGAAGGGACCAGCTGATTGCATGAAACGGCGGTCAGCGGGAGCATTACCCACAGCTGCTTCGGTCCAACCGTCAGCGGAATTGTTGTAGGTGGAAGCATCGGGAACGACACCCATGGTACCCCAGTTACAGGGATCGGAGAGACCCGGGAACATGAAGTCGCAATCAGGACCGGTAGCACCATTCAGCGGGTGGGCGTTAGCACCATATTTCATTTTCAAGTTATCTGCCCAAATACCACGCAACATGTTGTAGTAACCATAAGCAACGTCAGGGTCACCCACAACAGAGTTGTCGTTGTTGTGGTAAACGAATCTTCTCATACCGAAACGTTCGTTATCTTTAATACCATCACCAAAGTTCACACCGTTGATGGCTTCCGAACGAATGAGGACGAGGGAGTCAACAATCATTTCATGTTCTTCTTCAGCATCCGGATTGGGATCCCAGCTGAAAAGACCAAGCTGACCGTCATTGGCGACGATGTCGCAGCTTCCTTCCATGGTAGGACCAAATTCGGCGCGGCCATTGAAGGAGGGGTTGTCATAACCATCGGGGTCGAGGTAGGGACCCTGGAAGAAGTCAACACCTACTGCAGGCGGCTGAGAACCATAGTGCTGAGCCAAGCCCTGACCATCGATGTTACGACCATTGTAGCAGTAACCCAAACCACGGGCCACATCGCAACCCACATAGTCATCATCGGCATAACCCAAATCGGGGTCAACCCACTGAGAGAAATAGGTTTGGGTCAAGTCGAAAGTTGAACGGTTAATGATTTCGTATGAATAGAAAGTCATGTTGTTTAACTCATCGTTGGTAGCGAAACCGAAGGCCTGTGCTCTGATTTCGAGACCGATGGGTTCGCCCTGGGACTCAGTGTGGGGACCTCCCTTATCATTGAAAATCCAATAAAGGGTAGCATCACCTTTGAGAACGTGGTCAGCATACACCATACCTTTAGAGATGCCCATTCTTTCTTCAGGAGTTTTCGGAAGCTGGTCGGCAGCGGCAAGGGCACGGTTCTTTTCAGTCCAAGGACAGAGTTCATTGTCGAGGTCATAATAAGGATAGTCACCATTTTCAGGATTGTAGTCACCATCGCCATCATTATCGTAGAAAGGAGCGAGATAATATGACTGACCTGCAGAAAGATCCATGGGGTGGGCGGGCCAGTTGCGGATGCTGTTCGGCATCACATAATCTGCGTTCATCCAATTAGCGATATGGTTTTCAACCTCCGCGCGGGTGATTTTGAAATGTTTGTCCCATGCGGCGCAGGTCTCCTGTGTGACAGAAGCTCCATTCAGGGTCAGCGGTCCTGTCCAGAAGTCATCACCTCTTTGGCGGAAACGAACGGCGGCCAGTTTCAACTGGTCATTGATATCCTTACCACCAATCCAAAGTGCTGCAGCGAACATGGAGGTCTTACCCGAACCATAAGGTACCTCGTATTGTGCGATTTCGTTGAACCACATCGTACCGTTGGTCTCCAAATAAGCTCTCACATTATTGACTATCAACTCATTGGAGTTTGTTGCAGGTAAACACGTAGAAGCTGCACGTGTTTGTACTCTCTTCGGAACAGCTGTTGAGCCTTTATATTTTTCAGCAGACAGCGAACCGGAGGCAAGCAGCAAAATTGCCAAAAATAAGATCTTACATATATTTTTCATATTCATGATATTTTTTTGCTACGGTTAATTAAAAGGAGAAGTTAACACCCAAACGCACGCGGGTAGGCATAGTGTAGTTATACGGGTTCGCAACTCTCATTCTATAATAGTTGGTGTAAGCAGAGACATCAACTTGTGAATTGATCTGCTGTTGGTATTCAGTAGCGGTAAGGTAACCATCATCGTCAGCATTACCAGTGTATTCATAGACATAAATCACGTTCTTGAAATTGAAGAGATTCATCACGTCAAGATAGATGTTGAGGAAACCTCTTTTGATCGGCTTACCAGTTTCTTTATCTTTCTTGAGAGCGAAGATGAAGGTTTTGTCAATACGAATATCACATTGATAAATCCAAGGCATGTTAGAGCCATTGATTGTACCTGAGAGCTGGCTCTTACCGGCACTAACGATGGTGGAGTAAGGTTTGCTGGAACGGCTGTACGGGAGACCTGAACCTGCGGAGAAGTTGATGTTAACACCAAAGTTTTCTAACCAATTAATTTCTTTGGTCGTTCCTTCTTTGGTTACCTTCTGGGTCTTAGGACCGTTATATTGGGGGCCCCAGCCGAAGCGATAGTCAAGGTTTGCGCTCAATTTATGACGCTGGTCGAAGCTCAGGTTGGTAAGAGTTCTCAGGTTCGGCTGGCCGGACTGGATGATGGCCAAGCTGGAAGTTTCGCTGGAACCAGTACCTTTAGCAAACTGGAGGGTATAGCTGGCGCGGAGGGTCACATTCTTGTTGCTGCGGAGGTCGTAGCTGACCGTGAAACCCTGAACCGTACCGAAGTCGATATTGTCGTATGAATAATAAGTGGACGGATATGCACCAGTATAACGGTAGCACTGTACCTGATCACGTTTCTCTGAATAGTAAGCCGAGAGGCTGATGGCAGAAGTTTCGCCGATCATCTGACGGAAACCGATTTCATAATCGATGCTCTTGGAAGGTTTCAGACGCGGGTTATTGATAACGTTATTCTGGTTGGGGCCCAATTTTTCGATCCACAAATAGCTGATCGGGTCAAGACGGAGGTCAGTAGGACGTACCGTGATGATGTTATAGTGGGCATAGAAAAGGGACTTACTTGACACGTTGAAGGAGAATGAGAGACGAGGCATGACTGACCAAGCGGGAGCATATTTCTCAAATGCGCCACCTTCTACTTTAGAAACTGCCTTATCGTCGAGGGCGTTTTTCAAGATAGGACCACCGGTAGCACCCAATATGCTGGAGGGGTCAGTAACGATAGCACCATTAGCATCGTACCAGTTATGACCTTTACGATAACCGACGATGTTGGTGTTTTCGGGGTCAAGGGTTTTATCCATTTGGTTCACATACACCACCCAATCATCTTCGGCGTTAGAAGCGATCATGTCGTGACCATTACCATCGAGGAAGGTTCCTCTCAGCTCGCCCACTTGGTAAGCTTCGCGGAAGAGGTAGGGGTCTTTCAACACATACTGGTTAGCGTCGAAGCGGTCAACACGGATACCGACATTGAACATCATCGTATTGATGGAGAACTTATCCTGGATGTACATAGCCATGTAAACAGGCTCATAGGCACCTACATTATACAGCTTATCACCATTTTCATCTGTTTTATTGAAGAAGTCGTTAATGTCGGTCTTCTTGGTATATTTCTTAGTGCCAGTGTAGTCATAGCCATAGTAGGAGATGTAAGCGGAACCACCATTGAACAGCTCTTCGGGTGAGAACATGCTAAGAGAGAACTGATCGGGGGACATATTGTCGATATCGATCCAATCCGTACCGTTGGGGTCAAGACCAAGGGATTTACGAAGGTTTCTGTCGAAGGTGGTCTGTGCTTCTGCATCGAACAGACGATCATACAGAACGGTGTCTTCGCCAATGAGGTAAGGATGGTCTTTATCCAACTCGCTGATATGATAGTTAGCGCTGCTTCGCATCAGAGTCCACAGACCGTAAGGAGCGACGCCGAAATAGCGGGAGGCGCGTTTTTCAAAGATGTAACCCAATTTGATATCATGGTCTTTAATGGTGAGGGAGAGGCTTGCGTTGGCACCAATCTGAGACTCCTCTGACTTATTGTAGCCGCTGGAGACGGAGCCGGGTGCGGAGTACATGCTATAAACAGACTCAGGGGAGTCACCATTGAGGAGGGCACCGAACTGTTGGTAGAGGGTTTTGTTATAGGGAACCACACCAAAGTAATCATAGATAGTTTGAGGATCATACGCATTCGTAAACGTGGTGACGTAGGGAACGAGGTCGGGGTTTGAGATGAGAGACGCATCGTTGTTACCCCAAGGAGTGGCGCTATATTCGACGATAGAGTCATAAATGTTAGCCAGAATATTCACATCATACAGAGTGATTCCATTGATGGTAATGGAGTCTCTGACGAAGGAGCGGGCTTTGGTAGTTTTATAATATCCGATGTGACCATACTCGAAGAGGTTAGTTTTATGACGCATATCACGGGTCCATGTATCATAATGAGTATAGTTAACATTAATATTATACATTATATTTTTAATAATAGAGTCATTTTTGGGCTGGATACGGTGTTGCCAACGGGCATTGACACGCCAAGTGTTGATTTGGGTCTGACTATTGTTTTGAGCGTTAAAGAGTGCGGAGGTGATTCCCCAATTCTTGTAACGGGTGAATTCATACATACCGCCGATGGAGAGATTGATATTCTTTTTCTCACCAATGAGGAAATCAAGTTTAGCTTGGATCAGATAGTTAAGCTGACCGGCATTATCTCTGACGCGCTGTTTTTTGAAGTTCTCAGCCTGCATATATTCAGCATTGGAATAATGGGCGCCAAATTCAGTCGGACTATAACGATAAGGATTTTGGATGAGGTAGTCGATAGCCTCTTGGGTAGCTCTCCACGTACCACCTTGTGCAGGGGAGGCATCCTTGTCGTAGCTAATATCACCCGTAAGGAGGAAGCCAACGCGAGCGGGTTCGCCCTGAGCTTTGGGTTTAGCTAAGGGGCCCGTAAGTGAGACAGATCCCAAGAAGTTGTTATAACCATCGAGGGCACCCATTAACTCCACAGATCCGTGGAGGTCTTTGGAGATACCCTTGGTAGTAATAATGGTGAAAGAGTTACCGTCACCATATTCTGCCGGAATACCACCTTGGATCAGCTCGACCTGTTCGATAGAGGCCATAGAGACGCCGCCGGTGCCGCGGACGGTCATACCGTCGATCACGGTTTTCTGACCATCGGAACGGTTACCACGAACGGACTGCATTTTACCGTCGATGGCGGTAACACCAGCGGCGGTGGAGATAGCTGCAGTAACGTCGTGTCCGGGCTGTTTACGAACATCATCGGCATCAAGGATGGTGGTGGTGGCTGTACCGTCAACATCGAAGAGGGGGCGTTGGTAGACGACAGAAAAGTCAACATCGATGACTGTCACATCGCAGTTGATTTTCGCATCTTGAATCATCGTCTGCCCAGTGTACTTGATGCCTTTAATCTCGTATGTTTTACCACACTGGTTGAGAGTCGCATCAAACACCAAGTCATACGTACCAGCTGCCACACCGTGCAACTGATATTTACCTTCGGCATCAGTCATCGTGTAATTCACGTCAAGGCCCTCTTTTTTCAAGGATACATTAATGAAGGGCAAAGCCACACCCGTATGATCCTTTACGGTTCCTTTAATCGTACCTTGACCGAGCGCATAACTGCTACAGAGAATGACCGCTAAGAGCGTCAAGAGTAACTTTTTTACCATATCAAACTAATTTATATTAAACATTATTTTCACCATAAAAATTAGCGCGCTAATTTACAAAAAAATCAGCGCACCACCCTTTAAATATTTAAAATAATTATAAATAACTTTAACTAACTAAAAATCAGGTTTTTCTAAAATAATAGAATATATGAGTCCTTTTTTAATTTCTTCCTCGTCAAATTTCAAATCAATAGTATTTTGTTGCTCATTTTCAATGATTTGTTGTTCATTTTCAATGGATGAATTGGGATAAGTAGAAGGAGAAACAGGGTCGGTGAGGTTTTCTGGTTCCAAAGTCTCATACGTGAAATAACTCTCATTTTTCGGAGAATTTTGTTCAGATTTCCGCATTTTCGGTTGTTTAAATTTGGGTGAACGACCTGGGTTCGGCTTGTCCCCATCTGGTATTTCGGCAGAGGAGGCTACAGGCGATTTTTTGGGTTTTCTCCTCGTGCTCATAAAAATGGCGACAATAAAAATGGCAATCAGAATGTATAACATGCGTACTGTAGTATTAGGGTGCAAAAGTACATCTTTTTTCGTAACAGCGGACCATGATTTTAGAATAAAAGTGGTATCTTTGCACTCAAAATTTGATGACATGGCGAAACAGAGCGAAACTCCCTTGATGAAACAATACAATCAGTTCAAATCCCAATATCCGGATGCGATTTTGCTGTTTAGGGTGGGCGATTTCTACGAAACTTTTGGAGAAGACGCGGTGAAAACCTCAAAGATTTTGGGGATTGTGCTGACGAAAAGGTCGAATGGAGCGGCGGCGGATATGGATTTGGCTGGATTTCCCCACCATGCCATTGATACCTACCTTCCCAAGTTGGTACGGGCAGGTTATCGGGTGGCCATCTGTGACCAGTTGGAAGATCCCAAGCTCACCAAAACGCTTGTCAAGCGGGGCATCACCGAACTGGTGACTCCTGGTATCGCCACCAATGATAAAATACTGGAACAGAAAGAGAACAACTTTCTTGGTGCCATCCATTACTCCGATAAAAATATCGGCATCGCTTTTATTGATGCCTCTACTGGGGAGTTCTATATCGCAGAAGGCGATATGGAGTATATCGACAAGCTGCTTCAGAATTTCAAGCCGGCGGAGATGGTGATTCAGAAAGGAAAAAGTGCGGATTTCCGGGAACATTTCGGTGAGAAAATCCTCCTCACCACCTTTGACGACTGGGTTTTCACCACCGACTATGCCCACCCCTTCCTTACCCAGCATTTTCAGACCAACTCCCTGAAAGGATTTGGCATAGAGAACCTCACTTATGGTATCATTGCGGCGGGGGCCGCCCTGCACTATCTGAGCGAAACTCAGAATCACAAAATTCAGCACATCAATAAAATAAGCCGGATTGAAGAGGAGCTATATATGTGGCTTGACCGTTTCACCATCCGCAACCTCGAACTCATCCATTCACCCAATGAAAATGCTGTCACTCTGCTGCAAATCCTTGACCAAACACTCACGCCGATGGGCGGACGATTGCTGAAAAAATGGATTTTGATGCCGCTCAAGGTGAAATCTCTTATCGAGGAACGGCTCGCTTCTGTGCAATATTTTATTGATAACGAATCCTTTAAGAACGATGCGGAGGTTTGCATCCGCAGCATCGGCGACCTCGAGCGCATCGGGTCGAAAATCGCAACCGGCAAAATCAACCCGCGCGAGATGCTCCAGTTGGCCAAGGCTTTACGCTCCATACAGCAGCTGCAAAATCTCTGTCAGAAACAGGAACAGCCCGCATTCCAAAAGATTTCGGAACAGCTGAATGCCTGCATGACCATCTGCCAACGAATTGAAAAAGAGATAAGTGAAGATGCTCCTGTGGCCTTGAACAAAGGGCGAGTATTCAACCGTGGGGTGGATCAAGAGTTGGATGAGCTGAACGAGCTGGCCAGCAACAGCAAAGGCATTCTGGCAGAAATCCAGCAGCGCGAATCCGCCAATACGGGCATTCCCTCCCTCAAGATTGGTTTCAACAATGTGTTCGGTTACTATATCGAGGTGACCAACGCGCACAAGAACAAAGTGCCGGGCGACTGGATTCGCAAACAGACCCTCACCAACGGGGAAAGGTACATCACGGAGGAGCTGAAAGAACTGGAAAACAAGATTTTAGGGGCGGAGGACAAGATTCTGAATATTGAAGGGCGGCTATATAACGAATTGGTGCTGGCCTTGATGGACTATATCCCTATGATTCAGCTGAATGCCCGGTTGGTGGCCCGCATGGATGTGCTGGCCTGTTTTGCCAATGTGGCGGAGGCCAACCGATACTCGCACCCGGAAATCAACGAGGGTACTGCGCTGGAGATCAAGGCGGGGCGGCATCCTGTTATTGAAACGCAGCTGCCGCCCGGGGAGCCGTACATCGACAATGATGTCTATCTTGACAACGACCAACAGCAGATTGTCATCATCACCGGACCGAACATGTCGGGTAAGTCGGCGCTGCTTCGTCAAACGGCTCTGATTGTGCTGATGGCGCAGATGGGCTGCTTCGTTCCTGCACGGGAGGCCCGCATTGGTCTCATAGACAAGATTTTCACTCGCGTCGGCGCATCGGACAACATCTCCACCGGCGAATCCACTTTTATGGTGGAGATGAACGAGACGGCGAGCATTCTCAACAATATCTCCGACCGGAGTTTGGTTCTGTTGGATGAAATTGGCCGTGGTACAAGTACTTACGACGGAGTTTCCATTGCATGGTCGATTGCCGAATACCTGCACGACCACCCGCGGCATCGGGCGAAAGTGCTGTTTGCCACGCACTACCACGAGCTGAATGACATGGCGGCACAATTCCCAAGAATCAAAAACTACCACGTTTCGGTCAAAGAAATCAACAACAAAGTTCTGTTTTTGAGAAAATTAGAAGCAGGTGGGAGCGAACACAGTTTCGGTATTCATGTGGCTCGTATGGCGGGGATGCCAGCGAGCGTACTACGTAGGGCTGAGGAGGTGCTCAAACAGTTGGAAGAGCATCACGATAACAAGGTCGAGAAGCACATTGAGAAAAGGGCTGACCCGGGTTACCAGTTGAGTTTCATCGCTTTGGATGATCCGCTATTGTTGGATGTGAAGAATCAGATTGTGGATTTGGACATCAACTCTCTCACACCCGTGGAGGCATTGATGAAGCTGAACGACATCAAAAATCTGCTTATCAAAGAGAAGAAAAAGCGTTAGAAATCAGTGAACTTTCACTGAAATCGCATGAGGGCCATTTTCGCGGAGCATATCCTGTGCCGCTTGATTCTGCATAATGCTGCCGCCTATCACATCAAAATTATAGATGTTAGGCTCTGCCATCCAGCCATTTACATTCATCACAAAATCCAATTGGGTAGTCGCATCCTGATGTACAACAAAATCTGATAGGGGCAAGGTCATCCTAAAGTGGTTGGGAACAAATTCTGTGACTTGGCCATTTTCGTATCGTTGGCCAATGCCTGTATGAAGATTGAAGGGACGAACGGTATCGTTGGAAGCCAGCCACTTGCCATTGATTTGCATGTAGTGGTAACCTCCGCCCAAAGCGTCAGGCCAAGCCATATTGTTTTCTGGCGGGTTGACAAAGTAGCCAGTAACATTCTGTGCCGGAAGCAGTCCGAACACAAACGAGATGCTATCAAATTGACCATCAGGAACTTTGGAAATCAACCAGTTGAAGGATGAAGTAATATCTGAATCAAAATAGTGGATGCCGTCGTGGTCGGGGACGGCGAACCTCTCCCCTCCCCTGGACACAAAAGAAACATCTGAAATGAAGAACTTCACCTCATCCACTTGATAAAGGTTGCCCGCCGCGTTTTGGTACTCCATCTGATGGTAATGGAGATTCTCTTCATCAACTTGAATCTCAAAGTGGATTATCACATCCCCACTATGCTGTTTTTTGGCACAGGCTACGCATAATAAGAGCAGAAGAAAAATGGGGATCTTTCTCATTACCAGTCATCTTCTTGATCCACCTCGGGAAGCATACCATCCATAAGGGAATCTATCAAGGCTCTAATTTGCTCATCGACCTCTTGGAGATTGACATAGCACTCGGGATCCCACTTGGGATCTTCAGGATTCATCCATTTCTCAATCGGTGAAGCGGCAGTAGCTTTCTCATTGAAGTCGGTGATGATATAACGATAGCGACCCTCTCGGCATTGGAGAGTAAAATTGTAATACACAACATTTTTCGTTATCTTACTACCATCTTTCAGATGAGAATAGATTCTCACAGAGCTCCGCATTTTCAGCACATAATTAGTGGGATCCTGGCTTTTAATCACCTCAGAAGGATTATGATAGAAGGACTTTACCCATTTCAATGCTCGGTCGTACAAATCTTTGGCTGTAGCATTTTCCTGAACAACATCTTGATAAGTAATCAGTTGCGATTTGTCATCGATAGGCATATCTGGTGGTGCTGGCGTGTTTTTCTTTTGGGCGAACCCCAACGTCACTACAGAGAGCAAAAGAACAATAAGGATGGAACGTTTCATGGTATCTGGTTTTAGGTTTTTCTGTTATAATTTGGGAAACAAAGGGTCTGACTGATAGATAGAATAAAAGTTTACCAATAGAGAAGGGCAAATTTTACTCCGACAAAATGGTAGCAGAGTTTTTTGGTGCGGTTGGTGGAAACTTGTGAATAATCGAAATCAGCTGTATAGTCAGTAACTGAGTATTGGATGGAGGAATATTGCATTTTATAGTCTGCGGCAATCATGAGATGGATCTGGTCTTTGAGGCGGATTTTCACACCCAGACCGGTATTGGCATACCAGCCAGGCTGTGCTCCGTATATTACCTTGGTCATCTTTTCAGGTTTGGAGCTAACATACCACTTGAAAGAGTATCCTCCATTCGCATACCAATGGGGGCTTACGGTATAGTCCATAAAATCAACGCTAAGGTGCAGTGCCACAGGAATAAAGGCCGTCTTTTTCCAAACATTCAACCCTAAGTCCACACCGAGAGTGAAATAGGGATTGAACTGATAGCCAATAATTTGATCCACGCAGAAATTCGGGAGTTTATTAAGCAGATTGCGGTTTTCAAATCTCAAATCCCCTACCCCAGCGTTAAAGGCGAGGCCCGTCTGATAGACAAAATGCGAGCGATAATGCTTGGTATTTTGCATATTCTGCGCATTCACCGCTGAAACGGTGAAAACCAACAAGAATAAGATGGCGAACAGATTTTTCTTCATAATTTATTGTTCTATAAGTTCTTGCGCGGCTTTCAGTGTGGCTTCTCCCCACTTTTCACCGCTCATCATTTTGGCGATTTCTACAGCACGCTGATCGGGGCTTAACAAAGTGACCTTCGTGCGACTGGTATTCTCATCAACTTCCTTATATACAAGATAATGGCAATTTCCTTTAGCGGCAATCTGAGGGAGATGGGTGATGACCAAAAGCTGGCGACGCTGGGCCATTTTCTGCATCAGCGCGGCTACCTTTCCTGCCATCTCGCCCGAAATTCCCACATCAATTTCATCAAACACTACCGTAGGAAGAACAGATTTCTCTGATAAGGTGGATTTTACGGCCAACATGAGGCGCGAAATTTCTCCTCCAGAGGCCACTTTCTCGAGTTCGGCAACATCTACTCCTCTATTCGCAGAAAAAAGAAATTTAACCTCGTCTATGCCATTTTTTAGCAGAGTATTAGTGGGTGCTAATTTTATAACAAACTGAGCATCAGGCATTCCAAGAGAATGGACATATTCGAGAACTTGAGTCTGTAGAGATGGAAGGACTTTCTTTCGATTTTGGTGCAGCTGCTCGGCCAATTGATGGGCTTTATCTTGCATCTGCTGACAGCGTAAAGTCAAATTTTTCAGCTGCTCCTCATCCTCTGAAAAGTTGTCAAGTTCCTCTTTTACAGACTGATACTTATTCAACAACTCGCTCACAGAGGTCAGGTGATGTTTTTGTTCTAAAGAGTAAATAAAGTCAAGGCGTTGCCGCATGGTTTCCAACTCATCAGCATTGTATTCGATTCTATCATTCAAAGAGTTAAGCTCATTAGCAATATCTTTTAGCTCGATATAGGAGGAATTGATGCGCTGATTCATCTCATCAAGATCGGCGCGATAGGGAGCGATGGAGGCGCTTAAATTCTTGGCATCCCGGAGGGAAGAAACCGCAGAAGGCTCTTCATCAGAAAGGATTTGCAGAATCTGGAAGAGATTGGACTTTATTGTTTCTGTATGTGTCAGAAATTCAATATTTTGCTCCAATTCATCTTGTTCGTTTTCTTTCAAATGAGCCTCTTCAATTTCTTTCAGTACAAACTGAAGGAAATCCTGCCTTTCGAGAGCGGTTTGATGCTGCTGTTGTAATTCAGAAAGTTGATGTTCTGAATTTTTAAGATCTGATAAAACTGATTGATATTCTGTAACTTGACCTTTTATACCTGCAAATAAATCCACCACATCTGTCCGAAAATCGGCATTTTGGAAAAGTAAATTCTGGTGTTGGGAATGAATATCAATCAATCGGGAAGAGAACTCCTTCAGCAGGGGGAGGGTGACGGGAGTATCGTTGATAAAAGCGCGGCTTTTTCCATTGACGGCGATTTCTCTTCTTACGATGGTATCTACTTGATAATCAAGATTATTTTCAATAAAAAAATCATCTAAATCCAACCCTGACACATCAAAACTGGCCTCCACGATACACTTTTTAGTCTTGTCGAAAAGAGCGGAGGAGTCGGCGCGATGTCCCAAAATAAGGGAGAGCGCCCCCATGATGATAGACTTACCGGCACCCGTTTCACCCGTAATCACTGTGAACCCCTTGTCGAAACGAATCTGCAAAGAGGCAATCAGTGCATAATTTTGGATTTGTAACGAGTTCAGCATAAGTTAGTTAGATTGATTAATCGTGTTATATTTAGCAGAGTTGGAAGGATCTATTTGCTTCATCAAGCGGATAATCTCAGTTTTCTCCACCGGGGTAGCTTCTTTGAAGATGTTAACAATCTCGTCAGCTTTTGCCTGCACCATAATCTGAACAATGTAAAGATTTGATTTTTGGGAATTTACTTTCTGTAAATCTCTGATTGCATCCAAAATAGAGGCGCGGCCCACGTCAACAGATTCCGACATCATGTCGAGGCCCAGGCGGTGGTATTTGTACAAGAAATCGTGAATTTTGCTATACGTGGGATTGGTCAGGTTTTCCATCAGCCAGTAGCGGTTACGCTGGGCGTTTTCGTAGGATTTCCATCCTGCTTCTGTCGCGCTCTGGCAGGCATTTACCACGCCTTGAGCCAATGAAAAATAGGGGTCACCTCCATTGAGAGAAAAGGTGTCGAAATCCAATCCCAGAAAGATATTCAAATAGTAGGCTATCAGTGAGGTGAGGTTGGAGAGGTTCTGGTTTTCAGAGTATTCCAACGGGGTTCCTTCCTCATAAGTGAATTTGATATCATTGTCCTTCATATTAAGGACGGGGGACTTATAACTGGTATTATAGATGGGGCGCTGGAGCTGGATGTTCATCTCACCAGTATAGGTATCACCCTGAGCACCAGTAAGAACGATCATGATGGCGCACTCGATTCGCTCGTTGGTCTTCAGCGTATATTGACACCATTTACGGTCATTGACAAACTTGTACAATTCCTGCTGTAACGTGTTGAATTTATTTCTGTTAGAACCTGCCACAGCGGTTGAATTGATAGAAAGCTGGCACTGGAAATCTTGTGCGGAAAGTGAGAAAACCATCAGCAAAAACATCCAGAATATGCCTATTTTTTTCATAGCAAAATTGATTAGTTATTTTGTTATTTTCAGATAATCAGCAATATAACGAACAATATCCTCTGCCACCTCTGCCTTATCCTTTAATTCTCCCGTTTGAACATTTCCATTTTTATCGATCAGGGTGACGAGATTGGTAGCGTGTTGGAAGCCGGCGCCTTCGTTGCGCAGTGAATTAAGAACGATGATGTCGGCCTTTTTATTTTTCAATTTAGCCTTGGCATTTTCGAGCTCGTGTTCTGTTTCGAGTGCGAAGCCCACAACGCACTGATTTTTAGTTTTTTGCTTACATAGCGTTGCTAAAATATCAGTTGTTTTTTGGAGGGAAATCTGCAAAGATTTGGCAGACTTCTTGATTTTTTCGGGGGCCACTTTAGCGGGGGTATAGTCGGCCACGGCGGCGGCCATGACTGCAATATGAGCAGAGGGGAATTCTTTTTGGCACGCCTCCAACATCTGTGCAGCGGTTTGCACGTTGATTCTGTGAATGTTAGGGAGGGCTGTGGTGAGGTGGGTCGGGCCTGTCACGAGGGTAACATCCGCACCGAGAGAGGCGAAAGTTTCTGCGAGGCGAAAGCCCATCAGTCCGGAGGAGAAGTTACCGATAAAGCGCACAGGATCAATAGGTTCGTAAGTGGGTCCAGCCGTTATCAATACTTTCTTACCGGTGAATAGAGCCGGGCGGGTGAGTGCTTGAAACACGGCATCGCACAACTGTTCTGGTTCTTGCATCCTCCCGTCGCCGGTGGTGCCGCAGGCCAGATAGCCAGAATTAGCCTCCAAGATACAGCACCCTCGCTGCCGCAAGGTTTGTATATTTTGCTGAACCGCAGGATGATGCAGCATTTTGGCATTCATGGCTGGTGCGATGAATACGGGTTTGTCGCAAGCCAAAAACAGGGTGGAAAGCGCGTCATCGGCGATCCCGTTGGCGAACTTCCCGATGGTGTTGGCCGTAGCGGGAGCGACCACCAACGCATCGGCCCAATCTGCCAAAGCAATATGCTCTACATCAACATTTTCCAAAATTTGGAACGGATCTGTATAGACCTTATTTTTCGAGAGTGTTTGAATCGACAGCGGGGTGACGAACTGGAGGGCATTGGGGGTAGCCACGACCTTCACTTCCGCAATATTCTTTTGGAATAAGCGGATGAGGGATAGCGACTTATAAGCAGCTATCCCTCCTGAAATTCCGAGTACGATGTGTAGCGGACGATTAGGCATTTTCTTCGTTCGGCTCGTCGTTGAGCTTGTAATGAATCTTATGATCCTCGAACTCCTTGATAGCCATCAAAGTAGGCTTCGGAAGGCGCTCGTAAGACTTGGCCAAATCAATCTGGTCACGGTTTTCATACACCTCGTCGAGGGTATCCTGTGCGGGTGCGAACTCCTGCATCTCCTTCTGCATCTCGTCTTTGATTTCGAGGGAGATCTGGTCGGCGCGTTTCGACATGATGACAACAGTCTCATAGATGTTGTTGGTTTCCTTGTCAAATTCGCGGATGTTGCGGGTAATGGCCATTGTTTCCGCATTGCTGTGTTTGAAATCAGTCTTCATGCTTTTTCTCTTTCTTTTTTGATTTTTTGAATTCTTTCTTATCGATAATATTTTGGGCTTCCTCCGCATACTTACCGGCCTCTTTCAGGAGGTCGGAAGTAGGGCAGTTAATTCTCATATTTTGGTATGCTTCAACGCATTCCGAATAGCGTTCTACTTTTTTGTTCTCTACACTATGACGGGCATATTCGAAATTGTTTTTGACTAAAATGGCATATGCATCGTCACAGTATTCTGAATAGCTGTAATCTTTGAAAAAATTACGGGCAATGACTTGAGCTGACTTATAATTTTCGGTGTTATAGTAGAGGCTAAGTATCTCGAACTCTTTGCGCGCCAGCTTGTTACGCATTCTATCCAACAACTCGTTACACTCTTCCATGTGTATGCTGGTGGGGTAAGTGCGGATAAAAAGTTGTATCTCCTCGATGACATAATAAGTTTCAGTTTGGTCAAGGCTATATTCTGGGGAGATATAAGATAATGCGAGAATGGCCTTATAATGAGCTTCTTCGGCTCTTGGGTTTGAAGAGTATTTACCAGCATATTCTTTGAAATGGAAGGCGGCCATCTCATAGTCTTGGTTGTTATAGTAGCAATCGGCGAAGAGGAAGAGTACCGTGTCGGCGCGGGGGGTGCCGAGGGAGAGGGGGTAGAGTTCTTCAAAAAGTCTAGCAGCGCTTATATAAAGCTGATTATTATAGAGTTGCACAGCTTTTTTATAATTATCCTCATAGGTTTCAAAGGTCACTTTTTTGTTTTTCGGTTGGGTAGATTTCTTCTTACCC
>JAEEGL015546237.1_pt1 | contig 54322 bp, 36 predicted proteins | sample 9134231 | NCBI WGS metagenome assembly JAEEGL01 (sample SAMN16246548, study PRJNA631951) | gut metagenome | biome: gut microbiome; feature: rumen; material: fiber-attached | host: Bos | place: Iran: Karaj | collected 2018-10
AGAGCCGAGACAGCCGACTGTTCCGCTTCCGGTGTCTCCGATATCTTTACGACATAATTATCTGCGTATCCGTTAACATTGGCGTACAGCTTGCCCTTATCCGTTATTCCGTTGTCTGGAGGAACAACGTATGTCCTTCCTGAAGGAGACGGATTATGGTTCACTGCCGTTCCTGCCTGGGCGTTGCCTGTTGAAGGGGGTATTGCAGCATATCCGCTTATTACTATCGGGACAGATGATGAATTAATGTTAGTACTGCTCGATGAGGAACTGCTCGAACTGCTGGAGCTGCTGGAACTGCTGGACCTGCTGGAACTGCTCGCACTGCTGCTGGAGCTTCCGCCGCCTCCGCCGCCTCCGCCGCCACCACCGCCGGATGAAGACTTCGTGGTTGATGTGGACGAAGATGTTGTTGTCGTACTGCTGTTCTGTTTGTACTGAGCCACACAGGACAAATCTTCGGTAACATTGGTATATCCGGGAAGCCATCCCGTAAATGTATAGCCATCCCTTACCGGATCCGGAACAGGCGGCACTGCATCATCTCCGGTCGTTACATATTCCGTCTTAAGTACCGTTCCGTCCCAGTCGATGAATTTAACAAGATATCTGTTATCAAGAAGCTTATAATTGATTCCGTTATCCAGAGCGTACCTGTACGCGGAGCTGTCTGAATAGGTTATTATGGTAGGTTTCTTTTCCTTATCGAAGGCAGTGGGTGAAATATATACCTCGGTTCCCGGGATCAGGACATCCACCTTGTCATCACAACCCATAAACGCTCCGCTGTCTATATTATTCACGGTTTCGGGTAATGTAATATCATCAAGAAGCGTACATCCGTAGAAGCAGTCCTTGGGGATGGTCTTGAGATTCTCGGCAGAGCTCAGATCAACCTCCTGAAGGTGTTCACAGTTTTTAAATGCTCCCTCGGCGATCTTCGTTATATTGCTTATCTGCGGATCCTTGGTTCCGTTTATTACACTGTCCGGAATTCCTGAATCGGCATCACCGCGTGCGTGGAGTACCTCTTCAAGTGTGATATCCTTTCCGTCATAGCTGTAAATGATCCCGTTCTCACACCAGTAATACGGATCTTCCTCAGTAGCATCCTCCATATTTCCTTCTGCGTTAAACGAAACATTTGCCAGCTTCTCCGCACTTAGGAACGGCAGGGTCCCAAGATGCCTTACATCCTCGTTGAAGAACACATTGGTCAGATAATCATCCTCAGTAAAAAGCCCCTCTTCATCCGGCAGTGAATTCAGATTGAATGTTATTGTATTTACACCGTTCTCTTCTTCTCCTACCGTAGCTTTTATTCCCCTAAGGTATTCTTTAGTGGGATCCATTGAGTTAACCGTCTCATCGATCAGATCCACTCCGTCCGGAACAACAATATTCTGAAGCTTTGACAGTATATTCCTTTCGGTAACCTGCGGCTCTTCTCCCGACTGACTTTTCTGAATAATGTCCTTTGCATACACATTTCCGACTACTTCACCACTCTCATCATAAAGCTTTCCCACAGTGGTCTCGGGTGTCGGGTAGGTTATCAGGCTTACGCCCACTTCTCCCTTGGACTCATCTTCATTATATCTCATCGATATGTTATCAGGATTGCCGCTTGCATAGGTTATATAGCTGTTGTATTTGGTGCTTACCTTATTGCCTCCGGATGCCGCATAAACCTTAACGGTAAACAGATTACAGAGCCCAAGCGGAAGAACTCTCGTATGGTCAAGCGCAGGAACTATCGCTCTGAGTCCCCGGGGCTTCGGCGCCATACCGGTCATTCCGTCAGTGCTCAGATTAAGCGCAAAACAGTAAGGAACGTAATTGCGTTCGGTACTTCCTTTCATTACAAGCCACAGGCCGCTCACACTGCTCTTATCGCTTCCGAGTCTGTTAAGGCCGGCATCCTCCAGAGCGCTGTCGTTAAATGAGTTCTGTCTGTTGGTCTTAAACGCATCGGTACCTATTGAAGTAACATTTACATCAAAGATGGCATCCGAATCATATGCGTCATCCCTGAAATCAACCTCAAGAAGCTCCTGACAGTTATAGAATGCCTTATCACCTATCTTCGTGCCTCCGTCGCCATTTGTCTGCCCGAATCTTACATAGAGCAGATTGGGATTACCGGAAAAGGCACCTATTCCGACATCCACTCCGGCAGTGTTTATATATACCTTCTCAAGCTTAGGCAGATTCTTAAACGCATATCCGCCAATCGTCTTTATTGAATCAGGTATGGTAAGTTTCCCGAGCTTATCGGCATATTTACTCTCACTGTCATACGCATAATCACCTATCGCCGTAATAGCCTCATCACCGATGGTTGATGGAATGACAAGCGTAGGCTTTGCATTTTCGGTAGGGATTATCTTATTGATCCTTCCGTTGTTGAAATTGAATACATAACCACCGAGATTCAGCTCATATACCTTGTTGCCTTCCGTATCAAAATACATATATGTATTTGAAAAATCCTGGGCGCTTATATGCGCAGCGGCCTCATCCGTTGATGCGGGATATGGATTGGGTCCCCATATCACAAATGAATCCGCTACGGTAGGCATATTGTAATTCTCATTCTCGGCCATCGCATAATCAAGCGTGGAGGTTGTTACGAACTGGTAGTCATCATACGGTCTTGAATTATGTGTGTTAAACCTTACATATTCAAGATTATTACACTTCTGGAAGGTATACTGCCCCAGAGTAGCGGCTGTGGAACTGCTGTATGATGCATCGCCGTATGTTGCCGGAAGCTCTGCATGCTTAAGTGATGTACAGCCGGCGAAGAATCCCTCAAACGCCGAATCCTCACTCCCTCCGGCAGTCATGCTCTGAAGCCTTGCATACATTGCCATATCAGTAAGAGAAGTACAGTTGGCGTAAGCATAGGCTCCTATCTTTGCCACACCGTTCGAACCCGCCTGTACATATTTGCCGAACATTCCCTGGGACGGATCAAGACTGTCATTAAGACTGTAGCAGCCGTAGAATGCTCCCGCTCCTATCTTCAGGTTCTGGTTATTCGGAAGCTGAAGCGAATTGAAGCCGCAGCCGGCAAATGCCGCATCACCGATCGTCTCAAGATATGAACAGTCACCTATATTAAGACTCTTCAGGTTCCCGCAGCCGGCAAAGCATTCACGCCCGACTGTCTTTACCTTGTTTCCTATATGTACATCACTGAGATTGGGACAGTCCTTAAAGGTACAGTTTCCAAGCTCATATAATTCAGTCGGAATGTTTATTGTCTTCGGAGTGGCCTTTTCAAAAGAATTGTCGCAAAGGTAATCAACGCTGCACTTATCAAGGCACAGGTTGTCGATGTACTGATCCGTACCTGCTATAACACCGAAATGTCCGTACCAGTCATCTGCGACAGGATCCGGATGTGCATTGGTCCATTCTACCTGTTCCTCATCCGAAGGATCAAAGTTAAGCTCAATCTTCTTTATATGAAGGATATTATAGTTATTACCCAGCTTGTCCGTATAATTGGAATACTCCTCGGTACAGTAATTCACTTTACCGCCATCCGCTTTTTCATAAAAAGACGACAGTTCACTACTGTTTTTTTTATTAAAGCAGACACTTTTGGTCAGATCTATCGTATCAGTATCGTATTCGTTCCTGTATCCGATATACTCGATAAGCGCCGAATATTTACCCCCGCTCACGGTCTTCGTTCCCATCTCAAATACAGGTACCGCATTGGTCCCTGTCATTCCCGACATATTTATCGCATAATAGGTATGCGCCGATCCGTTATAATCGGTTATCGTCATTTCTTCTCCGAGCGGAAATGCCATATATATATCAGTGCCGGTGTCTGCGGTTACCGATGTATCAGATTCACTGAACACCGCATAATTATTTATGACCGCATCAAGCGACATGACATCGACGGTCGGATCGACATATGCCTGGATCTTTGTCTGCGTAGGTATCAGCGATACTATAAGTGCGGAAACCAGCAGCAGGGAAGCTATAGTCATCCTTGCCCTTTTCCTGATTCGGAATCTTTTTCTCTTTTTAACACTCTTTTTTCCCTTATCCGCCATAATATACTCCCATTTTATACTGACTCTTATCCTATCTTTTTGGCAACCACAACAAATCGTTCCGCGCCATCGGAATAATCGCATGTAGACAGTGTTATCAGACTGTCGCCGTAATATGATTCTATCCCTGTATCATATAACGACATCTTAGCCATTTCACTCATATTCGATCTGTATTCCTGCGCTGAATTGGCATTAACAAACTGATAGTACTTGAATGTCACTTCAGCTTCCTCATGCACGACCTCGTTGAACACATACATTACTCTGTACTCTCCGCTGTCATACAGTGTATCGAATTTGATAACAGGATGCTTCTCACAGTAACTCTTGTCCTTGTATCTGTCCAATGTACCGAACATTTTACCGGACTTCATGTTGTGGCCGTATATTATAATGTTCTGGCTCCTGGGCCAGATGCTGCATTCCTTATCTATAAATATGGAGCCATTGTTATCCTTCTCCTGATCAAAATTATGATCCAGATAATACTCCTCATTGGAGGACTGGAGTACAGGATAATCAATCTCCGTACCCTCTATTTCGATCCATCCGACGATACTCTTATTCTTAAGGTACAGCTTGTTGAATTTCTCAAGCATTTCAGGCTTTTCCGGATCCTCATTTAAATGAACGGAAACCGGCAGCGTCTGATCCGCATTCTTATCTTTGATGGCAGACAGTCCCTCCGACCGGTCAGTCGAACTGCGCGACATATACACATAAACGGCGAAATATCCGAGACACAGTAACGCTGCGAATCCGCACAATGTCCTGAAAAGCTTCCTCAGCTTCTCTTTTTTCCCTCTGCTCTTCCCTGCCATTTCCCCCTTACGGCTCCCCTTTCAACGCCTAAACATACACATCTATTTTACTATATATTGATGAAAAATCAAGTGATAATGCATAGATATTGTATCTGCATGTCATTGTGGCTGTATTGTAAAAAAGGACATCCCTGAGGACGTCCTTTTCCTTTCATATATCAGAGTGAATGAATTAATGTTTCGTTTACCGTAATAATTTATTTAATAACTATATTTATGATCTTTCCGGGCACATATATCTCCTTTACGATGGTCTTTCCCTCTATTGCCCTTGCGACCCCGTCTGCTTCCTTTGCTTTTGCCATGGCATCATCCTTAGCTTCATCCACTGCTATCTCAACCGTTCCCTTAACCTTGCCGTTTACCTGAACGCCGATCTCAACAGTGTCATCCTTACACATCTGTGCATCGTATGAAGGCCACGGCTCGTATGCCAGAGTATTCTCGTGTCCCAGACTCTGCCATATTTCTTCACCGGCATGCGGACAAATGCATGAAAACATCTTGATGAAGCTCTCCGCATATTCTGCCGGACATTTTCCTTCCTTATACAGAGCATTTACGAAGATCATCATCTGTGATATCGCCGTATTGAATGCAAGCTTCTCGAAATCATCTGTTATCTTCTTAACCGTCTTATGATACAGCCTGTCAAGTGAAGGAACGGGCTCACCTGCAATATTCTCCGGGGTGGTAAAGAATGTCCACACGCGGTTTATAAACCTTCTTGCACCCTCCACACCCTGCTGGCTCCACGGTTTGCTCACTTCAAGAGGTCCCATGAACATTTCATACAGTCTCAGTGTATCGGCTCCGTACTCTCTTACTATATCGCTCGGGTTGACAACGAATTCCGGGAAACGCTTACCCATCTTAATACCGTTCTCGCCTAGGATCATACCCTGATGAACAAGCTTCTTAAACGGCTCTTTTACAGGTGAAAGGCCCTTATCATAGAGATATCTGTTCCAAATCCTTGAATACATAAGATGGCCTACGGCATGCTCCGGTCCGCCGATATAGAGATCCACGGGCATCCAGTGCTTAAGCAGCTCCTGATCAGCGAATTCCTTATCGTTATCAGGATCGATATATCTTAAGAAATACCAGCTTGATCCGGCAGAGCCCGGCATTGTGGAGGTCTCGCGAACGCCCTTTATGCCGTTATGATCGTATTTCTTCCACTCTTCAGCATTCTCAAGAGGCGCCTTACCGTTCTTACCTTTGTAATCTTCAAGCTCGGGCAGGATAAGCGGCAATTCGTCGTCATCAAGCACATGGATCTTTCCATCCTCGGTATGAACCACCGGAACAGGCTCGCCCCAGTAACGCTGACGTGCGAAAATCCATTCCCTGAAATGATAATTAACCGTCCTTCTGGCCACTCCCATATCAACGAGCTTATCCGTTATGGCTTCCTTGGCTTCTTCCACGGTCATTCCCGTAAATTCCCCGGAATTGATGAGCTTACAGCCCTTTCCGAGATAATCATGCTTCTCAAAAGCGCACTCGCTTACGTCCCGTCCGTCAATAACCTGAAGCATCTCGATATTATGAGCCTGTGCATATTCAAAGTCACGCTGGTCATGTGAAGGAACGGCCATTACGGCTCCGGTTCCGTAGCTTGCAAGAACGAAATCCCCGATGAACAGCTTTGCTTCCTTACCGTTTATGGGATTAATACATGACAGTCCCTTAAGCTCACAGCCCGACTTCGTCTTGTTAAGCTCGGTCCTGTCCATATCGTTCTTCTTAAGGGTTTCATCTATATATGCCTGAACCTCTTCCTTGTTCTCGATCCTCGGCATAAGCTCCTGAACTATCTTTCCGTCCGGTGCGAGCACCATGAAGGTAATACCGAATATGGTCTCGATACAGGTTGTATATATGGAGAACTTACCGCCTCCCACTATTTCAAAATCCACCTCGACACCCTCGGAACGGCCTATCCAGTTACGCTGTATCTCCTTTGTAGATACCGGCCAGTCGATCTCATCAAGGCCTTCAAGGAGCTTCTCCGCGAAGGCGGGCTGGTCTATAACCCACTGCTTCATATTCTTACGTACAACAGGATATCCTCCGCGTTCCGATTTACCGTCTATTACCTCGTCATTGGAAAGAACGGTACCCAGCTCTTCGCACCAGTTGACGGGCATATCTATGTACTTGGCATATCCGTCAAGATAGAGCTGCTTGAATATCCACTGGGTCCATTTATAGAACCTGGGATCAGAAGTGGCTACCATCTTGCTCCAGTCATAATCAAATCCAAGCTCCTTAAGCTGTTTGGAAAATGTCTTTATGTTCTCCTGCGTGAAGCCGTTTGGATGATTACCCGTCTTTACGGCATACTGCTCTGCAGGCAGGCCGAATGAATCGTATCCCATGGGATGAAGTACATTATATCCCTGCATCCTCTTCATTCTCGACATTATATCGGTTGCGGTATACCCTTCCGGATGTCCCGCATGAAGTCCCACTCCCGAAGGATAAGGGAACATATCAAGCGCATAATATTTGGGTTTGGAGAAATCATGTACATCAGTCTTAAAGGTCTCGTTTTTCTCCCAGTATTCCTGCCATTTCTTCTCAACGGCAGCATGATTGTACGGTGTAGCCATTTTATTGCCTCTCTTTTTATAATTTGTACTGAACAGTCAACGGATGCTCAATGTATTCATTCTATCCGTACATTCCTGCACTGTCAAGCCCATCAGGCATCCAGATATTCCTTAAGCTCTGCCGTTGCGTCTCTTAACAGCTTAATGATCGTTGCATGATTATCTATTACGAAATCCGTTTCCGATTCAACACCCCCGGACTTCTCCGCCTGTTCCTTCAGGGATGTCTCCGCCCCAAGAGCGAGTTCATGAAGCTCCGTTGCTCCTACTATCTGGGCTGATGATTTGACACCATGCACCTTGGTCCTGTAATCCTTCCAGTTACCATCCTCGTATGCACGGCTTAACCCTGCCTCATAATCATCCTCCACAAACATCTCCGCTGCTATCCTGTAGACCTCTTCCCTTCCGTCACAGCATGCAAGCCCCTTATCTCTGTCGATCGTCTTTCTCACATTAGCCTCCGATTCCGCATTTATGCTTTCATTCTTTACTGTATCTTCACCCATCTGATCTTCCTTTAACTTCTTAGAAATTATCTTCTCCTGCGGAATATATTTAAGGAGCTGTTTTTCAAGGATATCCGCATCTATCGGCTTACTCAGGTAATCCGCGAACCCTGCCTCCATATACTTCTGTCCTGCTCCCGAGATGGCATTTGCGGTAAGTGCTATCACAGGTACGTCCCTGCTTAGTATATCCTTATCCTCACGGATCCTTTCAAGTGCTTCGATCCCGTCCATTTCCGGCATCATATGATCCATAAATACAATATCATATTCCTTTTCATGCATCTTGGCTATTGCTTCCGGTCCGCTTGTGGCAGTATCTATCCTCATTCCGGAATTCTTAAGAAGTCCCTTGAACACGGCAAGATTAAGATCGATATCATCAACTATAAGAACATCTGCTTCCGGAGCCTCGAAGCCTTCGTTGTATACATCTACCCTTTCCCTCACCGTTCGTCTTGCCTGTTCGAAATCGCCTATAGGTGTTATATTCCTGATCCCCTGCTCCAGATCGAAATAGAAATCCGACCCCTGGCCGTAAGTGCTGTCTATATTCAGGGTTCCACCCATTAATTCAATATATTTTCTTGTTATCGGCAAACCCAGCCCCGTACCCTCGATCCCCCGGTTCTGAGCCATATCCAGCCTGCTGAACGAATCCCACAGATGTTCCCTGTCCTCGTCCTTTATTCCCATTCCGGTATCACTTACCGAGAAATGGAGGCGCACGCTTGATGCATCATAAGACAGTCTGTTTACAGTCAGTGTAATGCTTCCCTCGCTTGTATATTTTACCGCATTTGTCAGAAGATTGCTAAGCACCTGTTTAATACGGATATCATCACCGTACAGCCTTGACGGTATCCCACGGTCTATATTGCAGTTAACCTTAAGTCCCTTCTCTCCGGCTCTGAATTCAACCATGTCAAGCATATCGTTAATAAGCAGTACGGGATCGTATTCAACCGGAACTATTTCCATCTTGCCTGATTCTATCTTCGAAAAATCAAGTATATCATTTATCAGAGTAAGAAGCGTTCTTCCGCTGTTCTTTATATTGACCGCATATGACCTTACGGATTCCTCTTCTGTTTCCCTTAAGATCATTTCATCAAATCCAAGGATAGCATTTATGGGTGTACGGATCTCATGGGACATGTTTGCAAGGAAGATACTCTTCGACCTGTTAGCCGTATCTGCTATTTCTATCTGGCTCTTAAGAGAGTTCGACATTGTCTGAAGCGAACGTGACAATATGCCTATCTCATCATCACGGTTTGTATCCATGGCATCACTGTAATCACCGTTGGCGTAATGCTCGGCAGCCCTTGTCATACGTTTAAGCGGAGCTATGATAGTACGGACCCAGACAAGACAGATAACGATCGCCATCACGAATATTATCACCGAGATAAACATGAGCTGTCTGGTAAGTGTGATGCTCGGAGTATTGATCTCATCGACCGGTGTATCAAGGCCAAGTATCATTCCGTTTCTGAGCCGCTTTGATATCAGCTTACGCTTAACATTGTCAATACCGACTATGGTATGCACATTGTTTATATCTGCCTTCTGGACACTCTTGATAAACGGCATAAGCTCATCCGTAAGCTCAGTGCTCCTTACTCCGTCAGGATGGTCAAAGTGAAAGATGATGTCCCCCTGTGATGATACCAGATAAGCCCGTCCGCTCTCATATATGCGGATACTGCGTACCGTATCCCTCAGATACTTTATATCTATATCCATTCCCATTACGCCGACAACCGTTCCGTCATGCCTGTAGGGAATTATGTAGGATATCATATCTATCCCCATATTCTTGTTGTAATACGGATTCATCCAGAGCGGTCTCCCTGTTTCAACCGGGATATAATACCAGCCGACATGTTCAACATCTTCCCTGTCATACATACTTATATCAGTGGGTTCTGCCGAATTCCAAACCTTTTCTTTAACATTGAGCGTATACCAGAATCCATCCTTCGGGTCGTACTTCTCAGGATTATATCTTAAATAAACCGATACCGCGCCGGGCGTCTTCTCGGCAATACTCTTGCCAAGCTCCGAAACATCATAGGTAAATCTTTCCCGCTCTGCATCATCTGTAAGAAAATTACCGTAAGATTCGGCTCTTTTCTCAGCATAGTTGTATATGGTATCCACTGACTGTTCAACGGAATTAAGCATCGATTCAAGATCACGGTAACTCTGGTCAGCCATCAGGCTCAGTATCTTATCGGAATCGGCATCCAGTACTTCATTGGTACGTCTTAACGATGTGAAACCGAACGCAAATATCACTATGATCATTATCGCCGTTATAACAAGTACAATTTTCGTTTGTATTGATTTTAACTTCATATACCTTGCTCCCTGCAGTCTGTCGGCAAGCTCTACATTCAGCTATATGAGAGTATATCATAAAGTACAGGGTTCCTCAATCAAAAGCGAGGACCCGTGCAAGCACGAGCCCTCTTTGTAACCCCGTAGAAATAATCTGTTTTAATCTTCTCCGCCTTCGTCCGTAAGCTTGCTTGCCCTTGCCGCAACCTCTTTCTCCTGAACATCACTGGGAGCCTGCTCATAGCGGAGGAATTCATATTCGTAAACACCGCGTCCGCCTGTCATCGAGCGAAGTACCGTACAGTATCCGTACAGCCCTGTCATAGGGATTTCCGCCTCTATCGTCTGCTTACCGCCGCCTATTGGATTCATACCGAGCACACGTCCGCGTCTCTTGTTAAGATCTCCCATAACATCTCCCGTGTAATCATCGGGAACAGTAACCTTAAGCGAAGCGATAGGCTCAAGCAGAACGGGACCTGCTTCCATAAAGCCTTTCTTGAAGGCCTGGATCGTAGCCATCTTGAATGCCTGCTCCGAAGAGTCAACCGGATGATATGATCCATCATACAGGATAGCCTTAACACCTACTACCGGATATGCAGCCATGGGGCCCTTGAGAACCGACTCTGCAAGACCCTTCTCAACAGCCGGGAAGTAATTCTTCGGAACCGCTCCGCCGACTACTATCTGTTCGAATTCATATGCCTTATCCATATTGCCCAGAGGCTCGAATTTCATCTTAACATGGCCGTACTGTCCGTGTCCGCCCGACTGCTTCTTATACTTGGCATCCACATCGGAGGTCTTCCTTATGGTCTCACGGTATGCAACCTTGGGCTCTGTAAGTTCTATCTCGCACTTGTATTCACTTAACAGCTTGCTTGCCACTATCTCAAGATGCTGGTCGCCCATTCCGTAAAGAAGCGTCTGCCTGTTCTCGGCGTCATTTACATTCTTAAGAGTCAGATCCTCGTGCATCATCTTCTGAAGAGCGCCCGAGATCTTGTCGATATCGCCCTTATTCTTAGCCTTGTATCTCATATATGTATAAGGCTTGCTGATATCAGTACGTGCATACTGAATGGTCGTAGCCTTGGTTGACAGCGTATCGCCTGTCCTTGCGGCCGTAAGCTTGGCAATGGCTCCGATATCACCTGCATGGAGTTCCTTAACCTCGATGGGCTTGTTGCCGCGAAGCACATAGAGCTTGGATATCTTCTCTTCAACATCCTTATCGTTGTTGTAGAGGGTATCGTCAGCCTTGATAACGCCCGAGCATACCTTGATGAGTGAGTATTTTCCGATAAACGGATCCACTATTGTCTTCCAGATGATCGCCGACTTGGGCTTGCTGAAATCATAATTGGCTTCGAATATCTCGTTTGTCTTTACATTGATTCCCGCAATACTTCTTGTATCGGGGCTCTTGAAATACTTGATTATGTCATCGATAAGCGTATATACGCCCTGACAGAGAACCGAAGAACCGCAGGTAACCGGAACTATGCTTCCGTCGTTGATGTTAGCCTTAAGAGCAGCCCTTATCTCATCCTCCGAGAATGTCTCACCGCCGAAATATCTCTCCATGAATTCCTCGCTGGTCTCTGCCACTGTCTCCATGAGGATATCCCTGAACTTGCTGAGATTCTCCTTATTATATTCGGGAACTTCACATTCGGTTGCCTTTCCGTCCTTCTCCCATTTATAAGCAGTCTCGGAAACTACATTTACATATCCCACGAACTTCTCATCTTCTCTTATCGGAAGATGGAAGGGCGCTATCTTCTTGCCGTACTTTGCCGTAAGATCTTCAACGACCTGTCTGAAGCTTGCATTGTCAACATCCATATCGGTAACGAAGATTATCCTTGGGAGATTATACTTATCGCACATTTCCCACGCCTTCTCGGTACCTACTTCTATTCCTGCCTTTCCGGACACAACGATAATGGCTCCTGCCGCTGCGGCAACCGCCTCTTCAACTTCACCTACGAAATCGAAATAACCGGGTGTATCCAGAACATTGATCTTATTTCCTTCCCATTCGATAGGAACTACAGACGTGCTTATCGAGAACTGCCTCTTCTGCTCTTCTTTATCATAATCACTAATGGTATTTCCATCACTTACCTTGCCCATCCTTGTGGTTATTCCGGAAAGATAAGCCATTGCCTCAACAAGAGTTGTCTTTCCACAGCCTCCGTGACCCAGCAAAACCACATTACGGATCTTGTCACCGGTATAAACATTCATATAATTGTACCCTCCAAATAGTATTTTTGATGCAGTTGAAATACACCTTTAATATTGTACTAAATAATGTTGATTATCGCAATAGTTTTTGTGAATAATCAACATTATTTTGAGGGTTTTGTATATTTAGTTTGATTTTTTCCTACTTTTCAGACATTTGAGTGGACAATGAGTGATTTTCCCGTCATTTCTTTGGGATTTCCGATGCCCATTGATTCAAGTATTGTCGGTGCGATATCGGCAAGACAGCCTATATCTCTCATCCCGACCCCTTCTGTATAATTTACCATGATTACGGGACCCGCATTCATGGTATGGCCCGTGAAGGTTTCCTCCCGCCTTGGCGCCGGATTATACTTAAGCTGTTCGGCTTTTCCGTGAGTGGAGCATATAAACATAACGCCCTCGTTTCTCTTAACCGCTTCATAAATCTTCCCGACACATTCATCCAAGATTTCGCAGGCCCTGACCGAAGCTTCCATATCGCCCGTATGCCCCACCACATCGGCATTTGCAAGACTGCATAATATGAAATCATATCTGCCGTTGTCTATCTCACTTACCAGTCTTTCACAGACTGCCTGAGAATTCATCGCCGGAGCGTCTGCATAGTTCTCAATCTTCTTCAGGGAACGTATTATCAGCCTGTCCTCGCCGTCATACGGCTCTCCCTGTCTGCCGTCAAAAAATGAAGTCACATATGCGGCCGTTTCGGACTCCGCCAGTCTCAGCTGAGTCCCTCCGCACAGGCTTATGTATTCGCCCAGTGTATTGGCAACCGGCTGAACGGTAAAGGCAGCCTCTTTGTTTTCAAGCGCCGTATCATAATCGGAAAAGCATGCGAACCTGACGTTATTCAGTCTCTCTCTCTTGAACATACGGAACTCGTCTTCACAGAAGGCTCTGGTCAGCTCCCTTGCCCTGTCCGACCTGAAGTTAAAGAAAATCACCGCATCATCATCATTTACGGTGCCTACCGGGACACCACCGTTAACTATAACCGTAGGTTTTATAAATTCATCGGTTATGCCGCTGTCATATGACGAAAGTACAGCTTCGACTGCATTGGATGCTTTATTCCCTTCACCCTGGGTCATTGCAAGATAGACCATTTTGATCCGGTCGTAATTGTTATCCCGGTCCATCGCATAGTATCTTCCGCTGACCGTCGCGACTTCCCCTGTTCCTATTTCCCTCATTGCTGACTGGAGAAGCTCAATATAGTGTGCGCCGGAGCGTACCGGTGCATCCCTTCCGTCCGTAAAGCAGTGAACATAGACCTTTCTCAGTCCATTTCCTGCCGCAAGCTCAAGCAGCGAATACAGATGCCTTATATGGGAATGAACACCGCCGTCCGACAGAAGGCCCATGATATGAAGTGCGGAATCATTGCGCTTACAGTGATCTGTTACGGAAAGAAGAACATCATTCTTAAACAGATTTCTCTGCATTATCTCTTTATTTATCCTTGTAAGCTCCTGATAGACTATCCTTCCTGCACCGATATTGCGATATCCCACTTCAGCGTTTCCCGGCTGTCCGTTTGGAAGTCCGACCGCGATACCCGAAGAAAGTCCCCTGGCCATAGGATAATCCTTCATAAGCTTATCAAGCACGGGTGTCTTTGCTTCATGAAATGCATTGTTCTTTTTTTCATCCGATATTCCCAGCCCGTCAAGCATGAGCAGAACCGTTGTTTTCTTTCCCATCTGAATCTCCGTCAGCCAAGCTCCCTGGCAGCTCTGTCAAACAGTTCATATATCTTGATCTTATCCTGGTCGCTGCCGTTCATGCCGGTAAATGTTGCACCGTACATATTGCTCTTTCCGTCAAAACGGGTGACATTTATAAAAGTATGGATAACATCCTTCGTCCAGATGGTCAGATCCATCTCATAAATCGCATTCATAGCAAGCGGAGTGTCACAGGAAAAGCCCAGTCCGTCCTTGCTTATGTCAATAATGTCGACCGGTACCTTGTCTCCCCCTGCTTCACCTACGGGATTCATTGTCAGATGCGCGTTAAGCACCATTCTTCTGCTTCTTCTCTTTTCTTCCATAAGCTTCCTCCTTACCTCTGAATTTATATGATCCGATACCTCATGAATTATACCTCGTGAATTATACCATCCGAACGGTTCAGTGTATAAACATCGCATCCCCGAAGGAGAAGAACCTGTACCTTTCCCTGATCGCCTCACTGTAGGCATTAAGAACGTTCTCCCGTCCCGCAAGAGCGCTTACAAGCATCACGAGCGTTGATTCGGGAAGATGGAAATTCGTTATAAGGCAGTCAAGAACCTTAAACCTGTAACCCGGATATATAAATATATCCGTATCACCGCTGCACGCGGTTATCCTTCCGTTCTCATCGGCTGCGCTTTCAACCGTTCTGCAGCTTGTCGTACCGACGCATACAACACGGTGTCCGTTCTCTTTGGCCCTGTTTATCTTTTCTGCTGCCTCCGCATTAATCATATACATTTCGGAATGCATATGATGCTCAAGGATATTGTCAACCTTGACCGGTCTGAAGGTTCCGAGTCCCACATGAAGGGTGACATATGCTATATCTATTCCTTTGCCTTCAAGGTCCGCAAGAAGCTCCTTCGTAAAATGAAGACCCGCTGTCGGTGCTGCGGCAGAGCCTTCATATCTGGCATACACAGTCTGATATCTGTCCCTGTCCTTAAGCTTATGCGTTATATAAGGAGGAAGCGGCATCTCGCCGAGCTTATCAAGTATCTCCTCGAATATGCCGTCATAGAAGAATTTCACAAGCCTGTTTCCCTCGTCTGCCACTTCCTGTATTTCACACCTTAACAGACCGTCACCGAAGCTCACTCTTGCACCGGGCCTTAACTTCTTTCCGGGCTTTACAAGCGTTTCCCACACGTCATCCTCATGACGTTTCAACAGGAACACCTCCACGTGAGCCCCCGTATCCTCCTTCACGCCGAGAAGCCTTGCGGGAATAACCTTAGTGTTGTTAAGGACCAGGCAGTCTCCCGGATTAAGATGATCACCGATATTCCTGAATGTGTCGTGACCGACTTCACCCGTGTTTTTATCAAGTACAAGAAGCCTTGACGCAGACCTGTCCTCAAGCGGATCCTGGGCAATCAGCTCCTGTGGAAGTTCGAAATAAAAATCTGATGTTTTGATCACAGTCCCTGTCCTTTTAAAAATGCCATATAACACCTGTATGCCTCATACAGGTCAGCCTTGCTTATACATTCCCACGGAGCATGCATGTTAAGAACCGCAACGCCCGCATCGATCACATTCATTCCGTACAGAGCAAGTATATAGGCTATGGTTCCGCCTCCGCCTATATCCACCTTGCCAAGCTCTGCGGTCTGATAGAAAACCTTATCCTTATCAAGCAGATCACGAAGATATGCGATATACTCGGCATTCGCATCATTGCTGCCGGATTTCCCTCTTGAACCCGTAAATTTATTAAATACGACACCGTGCCCTAAGTAGCATACATTCTTCTTATCGAACACGGATGCATACAGAGGATCATAACCTGCACTCACATCAGAGCTTAACATGCATGAATTGGCAAGAGTCCTCTTAAGCAGTATCTCCGAATAATCACCGCTCAGATTAAGTATTTCCGCGACCATATTCTCAAAAAAATGCGACTTCATTCCAGTCGCTCCCACACTGCCGATCTCTTCCTTGTCAACAAGAATGCAGCAGGCCGTCCTCTCCACCTCTCCCGTATTAAGGATTGCCCGAAGAGACGGATAAGCACATACTCTGTCATCATGGCCGTAACCAAGGATCATACTTCTGTCAAGGCCTGTTTCCCTGGCTCTGCCGGCGGGCACCACCTCAAGCTCTGCCGACAGGAAATCCTCTTCCTCAACACCATAGGTGTTCTTCAGTATTTCAAGAAGATTATTCTTAACCTTATCCTTACCGCCGGATTTCTCTTCTTCACCTTCCTTGCCGGATTCTTTCTTTCCGCCTCTTCCCTTTACAATAAGAGGCTTATTCCCGATCAGTATGTCAAGAGCTTCTCCCTCGATAACCTTGTTCGCCTTCTTCTCCATCTGCTCCTGCGCAAGATGTATGAGCAGATCCGAAACAAAGAATACGGGATCATCCTCATTCTCGCCGATGTTTACGATGACCGTCGTCCCATCCTTCCTGACTATAACGCCATGAAGAGCAAGCGGAAGAGTCACCCACTGATACTTCTTGACGCCGCCGTAATAATGTGTATCCAGATAGGCAAATCCGCTGTCTTCATACAGAGGATTCTGCTTTACGTCAAGACGCGGGGAATCTATATGTGCACCCAGGATGTTCATGCCTTCACTTAACGGCCTCGAACCTATCTTAAACAGGGCAACAGATTTATTCATCCATACCGAATATACCTTATCCCCCTTCTTTATGGTCTCATTCCCGGCGATCAGTGCACTAAGCTCTTTAAAACCCGCAGCCTCGGCTTCCTCCACGATGCGGTCTACACATTCGCGCTCTGTTTTACATCTGCTTATAAAATCAATATACTCTCCGCTTACAGTCTCAAGCTCCTTAAGCTGTTTGGCAGAGTATGCTTCCCAAGCGTTTTTCGTTTCCATTTTATCTCCTTTACAGGTTGCCGCAAAAGTGTTCCGGGCTCCCGTTATCCCTGCAGCTCCATTACCTGTATAACTAAAGTCAGCTTCTTAATACAGCGCCATACTTATCCTTCAGTGTATCAAGGAGCCCTGATACATAGCCATCCACCTTATCTGATGTAAGCTCCTCTTCACCCGGTGTATAAACAACCGTAAATGCCATGCTCTTCTTATCGATTCCAAGCTGCATTCCCTCATAAACATCAAACAGCTTCACATCGGTAATAAGCTCACAGCTCTTCTTAATCTCCTTCTCTATCTGCGAGCAGGTTAAGTTCTTATCCATCACAAAGCACAGATCGCGCTTCTCTTCAGAGAACCTGGGAAGAGGTTTGAAGGTCTGTTCACACGCATAATATTTCTTAAGCTTATACAGATCTATCTGTGCAAGGAAGGAATCTACCCTCATATCCAGTTCATCAATAAGCTCATATTTTATCTGTCCCAAATATCCGACATCTTCACCGTTACACAGTATCCTTGCTGTTCTGTACGGATGAAGGAACGGCTTTTCTGCCGCTTCGTATTCGAATTCTATTCCAAGAGTATCTGCAACCACCTCGACAACACCCTTTACCGAGAAGAAATCCTCATCCTCTCCAAAGCATCCTATACAGATCGTCTCAAGCTCGTCAGGATATTCCGAAAGAGGAAGTGACTTCGGTACAAATATATTTCCGATCTCATATATGCAGCCTTCAAGCATTCCCTTCTTCTGGTTCCTCTGCATTGCCTGTATCATCTGCGGCGCGAGTGTTGTCCTCATAAGAGACAGATCCTCATTTATGGGATTCATTATCCTTATAGCCTTACGCTCCCATGCGTCCTCCACAAGTCCCAAAAGGTCAAGTGATGAGGGTGAGAAGAAGGAGTAATGAACTCCCTCGCTTGCTCCCGCCGCGCACAGAGCCCGTTTTATCTTAAGCCCGGTCCTCTGCTCGAGATTATATCCGCCCAGAGTCACCTCGGCTGTCGGCATGAATGTACCCTTAATATGATCATAGCCATACATACGTATAACCTCTTCGGCAACATCCTGATATGACTCCATGTCCTCTCTGTAGGCCGGAACCTTAAGCGTCAGCTCATCCCCATTCAATACGGGATCGAAATTCAGCCCCTTCAGTATTCTTAATATATCATCTGTGGGAACGGTGATACCGAGTACTCCGTTCACCTTATTCACGCTGACCTTAAGCTCTGATGCCTCAATAGAATTGCCTGTATTGGTATCCACATGCGTCGAGCTCACCTTGCCGCAGTTAAGCTCCTCAATAAGATGAAGCGCTCTCTTCATTGCCATAACCGTTGTATACTCATCAACGCCCTTACTGAACCTCGCCGATGAATCCGATGATTTCCCGAGAGCCCTTGAGCTCTTTCTTATATTGTCCCTTGCGAACTTGGCAGCTTCAAACAGCACCTCAGTCGTGGAATCAAGTATCTCCGAATTAAGCCCTCCCATTATACCTGCAAGCGCAACCGGCTTAACCCCGTCGCAGATCACAAGATTACTGCTGTTTAATGTAAGCTCCTTCTCATCAAGTGTAACTATCTTCTCTCCGTCTTCGGCACGTCTTACGTTTATCTGATCACCCTCAAGATATGCATAGTCAAAAGCATGCATGGGCTGTCCTAATTCATTAAGGATATAGTTAGTTATGTCAACCAGATTCGATATGGGAGTCTGACCGATAAGAGCAAGACGCCTCCTCATCCATGCGGGACTAGGAGCAATCTTTACATCATAAACATAATGCCCTATGTACCTCGGGCATACATCGGGAGCTGCAACCTTAACCGTAAAGCCGTCCTTCTTAACCTCCGTCTCCGTATAATCAAGTGCCGGCTCGTGAAGCTCCGTACCAAGCACTGCAGCCACCTCACGCGCTATTCCGAAGATACTCTGGCAGTCGGGTCTGTTGGCTGTGATCGCTATATCAAAGATCCAGTCGTCAAGACCTACTATCGGCTTAACATCCGCTCCTGTCTCAGCATCATCAGGCAGTACCAGAAGTCCGTTGTATCCGGCTCCCTCGTACATATCCTCTGTAAGTCCTATCTCCACTCCCGAGCAGAGCATACCAAAGGAATCATAGCCTCTCAGCTTACCCTGTCCTATCGTCATTACTCCTTCAACAGTCTTGTGATCCCTGGCGGTTGCATATACGGTTGCTCCGATGAGCGCAAGAGGGAACTTACCACCCGCCCTTACATTATCGGCGCCGCAGCATATCTGAAGCACTCCGGCTTCTCCTGCATTAACCTTACACAAATGAAGATGTGTATCGGGTATGGGTTCGCACTCCTCCACATATCCGACAACTACCTTGCTCACATCACGTCCTACCTCATATTTTTCCTCTACCTCGAAGCCGCATGAGAACAGCTTCTCTTCCAGCTCATCAACCGAAATATTTATATCAACATATTCCTTAAGCCAACTTAACGGAACTAACATCGCCAATCTCCTTTACCTTGTTTATATACTACTCTCTTATCTGCTCAAGTACCCTCAGATCTGATTCAAACAGCAGCTTTATATTATTGATTCCATATTTAAGCATAGCTATACGCTCTATACCAATTCCAAACGCAAATCCGCTGTAAACATCCGAATCAATGCCGCAGCCCTCGAGTACCTTCTTGTTTACCACGCCTGCGCCGAGTACCTCTATCCAGCCCGTACCCTTGCACAGCTTACAGCCCTTGCCGTGGCACTGGAAACAGCTCACATCCACTTCAACCGAAGGCTCTGTAAAAGGAAAATATGAAGGACGGAGTCTGGTGCTCGTACCCTCGCCGAATATCCTCCTTACGAATTCATCAAGCATTCCCTTAAGGTCACACAGTGTGATCCCCTTATCAACAACGAGTCCCTCCATCTGGGAGAACATCGGTGAATGTGTGGCATCATCATCCGAACGGAATACCTTTCCGGGAGAAATTATCTTGATCGGAGGCTTCTTTGCTTCCATAACATGTATCTGTCCCGCCGATGTCTGGGTACGCAGCAGGAACTTATCGGACAGATAGAAGGTATCCTGCATATCCCTCGCCGGATGATCATCCGGTGTGTTAAGCGCGGTAAAATTATAATAATCGGTTTCTATCTCCGTTCCTTCATAAATCTCGAAGCCCATTGAACCGAAGATGTCTACTATCTGATTCCTTATAAGAGTATTGGGATGCAGATATCCTATCTTAATATCCTCAGCCGGCATGGTCACATCAAGCTTCTCTGACTCATACCTAAGCTTCATCTCCTCCCTGCGGAACTTCTCATCCATTTCTTCAAACATTTCCTGCGCCCATGCCTTCATCTCATTGACGCGTTTACCGTATTCGGCCTTCATTTCATTCGGGATCTTTCCCATTTCACGCATAAGGCTTCCGATCTTACCGGTCTTGGAATCAAATATCGTCTTTCTGTACTCAAAAACACTTTTAGACGTTTCTTTCTTCTCAAGCTCTGCCTTGATCTCAGCCTTTATACTGCTCAGCTTCTCGCTTAATTCATTAAGATCAGCCATTGTATATCTCCTTTATCTTATTATTTCTTATTATTTACGATTCCGATACCTGATTTACGGCTGCTGAGACCGGGCAGACAGGTTTCTTCCCGGTTTCGCACAAAGAATCCCCGATAACTATACTCGTTATCGGGGAATTAGTCAATTCTCACTTACCGTGTCGGTGCATTTATGATCAGCCCGGCCTCTTACAGTGAACGAAATTATTCATACCGTTTACCTTAGTTTATAACGACCGGATCCCATCCGAAATCATGGTATTTGGTGATGGAAAGCTTGTTGTCATTAACATAATCAGATATTATCTGAGCCCTTGTTTTCTCGCGGGCCTGATCGTCGCTGCTTACCTTCTCGAAATCTTCATACATATCTCCGAATATCTTCTTAGCGCTCGGAGTATAGCCCGAACCGTCTTCCACCATATCCATCTTAAGCGCTTCATATCCGCTGTCGGTCTTCTTAAAATGAATACATCCCGGATATGATCCGCCCGACTTGCATTCAAGGGTATCACCTTCAAGATCGTAGTTCAGCAGCCAGAAATCACCGTAGACACGGATATCTTCGGAATCACTCTCATCCGTACCCACTATCATGATACACGGTATGGAAACGTCCGATTTCTCGTACTGCGACGCATAATCATCGATCATGAACTGATATACAGCTGCCGTAAGTTCATCATCTCCGTTATACTTATATGCCGGCAGCTTACCCGAAGCCTCATCATTCCCTTTTGCTTCATCGGATGCTTCTTCCGAAGCCTGCTCATCTTCTGCTTTGATCTCATCATCTGTGCCCTGCCTTGTGAACTCCAGCCAGTCACCGTCCAGATTAAGCATGAGCTTGTCGCCCTCAACCGTATATTCATAAGAATTATCTGCCTGGATAAGCATATTGCTTCCCCACATTACGTAAAGATCGTCCTGAAGGCTCAGTACACCCGAATGATCCTCATTAAGGGTTATCGTATCCTCAAAGGTCATATCTTCCCCCTCTATCTCCTCATTAAAGGTTCTCACGTAAACACCGGGAATATAGTCATACATCTTCTGCGGACCGAAATCCTCGAATGTTATCGAATCAACCAAAGCCTGAAGCGCTGTGGAGGCAGGATCGGGAGCTGATGAATCACTGCCTCTGTGCTCTGTAAATTCAAACATCAGGACGCCGTCGTTATACTCACCTGCGAAAACCCGTTCCGAAAGTCCCGAGCCCTCTTCTCCTGCGGGAAGACATCTCCAGCATCCCCACTTATCATTCGTTCCCGGGAAATAGCTTTCGCTTCTCTCTATCGCTTCGGGATCTCCCCAGCTGTCTGTAAGCTCGGACATAGCCTCTTCCGGCTGCTTATCCTTAATATAAGATATGGTAACCATATTGGTCCCGGCAGATTCACCCTGATAAACGAAAGAAGTAACGTCTCCGTCCTCGCCCTCGTTAACGGCAAACAAAGCAGGATCATAAGTCACTGACCAGCCTTCGGTACTGCTGTATACCTCTTCGGCAGGTTCAGCCTCATCCGCATCATTTCCCGAAACCAAATCTTCAATCCCATTCTCCGAGATCAGTGAACCGATAACATTATCGTTATCATTAATATTGATCGTGATGTTTTTACCGCAGCCCGAGAGTATAACTGCAGCCGAAACAGTCATAGCCCAGGCAATTAGTTGTCTTTTCTTCATTGTTAACCCTCCCTTATCTTCTAAAACTTCTTTTCACGGCTTACTGTTGCCTCTTTACCGTTTATTAACTTTTTCCCTTACTTAAATATATACGCCTGTTTTAATAAAATGTAAATGATAGAATCCGGCTCAGATGGCGGACAGATCCTCCGGCCTGTTGACATTTAAGTATGCATCATCCTCAGCCGTATCATAATAATTGATCCGTTTATCGTCAGTCTGAAGAGCATTCATCCTGTAATTACCTTCATCGGCAAGCCTGCGCGCGCTTTCCAGGATCCTGACGGAATAGATACCGGCCAGAGGATGAACCCTTCCGTCAGCTGTTCTCGGGATAAGAATATCCTCTCCGGCATACGCCCGGCATATTCCCCCGATCTCATGCCGGTCATATTTTACCATGTCAACAGCAACAATAAGCACTGCATCCATTCCGTCTTCTTTCGCACGTGCCAGAACCGGAATAAGCCCCCCAAGAGGGCCTATGTCATCATACTCATCCTCAACTGCTGTAAAGCCGTCTGTATCTGTTCGCTGGCCGCGCCTTACGGAAAGATATTTCCCGGATATGCATGTCTGTTCACAGGCATTGGCTTCATCGCATATCCTTTCAAGAAAAGTACTTCCATCACCCTCTATGACAATGCTCTCCTTGGGCATTCCCATCCTGACGGATCTTCCTCCGGCAAACACTGCGACCGCTATTTTAAATTTGTCCGTTTTATAACTCATAATCTCCGTGTATCCCTCCGGATTTACTTAACAGCCTTATATCCGTAAGAACTATATCCCTCTGCACTGCCTTGCACATATCATAGACCGTCATGGCTGCCACAGTGCATGCACAGATTGCCTCCATTTCTACTCCCGTCCTTCCGGTACAGCTCACAGATGATTCTATATCCACACTGAGGGATTCCTCATTAAGAGATAACCTTAACTCTGTCCCATCCGTTATTATCGGGTGACACATGGGAATAAGTTCCGGTGTGCGTTTAGCCCCCATTATTCCCGCGATCTGAGCAACAGTCAGTACGTCACCCTTCTTAATCCCTCCGCTTTTAATAAGCTCAAAGGTACTCCTGTTAACCAGGACCCTCGCACGGGCACGTGCCTTCCTGTGAGTAACATCCTTATCAGAGACATCCACCATCCTCGCGTTGCCCTCGCTGTCAAAATGCGTAAAATCGGGCTCCTGTTCTTTATCCCTGTCCTGTTCTGCATTAATAAACGATGTATTTATTATATAATCCGCAACTGAGCCGGGATTGTTAATATCAAACACCGACAGGCCGTTAACTCTGCCTGCCGCACTCTCATCAAGCGATCTGATAAAATTCATCTTATCATCCACGGCAACTGCCTCGTAGTCTTCCACATTGCATGGAAGCCTGTAGTCAAGCCACGAAACTGCTATCCCGATCTTCCTCAAATCCGCATATTTATATCCTTCAACAAGCACAATATCCGCATCTTTCGCGTCATCAAGCATTTTCTGAAGAGAACGTCCCGACTCATCAAGCCTTGCATACCTTGAAGCTGAGCTTATCATGACCGAATCCGCTCCTGCCGCAGTGAACCTGTAGGTATCCTTGCCTTCACGGTCCATTTCAAAATCATGCCCGTCATGCTTGATCACAGCCACCTTAAGACCATGCTCCTTAAGCAACGGAATGATCTTCTCTATCAGAGTCGTCTTTCCGCTGTTTGAAAATCCCGATATTCCGAAAACTTTATTTGCAGTAATCATATATTCCCCTTATGATCAATATAATGTTAAAAGTATCAATATCTGCCAAATGTGCAGTTGGGATAATGGCATTCCTTACACATCCGGCACAGGCCTCCTTCACCAAGCCTTATGATATCCTGCCTGGTAAACCTTATACCCGAATATATCTGCGGCAGGATAACATCAAGCATCGTAGTCGGCAGACTTATTGCCGCTCCCGGAACTCCGATAACAGGTATATCGTTAAGATATGCTATCAGCGTCATGTTCCCGGGCTGTGACGGTACTCCGTAGCTTATGATCTCCGCTCCCAGCCTTTTTATCGCGCCCGGAGTCAGATCGTCGGGATCCACAGACATACCTCCTGTAAATATAAGGAAGTCCGCTCCGTTATCAAGGAGCTCCTCTGCCGAGCCTGTTATCATATCCATCCTGTCATCGCAGATCTTAATGTCTGATATCTGTCCCGGAAAATATGAAAGCTTCTCTCTTATCACAGGTTCAAAGCGGTCCTTGCGTCTTCCGCTGTATATCTCCGAACCGGTTATTATCACTCCGGCTTTGAGACGCCTGTACGGGTAAAGCTTAAGAAGCTCCTTTTCGCCGCACAGCTCTTCTGCCTTCTCTATCTGCCTCTCTTCCGTAAACAGCGGTACTATTCTCATCGAAGCAAGCCTGTCGCCTGCCTCCACCCTGAAGTGATCCGGTAAGGTTGCGATCGTAATATCCCCGATACCGTTTATCTTCTCAAGCAGTTCCCTGTCAACCCTGAACATTCCCTTTATATCACTTATAAGAAGAACCTTTCCTTCGGAGGGACCTTCATAATGCGCTCCCTCTACCTGACAGGCACCGGCAAGCCTTAGTGCGCAATCCTCCTCATGGATCAGGCCTTCCTCCATTTCCCCGGTATATATATACCTCTTTCCTATATCAAGAAGCTTCTCTACATCCTCTTCCTGTATTATATGTCCCCGCTTAAAAAGTGCTCCCTTAAATCCGGGATACATTGCCGTTATATCATGACACAGTGTAAGACCCACCGCATCCTCTGTCCTTACTTTTTTCATATCCGTTCCTCTTTTATGAGTCCCAAACAATCATCTTAAATGCAAAAACCGCTTATTACAGTACCTCTTACGACAGGCGCCTTCATATCCGAAAGTATGCCGTATGCATTGCAGCCTATCGCGCTGCTTATAACAACATTCCCCTGCTCAGGGGAAGCGCTTAAATACACCTCACCGGCTTCGTACTCAATGTGTCCTCTTATGAACCTGGTTCCCTTCCCTGCCTTTGGGCAGTCCTCCTTAAGCTTCATGCTTATCAGCCTGTGTTCATATTCCCTGTATCCTGCAAGCTTCTTTAATGCCGGATAACATATGCACTGCAGATTCGTAAGGGATGATGCCGGATTCCCTGACAGTGCCAGCATAAGCTTTCCGTTTGCGATCCCGTATGCACAGGCCATGCCGGGCTTCATTCCCACTCCTCTTACCGGGATCTCATAACCGGCTTCCGACATTGCTTCCGGTACCAGATCGTAGTCGCCTGCAGATACGCCTCCCGTGGATATGATCACATCAGATTCAGACTGTCCCTTTAAAATAAGCCTTTTCGTATCCTCTGTACTGTCTTGTGCATGTCCGAGATATACCGTATCATACCCGATACTTTTCAGTGCAGCTGATATTGTGTATCTGTTTGAGTTTCTTATTTTGCCCCCGGGCGGAGTAAGGTGGGCATCAACAAGCTCATCCCCTGTCGAAATGATACCGGCAACAGGTTTTTTATATACCTTAACCTTAACGATACCCAGAGCAGCCAGGGTTCCCATAAGACCTGCGTCGGCTTTCGTTCCTCTCCCTGCAATGAACGTGCCCTGTCTTATATCTTCTCCCGGCCTGATAATATTACTGCCCGGATCATATCTTCTTTTCAGTGCTACAGTCGTGTCCGTATACTCCGTATCCTCATACATACATACGGCATCGGCGCCATCAGGGATCATCGCCCCTGTCATAAGGCGGATAGCAGTCCCGTTTATAACCCTGTTTCCTGCCAACTCGCCGGCTCTTATGCTCTCTGTCACCTTAAGGACAACCGGCGAGCCTTCGCAGGCATTAACTGTATCCTCTGACTTAAATGCGTATCCGTCATATGGCGAGCGTTCAAAACAGGGGACATTCTCCGGCGCTGCTATGTCTTCAGCCAGTATCCTTCCGTAAAGCTCATCTATATCCTTTTCTTCCGTACCGACCGTATTCACTTAGCTGACAAGCAGGTCGGCTGCCGTTTTGTGATCCGTTTTCATAGCTTTCCTTTCCGTGTACTTAATCCCTGATTTCTGCGTCCATACAGAACACCAGCTTTTCTTCCTTCCATCAGGTTTATAATAAGCAGTACTGCCGCAGATATTGCAATATTTATAAGTACCCACTTAAGAGCAAGGACATCATTATCCGTTCTCCACAGCTGATATACCGTTGTGGATATGGTCGCTGTCTTACCCGGCGTATATCCGGCGATCATGGTCGTTGCGCCGTATTCACCCAGCGCCCTGGCAAACGCAAGGACAGTTCCTGCTATTATTCCCGTCCTGCAATATGGCATTATTATGCGAAAGAATATGTACGTGTTGCTCAGCCCCAACGTGGCTCCCGCCTGCGCAAGAGTCTCGTCAAAGGCTTCAAACGCTCCTCTCGCAGTTCTGTACATAAGAGGGAAAATCACAACCGAAGTAGCAAACACAGCAGACCACCAGTTCATCGTAAGCTTAATTCCAAAGGTGTTAAGGAACCATGCGCCGATCGGTCTTCTCGGTCCAAGCATCCGCAGCAGAAGATAGCCTACCACAGTAGGCGGAAGCACCAGCGGAAGGGTAAGGACACAGTCAAGTATTCCCTTTATCACGCGCGGAAGCCGTACTGCATAATAAGCTGCTGCTATCCCTATGACAAAAATAATAGCTGTACTTATCCCCGCAATACGCAGGGAGTTATACAGTGGGTACATATCCATTCTGTCTGTTTCCTATATCTGTTTCCAAATCTGTTTTCTATATCTGTTTCCTAAACTGTTTCCTGAATCTGTTTATCATACATACTTCACATTGCCGTTTGTATGTTTGCCAAAGCAGATCCGCATTTTTTCAAAGCCCGGCCATTCAGAACAGGCATGTGAATCCGACGCTTTCAAATACAGCTCTGCTCTCATCAGATCTTAAGAAATCAAGGAATGCCTTTGCTTTCTCCGGATGTTTGGAACCCTTAAGCACGGCTGTGGGATAGATAACCTGTCCGCACATTTCTTTGGTCGCCGTATCCACAACTGTAAGGCCTGCCGAGAAAGCATCTGTTGAATATATGATACCACAGTCAACGGCTGATTCACTCACCTGAGTGGTAACCTCTTTTACATTGCTGCCGTATGTGAGTACTCCGTCCTTATTAAGCTCTTCCTCATTAAGTCCGTAATGATCAAATATTTTCTGTGTATACTGTCCCACCGGAACATCTTCGTTGCCTACCGCAAGCATGACATCCTTATTTTTCAGGGCATCAGCGAGTTCATCATATGATTTGATATTCTTGGGATTTCCTTCCGGAACTGCGAGAACCACCTTGTTTTCCAGAAAGTTGAAACGGGTATCATGATCGACCATATCAAGACCGTCAGTGTTAACTTCGGGATCTGCCGTGATATCCAGCTGATCCATCTGTTTGGGCGATGCCGAAATAAAAATATCACAGTCCGCCCCCTCTTCTATCTGAGTCTTAAGAGTACCCGATGAATCGAAATTATATGTGATTGTGACATTGGGAGCAGTCTTCTTATAAGCTTCCGCTACCTGCTCCATGGTTTCCGTCATTGAAGCTGCCGCAAATACGATCAGTTCTACCGGTTCTTTTTCTTCAGCCGGGTCTGTCTTTTCCCTAACCTCATTTACGTTCTCATCATCTGCCTTGACGTCTGTTTCCCCGATCTGCTCATCATTACTTACCGCTTCAGATGTGTCTGCCGGTTTCCTGACATCTTCATTCGTATCGGCTGCTACTGGTTGTTTTATCTGTGCTGTACCTGTAGCACATCCCCCGATTAGAAATGCACAAACAGACAACGCCGTGATCAGTGCTGTTACTTTTTTCATATGTCTCTCCTTTTCCGATGATGCCGTAATAATTGTGTCTGTGCATTACGGCTCCTTGGGAAGGCTGACAGCTTTCGCTTACAACCCCGGGTCACATGAACTCAGAGTAGTCCGTATGTATATTGAGCACATACGGACCTTTCATCTTCATTGACCGGCCATACCACCTTATCTTAGTTGCTCTGTTATACACTCGCCGCTTAGGCATCATAAGGCATCCACCGCAAGCGGTTCCCCTTATGATAAGACTTAGGCAATATGGCTCGAAGATTAACAGTTTCTCAAAAAATATACCACACCTTACAATACGGCGCAAGATTTATGCCCCTATCCTGTCCCTCATAAGCCGGATTACCTGGTCGCGTTTTTCATATAAAACACATCCCCCGTCATGATCGTCCTTAAGGATATCCCCGCTCTGCAGAGCCATGAACAGCGGAGAATGAATAGCATCCTTAAGCGAGGCGTTCCTGATATTAACATCCGAATACGGTGAGAACGGGCAGGGTTCCGCTCCGCCATGCGAGTTAATATGGAAGAAGCCTCTTCCCGCAGCCACACATCCGCCTGAGCTCTTCTCATCTCCGGGGAATGAAATATAAACCATCCGGGGGCTCTCCTCCCTTAACCTCGCGATCTCGCTCTTAAGGTATTCTCTCTCATCATCCCCGGGAGCCAGATCCTTACTCTCATCCGTGACCGGTACATATTCAACAAATATTACTGCCTTGCATCCTCTGTCAGATAGTTCGTTCAGGAACTCTCCGGAGGTTACTTCTCTTATGTTTTCCCTTGTGACTGTTACGGATGCTCCGAAAATAAGACCTCTTTCCTTCAGTTCATCCATATTCCTGATAAGCCTGTCGTATATTCCCGGGCCTCTTCTTAAATCAGTTATTTCCCTCTTGCCTTCTATACTCATTACAGGTATCAGGTTCCGGCTTTCTTCGAACAGCTCAAAATACCGCTCATCCATAAATGTTCCGTTCGTAAAGATCGGAAACATAATGTTTTTCTTCTTCCCGGCAGTTTCTATTACATCCCTGCGAAGCATCGGCTCACCTCCCGCAAGCAGGATAAAGCTTATGCCAAGGTCATCCGCCTCATCAAAGATCTTAAGCCATTCTTCATCCGTAAGCTGCGTTACCGGTTCTGTATCAACCGTGGCATGGTTGCATCTTGAATAACAGCCTGCACAGTGAAGATTACATTTACTGGTGATGCTGGCTATCAGGAAAGGAGGTATATGCTCCCCGTTCTTTTCTGCTTTCTTTCGCTTCGCCGAAGCCAGCGTACTTGCCCTGGCAAACGAAAGCATAAAAGCACTCTCCTTCGGATTCTTAAGCGTGGCCCTTATTGCATCCGCAACAACCTTCTCCACACCCTTTGTCACATATTCCTGCAGATCAAATTCCTTAACCATATTTCCATTCAATCCTTCCTTAGAATTATTCGAATCTTAACTACCTTTTGCCATATTATATTTCGCGCAATATTTATTGTCAAGATAAAAATCGGTTTTCGCCGACTTTTATCTTTAATATCCTTTGGCCTGCCGCCGGTTATAAAGAGCATTCAGGTCACCTGATATCTTACTTCATATGTGTTCACAGGCTCACTGTGCGCACAGTCCTGCATACTCATTCTTAAGCGAATCAAGCTCACTTATCAAAGCCGGATAATCCGCTTCCTTTTTTCCTCTCAGCAGCTCTGTTATCACACAGATTCTGTCATACAGTGGTGTTATCGACAGATTTCCGACCGCTCCTTTAAGGGCATGCGCAGCATCAAAGGCTGCATCATAATCCCCTTTATCAATGGCTTCCTTAAGCCTGTCAAATCCTTTCTCATTTACCACGGATGCGGCAAGCCTTAAATACAGGGCTTCATTTCCCATGCATCTGGCCAGTCCGGTTTCCGTATCAGCTCCGAAGTTCTTTAAAGCATCTATTGTCAGCATATGTTCACCTCTCACTTGATCTTTTTGATATTAACTGCGCACACCTTATATTCCGGTATCCTTGCGAATTCATCAAGGGCAGCGTTTGTGAGCATGTTAACCGGAGAATCCGGGAAGTGGAACGGCATCCATGTCTCACCTTCCGATACCTTGCGTCCGACGTGGGCCTTTGCCGTTATCTCACCTCGCCTGCTTGATACCTTTATCATTTCTCCGTTCTCAATGCCGAGTCTCTCCGCATCACGGTAATTCACCTCGATGAAGCCCTCTCCGGATATGGTCATAAGTCCCGGAGCGCGTGCAGTCATGGCAGCCGCATTATAATGATAAAGTATACGTCCCGTCATAAGAACAAACGGATATTCATCATCGGGAAGCTCCTGTGACGGCTTATATTCAACACTGTAAAGAAGCGCCTTACCGCGTGTGGGATGTCCGACATGCATTATGGGAGTTCCCGGATGATCCTTCCCCTTGCACGGCCATTGAAGGCTCTCACCCGAATCCAGACGTTCATGCGATATCCCCGCAAAGCTCGGGGTTACCGAGGCAACCTCATCCATTATCTGCGCGCTCGTAAGATAAGGCTGAGGATATCCCATTGCATTCATAAGGTCGATCAGTATATCCGTATCGGGTCTCATGTCTCCCTGAAGCGTAACAGCCTTACGTATCCTCTGAACCCTGCGCTCGGTATTCGTGAAGGTTCCTTCCTTCTCCGCGTAGCTTACACCGGGAAGGATAACGTCGGCATATTCAGCCGTCTTTGTCATGAAGAGCTCCTGCATTACAAGGAATTCAAGACTTTCAAGTGCCTTTATTATATGATGTGTATCGGGATCGGAAACCACCGGATCCTCACCGCAGATATACAGACCCTTGATCTTTCCTTCTATCGCTGCCGGGAATACATCGGTAGCCTTAAGACCGGGCTTGGGATTCAGCTTAATTCCCCACGCCTTCTCGAACTTCTCTCTTACCTCATCATTATCTACCTTCTGGTATCCCGGATAATCCGTGGGCATTGCCCCCATATCGCAGGCACCCTGTACGTTGTTCTGTCCTCTTAAAGGATTGACGCCGCAGCCGCTCTTTCCGAGCTTACCGCACAGAACAGCCATGTTCGACATACACATAACTCCCTCGGTTCCCGTTGAATGCTCGGTAACTCCCAGGCAGTATATGATCGGAGCCTTATCGGCTGTAGCATACATACGTGCCGCTTCAACAAGGTTCTTCGGATCGATATGGCAGATCTCCCCGACCTTTTCGGGCGTATATTTCTCAACCAGAGCCTTAAGCTCTTCAAAGCCTTCCGCATTCTCTTCTATATAGGCATGATCAATAAGATCTTCTTTTATCATGACATGCATCATTCCGTTCGCGAAAGCAACATTGGTTCCGGGACGCAGCTTAAGATGGATATCGGCATGCTTTGCAAGTCCTATATCCCTCGGATCCACAACAATAAGTCTCGTACCGTTCTCAACCGCCTTACGTATCTGCATTCCCACTACAGGATGTGCTTCTTCCGGATTGGAACCTACAAGCAGGATACAGTCCACATCATGCGTGATATCATGTATCGGATTGGTCATGGCACCCGATCCCAGAGTCCTTGCCAGTCCGGCTACCGTTGCGGAATGGCATACACGGGCACAGTTATCCGTGTTGTTGTTCCCGAAGCATGTACGTACCATTTTCTGCACCATATATATGTCTTCGTTTGCCGATCTGGAACATGCGAAGCCTGCCAGAGACTCGGAGCCGTATTTTTCCTTGATCTCCATTAACCTCTTTGCGGTATACTCAATAGCCTCTTCCCAGCTTGCTTCCCTGAACTTTCCTGTGCTTCTGTCCTTTATAAGAGGAGTCTTTAACCTGTCCGGATACCTGATGAAATCAAAGCTTCCCGAACGGCCCTTGACACAGAGCCTGTTATGGTTGGACGGTCCGAAGGCAGGTTCAACATTTATGATCCAGTCTCCCTTTACAACAAGATAGAACTGGCAGCCCGTAGCGCAGTGAGGACAGGTCGTAAGCACCTTCTTTGTCTCCCATTCCCTGTATCCGAGCTCTCTCTTTAAGGTAAGCGCTCCTGTGGGACATACGCTCGCGCAGTTGCCGCAGCTTTCACATCCGCTCTCCCTATAATCCTTTCCAAAAGGAGCATCCACTATGTGGAAGGTGCCGGAGCGGCTGTTCTTAAGCGTTCCGTTTCCTGCTATATTATGACATACGCTTATACAGCGCATACAGTGTATACATTTGCTCGGATCGTAGCTCATATAAGGATTCTCATCAAGCACCGGCATCTTCTTCTCTATTTCCGAGCGGGTTCCCTTATGCTCGGCATGCTCTATCTCATACCTTAAACACATTGCCTGAAGCTCACAGGTTCCGTTGGCCGGACAGCTCATGCAGTCAAGATTATGATTGGACAGAAGGAGCTTTAACATATCCTTTCTGTATTCGGTAAGCTCATCTGATTCCGTAGTAACGACCATGCCGTCCTTAGCCTTCGTCCTGCATGCCGGAAGCAGCTGCCGGTAGCCTTCGACCTTAACAACGCAGAGGCGGCATGAGCCCACATCAGAAACACCCTCCAGAAAGCACAGAGTAGGTATATCAATACTGTTGGCACGCGCTATGTCAAGGATGGTTGCGCCTTCCGGCGCTTCGTAATTATTTCCGTTTATGGTTACAGTCATCATTCGCCCCTTCCTCCTTCCATAACGCCGCAGCCGTAATGATCGCATCTTAAGCATCGTCCGGCCTCTCTCATGGCTTCCTCACAGGTCATTGAAAGTTCCACATGTCCGAAATCCTCTTTTCTTTCGAAAGGATCTCTCTCCTCTATCTCAGCCCTTCCCGTTGCCACACAGGGGTTCGGATAAGCCGGCGGTATTATCGCATCGTCATTAACCTTATGATGATATCCCAGATACTCATCTATGTTGTATGCAGCCACCTGACCGGCGGCTATTGCATTTATCGCTGTTGAAGGGCCGGTAACACAGTCACCTCCCGAGAAAACGCCTTCCATTCCGTCAACCATACAGGTTTCATCGGCAAGAACTCTGCCTCTGTTTACCGGAACACCCTCCTTCTCAAGCTCTGAAACATCACTGCGCTGCCCCACACCAAGGATAAGAAGATCGCACTTGAATCTGTATGGATAATTGCTTGAATGCTCCGTTGTCATCATTCCGTACTGATCATATTCCGCGATAATCTCAGGCTGCAGCCAGACTGCCTGTACCTCATTCATTTCCTTATCTGCCTCTATATTCAGAAAGCTTAAGAGGGTTCTGAACCTGATCCCTTCCTGCATTGCGCTCTCGATCTCGCTTTCAAGCGCAGTATAATCGTCTCTTTTTCTTGTGAATACGTGAATAGATTCGGCATGAAGGCGTACCGCGGTTCGCGCCGCATCCATGGCCACGTTTCCTCCGCCTATGAGCACCACCTTTTTACCGGTAAGATCGGGAGCATTTCCGAGTGCAACCTGCTGTAAGAAATCCGCAGCCGGTATTACATTCTTCGCATCTGCGTTTTCTATTGGCATCCTGTTCCCAAGCTGCGCTCCTATGCCGATATATACCGCATCATGATTTTCCCTTAATTCCTTAAGGGTTACGTCACGTCCTATCTTGGTATTATAGTGAACCTTAATATCACCTGCACCGAGTATTGCCCTTATATCCTGATCCAGCCTCTCTTTGGGAAGGCGGTATTCCGGGATACCATACCTTAACATTCCGCCAAGCTTTTCATGCTCTTCGTAAATGACTGCCTCGTGTCCCATAAGAGACAGGAAATAGGCTGCCGTCATTCCGGAAGGGCCGCCGCCGACTATTGCAATGCTCTTTCCCGTTTTAACATTTGCCTTTGGCGTTTCCACCGTATCTGCAGAAGCCTGATCAACGGCATACTTTTTAAGGCCCCGTATATTCAACGGAGCGTCCACCAGTGTTCTACGGCACTTGCTCTCACAGGGATGTTCGCAAACCATTGCACATGCTGTCGGGAACGGATTTCTGTTTCGTATGACCTTTACCGCTCCCGCATAATCCTTGTCCTTAATCATCGCTATATATCCCGGGACATCTACATGTGCAGGGCAGAGAGTAACACAGGGAACGGTCTGGTTAACATTCTCAGCGCATCTGCGTTCGCTGATATGCGATTCATACTCATCCGCGAACTCACTCAGCGAATCCAGTATCAGATTGGCTCCTACCACACCCACTGCACAGTCGGCAGTCTGGGCTATCATCTGACACTTCTTCTCCATCTTCTTAAGCGTATCTTCGGTAGCATCCCCGTTTAATATGCTCTTAAGCATATAGTCTACTTCTGCAAGACCGTCACGGCACGGAACACATTTCCCGCATGACTGGTTCATTGAAATCTGGAGAAGCGAACGATACAGCGCCAGCGGACACATTCCCGGCGGATACGATGTCATTCTTGAACGGAATTTACGCAGAACAACATCTATACGTTCGTTCATGTTTCCTCTCTTAGTCAGTTTCCTCATAGCATGTTCTTCCTTTCTCTGTCAGGATGTTTGCAGCTGTTCATATCAGAAGCTGTTTTAAATTTGAACCGTCAGGCTTTCCCGTACTCACAGCTCCTGTTCAATAAATTTCTCGAATTCATCCGGCGGAACCGGTCTGCTGAAATAGAAGCCCTGTATAAGATCGCATCCCATTTTTTTCAAAGCGTTCAGCTGTACCTCGTCCTCAACACCCTCGGCAACCACCGGAACATTAAGGAATCCCGCTATATCAATTATAAGCTTGACCATTCGTAAGCTCTTATCATCCCTTCGCATATTGCGGATGAACTTCATATCGATCTTAATAACATCTATCGTTATCGTGGTCAGCATGTTAAGAGATGAATATCCCGATCCGAAATCGTCCATCTCTATCTTAAAGCCTCTGCCTCTTAAGCTCTCCACAACCTTTGACAGTGTATCGGCATTGTCCGCGTAAGCCGACTCTGTTATCTCAAGCAGAAGATCCTTAGTGGTTATGTCATAAGTATCTATAAGCTTAAGCAGCTTGCTTTCAAGCGCCGGATCATATATATCTATCCTCGACACATTCACGGAAACCGGAATTGTCCTGCCGTATTTCTCCTTCCATTTACGTATCTGATGTGCCGCCTCTTCCCATACATAGTTATCCAGCTTCTGTATGAGTCCGTTACTCTCAAACAGTGGAATGAAATCACCGGGGCTGATCATTCCCCTCTCAGGATGCTTCCATCTTATAAGAGCCTCGGCGCTCTTCAATACAGGCTTATTGCCCTGTATTCCGTATTTAGGCTGATAATACACGATAAGATCCCTGTTTGCTATGGCTTCATCAATCTCATTGATCAGTTTCTCATGATATACCATACGGTCATGCTGCTCTTTGGAATACACCGACATTGATCTTGTATAATCGCCTCTGATCATGTCACAGGCTGTTTTGGAATGATCAAACCAAAGCTCGGGCTCCGCTTCCTTATCAACATTGGGATAGACTCCCATCCTGACCCTGATCCTCGCCTTCTCCGACAGAGCAGGCAGGCTCTCCTGTATCTTGTCCATTATACTGTCATAGCTGAACTGATGCTGGCAGTAAACATAGAAAGTATCGGCATCACTTCTGCACCCTATGCCCGCTATCCTTCCGAATATGTCCATCAGTACACCGGCCAGATTAATAAGAACCTCATCTCCTGTTTTTCGTCCGTACATCTCATTGATCAGATGGAAATGATCTATGTTGAATGCAACTGCATCCATCAGGGTTTCCCTGTTATATTCTTCAATCTGCCTTATATATTCATAAAAGAACTCCCGTGAATACAGTCCCGTAAGATGATCCTTCTCTGCGGAGCTGATTATAGTCTTATCCTCGGACAGCTCGATGATCCTCTCACATCTTGCCAGTATTACCTCCGGCATATCATAAGGCTTGGTGATAAAATCAGCCGCCCCAAGATTAATGCTCTTTACCTCGGCATCTGCTTCGGATGTCATAACTATAACAGGCACAGATCTTAGATCATTATCCGCTCTAAGTCTGCTTATGAACTCAAACCCGTCCATCCGCGGCATCAGAAGGTCAAGCAGGACAAGAGAAAACGAAGGTTTTGCTTCCTTCAGCATATTAAATGCCTCCTGCCCGTCCTCAGCATATGATACTTCATATCTGTCCTTTAATATATTCCCAAGGATCTCACGGTTAATGCTTTCATCATCAGCGATAAGCACACGCCTTTTCTTTCCGCTGGTTTTTCTGAAATGTTCCATATCCACCTCCATGTTTACATTATACTTTCAGTAATTGTATCTTAGCAATAAATTTATTGGGTTATAAGTTATTGTAAATAATTATTTCATTTACAGTAAACTATGCTTCTTCCCTAAGCAGGACTATCTTCTCCGGCGCCACACTCACATACTGCGGTACAAGTTCACTCGAGTATGACATATTAAGATCTCTCTTAAGCTTCCACCACAGTCCGTTCTCCATGGTCACGTACCACTCAAACGGAAGCCTGCTTATCATTGCCTGTCCTGTCGGAATGACATTGATCCCCTTATCCCCCGGGATAAAATCATGCGCTCTTATCCCTGCATGTGTCACGTCCTCAGATACCTTCTCATCCGTTACAAGCTCAAGTCCGTTCCAGTCAAGAGCTTTTATCCTGTGTTCCGACAGTCTCCTGATCCTGCTTATGTTTTTACAGCCTGTTAGTCTGGCACATGCAGGCGTTTTGGGGTGACTGAACAGTTCATCCGTTTTCCCGTGATCTATAACCCGGCCGTTCTCCATTAGAACAAGATAATTACACATCTGATATATCTCATCTCTGTCGTGACTCACCAATATGACCGTTTTATCGTACATATTCAGGCGTTCTATAAGCTCAAGCCTCATTCCCTCCCTTAGGAATGTATCAAGCGCCGAGAAAGGTTCATCCAGCAAAAGCAGTCCGGGATCGCATGAAAGCATTCTTGCCAGCGCGGTCCTCTGCTTCTGGCCTCCTGACAGCTCATGAGGATAATGTCCTCTCATTTCCCATAAGCCAAACTGTTTTAAGATATTCTCCGTAAGCCCGGGACTGTCCTTACGCTTTGATCCCTTAAAGGCTGCTTCTATGTTTTCTTCGACTGTCATATTCGGGAAAAGAGCATATTCCTGAAACAGATACCCGATGCCTCTTTCCTGCGGTTTTATACAGACCTTCCTGTCCGAATCAAACAGAAGCCTTTCATTAAACACTATCCTGCCCGAATCAGGTTTTATCAGACCGGCTATCGATTTAAGAGTCAGGCTCTTTCCGCAGCCGGAAGCGCCCAGTATCCCTATTCTGTTACTGTCGCTTTCAAAGGATATATCCAGCTGGAAATCTTTATATAGCTTTTTAATATCAAGACTTAATCCCATTTCACTTATTTGCCTTTTTCTGTCATGCTTTCATTCAGTCTCATGCTTTTTGCAGCCCTGCGTTCCCTTATATGATTTATTATCATTTTCGCAAAATGACTGTTTATTTCGGCACAGATAAACAGAATATACATACAGCAGTACATCCATAACATTGTGGCCACTGCCGTCGCCAAAGAACCATACATGGAAAACACCGTAAATATACCTACAAAAAACGAAAACAGTCTGGTAAAAGCCCACCAGCCCACCGAACACAGAGCCGCGCCGGGAATCTGATACCATACATCGAGCTTCTTATTGGGCAGCACGGTATACAGAAACAGAAAAAGAACAAACAGACATACCATTGTGATAAGGATACGGAAGTCAATAATTGCGGTAAGAACCCTGCCGATCGTTTCCGGAAGATGGGGGAGATGGGCACTTATTATCTCAAGTATCCTTTTCCCGAACACACCGAATATAAGCAGCAGGATCATAGCCACAACGATGAACAGTGTATAGATTGCCGCCCATAATCTCAGGATGAAATAATTCCTCATCTCCTTCACATCGAGTATTTCGTTAAGTCCTTTCGTTATATACATGACCCCTCTTGCCGCAGACCATATTCCTATAACAAGAGCAATCCACAGCCTTGCGGAATTCTTTACATATGCCTCGGCGGTCACTGCCTGTATCAGTATATTGAATTCCTCCGGAAGCAGTAATGATAATCCGAGAATATCCTGCCTCGACATGGGTGTATACGGGACAAGGGAAAACAGCGCAATAAAAAAAGGAATTATCGAAATAAACAAATAAAAAGCCGTGCCAGCCGAATAAACATCAAGATGATTGATCTTGATCTCATCAGCAAATACACGGGTTTTGTTGTAAATATTGTTCAGCTTTATCTTATGCATATACCCTGCCCCGAAATGCCGGATCTTGAATTTTGACTCCTAGCAATATGCCAGGTGGGTTACCGCAAACAGATTTCTGCCTTCCACCGATATTATGAGGCCTGACGTACGTCTGAAGATATAGGATTCCCTTTTAAAGTGATGTAGGTTCAAAATATCAAGAATTCCCGTACACTTCGGTTGTAGATATTATATAGTATTTTGCATCTGTTTACAAGAGTTTCCATTACATTTGACTAAAAAAATGACTCTTGCAGGATCAGTAAATTATCTCTACCTCCTTACCTTCCCATGTGGTCAGCTTCACATGCTCCCCGTCACTCTCCTCTATGTACTTAGGCAGCAGAGGGATCTTCCCAAGACCATGGGGCGCATTAAGGATATACTGGGGGATTGCAAGGCCCGAAGTATGTCCCCTTAAGTATTTCATGATCTTAAGACCTTCTTCAACGGTTATCTCGAAATGCTTTGTTCCCAGAACCTGCTTCGGATGGAAAATATAATAAGGACGGACTCTTGCCTTAAGCAGCCCCTCATTAAGCAGCTGGACTATATACTTATCGTTGTTAATGCCTTTCAAAAATACCATCTGGTTTCCTATGGGTATTCCGGCATCCGCTATTCTTTCACATGCCCTGACCGCATCCTCCGTAAGCTCACCCGGATGGTTGAACTGGGTATTTATAAAAAACGGGTGATATTTACTCAGCATATTACATAGCTCCGGTGTTATCCGCTGAGGCATGGTCACGGGAAGCCTGGTACCCAGCCTTATGATCTCAACATGAGGTATAGCCCTTACCTGCTTAATTATATTTTCAAGCATCTCATCCGGAAGCATCAGCGGATCTCCGCCCGTTATAAGCACATCTCTTATCTCACGGGTGTTTTTTATATATTCGATAGCTGCTGCTATTTTTTCCTCTGATTCTATACGGTCACACTCACCTATCCTTCTGCGTCTCTGACAGTGCCTGCAGAACATCGCGCAGGAGCTTGTAACGTTTATTATAAGACGGTTGGGATATCTCCTCGTAATACACGGAGCAGGATTGGTATACTCCTCACTCATCGGATCGAGCTCTCCGCTCCCGTCATTCTCGGCTGCGCTGGGGAGCGCCATCATGTTTATTGGATAACGCATGTCTTCATAATCCATCAGGGACAGATAGTAGGGTGTGGTCGCCCAGCGGAACTTCTTTGATATTTCCTCGAACATTTTATACTGTTTATCCGACAGTTTAATGAACTTATTAAGAAGAGACACGGAGCTTATCCTGTGCCGCAGCTGCCAGTGCCAGTCGTTCCAGTCCTCCTCGGATGCCTCGAAATAATTCATAAGCTCTTCCTTATGCTTCTTTGACAGCACATCCCTGCGCTCTGCCGTCTCCCTTAGGAAATCGTCTTTAAACGCAAGATAATCCTCTATCTCTTCATACAGTTCATGCGCTCTTTCAAGCGAGATCTTCCTTTTCTCATCCATAACACTTTACACCCACATTCTTACTCAGCCGGATTCTTAAGCATTTTTTCCCACTCGCCGGTTATTGAACGATCCTCGAAATAGTTGATCCTCATCGATCTCTGTACTCTTGCAAGTGTGGCATCGGTCTTCTTTCTTGCCCTGTTTATCCCGTCAGCGAGGATATCATATACGTCACCTATATTTGCAGACCATTTCTCCCTGTTTGCCCTTATGGGTGACAGAGTTTCTTCAAGTACGGAAATAAGGAACTTCTTGCACACGCCGTCTCCGAGTCCGCCCCGCTTATAATGCTCCTTCATCTCATCAAGATTGGCATAATCAGGAAGGTATTCCCTGAAATGATCATCCGTGCAGAGTGCATCAAGGTAGGCAAAGACAACATTTCCCTCTATATGTCCGGGATCTTCTATCCTTAAATGCTGAGGGTCTGTAAACATCTTTCCGTTAACCTGCTTCTTGACTGTCTTGGGAGTATCCGACAAATATATGCAGTTGCCAAGTGACTTACTCATCTTTGCCTTGCCGTCGACACCGGGAAGTCGTCTCTGTGTTTCGTTCTCGGGTATCATTGCCTTGGGAAGCACCAGCGTATCCCCATAGGTTTTATTGAACTTCTCTACTATTTCCCTGGTCTGTTCTATCATGGGAAGCTGATCCTCACCAACAGGTACCACGGTCGCATCAAAGGCAGTTATATCAGCCGCCTGTGATATCGGATAGCAGAAGAAACCGACAGGAAGCCCCTCATCGGCAAAGCCTCTCATCTGTATCTCTGACTTCACGGTGGGATTTCTCGATACACGTGCGGTCGTAACAAGATTCATATAATAAAACGTAAGAGAATGAAGCGCCGGAAGCGCCGACTGGACACAGATGGTTACCTTATCGGGATCCAGCCCTACCGACAGATAATCGAGCACAACATTGATTATGTTATCCCTTATCTTACCCGGGTTATCTGCATTATCCGTAAGAGCCTGGTCATCCGCTATAAGGATGTTTATATCATCATATTCGCCGCTGTTCTGCAGCTCCACACGTCTCTTAAGCGACCCTACATAATGTCCCAGATGCAGACGCCCTGTTGGTCTGTCTCCCGTAAGTATTATTTTCTTGTTTCCTTCCATTTATCTGTCCTCCCTTGAATTTGTCATAAGGTGAAATATCTCTTACTTCTGTCTTTTCACGATCCGGCATCCCTACGGGTTCATTAAGTATGACAAAGCATCAAACGCATCACGATATTTCTTATCCTCTGCCCTGTCCCTGAGACTGAAATTATCACATAAATAACCTGCCAGGTATTCCGAGAACCTTTCTGCCCCTGCTGTATTCAGATGACTTCCTTCATCCGGCGTATCAACTGAATAATCAAGTCCTATTTCATCATTATAAGCATCAAAGTTAACGTAGCTCACCCCGTATTCTGACGCTATCTCATCTATCTGCCTGTCATAATCAAGACTCCAGTTGGGCGAATGTGATGGCACCTTAAACAGAAATACCTGAATGCCTTTACTTTGACACAGCTCTATCGACCTTCTTAAATACCCGACATTCTTAGGAGAGAGCTCCGTATCACCGTCTTTTTCATAAACAAGTTCTCCCGGCTGAGCTGCCCTTATCTCATCATCCGGCAGGTACCCGTTTATCGTCACCGGTTTATTGTAATACGCATAGCGGAAATCATCAAGAGTCAGCTCCTTCCACCTTGAATGGTACCGAAACAGCGGAACAAGATAATCCCAGATGCTTTCATCCTCTCCCATTGAAGCCTCAATACACCTTATCTTTGACGCAGACATCCTCATCCCGTCAAGAGACTTTCTGGTGCTTGGTTCCTCCACGAAATCATCTCCGTACTTGATAAATGTGGTATCAATGCATACAAGATCAGGCTTATGGCATCTTATGGCATCCTCGATCATATAATAGGATATCCATATTGTCTGAGAAGCATTGGATCTTACATAAGACGATATCCCTTTTTCCTGATAAAGAACCAATGGATTTACGCCGCTGTGTACCGTTGATGAACCGACAAATATCACATCCCACAGTCCGCTGTTCCTGTAATACTCCTGAGTAATCCTGCCATCCTTATTCTCATTTATATACTTTGGCATGAAAATCCTGTTAAGAGTAATAACAAGAAAAATGCCGATCGCTGTTTTCAATAAAATGATTATAAGTTTTCTAATCTTCATTTTCCCTGTTTCTCATACATCCTGTTCGGTCCACACTGCATTTTTACCCTTTGCAACGCAGCTGCCTGCTTTTGTTATATCAAACGGGGTACCGTCCCAACAGCTTACTGTTCCTCCCGCCTCTTCTGCTATAAGCGAGCCGGCCGCATAATCCCACGGCTGTATCAGAGGTTCAAAATACAGCTCGGCTCTTCCACATGCCACATAACAAAGGTCAAGCTCCGCCGATCCAAGCCGCCTTACATCTATACACTTATCCATATATGAAAACGCCGTATCAAAAGCCTTCTCCGGCAGCCCCTCATAATATGGAGAAGTGCCGAACAGGACTATTCCTCTCTCAAGCGGTTCCTCTGAAACCGATATTTTCCTACCGTTTAGGAAGGCTCCTTTTCCTTTTATGGCCGTAAACATCTCATCCGTAAACGGATTATATACAAGTCCGAATACTCTTTCCTTATTCTGCAGCAATGCTATCGCTATTGCGCTAAGATTAAGCCCCTTCATGAAATTGGTCGTACCGTCAATGGGATCGACAACAAATACCCACTCACTTTCGGGAAACGCGGAGTGTTCACCCTCTTCACCGAAGAAACCGGCTTCAGGAATTATTCCAAGAAGTCCTTCCCTCAGCCTTGACTGAACAAGGACATCATATTCGGTCACGAAATTGGCATGTCCGTCCTTAGCATCCGGATTGATCTTATTCCGGTCAGCTCCTTTAAGTATTTCACCGCATTCTCTTGCAAGGGCGGTTATTTCTTCGCTTACTCTTTCTATATCCATATCTGCCTCCCGTTATCAGAATGCCCCGTATATGAAGCTTCCGGCATCATATCCCGGACCGTAATATCCGAATACCGACACCGCGGTTACAAGCAGTGACAGTATCACCCACTGCAGCGGAACAGGAAGTCTGAAAACACGCTCTCTCACGCTTCCCTTACGCTGTATAAGATCAAATATAAACATAACCGCTATCGCTGTGACCGCGACAATGAAATCCTCCTTAGGAAGCGACAGGTTCTCATATACATTCACGATATTAAAGCTTCCCCATTCAGTGAATATATACTTAAATGCCTGAAATGCCGAAGGAACATCCCTGCTTATATCAAATATCCTTAAGAACGACATGAGCCAGAATGTCTTGAACACTCTGTAGGACTTCATCATAAGTCCGGCTTCATTAAGCTTAAATCTTTCCACCAGCTTAAGCGATATCGGTTCAAGCTCGGTTCCAAGCACTATAAAAACAAAGTTAAACAGACCCCATACAACATAGCGGTTCTGCGAACCATGCCACATACCGGTCGTAAACCATACCATAAACATGGGAATATATATCGGTATCCTTTTGCCAAGCTGCTGTGTGAATCCGCAGCACAGCTTCTTCAGCCCTCTGCTGTCCTTGCCGTAACGCTTTTCACCATGCTCTCGCAGCAGTCTGCCAAGCTTGATGATTCCTTTATTAAGCGAAAGGGGATAGAAGATATAATCCTTAAACCAGGTACCAAGTGTCATATGCCATCTCTGCCAGTATTCGGATATTGACTTGGAGAAAAACGGCCGTTCGAAATTCTCATGCAGCTTTATTCCAAACATTTCCGCCACTCCGATCGCCACATCTATTCCGCCGGAGAAGTCACCGTATATCTGCATCGAGTAGAAGAAAACCGCAAGCAAGATATACAGGCCCTTATAGCTTTCCTTCTGAGCCATGGTCTCCGTCACATAGGCTGCCAGCCTGTCGGCAATGACAAGCTTCTTGAACAGACCCCACATAACACGGTAGAAGCCCGATCTTATCCTGTTAAAATCAAACCTTACTTCCTTATAAAGCTCAGGCGCCAGTTCGCCGAATCTGCTTATCGGTCCCTGTATTATCTGAGGAAAGAAGGACACAAAAAGGGCAAATTTGAATATATTATGCTCTCTTTCGTATTTGCCGTAATAAATGTCAACAAGATATCCCATTGCCTGGAAGGTATAAAAGGATATTCCAAGCGGCAATATATAGTTCTTAAATGGTATGAAGTCAGTCCTTCCGAACCTGCTCAACCTGAACAGATTGATATAGGCAATGGACCAGTCTGCATATTTTAAATACACTAAAATACCAAAGTTGATCAGAACTCCCACTGCAAGGATAAGCCTCTGCTTTTTCTTTATACCTGCCTTATAGGATTTCTTCTCTTCTTTGGTAAGTGATTCCTTATGTTCTTTCAGATATTCCTTCTGCTCTGTGCCCTTATTGCCTATAAGCATTGCGCAGACAAACGTCGATACCGTTGTCACCAGTATATATGCAAAGTTCGCCACACCGCTGAATCCGTAAAACACATAGCTCGCAGCAAGCAAAACCACCCATCTGTGTTTTCGCGGAAAAATATAGTAGACAAGCAGAGCTGCCGTTACAAACAGAGCAAAATCCATTGAAATTAAGGACATGTGACTTTACTCTTCCTCTAACCTCTGTACAAGAGCATAAATAGCCTCTGCCGAATTAAAGTTCTCGGGAATCATATGCTCCGCTGTTATCTCAATATCGAACTCATCCATAAGCTCTCCGACAATGTTTACAACATCGAAGGAATCAAAAATCCTCTTGTCGATAAGTCCTGTCTCCGTCTCATAATCAACCTCGGGATGTACTCCCTTAAGTATCTCAATTACAGTATCCACTCAGACACCTCCTGTTATAATGGTCGTTTGAATTTCCTTTAGGTATTAAACCACATCTGATACAGTCCGTCAAATACGTATGATCAAATATTCCCTGTCAGTCAGTTGCATTTCTTACATTTACCCTTATATCATATCCCTTGCCGTTACCGCTCTTCACCCTTAATATCGCTTCACCGGCCGATTTCGGAGTTACCGTTCCGTCACCTCCGACGGTACATACAGACCTGTTGGACGAGCTGAAGCTGACGCCATATTTAAGTATTTCCTCGTTACTGAGCTCATGCATTTCATAGCCCTCAAACACAGCCATGGGTCTTATTTTTATTATAAACGGATCGTTAAGCATGATATCATACGTATCTGTAAGCTGACAGAATCCGGTAAGCTTACGGGGATTATACTTATCATTTTTCAGTACACACAGGGCTATATCCCTTCTCAGCCCGTCATACTCAGCCGTTGCGAGCGTCATCCCCTCTGCCTTTGGCACTATATCATTCTGACCGTTAACCTCCGCAATACTCTCATCATGTATTTTCAGGGTAACAGATGACTTTCCCGTGAACCGTTCATCCCTGTAATTGTCTCTGAGATAATATCCCACGGTAAAGCTTTCCCCTTCCAGGGTACCTGTATAAACCAGCCTGTCGGTACTGAGCATCATGGGCACCGCATCATCTTTTGATGTCTTGTAATGCATGGGGAGCTTAAGATTGGTCTCTTTATCCCCCGTTCTGTCTATATCATCCGTATACTCAATGACGGCAGGTGCCACCCTTGTGCACCAAACGCCCCATTTATCATTATCCTTACCTGCATATGAATAACCTACCATCACGGGATCACCTTTCTTTATATGGCCTTCCCCGTCTGCCATTATCCCGGCATTGTGACATCTTGTTATAACATTTTGCGCAGTCTCCGACACTCTTTCGAAATTCACACCGTCATCGGATTCAAAATAAAGCAGACAGCTGTCATCCTCAAACCGGCGGTTGGTACATAATGCTATGAATTTCCTGCTTTCCTCCAGATAGGCCACATCCCAGGAATCCGCTTTTTCATAGGAATACCCTTCCTCTTCGTCAGGTTCTTCCACAAGCGCAGTATGTCCGCGGTACTCTAGCATCGAAGGCCATGCAGGGTCCTTAAGATCTGCGGTTCTTATATCTGTTACACGCAGCCTCTCCAGCGAAGTGGTAAATGAGTCCCTTGTACTGTACATATACAGGGTATCATCCATAACAACAAAGCTCGGTTCACCGCATCCCCATCCGATTTCCAGACCATTAAAATACACTATCGGCTCAGGTATTCCGCCCCAGCCCGATCCGTTCCATTTCTCATACGGGCCGTCGGGGTTCCCGGATCTTGCCAAAAACACACTGTTGCATAATCCCTTTTCATTTTTATTTATGGTGGAGGTATATCCTATATAGTAATAACCGTCATAATAGAAGGCATCGGGATCACATATGGAAAGTGCATCCGCCGTACACGGCGAGGGGCTTAAAACAACCTTCTCATCCGACCACGTTGCACCGTCATCATCGGAATGCCTGTACGTAACCCAGTCGTATTCATTTACACCGTCCCCCGGAGAGGCAAACCACGCATCAATACCGCCGTCCTCATCACGCAGTAAAGATATACTGTATCTGTAATCCTGCTGTCCGTCATCAAGCGGCTTAAAAATATCAGTCCCTTCTCCGGTCACGCTCAGCTTCACATGCTTACCGATATTACTGCTGTCATCCGCATCTGAAGCCACCTGATCAACACCGGTTTTCAATCCGCCGCTCTCCGCATCCGGGGTCTCATCGTTTAAGCCAATGCTTTCCCCCGGTTCCGTATCGTCTTTAATAACGATATACTCATCCGCCCAGCTTCCTTCTTCATCTGTGTTTACACTTCCTGATACGCTTTCCTTTTCCGAATCAGCCTGATATGCAGACGATGTCTCCGTTCCCTCGGAAACGGAGACATTGTCGCACGCCTGCATAAATAATGCAGTTATAACCATTATAAATATATATACCGGTCTCATTTCTGTCCGTATTCTGACAGCGGTGCAAAATCAAATCTCACATACACCTGTCTGCTCTTATAATCCTCAAATTCAGCTTCATCTATATTCTTCCAGTCATCAATATCCACGCCGTAGTTGACAAACCATGGTGTCTCCTTATTCTCATATCCGTCCATCTTCAGTCCCATCTGAGGAAGAAGGTTGGTCGTGTTGGGCTCGATATCATATGTCTGCCAGCCTGTCAGATCAGCTCCTCCCGAATATTCGTTGCATATAAGACCATTCTCAAGAGCATAATAACGGTCACGACCCGAACCGCTTACAACATGCGCGGGCTTTCTGTCTATCATGGTATAAATATCATAGGCTGTACCCTTGAGCTCTCCTTCAGCGATCTCACCTATAAGAAGCTCGTCTATTCCGTCATTATTCGTATCATAAAGAGCATATCCTACGTTCTCAAGTACATCACCGCCTGTTGCCACTCTTATTGCCTCATATTCGGGACTCATTTCCTCCGACTCAAGCTTATTGGAATCCCATTTCTCGTTTATGGCAGTTATATACTTTTCAATAACCGATGCATACATATCCGCGCCTTCGCAGCCTGCGCCCCACACGAACTCTCCGTCAAACGGCTTCAGTGTCTTAATGATATCATCCGCACCCTTGTAAAGCTTTTCATAGGTTTCGGGCATTGCGTCTGTATATTTTTCATAATCATACTGAACATCGGAAGGATACTCAACAACAATATCGTATAAGGTCTTATCATCCTTTACTATCTCTCCGACCTTCATATCCATGCCACCGGCATACTCTTCGGGCTGCGCATATGCATATACGGCAAAGGCAAAACCGCCGAAGCCTGCATCCTTTGCTTCTTTATCATATACAAGGAATCCGTTCTTCCTGCTCTCCAAAACATACTGTCCTTCAAGCTCCTCCGGCATGCTTATTTCGAACAGATCATTGGTGCGCTCTCTGTTGATGGTCACATCGTCACCGTAGATGGTGGCAAAATCATCTCTCATTGATATTGTCTTTACACCATGGGCATTACACCATTCCGTGAGCGTATTGACCTTATCCATATTTCCGTATTCTCTGTCGAAATCATCACAGAGTACCATATATGCCTGACCTTCATACTTATCGTTGCATACCGTATACTGCTGCATTGACATATCGCCTGAAGTATTTCCAAATGCAAGCACCGGTACCTTACCGATCTCTTCGGCTATCTTGCTTACCTTGTTCATCTTTATTGTTTTAATGATAAGCTCGCCGCCGAGGATAACCTTGTCATCCTCCTGGTACTGATATTCAAGTCCGTCCTGATCACCCTGTCCCGATGCGATCATATTATAGGTCATTCCGATCACCCTGTTCTCCGGTATGGGAAGGATATCCTTTATAAGAGCACGTACGACAGTCCTGTCAGAACCGCTCACTACATAGCATGTGAAATCGTTGGCTTCAAGGTATTTAACAAGTGAAACCATGGGCTTGTAGAAGGCATCTCCTCTTGTCAGGTTATTAAAGCCTTCAGCCTCTGACTTCATGAACTCTTTGGTATATTCCTTCAGCTCATCGGGTGTCATTCCGGCATATGACTGTCCGGCATACTTTGCATGCATTCTTTCCGGATTGTCGGGCATTGCGCCGTTCTTATGTACTGCTTCATTAAGCTCCTGCGCAAATACCTTCATATCCTCGGGAGCTTCGTATGTTTCATCATCGAGAGCCCTGTGGATAAACATCATGTACTCGAAATATGAAGGATACAGCTCTCCCATAAGAGTACCGTCAAGGTCGAACACCGCTATCCTGTCCTCAACAGGGATAAATGCATCTGAGGATTCATCCGTAACCCTTGCAACATAGTCCTTAATGGAAGCCGCCGCCTCGGAATCCTCAGTCCAGTATTCCATGGCTTCTGTATCAGCTGCCTCATCACCCGATACGGTTGTTTCATCCTCTGCTCCTGCTTCACTGCCTTTAAATACATTCTGGTCGTTGATGTTTATGTTCACGCCTTCCATTCCGGCGCAGCCGCTCAACATCCCTGAGACCATGGTCACCGCTGCGATCGCTGCCAACAGCTTTCTTAAATACCTTTCCTTCATGATTACCTCCTTTTACTCCTTCTCATTATTATCCATATACTTCTTTTTACGATATTAATATATCCGTCCATAAAAGCTTTACATCATTCCCTTTAGCTTCACCCTGTCCACCTTGCCGTTATGAAGCAAGGGCATTTCATCAAGCTTATGAAGCACATTCGGGAGCATGTATCTTTGAAGTCTTTTCTTAAGTGCTTCCGTTACAGCTATATCGTCATAAGCATCCGCTTCATAAAACAGTATTATCTTCTGTTTATCCTGATCAAAAAGACAGCAGGCATTCTTCATATTGGGCAGCGCCATTACGGCTGTCTCTATCTCCCCAAGCTCGATCCTGTGCCCCATGTGCTTTATCTGGAAATCCTTACGGGATACGAATACCAGCTCCTTACGTTCGTTGTATTTTGCCAGATCTCCCGTTCTGTATATCTTCTCACTGTAATAAGGATTCAGAGGATTCTGGACGAACACTTCATCGCTCTTTTCCCTGGCGTTGTAGTAACCAAGGGCAAGGCATGAACCCTTAACGCATATCTCACCTGTTATGTCCGACCGGCTTATGAGTTTGTCATCCTCATCCAGAAGAAATACCTCTGTATTTCTGAATGCTTTTCCTATAGGGATCGTTTCGTCATTTTCATAATCCCTGTCTACTATATAATATGTGCATACGCCGGTTATCTCGGTAGGACCGTATATCTGGACGAATACCGCATCCGGATAATTATCCTTCCAGTAATTATATACCTTGGTCGGCATTGATTCCGCTCCGAATATAACCTTGCGCAGCTTATCAGGTCTTATCGATTTAAAGCCCTTAAAGGTCGAGACCATCTTCATTGCTGACGGCACCCAGCGCACTGTTGTTATATCATATTTCTGTAAAAAATCAAGGAGCTTCAGCGGTATGCTGAAATATTCAAGAGGTACTATGCCCATCGAACCACCGGCCCGCAGTGTACAGTATATGTCAATAAGAGAAGCGTCGAAATAAAACGGCGCCTGATTTGCTATTATATCATCTTCTCTTATATCTATCTCGTTACAGAACTGTTCCACATAATCTATAAGCGAGCGGTGACTTACCACTACACCCTTGGGAACTCCCGTCGAACCCGATGTATACAGGACATATACCGGATCCGTATCTATCGCCGTAGCCATCCTCTTCTCAAGCAGTTCTTCGTCTACAGGGGTTTCCGTCATCTCTTCAAAAATAAAGACGTGGTTGGAGAACTTTCTTGCCAGATCGTAATGAGCCATATCTGTTATTACCGCCGCAGGCTTTAAGTTCTCCACTATAAGCCTTATCCTCATGTCAGGCATGTTTGTGTCAAGCGGCACATAGAAATTCCTGCTCGCCACGGTTCCCCAGAAAGCTGCCAGAACAGCCGGTGACTTCTCCATATAGATAAGCACCGGACGGCATTTTACATTAAGCTTCTTAATAAGCTTGGTTCCTATCGATCTTACCTCTGAAAGCATATGCCCATAGGTATAGCTTATCTCCTCATCAAAATACGCACATTTATCCGGCTGCCTCCCAGCCGCTTCTTCCAGATACTCAAGGATATTTGTCTTCATTTCTCTCACTTCTCCGAATCTTTGATCATATCCCTCAAATCCTCGGCATGATGCCTCAGTACGCCTTTAAGGTTGGTATTACGTATCGCACGTAAAATATACTGTCCTGCCTCGGCTCTCTTATCAAGCTTATAGGCGATTGCCGCCATAATGATATCGAACACCTCTTCCGACAATCCGTTAATAGGAAACTCTTCATGCAGCACAGCCTCTTCGAAATTTCCGTAAACATATTTCAGGAGCTTAAGCTCCTCGGTTTCACTCATGGGATCGGACTGGTGGATCTCTTCTCCGGCAGCAACCGTACTCTCCCTCCATCCCCTTAGAAGCCATGCTGTATAGAGAGCAGTATAAGCCCTTTTCCCGCACTTTGCCCCACGGATAAGATCGCATCTTATTGCTGATTTGTAATATCTGTATGCTATATCATATTCTCTTACTCCTTCCGTGACCGGAACTGAATTATACAGCTTAATGCATTTACTCTTAAGTGCATCTATCTCCCTCTGGTTTGTCTTTTCAAAGGTGATATCCATATCGGCATATCCGCATACAGGGCATTCTATAATACGGTATTTTATCGGATCTATATTTAAATACCGCTGCCGCATATCCATATCAAGCTTATCCGGCCTCAGCTTCCCGTTTCTTAAAGTTTTGGTCATAAAATCCCGTCTGCATACCGGACAGGTATGACGCTTGTCATAAAGCAGCTCTGTTTCATCGAACAGCTGCACACCGGACCTTGTCGTTGTCTTGATCTCTATCTGTTTACCGGGTAATTCTCCTCTCATACGGCACCTCTTTTCTGTCATCCTATGCCCGTGGTATAACGGTTCTTTACTGCAAGCTTATTAAGAATATTTTCCTTTAACACAAAATACTTGGACAGCAGCTCATTCATTGATCTGATCTCCTGTTGCCTGTGTTTCATATATGTATCGAAAAAGATGTTCCAGAAATTTTCGCACACCTTGGCGGACAGACCGTAATTCTTTCTGCAGTACCCCTCTGTTCTCTTCTCTATGGCAACTAAAGATGCAAACAGGGCCTGAAGATCGAAGATCGCATGTCCTGTTGCGCTTCCCGCCATATCCAGAAGAATAAGCTCATCCTTATGTATCATTACACTGTTCAGATTGATATCTCCGTGAACATAGTTATTACTGTCGGCTATGGAATCGATCAGTTTGGAAAATACAGCCACCTTGCTGTCATCCGGGTCATCCACCTCCGCTATCCATTCTCTGTAACGGTCCTTGATATCCGGAAGCCTGCCTTCCGGGATCTCTGTACTGTGCAGATCACTCATAAGCTTCCCAAGCATCTTCGCGCAGATCTCGGTCTTGTCCGTATCACGGCTTAATATGTATGCCAGCGAAGTCATCTCGGCTTTCTCATAGATCAGTCCGAATCCTTCATCACATCTGACCACATCATAAGGGATCAGAGTTGGAATCCCGTATATCAACGCAGTCTGTGCACGTTTCCTCTCACTTTTCACTTCGTTCATGGACACATTTTTCCCGTAAACCTTGATCATCTCATCTTCTGAAAGCTGAAAGAGCTCTCCGTTCAGGGCAGAGCTTATTTTCCTGCATCCCCTGAGTGATATGGTACGCATCTTACGTTCTATTTCAAACATATCACCGAAGCCGGTAACATCAAAGATATCGAATATCTCATCCGATACATTTGTTATCTTTATCGTTTTTTTTGCCGCCTTTCTTACCTTGAGCAGCACTCTGAGGCCCGCACTTGAAATATATTCAAGTCCCTCCATGTCAAAGGCCAGGTCCATATCATCAAAAAGTATACTTTTATCCTTTATATCCGTCTCCATGAGATCAACGTTGGAAGAATCAATCCTTCCTTCCAGAAAGAATGTATATGCGCCGTCCCTGTATTCACTCTTCATATCGGTCTCCCTATTTATAAATTATTTTCTTAAAAGTCTTCTTTCCTTTTTTTATTACCCTTCCATCTCCGATATCTTCGGGCTTAAAGCTCATAAACAGATCCGTAACCTTCTCTCCGTCAACAGTCACTCCCCCGCCTTCAACACTTCTTCTTGCGTCAGACCTTGATGTCGCCATGCCTGCTTTAACAAGTACAGCCTGGATATCTATGGCGCCATCCTTAAGATCGGCTTCCGTGATCTTTACAGTAGGTATATCTGCAGCATCACCGGATGTGAATATGGCTCTTGCAGCATTCTGCGCTTTAACTGCTTCATCCTCGCCATGTACAAGCTTGGTCAGTTCGTAAGCCAGTATCTCCTTGGCTTCGTTAAGCTGAGCACCCTCCCACTTATCCATCTTATCAATCTCCTCAAGAGGAAGGAAAGTCAGCATACGGATACACTTGAGAACATCAGCGTCGCCGACATTCCTCCAGTACTGGTAGAAATCGTAAGGAGTTGTCTTCTCGGGATCGAGCCATACAGCACCACTGACGGTCTTACCCATCTTCTTGCCCTCTGAATTGAGAAGAAGGGTTATCGTCATCGCCTCCGCATCCTTCTTACCCAGCTTCTTACGGATAAGCTCACGGCCTCCGAGCATGTTGCTCCACTGATCGTCACCGCCGAACTGAAGATTACAGCCGTATCTTCTGTACAGTTCAAGGAAATCATAGCTCTGCATTATCATGTAATTGAACTCAAGGAAAGTAAGGCCGCCGTCCCGGTCCATACGCTGCTTGTAACATTCTGCGCGGAGCATATTGGTGACAGAAAAATACGGTCCAACCTCACGCAGCATATCCACGTAATTAAGGCCCAGCAGCCAGTCGGCATTGTTTACCATCAAAGCCTTACCATCTGAGAAATCAATAAACCTGCTCATCTGCTTCTTGAAGCAGGCTATGTTATGCTCTATGGTCTCCTTATCCATCATCTTACGCATATCTGTCTTGCCCGAAGGATCACCGATCATTCCTGTGCCGCCGCCAAGAAGTGCGATCGGCTTATTACCTGCCATCTGCAGTCTTTTCATAAGACACAGTGTCATAAAATGTCCTACATGCAGGCTGTCCGCAGTAGGGTCAAAGCCTATATAGAAAACAGCTTTGCCGTTGTCGATAAGGTTCTTTATTCCTTCTTCATCCGTCACCTGGGCAATGAGGCCTCTGGCAACAAGTTCGTCATAAATTTTCATAATATCCTCCAAAAATCATATTTGAAACAGATGTATTTTATCATATTTAATGTCCTATGAAAAGGCGGACAAAGACAATAAATAAAAGAAAAAGGAGCCCGTAGCATACGGGCTCCCTGACATTTCATATCTTTTAGTCTGAAATGTTATCTTTAAAACCTGATTACAGCTGGGGACCTGCCTTAACAAGTGCCTTACCTGCATCATTGGTCTCATACTTAGCGAAGTTCTTGATGAACCTGCCTGCAAGATCCTTAGCCTTTGTCTCCCACTCGGAAGCATCAGCGTATGTATCTCTGGGATCAAGGATTCCGCTGTCAACTCCGGGAAGCT
>JAEEGL010107915.1_pt1 | contig 54321 bp, 52 predicted proteins | sample 9134231 | NCBI WGS metagenome assembly JAEEGL01 (sample SAMN16246548, study PRJNA631951) | gut metagenome | biome: gut microbiome; feature: rumen; material: fiber-attached | host: Bos | place: Iran: Karaj | collected 2018-10
CCCATCCACGACACCACCGTCGTCACCCTCACCGATACCGTCACGCTGACAGAATATGTGCCCGTACATGACACCACCGTCGTCACCCTCACCGACACCGTCACCTTGACGGAATATGTGCCCATCCACGACACCACCGTCGTCACCCTCACCGATACCGTCACGCTGACAGAATATGTGCCCGTACACGACACCACCATTGTCACCCTGACCGATACCGTCACCTTGACGGAGTACGTTCCCATACACGACACCACTGTCGTCACCCTCACAGATACCATCACGCTGACGGAGTATCTGCCCGTACACGACACCAGCTACGTGACCGATACGCTTTGGATGACAGACACCATCTACATCTACGACACCATCTACATCCACGACACGGTATATGTGCCGCAGGAAGGCATCGGCGATGCAGAGCTACTGAACCTTAAGGTTTACGCCCGTTCGGGACAGGTGGTCGTTGAAGGGGCCGACGGAAGAGAGGTGACCCTCTACGACGTCACGGGCCGGGCGCTGGCCACGCGGCGCGACGAACAGGCTCCGCTGTGTTTCGACGTCCCCGCCAGCGGCACCTACCTGATAAAAGCCGGCGATCACCCTGCCCGCAGAATTGTGGTGATCAGATAATCCGCTCCCAATGCCTCTTGGCGACATGGGGAAAGAGGGAATACAGGTGCACTAGTATCCGTCTGCGGCTATCTTCCGGCGCTCGTTTGCATAGACATGCATCACGTCCGAAGAGGTGCTCGGGGGTGGTGAGCAACGCCCAACCCCAGCCGTAGCGGTTGCCGTGCTTGTCGGTGGGGTAAACGAAATCCTCGGTAACAACGCGGCAGGCCATCTGCAGTCGGGTGACATAGCTGTCGAACTTGCTGCGCATCTTCGCCCCGTCGAATCCGCAGGCCGCGCGCAGATCACGTGTAATCATGCTACCGTTCACCCTCAGCACCTCCAGTATGGTGCCTTCGATGCTGTCCTCCGCCGGCTCCGGATATTTGGCCCGGCGGTAGTTGCAGAGGTCGGGCCACCAATCCATGGTGACGAAACCGGCCTTTCCGCCAAAGAACTTGCCGTAGGCGAAATGTCCCTCGGTGACAATAGGACCTTTCCAGTCCCACAGCGGCCAGTCCCACCCCTCGTCGGTCACCACGTAGCGGCATTCGGGGGCCACCAGCTCGTCGGCCGAGAAACCGGGGATGCCGCTGGCGAGCAACGGCACCAGTCCTATCTGCTGGATGGCCTCCATAAGTTCGGGGCAGTCGTGTATTTCGATGTGATATAGGTCGATAGCCATGACTCATAACTTTTTAGAAATTGCAAAGATACATCTTTTTTTTCGGTCATTCAAATAAATGTTGTACTTTTGCACGCTCAAAAAAAACAAATAAGAATGATATTTCTCGACGACAAGACCCCTGCCCTGCTGGCCGTTGCGGCGGCTGCCAAACCCGACAGCATGCCCCCTCCGCAGGACGAATTCGGCCAGATGGTCCGCACACAGGACAGCATCTCGAAAGCACTCTCCGACAGCCTGAAAAACATGGACCTCACCGACCTCAAGGCCGTGGTCACCGGCGAAAACACCTTCGTCAAAGACGCTCTGCGCCAGCTCTCCGAACTCACCGTGGGCTTCGTGCCCAAGCTGCTCGTAGCCGTCCTCGTGCTCTGGCTCGGCCTCAAGCTGGCCAACATGCTGCGCAAGACGATTGTCCGTGCCCTCGACCGTCGCGGTGCCGAAGGGAGCCTCAAGTCCTTCCTGGGTTCGCTCATCAACCTGCTGCTCAAAGCCCTGGTCATCCTCATGGCCATGGATATCATCGGCATCAAAGCCACCTCGTTCATCGCCCTCCTCGGCGCCATGGGCCTCGCCGTCGGCATGGCCCTGCAAGGCACCCTCCAGAACTTCGCCGGCGGCGTCATCATCCTGCTCATGAAACCCTTCAAAGTCGACGACTACATCGAATGCGGCCAATACAAAGGCTACGTCAAAGAAATACGCATATTCCACACCATCATGCGCCCCTTCAACGGCCGCACCATCATCATCCCCAACAGCGAGCTGGCCACCAAAAGCCTCATCAACCACACCCGCGAGCCGCAGATACGCCTCGACGTGGTGGCCTCGGTAGCCTACGGCACCGACCTGCACAAAGCCAAAGCGGTGCTGCGCCAGGTGATCGCCGACGAACCCCTCATCCGCACCGACTTCAAAGAACCCGTCATCGCCGTCAGCGAACTGGCCACCAGCTCGGTCGACATCTCCATCTGGGTCTGGACCACCGTCGAGGACTACTGGGAGGTATGGAAACACATCCGCGAGGACATCTACATCGCCTTCAACAACGCAGGCGTGGAGATTCCCTTCCCGCAAGTCACTGTGCATCAAGGAAAGCAGGGCGAACCCTTCCACATGAAACACCGCACCGCCGAAGCCCACCAGGAAATCACTGCGGAAGAATCGATGGGAGAAGGAGCTTGACATGAAAAAGCTATTACTTTTAGGGCTCCTGAGCCTTTTCGGACTTCAAGGACTGGCGCAAGCGCAACAGCTGCCCCTGAGCGAGACCGCCAAGGCCAGCGTCATCACCTGCGGCCCAGGCAACGAGTTCTACCTCGCTTTCGGCCACTCGGCCCTGCGCATCCAAGACACCGCCCGCGGCATCGACTACGCATACAACTACGGCACCTTCGACTTCGACACGCCCCATTTTTACTGGAACTTCGCCCGCGGCATGCTGAACTACTGCCTCAGCCGCTCCCCGTTCGGACGCTTCATGGCCACCTACGACTACGAGGGTCGCGCCGTGTGGGAGCAGCCCCTGAATCTCAACCCACAGGAAATCAACAACCTCTACCTGATGCTCGAGTGGAACTACCTGCCCGAAAACCGCTACTACCAGTACGACTTCTTCCGCGACAACTGCGCCACACGCGTGCGCGACATGGTCGAATCGGCCTGCGGGAAACGGAAAGTGGAATGCGGAGAATGGAAATCGGAAAGCTACCGTCGCTATGTGCATCGCTCCACAGGTCCGACCCTTGAGTGGTGGACCCTCGGCGTCGACCTGCTGCTGGGCCTCCCTGCCGACCACCGCTGCTCGGGACGCGACGCCATGTTCCATCCCATGCTGATGATGCAGCAATATAGCACCGCCATGCGTGGCACCACCCCGCTGGTGGCCGACACCCACCGTTGGCTGCCGGACGTCCGCACTCCCCTGCATCGCAGCTTCCCACCACTGGTGGTCTTTGCCCTGTTTTTCGCCGTAGTGGCCGTGCTTTCATGGCGCGGATGGTGGCGTCCGTGGATGGACCGCCTGCTGTTCATCGTGGCCGGACTGGTGGGGTTGTTCCTGTGCTTTATGTGGTTCGGCACCGACCACTGGTGCACCAAGTGGAACCTCAACATCCTCTGGGCCTCGCCGTTGCTGATACTCATCGCCATACGCCACAAGAAAAGCCCCGCATGGGGGCTTTGGTTGCAGGAAGCTTGCTTCCTCGTAGCGGCGGTGTGGGTAGTGGTTTGCGGCCTTTCGCTGGCCATCATTCCCATCATCCTCACCCTCGCACTGCGGGTGGCTTGCCTAATTCCCAGAAGGCCACAGCCGCAGCAGCTGCCACGTTGAGCGAGTCGACACCCCGTTGCATCGGTATCCGGGCCACATGGTCGGCCAACCGTAGCACGCTGTCGCTCAATCCGTCACCTTCGGTGCCCAGCACCACAGCCTTTTTTTCGACCGTTTTCAACGAGGGGTCGTCGATGGGCACCGACCGATCGGTCAGCGCCAACGCCACGATGCTATAGCCATTGTCTTTCAACTGATTGTAATCATCGAGAAACGTCCATGGCAGCTGAAACACTGTGCCCATGCTCACGCGGCAGGCGCGTCGGTTGAGCGGGTCGCAGCAAGTGCGGGTGAGCAACACCGCATCCATCCCCAACGAAGCGGCTGCGCGGAAGATGGCACCCGTGTTCTCCGAATTCACCACCCCGTCGAGCACCGCCACCCGACGGCCTCCGGCAAGCACCTCGGCGACCGAAGGAATCTGTGGACGCCTCATGGCACAGAGTACGCCGCGCGAGAGCTCATATCCCGTAAGCTGCTTGAGCAGAGCACGCTCGGCTGTATAGACCGGCACACCGCAATCGGGCACCGTATCCAAAAACTTCTCTTCACACAGAAACGACACCGGTTCCATACCATGCGCCAACGCCACACGTATCACCTTGAGGCTCTCGCATATAAAGAGACCCTCGGCTGGATGAAGGCGCTGCTGAAGCTGCCGCTCGGTGAGTCGAACAAAAGGGGCTAATGCATCCAGCTCGAGATTATCGATCTTTACCACACTCATCGCATACTATTTAATGAATATTTTATTAACGACCGCACATGCGAAATATTGTCTGCGAGAATGGTTAATCCAAACTGCTGTTTTCTTAATTACGTCGTGCAAGATTAAAATTACACATCTCCGACTAAAGTAAGAATTAACAAGGAGTAGATAAGGAGAAGAGTAGGAGTTGAGTAAGAGTTATAGCGTATTTATATCTGATTTTCAGTATATTAAATGCAATTAATACATATACAGCATTGGTTTACAGTATTTTAAATAGCAAAATTGCTCATTTTATCACTATGTTAAACAATGTTAAAGTTCAAAGAAAAAAGTTGTATGTTGGAAAATGTTTGTATATTTGCATCGTGAACGATTTAATTTTTTAACACAACAAATAATTAACATTATGGACTTTAAAGCAACATTACAAATCTCGCAATTGATCGTAAACGAGCTTTCCGGTAGCTCGTTCGTGCACAAAATGCAGGGTCTGCTCTTCAAATCGCAGGGCTATGAAAAACTCGGCCAGAAGTATCTTGACCACTATGCCGAGGAGATGGCTTGGGTCGAGAAGTATGCCAACCGCATGATGGACCTGGGTTGCGTGCCGCAGGTAAAGGTGTGCAACGAGACCGCCCTCATCGAGGATGCCAAGGCCTACATCGAGGCTGACACCAAGTTGCAGCGCGAAGGCGTCGAGGCTCTCTATCAGATGATGCCGACGCTGGCCGCCGATCCCACGACCTATGACCTCACCAAAGCCTATCTGGCCGATGAGGAAGAGGACCTGTACTGGGACGAGGAGCAGCTGGATCTGATTGAGAAAATCGGCTACCAGAACTGGCTGATGAAAATGATGTAATGCAAAAACCACACAGCAACATGAAAGATCAGGTCTTAGCAGCCATGCGCGAAGCGGGACATCCCGTTTCGGCAGGCGACATTACCAAGATGCTCAATGCAGATCGCAAAGAGGTCGACAAGGCTTTTGCCGACCTTAAGAAAGAGGGCGCCATCGTGTCGCCCGTCCGTTGCAAATGGGAACCTGCTAAATAATTATTCGATATGGCAACAATTTACGACTATAAGGCTATCGCCAGCAATGGCAAGGAGATTAACTTCCGGGATTTCGAAGGCAAAGTGCTGCTCATCATCAACACCGCCTCCAAGTGCGGCTTCACGCCCCAGTTCGACGGTTTGGAGAAGCTGAACGAGAAATACCGCGACCGTGGACTGGTCTGCATCGGATTCCCTTGCAACCAGTTTGCTAACCAGGATCCCGGTACCGATGGGGAGATTGAAGGCTTTTGCCGCCTCAACTACGGTGTCACCTTCCAGATTATGAAGAAGGTCGACGTCAACGGCAAAGATGCCCACCCCATCTTCGAGTATCTCAAAGCCCAAGCTCCCACCGAGGAATACCACGGTTTGAAGGCCAAAGCTTCGGCCGCTTTGTTCAAGACCATCAGCAAGAGCGTCGAGAAAGAGAGCGACATCAAGTGGAACTTCACCAAATTCCTCATCTCCAAGGATGGTGCCACCATCAAACGCTACGCCCCCACCACCGAACCTGAGAAGATGGAGGCCGATATCGAAGCCATGTTGTAATCAAGTACTTGTACTCAACAACCGACAATCATGTACGAACAACTGAAACTCGAAAATCAAGTCTGCTTCCGGCTTTATGCCGCTTCGCGACTCATCACCCAAGCCTACCACTCGCTGCTCGAGCCGCTGGGGCTCACCTACCCCCAGTATCTCGTGATGATGGTGCTCTGGGAAAACGACAACCTGACAGTCAATAAGATAGGTGCTACCTTACTGCTTGAGAGCAACACCCTGACACCGTTGCTGCAACGCATGGAGCAGGACGGATTGGTGGTACGCAACCGCGGACTGGTCGATGCACGTCAGACCATGGTGAGCCTCACCAAGAAAGGACGTCAGTTGCAACACAAAGCCAAGGACATACCCACCTGCCTCATGCAGTGCTGGCAGGGAGAGCCCATGGAAGAGAAGCAGTTGGCCAACTTCATCGCCACGCTTGACGGGATGATTGACACACTGAAAAAGCAATGACCGACCTTGCCCAGTTTATGACCGACAACCTGCGGTCGCTGGTACAGACCGGCTACCGTAGTGTACTCAGTAATCCGCGTGAAGCACGCTTCGCCCTTCAGCTGCAGCGCACCATGGCGCGTGGCGACCGACGACGCAAACAGATGCTCAAACGGGAAGGGCTGTCGGTCCCGCCGTTCCTGATTGCCAGCATTGCCACCACCTGCAACCTGCAGTGCAAAGGCTGCTACGCCAGAGCGGGTGGCATAGCGGGCGACGAGCCCACCAAGGAAACCCTCAGTCCCGAACAGTGGCGACACCTTTTCGAGGAAGCCGTCGAGATGGGGTTCAGCGTCAGCCTTCTGGCTGGTGGTGAACCCCTCACCCGACGCGACCTGCTGGAGCAGATTGCCGAAGTCAAAGACATGCTTTTCCCCGTGTTCACCAACGGCACCCTTATCGGGCCGCAGTATGTCGATTTCTTCCGGCGCCACCTCAACGTGCTTCCTGTCATCAGCCTTGAAGGCGATGCCATGGCCACCAACGCCCGTCGCGGTAAGGGAGTCCACGAGCGCGCCCTGATGAGCATGAAGATGCTGAGCGAAGCAGGCCTCTTTTTCGGCACAAGCATCACCGTCACCACCGAAAACAAGGAGGCGGTGACTTCGTCCGACTACATCGCACGCCTACATGATTTGGGCTGCAAGCTGGTATTCTACGTGGAATATGTGCCCATCGACGCCGACACCGAACACCTGGCCTTCGGCGACGACGACGTGCAGTGGATGGAACAGACGGTGGAACGTATCCGCAACGAGCAGCAAGAGATGATATTTGTCTCATTCCCAGGCGACGAGAAGCTGCTTGACGGATGCATGGCCGCCGGCCGCGGTTTCTTCCACATCGGTCCCGACGGGGCTGCCGAGCCGTGTCCTTTCTCGCCACACAGCGACACCAACGCCGCCCGAGACGGGTTGCGCGCCGCCCTGCGGTCGCCTCTCTTCTCGCGGCTGCGCGACGCAAGTGCGCTGGCGTGGGAACACACCGGTGGCTGTACACTCTACGAGCACCGCGACGAAGTCGACGCGATGCTCGCAAAATAAGCTTTGATTAAGTAAATCCTATTTCTCAAACAGGGCGGCAGCCTGATCCATGCGGGTTGGAATGTCGACTCCGAAAGGGCATCGGGCAAGACAAGTTCCGCAATGGGTGCACTCGCTGGCATGGTGTGCCAAGGCTGCATATTCGGCCTGCAGCTCTGCATTCATACCTTCACGCTCGGCCTTGTCAAGCAGTTCGTTGACCCGTGCTATAGGAATACCCACCGAGCAGGGTGAGCAATGGTTGCAGTAGGTGCAGTCGCCGGCAAGCGAAGCACGCTCGCTACGGCCCACCGTGGTATAGTCTTTCTCGGCATCGGTGGCCTGCAGCCAGTGGAGGTCGGTCAACAATTCATCCATCGTGTCGATGCCAAGAATGCATGTGCTGATGCAAGGCTTGGCCAAGCAGTAGGCAATGCACTGCTCAGGAGTGTAGGCAACGCCTATGGGCGAAGTCTTGGCGTCGAGCAGACGTCCGCCACCGCCAAAAGCCTTCATGACCGTGACACCAATGTGGTGGGTAGCGCAATAGTCGTAGAACTCGACCCTCACGGGATCAATACCAGCCTGGAGGTTATCCATCGCTCCCTCCGACCACGGCGTAGCACCACCGCGCATACGGTCGAACACGGGGTTGAGTGAGAACATAATCACCTCGATCCAGCCGCTACGGGCAGCCATCAGAGCCACCTCGGCGTTGTGTGAGCTGACACCTATATGCTTAATCTTGCCTTCTTTCTTGAGTTGGAAGACATAATCGAGAAACGGCGACCCTTCGAGTTCGAGCCACTCCTCGGGACTATCGGTGATGTGGATCATGCCCACCTCGATATGGTCGGTTCCAAGACGGGCAAGGAGGTCTTCGAACCCAGCCCGAGTGGAGTCAAGGTCACGGGTGCGGCGATGCTGCCCGTCGGCCCAAACGGTGCCGATATGGCCCTGGATAATCATCTCGTCACGACGGCCTTGAAGCGCATAACCGATGTTGCTACGGGTCGTGGGGCTGGCGTCGTAGATGTCGATATAGTTCATACCGCTATCGAGTGCCACGGTCATCAGGCGCAGTGACTCGGCCGAGTCGATTTTGGAGAAACCTCCACAGCCTATACTGATCTCGCTCACATTGAGTCCTGTGGCCCCGAGATCACGATAGGCCATGTTGGTTTGAGACTTGTGTTGACAGCCGGCCAAAAGAAGTGTCATGGCCGCAAAAAGGATTGTAATTCTCTTCATTTTTAGCATGTTTGTTTGCGTATCATAACGTCGAACGACCCAAAATATTGTTTTTAAAAGCGTTTCTTCACACGAAGTATTGAAAAGATGTTATTAATTTTTTGAGCAAAGTTGACGACAGAACCACTTTTTATTCGTATCTTTGCATTTCGAAATCAAAGCTTCAACCGCTTCGGTTGAACGAAACACTTGAGTTATGCCCAACGAGATTAGCGATAAACACATCGACCTGGAGAAGATACTGGCAGCCAAGCACGTGAAGGCGCCGCGCTGGGTGCTGCGCTTGGCCGAGCGCCTGTTGCATGTGCCCGACATCAACCGCGGCATCTACCTCGACCGCGAATACTTCGGTCTGGACTTCGTGCACAAGTTCCTCGAAGGCCACGACCCGCAAGACCTCGGAGTGACCGTGAAGAGCATCGCTGCCGAGCACATCCCCACCGAGGGCTACCCGATGGTGGTGGGCAACCACCCGCTGGGCGGTCCTGATGGGCTGGCGCTGATGGGGGCCGTGGGACGTGTGAGGAAAGACATCAAGTTTCCTGTCAACGACTTCCTTCTCTACCTTCCCGGGCTGAAAGAGCTCTTCTTCCCCATCGACAAGGTGAACAAGACTAAGGCGCTGGCCAGCCTGGAGGAAGCCTTCGCCGCCCCGAATACACTCCTCTATTTCCCGGCAGGCATCTGCTCCCGCCTGCAGAAAGGCGTCATCAAAGACCTGGAGTGGAAAGCCACTTTTATCAAGAAAGCCGTGCGTTACCGGCGCGATGTGGTACCCGTATTCACCGATGCCCGCAACCGGATGCGCTTCTACCGTCTGGCCAACCTGCGCAAATGGTTGGGGGTGAAGTTCAACTTCGAGATGGCCCTGCTTCCTGCCGAGATGTATGCCCAGCGCGGCAAGACCTTCACCGTCACCTTCGGGCGCCCCATTCCGTGGCAGACTTTCGACAACCGCCACACCCCAAGCGAGTGGGCGCAGCTGGTGAAGGAGCATGTCTACCGGCTGAAGGAGGACCCCGAAATGGAATTCACTGTCTGACAAAAAAAAACAGATTTCCCCTATGCAAGACCTGTCATATATAGCACCGCCTGTAGACCGCGAACTTATCAAGAAGGAGCTCAAGCAGAAGCATTTTCTGCGCATGACCAACCGCGGCAACAAGGAGATATACATCACTACGGCCCACCTCTCGCCCAACATCATGCGTGAGATAGGGCGCCTGCGCGAGCTGAGCTTCGCCGCCGACGGCGGCGGCACCGGCAAGGAGGTCGACATCGACGAGTACGACACCCTGCCCGACCCCTACTGCTGCAAGCAGCTGTTCGTATGGAACACCGAAGAGGAGGAGATCATCGGCGGCTACCGTTTCGCGCATGGCAGCACCATGATGGTGAAGCCCGACGGCACCATTATGACTCCCACGGCCGAGCACTACCACTTCAGCCGCGAGTTTATCGACAACTACCTGCCCTACACCGTCGAGCTGGGGCGTGCCTTTGTGCAGCCCGCCTACCAGCCGAGCCTCAACCTGGGCAAGGGGCTTTACTCGCTCGACAATCTCTGGGACGGCCTCGGCGCCCTGATTGTCGAGATTCCCGAGACGCGCTATTTCCTGGGCAAAATCACCATCTACGATTCGATGGACCGCGAGGCCCGCGACCTTATCCTCTTCTTCTACCAGAAGTATTTCCCCGATCCCGACGGGCTGATCTGGCCCTACGAGCCCACCCACATCGAGACCGACTACAACCGGCTCGTCCGCCTCTTCAACGGGCGCAACTACAAGGAGGACTACCAGATACTCCTCCACGCCGTCCGCGCACGTGGATGTACCGTGCCGCCGCTGGTCAACGCCTATATGAACCTCAGCTCGACCATGCGCTATTTCGGCACCTGCCCCGACCACGGCCTGCCCGGCACCAACGGCGTCGGCATCCTCATCACCCTGAAGGACATCAACGACGACAAGCGCGTGCGCCACATCAACAGCTATTCCGAGAAAAACCTCAAGTTCGACCGCAAACGGCTCTTCCGCATCAATATGCGCCGACTGCCCTGGTGGCGCAAGACCAGCGACGAAGAGTCCGAGAGCCTGCTGGAGCTCAGCATACTGAAAAGCAACCAGCTGCAGCGCAAGGAAGAACGCGAGAGGAAGAAAGAGTTGAAGAGAGAGCAGCGCAAGGAGCAAAAAAGGAAGAAAAAGAGCCCATGAACATCACCAGCGCCCAGTTCACCGTCAGCAGTCCTTCGTGGCGCAAATGCCCCGATGACGGACTCCCCGAGTACGCCTTCATCGGGCGCAGCAATGTCGGCAAGTCGTCGCTGATCAATATGCTCACCGGCGTCAAAGGACTTGCAAAGACCAGCGGACGCCCCGGCAAGACACAGCTGATCAACCATTTCCTCATCAACAAGGAGTGGTATCTGGTCGACTTGCCAGGCTACGGATATGCCCGCACCTCGAAAAGCACACGCGAAGGATTCGGCCAGATGATTCGGGAATACTTTCTGCACCGTGAAGCGTTGGTGAACACCTATGTCCTTATCGACAGCCGCATTCCACCCCAACGCATCGACCTTGAGTTTATCAACTTCCTCGGCACCAACGGGGTGCCGCTCACCATCGTATTCACCAAGACCGACAAGGAGAAGCAACGCGAGGTGATGGGCAACATCAAGCTGATGAAGCAGGAGTTGACCCAGTTGTGGGAAGAGCTGCCGCCGATGTTGCTCACCTCGTCGCTCACCGGATATGGACGCGATGCCCTGCTTGAGCAAATCGACACCATCAATCAAAGCCTTGCCTAGCCATGCGACGCCTGCCAGCCCTTCTTCTGTTGATGCTATTCGGTATTTCCGTCTCGGCACAGAGCACCCTTGAGTTGGACCGCACGGTGCACCGTGTGCAAGCCGCCGATGCCATGCGACATGCAAGCTTGAGCGTAAGCATCTACGACGTGACCAGCGGCCAACGCATCTATGGTTACGACGACCAACGCTCGGTCACGCCGGCCTCGGTGCAGAAACTGCTCACCACGGGTGTCGGATTTGCCCGTCTCGGGAGCACGTTTCGCTTCACCACACGTCTGCTTATGCGTGGCGAAGTGGATCGTGAAGGAGTACTCCACGGCGACCTCTATATCGTAGGCGGCGGCGACCCGCTATTGGGTTCCTACCGCTACCGGCAGACCACATCCGACACACTCTTCGCACAATGGACCGCAGCCTTGCGTTCGCGCGGAGTGCGCCGTGTTGACGGCCGTATATACTATATTGGCAACATCTTCACCGGTCCACAGCTGCACGACAGCTGGCAACACGGTGACGTGGGCAACTACTACGGTGCCGGCGCCATAGGGCTCAACTTCCACGAGAACATGTACTTCGTCCACTTCAATGCCGGCAACCGACAGGGCGACAACGCCAGCATTACTCGCACCGTACCCAAAAACCTGGACCTTCAGGTGGTGAACAAAGTGACCACCGGACCCAGCGGCAGCGGCGATCAAGTGGTGGTCTACGGTCTGCCGTGGTTCAACGAACGCTACTACAGCGGCACCGTACCCCTCGGTGCACGCGACTTTGGTGTACGTGCCGCCCTCCCCTACCCCGCACGCACCTGTGCCGACCTGCTGGCCACCCACCTCCGCGCCCATGGCATCAGCATAGCCTTTGGCGCCGAAGAAGCCTCGCGCGAACCTGACAGTGCCCGCACCGTAAGCGAATACCTCAGTCCCGTCTACCGCCAGATTGCACAATACACCAACCACACATCGAACAACATCTACGCCGAAGCTATTTTCAAATACCTCGGTTACCGCCAATATCATGAAGGTGATTTCACACATGGTGCCCGAGCCATCGAAGACTACCTGCGTGAGAAAGGGCTCGACGCCGGCGGCGTACATGTGGTCGATGGCTGTGGTCTCTCGCGGCAAAACCGGCTCACGGCCGACTTCCTATGCCGCTACCTGGCCTCGCTCTGCAAAGAACCTTTCTTCGAACATTTCCTCGAAAGCCTTTCGTCGGTCGGCGGAAGCGGTACAGCACGCAACCTGCTGCCTGCACTCCCCGCCGGGGTAAGCATGCAACTCAAGACAGGAACCATGGACGGTGTGAAGAGCTATGCCGGCTACGTCACCACCGCCGACGGGCGCCGTCTTGCCTTTGCTGTCATCGCCAACGGCTACGACTGCACCGGCCGCGAAGCCACATCGTTGCTCACCCCCATCCTGCAACTGATAGCCACATCCCTCTAATACTATCAGTTTAATATAGTATCCAAAATAAAAGCGACTCACAATAGGAGTCGCTTTTACCTATTCCAAAAACAAAAAGACTATCGAATCAGGAAAGAGAACTTATTGAAGTTCTTGAGGGCGATGCCTGTACCGCGGGCCACAGCACGCAACGGGTCGTCGGCGATATGCACCTGTAACTTGGTCTTGCTGCTGATACGCTGGTCGAGGCCACGCAACAAGGCACCACCACCGGCCAGGAAAATACCAGTTTTGTAGATATCGGCAGCCAGCTCGGGAGGCGTGGCGGCAAGGGTATCAAGGATGGCCTGCTCGATCGAGGCAATACTCTTGTCGAGGGCATGGGCAATCTCCTTATAGTTGACGCTGATTTCCTTGGGAAGACCGGTAAGCAGGTCACGTCCCGTGGTACGGTAGTCCTCGGGAGGGTCGGCCAGTTCGCTGACGGCGGCGCCGACATGAATCTTCACCTGCTCGGCGGTACGCACACCGATAATCATGTTGTGCTGACGCTTCATATAGTCGACCACGTTGTCGTTGAACACGTCACCGGCGATGCGGATGGAGTTGTTGCACACGATACCGCCGAGAGAGATGACGGCGATTTCGGCCGTACCGCCTCCGATATCGACCACCATATGTCCTTCAGGTTGCAGCACATCGATACCGATACCGATAGCAGCAGCCATAGGCTCATGAATCATACGTATCTCTTTGGCACCGGCCTGCTCGGCACTTTCGCGCACTGCACGCTCCTCGACATTGGTGATACCACTCGGAATGCATATCACCATACGCAGCGAAGGTGGCAGGAACGAGCGGTTGACGCTGGTCATGCCGATAAGCTCACGGATAAGGTGCTGCGCCATCTCGAAGTCGGCGATAACACCGCCACGCAACGGACGAATGGTCTCCACATTGCGGTCGGTCTTACCATCCATCAGTTGGGCTTTCTTACCAACGGCTATTATCTTGTTGTTGTTGCGGTCGTAAGCCACAATGGAGGGCTCATCGATGACGACCTGGTCGTTATATATCACAATGGAATTGGCAGTGCCAAGGTCCATTGCCACCTCTCGGTTGAAGAAAGAAAAAAGTCCCATATATCTTTAGTGTTTGAAATGTCTCTTGCCGGTGATGGCCATACCCATCTTGTTTTTCTCGCAGTAGTCGATGCTGTCCTGATCATGTATGCTTCCTCCGGGATGGGCCACTGCCACAATGCCAGCCTCATGGGCAATCTCGACACAATCGGGGAAGGGAAAGAAAGCATCGCTAGCCATCACAGCACCATTCAGGTCGAAGCCAAAGCTCTTGGCCTTGGCAATGGCCTGACGCAGTGCGTCGACACGACTCGTCTGGCCTGTGCCGCTGGCATAGAGCTGACGGCCTTTGGCCAACACGATGGCGTTGCTTTTGGTGTGCTTGACGAGGATGGTGGCGAAGGCCAGATCCTCAGCTTGCTCGGCGGTGATGGGGGTCGAGGTAACGCTCTTCTGCATCTCCTCGGCGGTGGGCACCACCGTGTCGCGGTCCTGCACCAACACGCCGTTGAGCACAGTGCGCATCATGGGATTGGCCATCTTGAAGGATTTGCGACGCAAGATAATACGGTTCTTCTTGCCACGCAACACCTCGAGGGCGTCAGCATCATAGTCGGGTGCGATGCAGACCTCGAAGAATATCTTGTGCATCTCGTCGGCCACCTCCTTGGTCACCTTCTGGTTGGTGATGAGAACACCGCCAAAAGCGCTCACCGGGTCGCCGGCCAAAGCGTCCTTCCAGGCATCCAGCAACGTGGGACGCACAGCCATACCACAGGCATTGTTATGCTTGAGAATGGCGAAGGCTGTCTGTCCTGCAAAGTCGTCGATGAGGGCGCAGGCGGCGTCGATATCGCCAAGGTTGTTATAACTTATCTCCTTGCCATTCAACTTGTCAAAACAACCTTCCAAATCGCCATAGAAGACACCCTTCTGGTGGGGGTTCTCACCATAACGGAGCGAGTAGGTTCCGTTGAAGTGGTTGAAGATGGCAGTGTCGTAGTGCGAACTCACCTTGAATGCGTAACCGGCAAAGCGACGACGCTGCTCAAGGGTGGTGCAACCATTCTGAGCCTGATAGATGGAGAGGAACTCCTTGTAATAGTCGACAGCGGGCACAATGACCACGTCGTTATGATTCTTGGCAGCACCACGAATGAGGCTGATGCCACCGATATCAATCTTCTCAATAATATCCTCCTCGGAGGCACCACTGGCTACAGTCTGCTCGAAGGGGTAAAGGTCGACGATAACGAGGTCAATCTCGGGTATCTCGTATTGCGCCAACTGGGCCTTGTCACCTTCGTTGTCGCGACGGGCCAGAATGCCACCGAACACCTTGGGATGCAGCGTCTTCACTCGGCCTCCAAGAATGCTGGGATAGCCGGTGAGGCTTTCCACTGCCACGGGTTTGATGCCAAGCCCTTCGATAAACTTCTGCGTACCGCCTGTCGAGTAGATTGTGACCCCCTGAGCGTCGAGAGCACGAACGATGTCCTCAAGTCCGTCCTTATAAAAGACCGACACAAGGGCTGATTTTATACGTTTGGAATCCATATTATTATAATCTTATATCTTAATAATTAACTTATTGCACAACCTAATGTGCGACACTCGCACTTTGCAAATATACAACCTTTTTCCAATATTTACAGAAAAAATTTTAGTTAATAGAAAGCCCCCTTCTCCGTCCCCTCCCCAGGGAGGGGATGAGGGGTGGGAAATCAGCAGTTTGAATTGTCGAGGCGCATGATGCGGACAGGTTTGTCTGCTCCGAGCTGAAGCCGGCTGCAGCAGTTCACCTCACCAGTGTCATGAAAACCACACTTTTCCATCACACGACCCGATGCGGGGTTTTCTGGGAAATAGTCGGTCCAAAGAGTGCTGTATTTCTTAACGTTGAAGCAATAATCAATCAACGACCGCAGCGCCTCGCTGCAGATGCCTTGGTTCCAGTAAGGGCGTCCCACCCAGTAACCAACCTCAGCATCGTTTCTGCCGATGTCGATATTGCTCTCGCCATAGACAAAATAGCCCATGCAGCCAATGGGTTCACCTGTCTCTTTGAACTCCATCGCCCACATGTGGTCGGACCTGAAAAGCGTTCGGATGATCTCAAGGCTTTCCTCCACGCTCTTATGTGGCGGCCATCCCGCTCGAGGTCCCACCTCGGGGTCGGAGGCGTATTTGTAAAGTGCGTCCGCATCGCTTTCGCGCCATGGGCGCAGCAATATTCGTTCTGTTTCAATCATAGACATTTATCTATCATTCTTTATTGTCCGAATAGCTCCCTGACAGTGGATTCTGACCACTCGGTTGCTGTCGGTTTCGGCAATAAGGCGCAGCTGTTCAAGATAGGGTCTCACAAACTCAGGCCTCCGCTTGCCAAGCACGCGGAAAATCTCCGGCGCTTCCATCCTGACCCGGTCGTCGCCATCCTGCAACAGTTCCGCAAAAGTGGGCATGTGTGCCTCATACGGGTCGGGCGTGTTGGTGGCTATATTCTCCGATGCCCAGATGAATGCCAACCTGACATTTGACTCGCTGTCATGAGCAAAACGGAACAACCCCGACCAATAGGGTTCGACCGAGCGAAAGCAGCCACGTCCTATCCTTCCAATGGCATTCAAGGCCCGCTCACGCAGAAGCGGCTCTTTGCTGTCGAGGAAAGAAACAACGGTCGGAATATGCTCATATACAGCTTCTGGGAACGCCATTCCCATCTCGCCCAACAACCAGAGTACCTTGGACTTAATCTTCCCGGAATCAAAGTCAAGGAGCGATGCCACATAAGGGACATTATCCTCCCAACGGGCCCTGCACTTCGTCAGCGCACCAAGTTCCTTATACAGTTCCTTTTCGCTCATACATGTACTACCGTTGTCCGACTGTTTTACGCTTCAAAAGCGTAAAACAGTCGGACATGAGTCGGAGTTGAGTCGGACATGTTACGGTTAATCGCCGAACTCGATACCAACGCCACGGGCCGTGTGGACGAGGCGACTGTCGGGAGCCACGAGGTTCTGCTCGCGGACGGCCTCCTCGAGGGGGATACCCACCACATCGGGATGGTGGTAGGCCACCATCTGGCCGAAGCGGCCTTCCATAACGAACTCCATGGCACGGACACCGAACTCGGTAGCCAATACGCGGTCGAAGGCAATGGGGGTGCCGCCGCGCTGCAGGTGTCCGAGGATGGTGTAGCGGATGTCGTGCTCGACACCAGCGGCCTTGAGGTCGGCCGCCAGTTGTTCGCCCACGCCGCCCAGCTTGATGTGCTGATAACCAACTTCGTTGCTCGCGCTGCCAGTCACGGTGCCACCTTTGGGCATAGCGCCTTCGGCGACCACGATGATGCAGTAGCCGCGCCGCTTGTTGTAGCGCTGTTCTATCTTGGCTTTCACTTTCTCGATGTCATACGGTATCTCGGGAATAAGACACACGTCGGCGCCGCCGGCAATGGCGCTGTGCAGCGCTATCCAGCCGGCGTCGCGGCCCATCACCTCAAGGATGAAGACGCGGTTGTGCGAGGCAGCAGTGGTGACAAGCTTGTCGATAGCGTCGGTGCATATCTGCACAGCCGTCTGGAAGCCAAAGGTGTAGTCGGTGAGCGAAAGGTCGTTGTCGATGGTCTTGGGCACACCCACGATGTTGAGGCCCTTCTTGGAGAGGCCGAGCGAGATGCGCTGGCTACCGTCGCCACCAATGTTGATGACGGCGTCGACGCCCATATACTGCAACTTGCGGAGCATCTCGTCCGAACGGTCAACAGTGCTCCAGGTGCCGTCGGCGTTTTTCACCGGCCAGGCGAAGGGGCCGCCCTTGTTGGTGGTGCCCAATATGGTGCCGCCTTGTATCTGCAATCCTTCGACGGTCTTTTCGTCGAGCATCACAATCTCGGTGGGTTCGCGCAGCACTCCGTTGAACGATTCGATGCAACCGATGACTTCCCAATCCGTTGCCTGCGAGGCACGCTTGACGATGCCGCGAATGACGGCGTTGAGACCCGGGCAGTCGCCGCCACCAGTCAAAACCATTACTCTTTTCAGTGCCATATTACAATACTTACTTCGTTTGTTTTCAGTTGTCTAAACAAATACTGTCAGGTGATTTGTCGAGTACAAATATACGATTTTTTTACATACGACTACAATAATTTATACAAGCAAAGCGTTTTTTAAAACATGAATACGACCATTCTTTGGGCCGACGACGAGATAGACCTCCTGCGGCCCCATATTTTGTTTCTGGAAGAACGTGGCTACACCGTGGTGCCTGTCACCTCGGGACGCGATGCACTCGACGAACTTGAATCGCGCACTTTCGACATTGTGTTTCTCGACGAGCAGATGCCCGGCCTGAGCGGTATCGACACGTTGAAGATTGTCAAAGAGCGGTGGCCTCAGCTGACGGTGGTGATGATCACCAAGAGCGAGGAGGAGCACATCATGGACGACGCCCTGGGCGGCAAAATCAGCGACTACCTCATCAAGCCCGTCAGTCCTAGCCAGTTGCTGCTCACGGTGAAGAAACACACCGAGTTGCGCCGCCTGCAAACCGAGCACAGCACCCACGGCTACCAGCAGCAATTCCGCGAGATAGGCATGCAGCTGGGCGAATGCAACACCGCCGAAGAGTGGAAAGAGATGTACCGTCGGCTGGTTTACTGGGACCTCGAGCTGGCCTCGGTCGACGACGACAACATCCACGACATATTCCTCTCGCAGCGGAGCGAAGCCAACGCTCAATACTGCCGTTTCTATGAAAAGCACTATCTCGAATGGCTGGCAGGGCGTGAAGAAAAGCCCCTTATGAGCCATACCGTACTGAAAGAACGGCTCTTCCCGCTGCTACAACCCACTACTCCCTCTCCGCAGTCCACATTCCTCATCGTTATCGATAACTTCCGCTACGACCAATGGCGCTTCGTGCAACCCTTGGTGGAGCGCCTTTTCCGGGTGGAGAACGACGAACTTTACTACACCATCCTGCCTACCACTACACAGTTTGCCCGCAACGCCATGTTTGCAGGACTTATGCCGAGCGAAATCGAGCGCAAGTATCCCCAATACTGGATCAACGAAGACGAGAGCGGGTACAAGAACCAGTACGAGGACCAATTGCTTGATGAGAACCTTCGTAGGCATGGGTTGAACATCAAACACACCTACAACAAGGTACTTAATGCCCAGTATGGGCGTAAGTTGGTAGACCGCCTGCCCGAGTTGATGCGTTCACCGCTTAACGTCATCATCTACAATTTCGTCGACATGCTCTCACACGCTTCGACCGACAGCGACGTGGTGCGCCAGTTGGCCGACAGCGACCGCGCCTACCGTTCGCTGACCCTTTCGTGGCTCGAACATTCGCCGCTGATGGATATGTTCCGTGCTCTGGCCGAGCGCGACGTGCGCGTGATTATCACTACCGACCACGGCTCGACACGCATCGAGAAACCGGTGCGCGTACGCGGCGACCGCGACATCAGTGTCAACCTGCGCTACAAGCAAGGCCGCCTGCTTGACTACAATCCACGTGATGTGTTCGAGGTGAAAGACCCTGCACGGCTCTTCCTGCCACGCCGTCACGTGACCTCGCCCTATATCTTCGCTCGAGCCGGCGATTTCTTTGCCTACCCCAACAACTATAACCAATACGTGCAGCTCTACACCGATACCTTCCAGCATGGAGGCATCTCGCTTGAAGAAACACTGGTACCCTATGTGACGCTGCTGCCTAAGAATCAATGAACCTATACTCCAACAGCGCCGTTGTGGCGCAACTACAAAAAATGCTGGCTGTCGACAAGGCGAGGGTTCATGTCGACGGCATGACTGGCTCGCTGCCCTCGGTGACCATTGCCACCTATGCCACCCTCAACCCCACGGCAAGCCACCTTATTGTGGCTCCCGACAAAGAGTCGGCCTTCTACCTTTCCAATGACCTCGAAGCCCTGTTCCAAGACGAGGAAAGGGAAGTGCTCCTCTTTCCCACTTCCTACCGGAAGGCATACCGTTTTGACGACGAAAGCACCGACAACGCCAATGTAATGCTGCGCTCGGAGGTACTCAAAGAGCTCAGTGCCGGCAAGCCGCTGGTGGTGGTAACCTATCCCGAGGCACTCAGTGAGAAGGTGGTGGGTAACAGCACGTTGTTGCAAAATACCATACGTGTGACACGAGGACAGCACCTCGACATGTGGGACCTGGTGGAACATCTGCAAGAACTTGGATTCGAACGCGAAGACTTCGTCGTCGAACCTGGTCAATACGCCGTCCGAGGCGGCATCGTCGACATCTTCTCCTTCGCTTCCGAACTCCCCTATCGTCTGGAATTCTTCGACGAAGAGATTGACTCGATACGTACCTACGATGCTGTGAGCCAATTGAGTATAAAGCAACTCGACCGCGTCGACATTATTCCACGAATGTCGGATATGACCGACCGTTCCGACTCGTCCGAATTGCCTGCCAACAGGGTATCCCTGCTCGAGTATTTTGCCTCGACCGACATCGTGTGGGTGCAGAGCCTGACGATGGTCCTGCAACGCCTCGATGCATTGCTGGAGGATGTGCAAAAAGCCTACAACAACCGGTTGGCCGATACCAGCCATCCCATTGCCGGCACCCTGCCCCAACCCGAGACTCTGGCTGCCTCGGCCCAGGAAACACTACGCAAACTACTCGACATGAGACTGGTGGAATATGGCAACAGCCACTATTTCAGCAATGCCACCCACGTCGATGCCAACAGCGAACCACAACCTGTAATAGGCAAACAGACCGAACTGCTGACCGAGACTTTGACCCGTTATGCCGAACTCGGCTACCGTCTCATCATCACCGTCAGCAACGACAGCCAGCAGCGCCGCTTGGAGAAAATCTTCAGCAACCAACTGCCCGCCGACTGCTGCCAACTGATGACACTCAACCTGAGCCACGGCTTCATCGACCATCAAGAGAAAACACTCTGCTTTACTGACCACGAAATCTTCGGACGCTACCACAAATACACCGTCCGCGACCTGCGTGCCACCCACGAGGCCATGACCCTCAAAGAACTCTTTGAGCTCAAGCCGGGCGACTACGTAACCCATATCGACTACGGTGTGGGACGTTTCAGCGGCCTGGAGAAAGTCACCAAAGACGGCAAAAGCCAGGAGCTCATACGGCTCATATACAAGAACAACGACGTCCTCTACATCAGCATCCACGGGCTGCACAAGATAAGCCGCTACGTAGGACGCGAAGGCGAAGCACCGACCCTCAACCGACTGGGCTCAAACACCTGGCAGGTCCTCAAACAGAAGACCAAGCGACAGGTGAAAGACATCGCGCGCGACCTCATTGCACTCTACGCCAAGCGCAAAGCCTCGCGTGGATTTGCTTTCAGCGCCGACAACTCGATGCAAACCGAGCTCGAGGCCTCGTTCCTCTACGAAGACACCCCCGACCAGCTGAAAGCCACCATTGCCGTCAAACACGACATGGAAGAGGCTGTACCGATGGACCGACTGGTGTGCGGCGATGTAGGCTTCGGCAAGACCGAGGTGGCCATCCGCGCCGCTTTCAAGGCCTGTTGCGACTCGAAGCAGGTGGCCGTCCTCGTTCCCTCAACCGTACTGGCGTTCCAACACTACAACACCTTCCGCGAGCGCCTCAAGGACATGCCCGTCCGAGTCGATTACCTTAATCGATTCCGCACCACACGTGAGAAAACACAGATATACAAAGATGTGGAAGCCGGAAAGATAGACATCCTCATCGGCACCCATGCCATCACCAATAAAGACCTCAAATTCAAAGACCTCGGGCTCCTCATCATCGACGAGGAGCAGAAGTTCGGCGTCAGCGTCAAGGAAAAACTCAAACAGATGAAGGTGGGCGTTGACTGCCTTACCCTCACCGCCACCCCCATCCCCCGCACACTGCAGTTCTCCCTGATGGGGGCCCGCGACCTGAGTGTTATCCAAACCCCGCCGCCCAACCGTCAACCCATCGAAACCGAACTCTCCGACTTCAACGAGGAACTTATACGTGACGCCATCATGTTCGAGATGAGCCGCGGCGGCCAAACGTTCTTTATCAGCAACCGCGTCGAGAACCTGCCCGAGATGGCAGGGCTCGTACAACGACTGGTGCCCGACGCCCGTGTGGCCATGGCCCACGGCCGCATGGATGGCAAAGATGCCGAAGAAACTCTGATGAGCTTCCTCGAAGGCGACATCGACGTGCTGGTAGCCACCTCGATTGTCGAGAACGGACTCGACATCCCCAACGCCAACACCATGATTATCAACAATGCCCACCAGTTCGGCCTCTCCGACCTGCACCAGATGCGCGGCCGTGTAGGTCGCTCGAACCGCAAGGCTTTCTGTTACCTTCTCATACCCTCCTACCTCACGCTCACCGACGACGCCCAACGTCGTTTGCGTGCCATCGAAGAATTCTCCTCCATCGGCAGCGGCTTCAACATCGCCATGCGCGACCTAGACATTCGCGGTGCAGGCAACATACTCGGCGCCGAGCAGTCGGGTTTCATCTCCGAGGTTGGTTACGACATGTACCATAAAATCCTCAACGAAGCCATCGAGGAACTGAAAGAGAGTGACTTCCGTGAGCTCTTCGCCGCCGAAGCCGAAGAAAAGAAAGAATATGTGCGCGAGTGCACCATCGAGACCGACCTCGAAGTGCTCATACCCGACCACTACGTCACTTCGGGCACCGAGCGTTTGGTTCTATACAAAGAGCTCGACGGCATCAAAGACGAGGATGAGCTAGCCGCCTACCGCAGCCGGCTGCAGGACCGTTTCGGTCCCGTACCCCCTTGTGTCGACGAACTTATCAGCACCATCCGGTTGCGCCGTATGGCCAAAGAATTCGGCATCGAAAAGCTCATCCTCAAGCAAGGCCGCATGGTGTGCCATCTGGTGAGCAATCCCGAAAGTCCCTTCTACAGCAGTACGGGCTTTGCCAAACTCATACACTACGCACAAGACAATCCCCAGCGCGTACACCTCAAAGAGAGCGCCGAACGCCTCAGCATCACCATCGACCGCATCGCCACCATCACCGAAGCCCTCCAGCAGATGCGCTCATTGACCATGTAAGGCTTTTTCTTCAGACACTCCTTTTGTACAAAAAAAGACGGCCCAAAGGGTCGTCTTTTCTATATTACTATTACTCCTTATGTGACAGGATTACTGCACGTCCTTGGAGTCGAGAGGTTGGGCGAGGAGGTTGGTGAACTGGCCGCTGCTGTTGAACTCCATGCGGATGAACTTGGTCTCTTTGGTACCTTTCACCTTCTGGCTGACTACAACATAGGTGTAGGGCTTGGGTTTCTTTCCAGTGACGGGGTCGCGGTATTTGGAGTTGAACTCGTAGACCACCATCTTCTCGATTTTGTATTTCTCGCCGGCAAACTTCTCGGCCAGGTATTTGAGAATGCCACTGTTGTAGCGGTCTTTGGCCAGCACCTTGCCGTTCATGATGGGCTGGTTGTTGCTGAGCGAGTAGACAGCCTCCATTTTAACCTTCTGTGCGTTGCTGAAATAGGCCACAGCATATTCGTCGTTACGGTTGACCCACTCGGGACCGGCGGTGATGCGCTTGCCCATCTGTTTCTTGAAGGCTTCGACCACCTCGTCGCTGGGGGTGAATATCTCAACCTGAGGCTCGTCAACCACTGGAGCGGGACGCTGACGTTGACGGCTGGTCTGGGTGCCGCTCTGCTCGGTCACCTTCTCCTCGGTCATGTCGGGGCTATGACGAGTATAGTAGTCGCGCTTCACGGCATCGGGGTCGGGAGCGTTGCTCTTCATGAGCTTTCCACGGGTGTCGAAAATCATCTCACAGTCGGCCTCGGCGATACCTTTCTTGACGATGATCATGCGGTAATAGTTGTCACCGTTCATCTCCTCGACAAAGTCGATGCTCTTGATGCGGTAGCCAGGATAGTTGTTGACGAAGTAGGTATTCATCAAGGTGGGGCACTCTTCGGCCTTGACGGGGAAGGTGGAATACTGCCAGTCGCCGCCGGCGGTGAAGTAGGCTCGGCCGTTCTGGCCATCGATGACGACTTCGGCGATATACTGACCGGGGGCCTGGTACCATGTGCGCACCTTGTAGCTGTCGTAGGTCTTCTCAAGCGTGAGCAGCACCGAACGGGGCACGGCGGTCTCCTTGATTTTGGTCTGGGCACCGGCCACCAGCGGCAGTACCACGAGCATCATCAAAAATATCTTCTTCATATCAGTGGGTTTTCTTGTTTAGTATCTCTTAGGGTGGTTTTATTTCATTTGAAGAGCACGTCCTTGCGGTCGGGACTGATGCTGACGGCGGCCACGGGGACGCCGGTGAGCTGTTCGATGGCCGCAAGGTATTCCTTGAGGCGCACGGGGAGGTCTTCATAGCGTTCGATACCGGCAAGGCTCTGAAGCCATCCTTCGTAAGGCGTCAGCACGGGCTGGATGTTGGCGGTATTGTATTCGTAGGGTATCTCGTCGGTATGTCGACCGTCGATATCGTAGGCCGTGCAGGCATTGATTGTCTCAAAGTCGTTCATCACGTCGGGCTTGGTAACGTAAAGCTCGGTGACGCCGTTGATCATGCAGGCGTAGCGAAGAGCAGGAATGTCGATCCAGCCGCAACGACGCGGGCGACCGGTGGTGGCACCATACTCGTGGCCCAGCTCGCAAAGGCGCTTACCGGTCTCGTCAAAGAGTTCGGTCGGGAAAGGACCTGCGCCCACACGGGTGCAGTAGGCCTTGGTGATGCCCATCACCTTGCCGACGGTCGACGGAGCCACGCCCAGGCCGGTGCATACGCCGGCGGTGATAGTGTTGCTCGAGGTGACGAAAGGATAGGTGCCAAAGTCGATGTCGAGCATCATGGCTTGGGCGCCCTCGGCCAACACGCGTTTGTCCTCACGCAGGCACTGGTTGATGAAGTACTCGCTGTTCACATAGCGGAAGCGCTTGAGGGTGGCCAGGCTCTCCATCCAGAGACGCTCGTACTGGCTCAGGGTGAGGCCGTCGATACGGAACTGGTCGACGTCGAAGTCCATAGCACGCGCCATCATCAGGTGCTGACGCTTGAGCTGACCGTAACGCTCGATGAAATCGGGCGCCAGGGTGTCGCCCACACGCAGCCCGTTACGGGCAATCTTGTCGGTATAGGCAGGGCCGATACCTTTGAGGGTCGAGCCAATCTTGGCGCCTCCCTTGGCCTGCTCGTTGGCAGCGTCCATCATGCGATGGGAAGGCAGGATAAGATGGGCCTTCTTGCTGATAAAGAGGTTCTTCGTTGCATCGACACCTTTTTCAGCCAAAGACTCGATTTCCTGGCGGAAAATACGAGGCTCGATTAAAACACCGTTGCCGATGAGGTTGATTTTCTCCTGGTGGAAGATGCCACTGGGGATGATATGCAGCACATGTTTGCCACCGCCAAACTCGATGGTGTGGCCTGCGTTGGGACCGCCTTGGAAACGGGCGATAACATCATAGCGCGGAGTGAGGACGTCGACAATCTTGCCCTTGCCCTCGTCGCCCCACTGGAGGCCCAACAGTACATCTATCTTTGTCATTTTCTAATATTTACAACTAATAACTACTCAACGCACACTGCACACTGCACATAAATTTTGCGATGCAAAGATACAACTTTTTTTAGAATTAGAAACTATTAATTTATGAATTGGGCTTTTTTGTAGACATAAATCACCAAGAAGCCGTCGCCACGGCTACGTCATTTCCTTTACAGTTCTTTTGCTGTTCTTTTAGAATTCTAAAAGAACAGCAAAAGAACAGCAAGCAATCTATTGAATATCAGCCCTTGTTTGGGCGGGGAATGAGGTGTTTTGCGAAAAGTTCACTTCTTTTGCAACAGCCACTCGCGATTGAAGCGGTAGAACCAAAGTTCGCAGGCGCCGGCAGGGTTCTTCTCGACATAGAAGCCTATCGTTCCTTCGTTGAGGACAGTCATTGAGGAATATACCGAAGGGCCGGCGCAAAGCAACACCGGCGAGTGCCATGAGGCGCCTTCGTCGTTCGAGAAGTAGATGCTTACATTCTCGCGCTGCATCGAATTGGGGATGCTGTGCAGCAGCGTGGTGTCGTCGAGGCGAAGCATCTCGCCGTTGCAGGCGTTGACGGTCATTTCGGGCCAAAGGCCTTGGGTACCCCACGTGTGGCCGCCGTCGTCGCTGATGTTCCACCCACGTGCTCCCGAGCGTCGGACGCTGAGAAGAATCCGACCGTCGGTGAGCTCGATGAGTTTCGACTCGTCGCCTCCCATGAAAGCCATCTCCGAACGCTGCCATGTGTGGCCGTTGTCGTCGCTGTAGATGATGTAGTTGTCGCTCACCGACGCGTTGCGGCGCAGGAGCGAGGCGGCAAAGAGGATACGTCCGGCGTGGGGTCCGCGTTGCAGACGCAAGCCGTTGCCCGAGGCCACAAACGAGGCGTGGTAGGGTGATGTGGCATCCCACAGCACAGGGGTGAGGTTGACGGTGTCGCTCCACGTCGTGCCACGGTCGGTGCTGCGCATCATGAAGACACAAATAGGGGCGGCGTCGGTCGACTGGAAGTAGCCGTTGTGTCCGGCAAAGAGGCAGAGCACATCGCCGTTCTGGCATTGCACCAAGGCGGGGTCGCCGTAGCCGTGGCCCCTCCCCTGCCCTTCGATGAGGGTTTGCGGTTCGCTCCAGGTGAGTCCCTTGTCGGCACTACGGCGCAGGACGATATCGATGTCTTCGGGAAGGTCGGTCTCATTGTATTTGCGTTTATCGTTGACTGCCAGCAGGGTACCGTCGTCGAGACAGAGGATGGCGGGGATGCGCCAGTTGGCCGAGCCATAGTCGCCCGGACGGTAGAGGCAGACACTGTCGATAAAAGGTTCGGCGGGAACCACTTCGCGAGTTTCGCAACCTAGCATCAACATGGCGGCGAAGCATACAAGGAGGAGGTTGTATTTCATATTGTTACCATTTGAATGAACGATTCCAAAGATGGCTGTTATAGTCGGCGTTGAGACGATTCATGATTTGATACAGCGGTGTCTCGTCCTTGATATACCGGATACCACGGCGGTCGGCTTCGCGGTAGATGAGGAACAAGGTGTCTTCATTGTTGAGCATCATCAGACGGGCTAACAATGTTAGCAAGAGAAAAGTCTGTCCCATAGGGATTGACCACCAAGGAGCGGCGCCATCTAAGACAAGATAAATCAGAATGGCAGTCATGGGCACCATCACAACAAGACAGATGATACCATTGGTTTTGAGTGCCTTGCGCATCTCCGCCTTGCGATCTCCTTCGCGTACACTTTCTGGCCATACCGACCGCAGCCGTTCCATATCGAGAGCAAAAGCCCCGATGTCATCCTCCACATAGTTGGTGCGGAGATGGCCTGGCCGACGTTGAGCTGAGGTGCGGCGTCGGCCACGGTAGCGAAGGTCGCGCGAGGTGGGCATGGCGGCTTACTCGTCGCGTTTGCGCTTGAACCAGTCGACAAACTTGGGCAGGTCGTCCAAAGACTGAAATCCAGCCTTGAAGGGTTCCTCTGGTACAGGTACAGTCTCCATATATCCGATGAGGGTGGCACAGTCGAACTCGCCCATCAAAGCCTCAAGGGTGACATAGACACCCACTTGGAAGTCCTCGTCCTGCCGTTGTCCCTCTTCCACAGCGATGCGCAGGCCCAGCATCTCGGGCTCCTCTTCGCACTCCAGCTGCTGGAAGTACATCTTCTTGGTCTCGAATAGCATACGGTCGAAACGCACACGCAGGTCGGTACCGAGGGGTTGCTTGAAGGCCACAAACTGCCACCAATCGAGGTCGGGAGCTGCGTCGACCAACTCAACAACATAGCGGAAGAGGTCGGTGTCGCCCTCGGCAGTAAAAGTCAGCGTACGTCCGTCGGCGGTAGGCTCACCCATCTCATAGGCCAAACCATCGCAATACTTCGAAAGCTGGTATTGCAGTGCCCGTAGCAACTCTTCGCGTTCCTTTTCTTCCAGATCACCCAAGGTTATCAATTGCTCGTTGTGGTCTTGAAACCACTGCCAAAACTTCTCTGTCTTTTCCATTTTTTTACTACTTTATATGATTATCGCTTCAGGGTCGAGGACGACACCGAACTTGTGTTTCACATCCTGCTGGATGGCCTCAGCGAGGGACACCACTTCGGCGCCCGTACAGCCTCCGGTGTTATAAAGCACCAGGGCGTTCTTGGACCATACGCCGGCACGGCCCAGGTTCTTGCCCTTCCAGCCACACTGGTCGATGAGCCAACCGGCCGAGAGTTTGTTGCCTGGATAGAGCGGCATGTCGGGATACTCGGCTTTCAATCGCGTGGCCAATACCTCGTCGACCACAGGGTTTTTGAAGAAGCTTCCTGCCGATCCGTTTTCTTCGGGACGTGGCAACTTGCTCCAACGTAGCTCTGTAATGGCGGCACGAAGATGCTGCGCGGTATCGTGAGAGAGCCCTTCGAGAGCTTTGTAGCCGAGGTTGGGGACATACTCACTGCTCAAACGGTAGATGACTCGGAGAATAAGGAACCGGCCGGGATGGTGTTTGAAAAACGAGTCTCGGTAGGCAAACTGGCAATCCGCATTACTGAAGGTACAATTGCAATGCTTCTGCAAGTCATAAGCTTCTACACTCTCGATGAAATCTTTTGCCTCCACACCGTAGGCACCCACATTCTGCACGGCCGAAGCCCCCACTGTACCAGGGATCGCCGAGAGATTCTCCAGACCATATAGCCCATGGTCGAGCGTCCATTGCACCAATTCGTCCATCAACATACCACCCCAAGCAGTGACAAGTGAAGTGTTTGATTCTTTGCCGGAGTCGTCTTTTGACACATGCACCGAAAAGGAGGTCGGATCCACATATGCAAGCGTAATGATTGTCCCACCGTAGTCCTTGGTAAACACCATGTTACTACCACCTCCCAGCAGTAGCACTTCACCATCCAACAGCGGTATTTCGTCGTCTGGTTCAACCACCATCACCCGCCGTGCCTTCACATCAATGCCGAAGGTATTAAGTCCCTTTAGGGAATAGTTGTCATAAATCTTCATACCAAATACATTATTCTTGCTTCGTCTCTTTGGGACCCAACTCTTTGCGTGGTTTGCGAACGGGCGCGACATAACCTGGACGGAAGACCTTGAGTTGTGTCGTCAGCAATATGGCAGCCAGCATGGCGCCGAGCACGTCGCACACCGTGCAGGTCATCCATACGCCCGTCAGTCCATCACCACCCATCGAGATACGGATAGCGGGAATGACGAACATCAGCGGGATGAGGAACAACACCTGACGCGAAAGAGAGGTGGTGATGGCAATCCAGGGCTTGTCGATACTCTGGAAGAACTGCGAGTTGGCGATGGTAAAAGCGATAAGAGGCATCATCACATTGAGGTACCGCATGGCGGGAATTCCGATGTCGAGCAATTCATCACTGTCGGTGAAAGCTCTGAGGATGAGCCGTGGTAGCGTCATAGCCAACACCGCTCCCAGCACTCCTGAGCCAATAGTCCACTTCTGCGTGAGCACAAAGACGTCACGCAGGCGGTGGTTATGCCCTGCGCCATAGTTGTAGCCCGCAATGGGTTGCATCCCCTGGCAAATACCCAACATGAGCATAACAAGAAACGAGCAATAAGTATTGACAATACCGTAGGCACCCACAGCCATATCGCCACCATAGCGAATAAGCTGACGGTTTAGCAATGCCACAACAAACGAGGCAGCGAAGTTCATCAGGAAAGGACTCATGCCGATGAGCAGCACATTGCGGAAGATGTAGAGCTTCGGTGCCCAAGCATGTCTCTTAAAGCGGATGAAAGAAGTGGGTTGTACAAAGTGGAGCACAGCCACCACAGCGGTGCTGAACATCGAGATGGTAGTGGCGGTGGCAGCTCCAGCGATGCCCCATCCCAACACCATGATAAACAGCGCGTCGAGAAAGATGTTAAGCACTGCGCCACCGGCCATTATCCACATACTCTTGGTGGGGTAGCCACTGGCTCTAATCAATCCTGTGAGGTTGAAAGTCATAGTGGTGAAAAACATGCCGGGCAGCACAATCTGCATATACTGGCGGGCGAAACCTATCGTATCGACCGAAGCTCCGAAGAGCTCAAGAATGCGGTCCATGAAGAAGTAACCACCGGTGACGAAGAGAAATCCGAAGAAGAATGTCAGCAGCATACTGTTGCCCAAAATCTTCTCGGCCCAGCGCACATCCTTCCGGCCCAGCACAATGCTCATGCGGGAGGAAGCACCGACACCCACTAACGAGCCTAAGGCATGGATAATGTTCATGATGGGCAAAGTGATTGCCAGACCGGCAATAGCCATAGCGCCCACATACTGTCCGAGAAACACTCGGTCGACAATGTTATATATTGATGCCACCACCTGAGTTATAACCGCCGGCAGGGCATATTGCCACAACAAAGTTCCGATAGGTTTGGTTTCGAGTTCTTTGGTTTTGTCCATTTACTTCTTAATACGATTGTTCAAAGCCATCAATGCGTTATAGGCAATCAGTCCGTTAGCCAGTTCCAAGCTGCGTTCGTCGACCATGAGATTGGGACGATGCAGGTTGCTGAAAGGTGTGCCGGGCTCGTGAATGCCGATACGGAAATAGCAGGCAGGGATCTTCTGCGCGAAGAAAGCAAAATCCTCGGCAGTCATCCGCAGGTCTAGCCATTCCACATTCTCCTTGCCAATGAAGGCACAGGCGTTGTCGTGCACCTGCTGGGTACAGGCATCGTCGTTGAAAACATAAGGATAGCCATAGTCGATGAAGAGGTCGCATTCGGCACCCATGGCCTCAGCCACACCGGTGCTTATCTTGCGTATTTTCTCGTGGGCTTCAAGGCGCCACTTCTCGTCGAAGGTACGGATAATACCCTCCATCTTCACCGTGTCAGGAATGATATTAGTCCGGCCACCTACCTCCTGTATCTTCCCGATGGTGAGCACTGTAGGCATCATGGGGGCGGCATTGCGCGAGACCACCTGCTGCAACGCGATGACGATATGGCTGGCCACCACAATGGGGTCGACACTCAGATGAGGCGTGGCTCCGTGGCCACCCAATCCCTTGACCGTCCAGTAGAGTTCGTCGGTCGAGGCCATATACTTGCCCTTACGCATTCCCACCTTGCCGTAATCCATCTCGGGCAGGCAATGGAAGGAATATATCTCGTTGGGAGTTACCTCGTCGAAGAGGCCGTCTTCCATCATCATGCGAGCGCCGCCAGGGTATTTCTCCTCGCTGGGTTCAAAGATAAACATCAGAGAACCACTGAAACGGTCACGCAGGTGTGTAAGTATCTTGATGGCACCCAACAACGAACAAGTATGCATATCGTGACCGCACGCATGCATCACACCCGGGTTTTCGCTGGCAAAGTCGAGGCCAGTGGCTTCGGTGATAGGCAAGGCGTCGTAGTCGGCACGAAGCGCCACACAATAACTGTCGGGCTCGTGGGCGCCGCGCAACATAGCCATGACACCAGTGCGGCCGATGCCGGTGCGGGGTTCCAAGCCCAACTCACGCAGCCGTTCGGCCACGAATGCCATTGTACCGTATTCCTCCTGGCTCAACTCGGGATGACGATGCATCCAGCGACGCCACCCAACGACCTCTTCTCGCTGGGCATGAGCCATTTCTTTTATAATATCTATCAGGTTTTCCATGTTCTAACCTCTTATTTCATGTATCCTAACTTTTAAAGTCGCCTCGGTCGACCGGCACTTCCATGCCGATGGCCTGCATACGCAACCTCAGGTCGGCCACGCTTTCGGCCGCCTCGCTGCCTGTGGCCAATTTGTTGTTGTATATGGCATAGAGCGCTCGCGTATCGCGTGGCGAAAGGTTGGGCATCACCACATTGGCACCTGCAGCCACCGCCCGTTCGCGACCCGTCGGGTGGAGTGTACCCAGCGCCGTAGTGGCAGGCAGCAGCACGTGGGGATGGATAATGCGGATAAGTGCCAGCAAACGGAGCGTAAGCTCAACGCTACCGGCTCGCTCGTGCTCGAAAGGTGTTCCTGTAGCCGGAATGAAAGGCCCAATGCCCACCATCTCGGGACGGAACCGGTCGATAAACTCCAAATCTTTGATCAAAGTAGCGATGCTCTGATATGGCGATCCCACCATGAATCCACATCCTACCTGATAGCCCAGGTCGCGCAGATCGGCCAGACACTGCATACGGTGGTCGAAGCTCATCTCGGCAGGATGCAAACGGCCGTAGTGCTGTACGTCGGCCGTCTCGTGACGCAACAAGTAGCGGTCGGCACCAGCCTCTCGCAACAAAGCATAACTCGCACGGTCTCTTTCGCCCAGCGAGAGGGTGATGGCACAATCCGGAAACCCCGTCTTGATGCTTTTCACCATTTCGCATAGTCGTTCGTCTGTGTACCAAGCATCTTCTCCGCCTTGAAGCACGAAAGTACGGAAACCCAAACGATAACCCGTACGACAACAATCGAGTATCTCCTCTTTCGAAAGCCTGTAACGCCGACACTGGGCGTCGCGACGTATGCCGCAGTAAAGACAGTTGTTCCGGCAGTGGTTACTTATCTCTATCAAACCACGCATGAAGACACGGCGGCCATAAATCTCGTCGCGCTTACGGCAGGCTTCGGCCATCAGCTCGTCGACAGCCACAGGGTCGCTTGTGGTCAGCAACCGCTCCAGTTCACTTGATGACATATTCATAGACCGAATCGCGCTCTTGATCCTTATAGACCGGCAGAATCTTGATATGCGTGCCACGCTCCAGGTTAATGGGGCCCAGATAGATAGAGCTGGCACGTGTAGGAGTGCTGCGGTCGGTGGTGTAGAAAATATATGTGTTGGGCACTTCGGTACCGATGGCCACATTGACAGTATTGTCGTCGACGCGATGCACCGTGAACTGAGGTGTGAACGATCCCTCACAGTAGTTGTAGCCCTTCTCTTCGAGGCGTTCTTTCTGAATCTCCACTTTGCGGCGAAAATGATTCCATTCGCGTTTCTCTCGCGGCGACCACAAGCACTCGCTGATGGCCAGCATGCGGGGCAACAGCATGTATTCGGCATGCTGTGGTGTGTTGACAAACTCGGTCCAAAGGTTGCATTGGCCTCCGAGGATATTGGCTTCCACATGCAGGTTGGTCCCCATCGGTGCAGGGTCGAACTCATAGGCCTTTTTCAACGTAATCATACCGCCAATCGACTTGGGTTGGTAGCGGGCGTCGGCTTGATAGTAGTCGAGGTAGCAAAACTCGGTGGGACACATAATCACCTTGCGGTCGGCACGCGCCACTTCGAGGCCGGGCTTGAGCCCTCGCCACGACATCACGACCGCGTCATCGCCCAGCATGGGGTTGCGGTCGGCTATCGGTGCATCGATACTCCACGAGTCACCCTTCACTCCCATAATCTCATCCCAACCAATAATCATCTTTCCCTTGGCTGCCAAATGCTCCTGCACCTGCGCTATCAGCCAGCTCTGCAACTGTTCTTCGTTGGCCAGATGCTCCTGCTGTATCCGCCGTTGGCATCGCGGGCATTGCCGCCAGCTGTCTTTGAAAGCCTCGTCGCCTCCGATGTGAATATATTTCGAAGGGAATATCTCGCACACTTCGTCCAGAATTCCCTTCAGCACTATGATTGTTGAGTCGTTGCCGGCGCACATCACCGGCGAAGGCCAGCAAGGTCCAATAGCCACCTCTGCTCCACGGCCATTGCACGAAAGCTGCGGATAGGCTGCCAACAAGGCGGCAGCATGACCCGGCATCTCCACCTCTGGAATCACCTCGATGCCACGCTCGGCGGCATACTGCACAATTTCCTGCAACTCCTCACGCGTGTAGTAGCCCCCATAGGAGGCACGCTCTCCCTCGCGCGGCGCGTCGGCCGCGCCCCACGGCTGGTCGTCGCGATCCACCCGCCACGAACCAACGGTGTTGAGTTTCGGATAGTGATCACTCGGAAGGCGCCACCCGTGGTCGTCGGTCAGATGGAAATGAAACCGGTTCATCTTGTAGGCCGCCATCACATCTAGGTATTTCTTGATAAACTTCACCGGGAAAAAGTGACGGCTCACATCCAGATGCACGCCCCGCCATTCGAAACGCGGGAAATCAAGCACCGTGCACTCCGGCAGCGTCACAGCCCTGTAACCCACACTCACCATATCGACCGGGAGCATCTGCACCAGCGTTTGGTAGCCGTAGAAGACACCCACCTCGGTGTTAGCGCTGATACGTATGCCTGACGACTTAATTTCCAGCAGGTAACCCTCGTTACCAAGTTCCGGATTAAGCGTATCGTATAGTACGAGTTCGATATCTTTGCTCTGCGCCGCTCCAACCAACGTAGGTCTCATGTGTGCATGGCGCAACGAATTCATCACATACTTCACCGTCGCCGAGTTCTGGCCCAGCCCGACCACACTCAGCTTAGGCATGCGGCCCAAGGTATATGAGCCCTCCTTCTGCACCATAAACACCGGCTCAGGAACCACATTCAACTCCCTCACCGTCACCTTCTTTCCGCAGCTCGTCAGCATCAGCGCCAGCGCAGTCAAAACAAAAAGCATTCTCTTTTCCATGCATTAATAACGCCAATTAAATATAAAAAGTATATCTATTTATAAAAAAGGTTACCTGCAATCAACCAACAGTAAATCAACATCAACAAGCATCTGACTATTAATATTCTACTACTGTTCTTCTGCATTTCTTTTGGAATTCTAAAGGAAATGCAAAAGAAAAGCAGAAAAACGACTGAAGAAAAGAAATACTTTTACCACAACCTTCAAGTCGAGAGAGATGTTGCATCCATAAATCATGGTCAACAGCATAACCCAAAGTTGGCCAAACAGACAACTTTTTATTGAGAAATTTAAATTATTCTTCCAACGTAAACAAATTAGTTGTATATTTGCAGTCGCAATCCAACTAAGACGGATTATCAAAATTATTGTGTACTAAACAATTTGGTTGCTATGAAAAACAAGTATTATGATTTGATCGACCAGACTTTCGACTTTCCACAGGACGAATTCCGCACCGAGGAGGGCGAACTCTATTTCCACGACATTCCTTTGATGGAGGTCATCAAACAGTACGGCACACCGTTGAAGATCACCTACCTGCCTAAAATCAGTGCACAGATACAGCGCGCCAAACGTCTGTTCAACGTTGCCATTGCCAAGACCGACTATCGCGGCACATACAACTATTGTTACTGTACCAAGAGCAGCCACTTCGCTTTTGTTCTTGAGGAGGCCCTCAAGAACGACATCAATCTCGAAACCTCGTCGGCTTTCGACATCGACCTGATCCGCGAGCTGCATGCCCAAGGGCTTATCGAGAAAGACAAAGTAGTGGTTTGCAACGGATTCAAGAAGTCGCAATATATTGAAAATATCGTTGAATTGTTCCAAGACGGATTCAACAACGTAATACCCATTCTCGACAACAAGAACGAATTTCGCACCCTCGAACAGGCTCTGCCCGATACCGACGAGCCAATGCTGCTGGGCATCCGCATCGCTGCCGAGGAGGAACCCAAGTTCGACTTCTACACCTCGAGACTCGGCATTCGCTATCATGACATAGTCAACTTCTACGAAGAGCAGGTGAAGCCGAACCACAAGTTCCGGTTCAAGATGCTGCATTTCTTCATCAACACTGGCATCAGAGATACCGCCTACTACTGGAATGAATTATCGAAGTGCGTCAACGTCTATTGCGACCTCAAAAGAGTATGTCCCGAACTCGACTCGCTGAACATCGGAGGCGGATTCCCCTGCAAGGTGAGCCTGGCCGCCAACTACGACTACGAGTATATGGCCGAGGAGATTCTGGCCCAAATCAAGAACATCTGTGCGCAACGCGGAGTAGAGGAACCGAACATATTTACCGAGTTCGGATCGTTCACAGTAGGCGAAAGTGGCGCAACTCTTTACAGCATTCTCGACCAAAAACAACAGAACGACCGCGAGCTCTGGTACATGATTGACTCGAGCTTCATCACCACCTTGCCTGACACATGGGGCATCAACCAGCGCTTTATCATGCTGCCCATCAACCATTGGGATTGCGAATACCAGCGAGTGTTCCTGGGTGGTTTAACCTGTGACAGTGAGGATTACTACAACGCCGATAGCCACGCCAACGCTATCTTCCTGCCCAAGCTGCAGAAGGACGACCCGCTTTATATCGGCTTTTTCCACACCGGGGCCTATCAAGAGTCGATCGGAGGATACGGCGGCATCCAGCACTGCCTCATCCCTGCCCCCAAGCATGTGATTATCGACAAAGGTCTTGACGGGGAATACACCACCAAGCTCTTTGCCAAAGAGCAGAGCTACAAGTCGATGCTGAAGATACTGGGTTACTAGTATCCCACGAGAGAACGCTTAAGCTTCCAGTGACGGAAACATCCTGCTAATCTCCTCGTTAGGGGCGGTGATGGTAATATATTCGTGCGTCACAGGATGCTCAAAGCCAATCTTATAGGCGTGTAACGAAATGCTCCCGTCGGGGTTGCTCCTTTCGGCGCCGTATTTGAGGTCGCCCTTGATGGGGCATCCTATGTTGGCCAGTTGACAACGGATCTGATGGTGGCGACCGGTATGCAGGTCGATGTCGAGCAGATGGTAACCTCCGTCGCTGACGGCAATCTCACGATATTCCAACCTTGCCAGCTTGGCGTTGGGGCGGGCCGCACCAAAGACATAACTCTTGTTACGTTCTTCGTTCTTGACGAGCCAGTTCTCCAATGCTCCCGCAGGCTGTGGAGGGGCGTTCTTGACAACGGCCCAGTAGTGCTTCTCGAACTCGCGGGTACGCACCTTCTCGACCATGCGGCTCAGCGCTTTACCCGTTTTGGCCAGCAACACCACACCGCTGACAGGACGGTCAAGCCGATGGATGACGCCGCAATAAACATTACCGGGCTTGTGGTCACGCTCCTTAAGGAACTCTTTTACCAATTCCGCCAAAGGAGTGGCACCGGTCTTGTCGCCCTGGGTGAGTTGACCGGGCAGCTTGTTGATAGCCAGCAGGTGGTTATCCTCATACAGGATTTGATCGGCAAGGGTCATACGAAAAGCGTAAGATAGACGAAGACGAAAGGCGTAGCGATAAGCAGACTGTCGAAGCGGTCGAGGAAGCCACCGTGACCCGGCATGATACTTCCGCTGTCCTTCAAACCAACCGAACGTTTAAGCATACTCTCAACCAAATCACCCAAGGTGTCGATCACACTACAAATCAGGCCCAATACCAGCCAGTGATACCAAGCAATATCGCTATTGAAAAGCGGTCCCACGAAGTAAGCCACCACGAGGGTGATGAGCACACCGATGATGGTACCTTCCCAGGTCTTGCCCGGCGAATGGCGGCTCCACATCTTGTGCTTGCCCAGCAACGATCCTCCCATATAGGCTCCGTTGTCGTTCATCCACACCATGATAAGCACCATCATCAAGGCATTGAAGTTGAAATGCAACCATGTCATCAACGCCAGCGGTATGGCGGCATAGAGCATGGGCAGCATGGTGTAGGCCGCCTCGCGGAAAGGTTGTTCGCTATGATTCCAAAGCTGTACGATGGCACAGAGGGCAAAGACTGCCGGCAGCAGGGTGTAGGCCACAAGGGTAAGCCCAAAGCCGGCAGAAGCGTTGACCACCGGCACCAGAGCTATCAAAAGCAATGCCGCCACCGTCAGTAGGTAACCCAACGGACGGCAGGGAGTGGCCCCTTGCTTACCAACAATGCGGAAAAACTCGAACGTGCACCCACATGCAACAAAGAGGAGGAATGCTGTGAGGATGATACCTCCGAGCAGTTTGTTACCCAATAGGTTCCCACTGTAGATGCAGCCGACAAAGAGCGCCACATAGACTACAGCGCTGACGCTACGTACCCAAAAGTTTTTCATACCTCTTCGAAGTCTTGATTGTTATCTTTGTCTTCCGCCTCTTGATCATCAGACTCTTCGGCCGTTTCAGGGGCCGGATTATCCCAAGGACGCGGTCCATAGATGCGTTCCAGGTCTTCGCGGAAGAGCACTTCCTTATCATAGAGTTGCGCAGCCAGCTCATCGAGTTGCTCACGATGACTGAGCAAGAGCTCCTTAGCCTTGGCGTATGCCTCCTCCACCATCCGACGCACCTCACGGTCGATTGTCTCGGCGGTTTTCTCACTGAAGGGCTTGGCAAACGAGTATTCGCTCTGACCTGTTGAGTCATAGAAACTGATATTACCCACCTCGGGACTCATGCCGTAGTAGGTCACCAGCGCCTGCGCCATCTTGGTGGCACGCTCAATATCGTTCAAGGCGCCGGTACTAATCTTCCCATACACAATCTCTTCCGATGCACGACCCGCCATGAGCGACGTCATCTCGTCGAACATCTGTTCGTAGGTGGTAATCTGACGCTCCTCGGGCAAATACCATGCTGCACCGAGCGCTTTGCCACGCGGTACAATGGTGACCTTCACCAGCGGGTTGGCCCAACGCAACAGCCAACTGACCGAAGCATGACCAGACTCGTGGTAGGCGATGGTGTGCTTCTCCTGATCGGAGAGTATTTTCGAGCGCTTTTCGAGGCCTCCGACAATACGGTCGACAGCATCGAGGAAGTCCTGTTTGTCAATCTCTTTCTTATTCTTACGGGCAGCACACAGCGCAGCCTCGTTACACACATTGGCGATATCGGCACCACTGAAGCCAGGGGTTTGCTTGGCCAGGAAGGCACGATCCACATACTCCTCGCTGTTCTTGTCCTTGTTGAGTTTCAATTTTCTCATGTGGACCGAGAAGATGGCCTTGCGCTCCTCAAGATCAGGCAGTTCAACATAGATTTGACGATCGAAACGACCGGCACGCAGCAAGGCCTTGTCGAGGACATCGGCGCGGTTGGTGGCCGCCATGACGATGATATTGGTGTTGCTCGAGAAGCCATCCATCTCAGTAAGCAACTGATTGAGCGTACTTTCACGCTCATCATTGCCTCCAGTAATGGCCTTACCTCGAGCGCGTCCCACGGCATCGATTTCGTCGATGAACACAATGCAGGGGGCTTTCTTCTTGGCCTCGTCGAAAAGGCCACGCACCCGCGAAGCACCGACACCGACAAACATCTCTACAAACTCGGAGCCGCTCATCGAGAAGAACGGCACTCCGGCCTCGCCTGCCACAGCCTTGGCCAGCAGTGTCTTACCCGTACCTGGAGGGCCAACGAGCAGCACGCCTTTGGGTATCTTACCGCCCAGCTCGGTGTAACGCTGCGGATTTTTCAGGAAGTCGACCACCTCCATCACCTCTTCTTTGGCGCCATCCAATCCAGCCACATCCTTGAAACTGACGTTGTTCTGCTTGGTAGCATCGTATTGCTTAGCGGTGCTCCGGCCAAATCCGAACAAGCCGAATCCGCCGCCGCCATTGTTGTCGCCACCCATCTGGCGTCGACTCCAGGCTCCCATAATCCAGAAGAAGAACAGAAGCATCAGCAGGGGACCGAACCACACCAACAACTCGCGCCAGGCGTTGGTGCGTTTCTCTATCTTATAACTGATATGCTTACCGGTAACCGCCTCGACCACTGCCAATTCCTTGTCGAAATGCTCCAAATTACCGATGCTGTAGACATAATAGCCCACCGGTCCTTGAGAGCCAGTGATGTTTCGGGTGAGGATATCGCCATAGGTAACCGTATCGCGTCGCGCCACATCAGGTTTGATACGTATTTGGGCCACCTCTTGGTTAATCACCGTAATACTTTCGTAATCACCTTTTTCGAGAATAGGTTGCAGACGTTCCCACGTAATCTCGCGCTTCGACGACGAACCGCCGCCGTTGCCAAAAAGCGACCATACCAAACCCAGCATGATAACGCCATAGATGATATACAGCACCTTGCTGCCACGCGGGCGTTTATTTTGATTGCCAGGTCGCTGAGAGGGTTGTTGATTAGGTTGCTGTGCCATATAAAACTCAATTCGCTTTAGTTGAAATAGAAACCTCCTCGCCGTCGCTCCAGAGCTCGTCGAGGCGATAGAAAGCGCGCTTGTCGCGTTGGAAGATGTGCACCACGACATCGAAGTAGTCCATCAGCACCCACTCGGCATTGTTGTAACCCTCCACTTTGTGGGGAGCCAAGCCTGTGGCTTTCTTGACCGTCTCCCATACTGCATCGCTCAACGCACTGATATGTGACGGCACGTTACCGGTGGCGATGACAAAAAACTCTGCCGGTGCGCCATGAACCTTACGCAAATCGAGGATGCGCACATCCTCGGCCTTCTTTTCATCCATTACCTGTGCCGCCAATCGGGCCAGCACCAATGATTCTTTTTCGTTATTCATCTAGTCTATTATGTTCGCATTCAATACTCTGAGACCATCTCTTTCTTCAATCTCCACCCGCACATAGCGTTCCGGCAACAACTCTTCCACCTTCTCGGTCCACTCGGTGAAGCAGTAGCACCCACTGTAGAAATACTCCTCATAGCCAATGTCGTAGGCCTCTGTCACCGACTTGAGACGGTAGAAGTCGAAATGGTAGACCGACTCGCTCGTATTCGTTGAGTACTCGTTGACGATGGCAAAAGTGGGGCTGCACACCACATCCTCTACCCCCAACACATCGCATATCTCTTTGATCAACGTGGTCTTCCCCACCCCCATCTTTCCGAAGAAAGCGAAGAAACGGTCGTCCTTGAAGGTAGCAAGCAAATTCCGTGCCACCTCGTGCAACTGTCCTAAATTCTCAATTACTATCTCCATTTTATCTCAACCTGTCAGCAGCACGCACCTTGGCTTCGTCCTTCTTGATGCCGCGATGGGCTAGGATAAGGAAGACAAGCGAGACGATGGGAGCATAGGCGCCCACATACCAGGTCACCTGAAGGTCGCTACCGGCCATCACCTTGGTCACCACACGGCCATAGGCGTCGACGGCCCAGAAAAAGAGCATGAAGACATAGGCCACGTTGAGCATAAAGGCCACTGCCACCACGCGCATCTGACGCACTCTGTTGGAAAACATGAAGATACATACCAGCGTCACCACAATCGCCAAGGCCAACACCACAATCAAGGGCCAGGTGTGGAAACCACTGGCCTTCTGGTCGAACTGCACCACCGGGTCGAGGTTCTGTATCTGATTGAACATCTCGGGGTTGGCGTGGGCGACGAGGTCGAACCGGGCCTCGACGGTCTGCTCGGTCGAAGGCATGGAAAGGCGGTATTGCGCTGTGGGGAACATGAAGCATAGTGCCAGGCAGCACAAAGCCAGCACAAGCCAGAATGATTGAATTCTCTGTATCATTTCAGTTGTCAGTTTCTAATTTGTCAGTTGTCAGTTATTTATTCAGTTGTTTGTTTTCAGTGCCATCGCTTTGCGGCCCTTGTCAACTACCACGGCATCTTTGACGAACATGAAGCCAGGGTTGCCGCGCAGCATGGTCTTGATGGCGGTAGCATCGGCGAAGTAGTAGTCAAGGTTCTCGATGTGTTCGGCATACATCCAGTTTTGCACCTCCTCGGGCAGAGCCGACGTGAGCATAACGATGTTGAGGCCGTTCTCTTCGGCCATGCGTTGTGCCATCCGTATCTGGGCGACACCCTTGTCGGTCATCTCGTCCAAATGATGCACCGTAACTATCACCAACCCAGCCTCGTCGGCCAGCAGGTCAGTAGCATGATCCTCTCCCTCGAGATCCATCATAGCAAAACCCTCGGCCTTGATTTCGCGCGGGTCGATCACACGACTGCTCTCCCACTCCCACTTCGCAGCCCATTCCGGGTCCTCCATGCGCGCCATCAGCTGACTCGACTCAAACTCCTCGGTTTCACCGCTCTCCATATTGCGATAGGTGACATAGCTCTTCACGCCCTCGTTGGTGTCGGTATCCATCATACGGTTGCCGATTTTCCACGGGCGGAAGTCGATAACAGGCTCATGCTTAATGTTGTATATCTCGAATACGAGCATCGCGGCCACAGCGGTGATAAACACCACGCCGTCGCGCTCGAAGCGGCGTTTGCGGCGCAGGTTGCGGGTGAGGAAAATCCACAGCGTCGGCACGTCGAGCACGATGTTCTTCCAGAAAGTCTGCCAGTTAGTGAGTTTCACGGCATCGCCGAAGCAACCGCAATCGGTCACCTTGTTGGTCAGCGCATCGATGAAGGTGGTGACGGTGAAGAAAAGCATCATCAGCACCAACAGCCAGGCCGAAAGACGACGGTAGGCATTAAAAATCAGCAGTATGCCGACCAGAAACTCGGCACATATCAGCCCCACCGAGAGGAGGTTCGCCATCGGCAGAGCCCACTCGAAGGTCAGGCCGCCGATGCTCCAGGCGGTCATGTATTCCTGCACCTTGAAGGCCGTCCCCATCGGGTCGACACCCTTGGTGAACGACGAGAAGAGGAACACCAAACCCACAAACCAGCGGGCAATCACATTGAGCGTGTAGTTAAAATTTGTGTCCTTGACTTTCATATCTGACTTTAATTATCTGTTTCTGTTAAACGTACCAAGCAAAAGAGCGAGTAGTTGATGATATCCATATAGCCACCTTCGACGCCCTCGCTCACGAGCGTAACACCCTGGTTGTCTTCAATCTGCTTGATGCGACGAAGCTTCATCAAGATGAGGTCGACCATCGAACTGACGCGCATCTGGCGCCAAGCCTCGCCATAGTCGTGGTTTTTCGACATCATCAGGTCGATGGTGCGGGTCAAGTGCTTGTCATAGAGCGCCATCGTTTCGTCCAACGGCAACTCCATCGGCGCCGGCTGTTCTGCGGCCTGCGTGGCACACTTTCCGTTTTCCGCTTTCCACTTTCCACTCTCCAACTCCTGCTGGATGAGTGCCATGACGGCGTAGTTGACCATCGCCACGAACTCGCCCCGCAGGTCGTCGCCCACAAGGTTCTCGCCACTCTCCTGTACGCTCCTGATTCTATTGGCTTTAATGAATATCTGATCGGTCAACGACGGCAGGCGTAGCACACGCCACGAGGTACCGTAGTCGCGCGTCTTCTTCTCGAACAACGAGCGGCACACCGCCGCCTCGCGTTCGATTTCCTGTCGTGTTCCGAGTAATACATCTTTTTTTACCATAACTTTTTAATAACGACCGACACATTCATTTATTGTATATATAAGAAAAGTTTTTTGCTGGAGAAACCGAACTATGCTTTTTCGACCTCCATAAATCACTTTGAACCAACCATATCAATGGCTGTTTTACGGTTGTTTTACGCTTGTTTTACGGTTGTTTTACGGTTTAAAAGCGTAAAACAACCGTAAAACAAGCGTAAAACAACCGTAAAACAGACGGTCTTTTGGCGGTTTATTTCCGGGGTAAAACAATATTTCAACCGCACTATCGTTAAACACTTGATGAAAAAAGTCGACTTTATACCTTTCAACATCACCGTGCACGGCCAACTGGTTGAGTACCAGCGACCCGTGGTGATGGGTATCCTCAACGTGACGGCCGACTCGTTCTACGACGGTGGACGCCATGCGTCCCCGGCGCAGATGGTCGATCATGCCCGCCAGTTGCTTGCCGAAGGTGCTGATATCATTGATGTTGGCGTCGTCAGCAGCCGGCCTGGAGCCCAGTTGCTGCCACCCGACGAGGAGGCCTGTCGACTAGCCTCAGCCGTCGCCACCCTGCGACGCGAACTTCCGGATGCAATCCTCTCGGTCGACACATGCTATGCCCTGCCCGCCCGCGCCGCTGTCGAAGCCGGCGCCGATATTGTCAACGACATCAGCGGTGGTCAATTCGATCCAAACATGTATCATACTATCAGCCAGTTGCAAGTACCCTACATTCTGATGCACACCCGAGGCACCCCCAACGTGATGCAGCAGAATACCGAATACGCTGATATTGTGGACGATTTGATTAAGTTCTTCTCCGAGCGCATAGACCAGCTTTATACACTTGGTATCAAGGACTTATGGCTCGACCCGGGCTTCGGGTTCGCCAAGACGGTGGAGCAGAACCACGAGTTGCTGATGCGCCTCGACGAGCTAACCACCCTGTTTCGCGAGCCCATCTTGGTCGGCATGAGTCGCAAAAGTATGATTTACCGCCCGTTGAACACCACGCCCGACGAGGCCCTCAACGGCACCATAGCCCTCGACACCCTCGCGCTCGAACGCGGCGCCCGCATCGTACGTGTGCACGACCCCAAGCCGGCTGTCGACACCATAAAACTCATGTTCCAAAACAGTTAACAGTTTCCACGACAACAATCACACACCTTTTATCATGATACCTCTGGCACTTATCGGTTTCCCGGCGCTGCGCGTCATCGACATTTTCGACATCCTCATCGTAGCCACGCTCGTCTTCTATATATATCGTATGTCGCGTGGCACCAATGTGATGCTCATCTTCTGGGCGTTGCTCATCTTGCTCGTCGCATGGCGTATTGCCGATGTACTTGAAATGAAGCTCTTAGGTGCCATCTTGAGTGCCGTCGCCAGCGTCGGACTCATCGCCTTGGTGGTCATCTTCCAACCCGAGATACGCAAGTTTCTTCTTTTTCTCGGCACCAAGACGCAGCTCAACGAGTCGCTCTGGAAGCGCCTGCAGTTCTGGCGTCACAACATGAACGCCCGCCAAACGGTCAACTATGAAGCCTACATCAATGCCTGCATGCACATGTCGCAGTCGAAGACCGGCGCCCTGATCGTCTTCAAGCGGCAGAACGAAGTGGAGGAAATCATCAACACCGGCGAGCGAATCGATGCGCTAGCTTCGAGCGCCCTCATCGAGGCGCTCTTCTTCAAGAACTCGCCCTTGCACGACGGTGCCGTCATCGCCCATGGAAACAGTCTGTTGGCAGCCCGCTGCATCCTGCCTGTCACCTCGCGTCTCGACATCGACCCCAACCTCGGATTGCGCCACCGCTCGGCCATCGGCGTCACCGAACAGCTTGATGTGCTTAGCGTTATCGTCAGCGAAGAGACCGGAGCCATCAGCTACGCCCTCGGCGGCCAGATTCACCACGACGTCACCCCCGTCGAGCTCCGCCAAGCCCTAGAGAAATACGAGTGCTGATGGTCTGCCTTCACGATTGCTCCGCTGAGCTTTGCAAAACGCGATGTTAGCAATCGCCATTTTTCTTGTTTTTCAAATAATATTTACTGATAAACGATAATTTTTTTTTGTTTTTCATAACTTTTTTCTTGCATGTAAAAAAAAAGTTGTATCTTTGCCGGCAGAAAAGAGAACGAAAAACATGGTACAGAAAAGCAGAATAACCCGAATCAGAACACTTTACGCCCTTTTCCTGGGCATCATACTACTGTGTGTAGGGCTCTTCTTTTTCAATATTTTCACCGTTGCCGACCCTCTTGACTGGGCGTTGCTGAACAATCATAATAAAGATTATAGTGTTTTTATAACTGATTTGCCCAGCGCCTCCGATTTACATGGTCGCAGCTACGAAGTGGAACAGATGCCCGAGGGGGTGAGCGCAACAGCCCATGTGAACCGTTTCGACGTGGTGATCTCGGCCAACAATGAACAGCAACTGCAATCGGGTAAGTCGGCCTGGTGCACCTGGCTACAGGTGTTCTGCGTGCTGGCGGGCATCGCGATGACGGTGCTGATGGTGATAGCGTTAATCTCGTTCTACATCAATGTGCGCCGCGGCAGAATCTTCCCCAAGAAGAATATCAAATGGCTCACCTGGGCGGGTATATTAATGATTGTCATGTCGTTGGGCATGGATATCAGCACGGCCATAGAGCGGTCGGTAGCAGCCCAACTGCTGGCCGGCAGCAATTGGCAGTCCCTCCCTTCCCTATCGATTCACACCACACGTATCATATTTGGATTAACGATAATCTTTTTGGCCCAGATATTCTATATCGGCCGCGAGATGCAGGAAGAACAGGAGTTGACAATTTAAACAAGAAACAGATAACCAGGAGTATATATAGAAGATGATTGTTGTGAATCTAGATATGATGATGGCCAAGCGCAAGATATCGTTAGGCGATTTGGCGGAGAAGGTGGATATCACCCCTGCCAATCTGTCTATCTTCAAGACCGGCAAGGCCAAAGCAGTGCGATTCAGCACGCTGGAGCGATTGTGCCAAGTGCTCGACTGCCAGCCTGCCGACCTGCTCGAATTCAGGCCCGATAACGAAACAGAAAACAACATACAAAATAATTAACCTAAACAATCAACAAAAATGAAAAAGACCTTTTTATTCGCAATGTTGCTGACCTTCGTGTTCAGCGGCGTGGCTTTCGCCCAGCTGCCCGGCAGCGGCGAGAAGAAAGAGAAAAAGAGCGACCTTTCGGCCCAGGTGCCCCTGGACAAGAAGATTCGCTATGGTAAGCTCGACAACGGCTTCACCTACTATGTGCGCAACAACAAGAAGCCGGAGAAGATGATCCAGTTCCGCCTGGTGAGCAACGCCGGTTCCATCATGGAGCGCGACGACCAGCAGGGTCTGGCCCACTTCTGTGAGCACATGGCCTTCAACGGCATCAAGGGCTATCCCCACAACACCATGATTCAGAAGCTTCAGGAGCACGGTGTGGAGTTCGGCCGCGACATCAACGCCTACACCTCGTTCGACCAGACGGTGTACTATGTGAACATCCCTGCCGACGATCCCGAGATGGTGAAGATGGGTATCGAAATCCTCGACGGCTGGGCCGGCAACATCCTCTTCGACCAGAAGGAGATTGAGAGCGAGCGCGGCGTCATCCACGAAGAGTGGCGCGGTGGCGTCGGTCACGGCGACCGTATCCGCAAGAAGACTTGGCCCATCATGCTCAAAGGTTCGCTCTATGCCGAGCGTCTGCCTATCGGTAAGGAAGAGGTCATCATGCACTTCCAGCGCCAGAGCATCGTCGACTTCTTCAACGACTGGTATCGTCCCGACCTACAGGCCATCGTCGTCGTTGGCGACCTCGACGGCTTCGAGTACAACGGCCTCAAAGGCGACAAGGCCATGGAGCAGAAGGTGAAAGACGTCTTCAGCAGCCATCAGTTCCTCGGCAAAGAGAAACTGCCCCGCCTGAGCTACCAGATCCCCGACAACACGGAGCCTCTCATTGCCATTGCTACCGACAAGGAAGCCACCAACACCCAGTTCGAAATCTTCTGGAAGCATAAGAAAGGTCCCAAAGGCACCGTCGGCGCCTACCGTACCATGCTTGTCCGCAGCCTCATCAGCATGATGATGAACGACCGTTTCCGCGACCTCAGCGAGAAAGCCACCGCCCCCATGATGTATGCCGGTGGCGGCTATGGTGGATTCCTCGGCCGTGAGATCGACGTTTTCGAAGTGAGCGCCGCTCCCAAGGAGAACCGCATCGAAGAGACCGCCCGCCTGCTCCTTCAGGTGGTGAAGCAGATTGACGACCACGGCTTCCTGCAGGCCGAGCTCGACCGTCAGAAAGAGGACCTCCTCAGCACCTACACCAAGATGGCTAAGGAGGAGAACAAGACCCAGACCAACAGCCTGGCCGACGAGTACACCAACCACTACCTCGACAACGAGCCCTGCCCCGGTATCCGTCAGGAATGGAAATACGCCAAGGAGTTCATCCCCGAAATCACCCTTGAGGAGTGCAACGCCCTCGTCAAGACCTGGATCACCGACGAGAACATCGTGTGCGTCCTGACCGCCCCCGAGAAGGACGGCCTCAGCGTGCCCACCGAGCAGCAGCTGCTCGACATCATCAAGAGCATCCGCAACATGCAGACCGAACCTTGGGTCGACAACTTCAAAGACGAGCCCCTCTTCAACGAGACCATTGCCGAAGTCGCCCCCTTCCAGACCGGCAGCAACAGCACCTTCGGCTACACCGAGTACACCTGCCCCAACGGCGTTAAATTTGTTGTGAAGAAGACCGAACTCAAGGCTGACGAAATCCTCATCAGTTCCTTCTCCTTCGGTGGCACCGCGCTCTATGGCGACGCCGACTTCTACCAGGCCGACAACGCCGCTGAGTTCATCGACGCCGGTGGTATTGCCAACTTCAGCGCCACCCAGCTCAGCAAGAAACTCAAAGGCATGAACCTCAGCATCAGCCCCAGCATCAGCAGCCTCACCCAGGGCTTCAGCGGCAACTGCTCGCCCAAGGACCTCGAGACCACCCTGCAGCTCATCAACCTCTACTACACCGCTCCCCGCAAGGACAAAGAGGCCTACGACCGAGAAATCGAGAACACCATCCAGCAGATCAAGTTCGTCCGTGAGAACCCCCAGGTGGCTTTCCTCGAGAAATTCATCAAGACCGCCTATCCCGACAGCAAGCGCATCATCCAGGTTCCCACCGAGGAGCAGGTCCGCAGCCTCGACCTCGACCGTATGTTCGAGATTTACAAGGAGCGCTTCTCCTTTGCCAACAACCAGATCTTCTTCTTCGTGGGTAATGTGAGCGATGCCGACATCGCCCTCATCGCCAAGTATCTGAACCATCTGCCCACCCTGCCCGCCGTCATGAAAGACAATCTGATCGACCGCACCCAGAAGTTCGCCAAAGGTATCGTTCACGCCGAAGCTGTGAAGGGTATCGAGAAGCAGGGTATGCTGCTCATGATGGGTCAGAAAGAAGTCCCGAACGAAGAGCTCGACGCCAAGACCCGCATGGCCATCCAGCAGCTGGGCGAATGCCTGAGCATCACCGTCACCGAGATTATCCGCGAGAAGAATGGCGACGCCTATAGCCCCAGCGGCACCGCCGGCGCCAGCCGCTCCATCTCCTCCGACAAGGGTTCTGTCTTCTGGCAGTACTACATCGGCCTTGACCCCGAGAAAGCCAAGAAGGTTGAGAAAGACTGCGTCAAAATCCTCAAGGACTATATGAAGAAGGGCTGCGACCAGAAGACCCTCAACAAGGTCCAGGAGCAGATGATTGTGCAGCACGACAAGAGCGTCCAGAACAACAGCTGGTGGCTCAGCAACATTCGCAACGGCTACATGACCGGCGAGGACGGCGAATGGCAGGTCAACGAATACAACAAGATGGTCAAATCCATCACCCTCGACGACATTAAAGCTGCCGCCGCCAAGTATTTCGACCTGAACAACTACGTCGTCGTCACCCTCCGTCCCGAGGATGGCGCCGTCGGAACTGCTGATTGATGAACACCTTGAGAAATCAAGACACAACCAAACACGACTATGGGCACGCGCTACTTGTGGCGGGTGCCCATAGCCGTATGGGTTGTGCCATCCTGGCGGCACGGGCGGCGCTCAGAAGCGGCTGCGGGCTAGTGACGACCCACCTGCCTTCCCGTTGTGTCGATCCGATGCAAGCAGCGTTCCCCGAGGCCATGGTCAGCATCGACCCCTCCGACACCCTTTTCTCCACCCCGCCATCACACCTTGACCGCTATGCGGCCATTGCCGTCGGCCCGGGAATTGGCACCGAACCGGCGACAAAGGAGGCACTCCACGGGTTGCTCAAAGCACGTCCCGCGGACATCCCTTTGGTACTCGACGCCGATGCTCTGAATATCCTGGCCCTGCATCCCGAGTGGTTGCCATTGGCCAGTGGTGCCATAATAACACCCCATGCCCGTGAATACCAACGCCTTTTCGGCGATACCGACCCCGCTGCGATGGCAAAGCAGCACAACCTCATCATCGTCAAGAAATCGCACCGCACGCGTGTCTATTCCCCTGACGGAATGACATATGAGAACCATACCGGCAATGCCGGCATGGCCACCGCTGGAAGCGGCGACGTACTCACAGGCATCTTGCTCGGCATGTTGGCATCCAACCACTTACACGCAGACCCATTCCAGATAGTCTGTCGTGCCGTTGAAATACATGGCAAAATTGGTGACATCGCCATCGAAAAACAGTCGGAATCAAGCCTTATCGCCAGCGATATGGTAGACAATCTTCGATACGTATCGACCGATATAACAAGCGATTAGAACTAAGAGGTAAAATATTTTCAAAAAATATTTGGCCAGTATCAAAAAAGTGTGTACTTTTGCACCCGCTTTCGAGAGAAAAACCTAACGGTAGAAAGCAAACCAACATTCCTACGAATATTGGTTCGCGACCTAACGGTTGCAGTCCAACATTCCTCCTTAGCTCAGTTGGTTAGAGCACCTGACTGTTAATCAGGGGGTCGAAGGTTCAAGTCCTTCAGGGGGAGCAAAAAGAGCGCTGAAATTCAGCGCTCTTTTCTTTTATGGATTTTAACTATCATATTTGATTCACTACCCAACCAAAAGCTTTGGCCATACGCTTCTCCGAGTCGACAAAATGGCCACCTGGGTTCCATTCAAGCGTTGTTGCAATGTTCCGGGAAGAAAGCAACTCGCTCTGACGGCGTATAGCATCGTCCACATACGTCATCACAGGGTTTTTGGTACGCGACTCTCTATCGCCCAAACTCAGATACACAGCCCTGCTGTGCATCTCTTTCCCCTCAATATAATCCGTCCAATGTGGATACCACACCGACGGCGAGGCGGCAGCAATGCCGGCAAAACACATGGCGTTATACCCTGCCCAGAGAGAAAAAAGACCTGCCAACGAGTAGCCTCCCAGAACAATGGCCATCTCGCCCCATCGTTCCATCACCGAAGGCAGCAGCGTATCTTTTAGGTATTTGAGAGTGGTTTCCGCGCCATCACCGAAAGGTTGTTTTCCGAACGTGGGCGGCGCCGGCCACGGGGTGAGGTCCGACATCCAATCCTTGATGCCGAAGGCAACGAGGTTGAACGGCACCTCCGTGAGGTTGCGTACCATCTCCACCTCGCCATCCAGCAGGCTTTGGTCGTGGTCATCCACGGGCTGCAGCAACACAATCCGCGCACCCTCCATCGTGTATAGGATGCAATCGCGTCCACCTATGATCTCCGTCTGTTTCATCCTACCTTCTCCATGTAATAGCCCATCCGCTTGAGTTGCAAGGCCATGCCAAAGAGGTAGAGCTGGCGCAGGCACGCCACATAGGCCTCGAAAGCCTCCTTGGTGCCGGGCTCGATATGCTCGCGCATGAGGTCGGAGTTGACACGGGTGGCGCACTCGTTGACCACCTGGGCGAGGCGTTCACTTTCCTCTCCGCGCACCATCAGCACATCCTCGCAGATATACTCATCCAAGGCGTCGTAGCCACGCTTGTCGCGCATATAGAGGTAGAGGTCTTCCACTTGCGAGTATATCGTCCATTCGTCGTCCCACAATTTGGCCACAGCCATACCGATGTACATCATCCAGCCGAGGCTGGCCACGGGATAGTCGCGATACTCGCGCGCCCCGTCGGGGATATAGGAACTGCCTATCGACTCCCATTTGTCCGTAACATCGGGGCATTCGGGCAGCCGTTCGTCGACCAGCCCCATTCCTACCAGATACTGGTGCAGGTCTTTATGTATCGTATCTTCAAATTTGTCTGCCATTGTTGCACTTCGCTAATATTTTGCAAAGATACGAAAATAAACTGACGCTGTGGCAAAAATTCAATAAAAATAGTTCCACTTTCTAAAAATCTTCGTATCTTTGCACCTCGAATTATGAAATCAATTATTATAGTACTGGCTATAGCCATCGGTGCACTTGCCCTGATGATGGCAGGTCTGGGGATAAAGATGCTGACGCGTAAAGAAAAAGAATTCAAGCGCCCGTGCGCCAACGCCGACCCCAAAACCGGCCGCTGCGAGCATTGCACATGTCACGAACGGCATAAAACCGACTATTCTTCAAGCGTTTAACTACTGTTCTTTATACGAAGAAAAAACACACCCAAAATACCACATGAACGATACCGCCACAGAGAAACTTTTTTCGCTCGAAGCAATCGACTACTCGCGCTTCTGGGGCCAGAACGACCGATTACTCGAATTCGTCAAACTATTGTTCCCCAAACTGAAGCTTATCGCCCGTGGTGACATGATGAAAGCCATTGGTAGCGAAGAGGATATAGCCTGGTTCGAGGGCAAGCTGCAAGCCATGATGACCTACTATGACAAGTTTGGCCGCCTGACCGAGAACGCCATCATGGGCATCATGGAGAGCAGCGGTGGGAGTCCCGAGGCGGAGGTGAGCGACGAGGTGCTGGTGCATGGCCGCAACGGGTTGCTGATCAAGGCTCGAACTCCCAACCAACAGCGGCTGGTGCGAAGCGTCTACGAACACGACATGGTCTTCGCCATTGGCCCTGCAGGTACCGGCAAGACCTATACAGCTGTAGCTATGGCCGTACGCGCACTGAAGAACAAAGAGATACGCCGCATCATCTTGACGCGCCCCGCCGTGGAGGCCGGTGAGAACCTGGGCTTCCTGCCTGGCGACCTGCGCGACAAGCTCGACCCCTACCTGCAACCGCTATATGACGCCCTGCGCGACATGATACCGCAGCAGAAACTCCTCTCCTACTGGGAAGACAACACCATCGAGATAGCACCGCTGGCCTTCATGCGCGGCCGCACGCTCGACAATGCCTTTGTCATCCTCGACGAGGCCCAGAACGCCACCAGCGCCCAACTTAAGATGTTCCTCACCCGCATGGGCCGCAACGCCAAGTTCGTCATCACCGGTGACCTGACCCAGGTCGACCTGCCGCGCCACCAGCAGAGCGGTCTGCTGCAGGCGGTCAACCTCCTTAAAGATGTGAAAGGCATCGACATCATTCAGCTCGACAACAGCGACGTCATTCGTCACCGTCTCGTCACCGACATTATCCGCGCCTATGAAAACCTACCCAAACTGCAAGATTAACCTTGGATTGCATGTTGTCGGCAAACGGCCCGACGGCTATCACGACCTCGAAACCATCTTCCTGCCGGTGACGGACCTCTGCGACGAGCTAAGCCTCACCCCCGCCCCTTCTCCTAAAGAGAGAGAGGTGAGTAGCATGGTGCAGGAAGGAATCGTGCTCGACAACGCACCTGAGGACAACCTGTGCATCCGCGCCTGGCGGTTGCTGCACGAGGAGTTTGACATTCCGCCCGTTGACATACGGCTGAAGAAAAGCATACCCTTTGGTGCCGGCCTCGGCGGTGGTTCCTCTGATGCCGCTTTTACGCTGAAAATGCTCAACGATATGTTCGCCCTAGGGTTGAACGAGGGTGAATTGGAACGGCGTGCCGCCCGTCTGGGGGCCGACTGTGCCTTCTTCATCCAGAACCGCCCTGCCTACGCCATCGGCATCGGCGACCAGCTGGAACCTTTGGAGTGGAATATGAAAAGTGGAAAGTGGAAAGTAATCATCGAGATTCCTAAAGGGGAGCATGTGAACACCAAAGAAGCATACGGTGGACTTAAACGCGACCTTTTCGGGACAGAAAGGCCTGACCTTCGGGAGGCAGTGAAACGACCCATCGAGGAGTGGCGCGACCTTATCGTCAACGACTTCGAGGCCTCGGTCTTTCCCGCCCACCCTGCCATTGCAGAACTGAAGGAAGCGATGTACCGCCGCGGCGCCCTCTATGCAAGCATGACCGGCAGCGGCGCCGCTGTCTTCGGCATCTTCGCGAAATAAATTTGGCTACATCAAATAAAGTTAGTACTTTTGCAAAATCAAAACGATTACAAAGAAACAATGAAAGATTACGACACACAGACGGAACCAACGCCCACAGTTGCTGAACCAGCCACAGCTTATACTCGGTTGGATCCAGTCTCACACACTGCCACGCGCAAGCGCGAACTTCCCCCGAACTGCATGACGGTTGACGAGTACTTCGACGAACTAATGGAATTAATCCAACAGGACTATGCAAGACTACGAGGTGGTTGTTAGCCGTGTTGCACGAGTGGGATACTCACCATCCACCCACAGGCACGTCGTATGGTGTCGCACAACAAACAGTGGATATTTGTGTTCCACACCGACGGAGAATACGCCATAGTAGACAGAATATTAAATGCAAAAAATATCAAACATTAAACAATCATGGTAGACTATAAGAAAATCGGTCTCGTGAATACCCGCGAGATGTTCAAGAAAGCAGTCAACGGCGGCTATGCCATCCCCGCCTTCAACTTCAACAACATGGAGCAAATGCAAGCCATCATCCAGGCTGCTGTCGAAACCAAGAGCCCCGTCATCCTGCAGGTGAGCAAGGGTGCCCGCGACTATGCCAATCCCACCCTTCTGCGCTATATGGCCGAAGGCGCCGTCGAGTATGCCAAAGAACTTGGCTGCCCCAATCCCCAGATTGTGCTGCACCTCGACCACGGCGACAGCTTCGAGACCTGCAAGAGCTGCATCGA
>JAEEGL010597263.1_pt1 | contig 54314 bp, 43 predicted proteins | sample 9134231 | NCBI WGS metagenome assembly JAEEGL01 (sample SAMN16246548, study PRJNA631951) | gut metagenome | biome: gut microbiome; feature: rumen; material: fiber-attached | host: Bos | place: Iran: Karaj | collected 2018-10
AGGCCAAGGACATCGTCAGCGAGAAAGCCACCGCTGTCGGCATGCCTTCGGTCACCGAGCGCTGGGCGGGCGGTATGCTTACCAACTTCCCCACCATCCGCAAGGCCATCAAGAAGATGAGCACCATCGACAAGATGAAAGAAGACGGCACCTTCGAGAAGCTCGCAAAGCGTGAGCGCCTCCAGGTCGACCGCCAGAGGGCAAAACTCGAGAAGAACCTCGGCTCCATCCGCGACATGAGCCGCCTCCCTTCCGCGATCTTCGTGATCGACGTGCAGAAAGAGGCCAACGCCGTCAAGGAAGCCAACCGCCTCAACATTCCGGTATTCGCCATGGTTGATACTTGTTGCGATCCTACCACTGTTGATTATGTTATTCCGGCAAATGACGATGCGGCAAAGTCTATCGAGTGCATCATGAACGTCCTCTGCGCAGCCATCGCCGAAGGTCTTGAGGAGCGCAAGCTCGAGAAGGACAAGGAAGCTCCCGCCGAGGAGGCAGCTCCCGCAGCCGAAGCAAAGGGCGCAACCCGCAAGCTCCGCGCACGCAAGGGTGCCAAGCCCGAGGAGGCCCCCGCAGCCGAGAAGGTGGAGGTAGCCGAAGAGCCTAAGGCAGAAGAGCCCAAGGCTGAGGCCGCTCCCAAGGCCCCTAAGGCCCCCAAGGCTCCTAAGGCAGAAGCTCCCGCAGAGCCCGAGGCCCCCAAAGCCGAAGAGCCCAAGGCCGAATAAGTTCCATTAACGTTTTAAAGAGATAAAGCTATGGCAATTACAGCAGCAGACGTAATGAAATTACGCAAGATGACTTCTGCCGGTATGATGGACTGCAAGAAGGCACTCGAAGAGGCTGAAGGCAACTTCGAGAAGGCCATCGGCATCATCCGTGAGAAGGGTAAGATGGTTGCTGCCAAGCGCGCCGACCGTGAGACTTCCGAAGGCGCCGTGAAGGCACGCATCGCCGGCAACAAGGGTATCCTTGTGTGCCTTGGCTGCGAGACCGACTTCGTGTCCCGCAACGCCGACTTCCAGAACCTCGCAGACGCCATCGCCGACGTCGCCATTGCAAACTGCCCTGCAGACCTCGAAGGCCTGAAGGCTTGCAAGATGGCCGACGGCTACACCGTGGCTGAGGCTGTCGAGGCCCAGACCGGCAAGACCGGTGAGAAGCACGTCCTCGTGGGCTACGCCCTCGTGGAGGCTCCTTTCGTGGCCGAGTACATCCACAAGATCAACGGCAAGCTCGGCGCCCTCGTAGGCTTCAACAAGCCCATTTCCGAGGCTCTCGCCAAGGGTGTCGTGATGCAGGTCGCATCCATGAACCCCGTTTCCATCGGCGTGGCCGACTGCCCTCAGAGCGTTCTCGACAACGAGAAGGCCGTCGCAGTGCAGAAGACCAAGGACGAGATGGTGCAGAAGGCTATCGACGCCGCCCTGAAGAAGGCCGGCATCAACCCTGCCCACGTGGACAGCGAGGATCATATCGAGTCCAACACCGCCAAGGGTTGGCTCACCCCCGAGCAGGCTGCCCAGGCCCGCGAGATTATCAAGACCGTCGGTGAGGAGAAGGCCGCAAGCCTGAACCCCGCGATGATCGAGAATATCGCCAACGGCCGCGTGCAGAAGTTCCTCAAGGAGATGACCCTCGAGGAGCAGGAGTACCAGATGAGCGACGACAAGATCTCCGTCAAGGCCGCAATCGCAGCCGAGGACAAAGAGGCCAAAGTCGTTGCCTTCAAGCGCTTCTCCCTGACCGACTAAAAGTCAATCGCAACAACGCAAAAGCGCGGCTCGAAAGAGTCGCGCTTTTTTGCTTAGCGTACAACCTTGCTGCAGACGAGGCCGAGGCCGCGGAGGCCGGGGGGCTCGGGTGCGATGGTGACGCCTAGCTCCCAGGTGCCGGGCTCCGAGGGCACCACGCCGCTGCGGTACCGGGCGCGGAGCGAATCGGCCGGGTAGTAAACCGTCTCGGAGAAATAGCGGCCGGAAGGCGAACGCCAGACCACCTGAAGCGGGAAACTCGCCACGGTGTCGGGCTGCATCAGCGGATGGTCGATTGCGGTATAGAATGACAGGTTGTAGCCGGCCAGGGTGTCGGTCATCACTACTTCGAAGGAGTATTCTCCCGTGCCGTCGGAACGGATGAACTGCTCACGTGCAGGCGGCTCGCCGCACGCCGCAACCAGCAGCGCCGCGGCCAGAATCATTCCTGCCGCCCTTCGCATCATTTCTGCCCGGACTTGTTGCCGCGATTCCTGTTGCGGCTGCGGGAACGCTTGCGCTTGCGCTTGGGAGCGTCGAAACGGGAGATGCTGTCGTCGCCAACGGCTGTCACGAACTCCGGCATCACGGGCTCCGGTTCGGTACGGAGCGACTCGGGACGCTCGCCGCGGCGGTTCATGTCGAGGATTTCCTGAACTTCGGCGGCGTCGAGCGGATACAGGTCGGCGTCGGAGTTGCGGTCGTACGAGAAGTACATTATCTCGCGCAGGATGTCGGTCTTGCGGAGGTAGGCCAGGCCGTCTTCGAACTCGAGTGGCCCCTGGACGCGCGGGATGCGGGACTGGGCGTCGAGGTAGGTGGCCACTTCGTAGTTGAGGCAGCACTTGAGCTTGCCGCACTGGCCTGCGAGTTTCTGGGGGTTGAGCGACAGGTCCTGGCAGCGCGCCGCCGACGTGGATATGCTCTGGAAGGAGGTGATGTAGTTGGCGCAGCAAAGCTCCCTGCCGCATACACCCAGGCCTCCGATCAGTCCGGCCTCCTGGCGCGCGCCGATCTGCTTCATCTCGATGCGGATGCGGAATTCCTCGGCGAAAACCTTGATGAGCTGGCGGAAGTCTACGCGGCCGTCGGCGATATAGTAGAATATAGCCTTGGTGCCGTCGCCCTGGAACTCCACGTCGCCGATTTTCATCTCAAGACCGAGTTCGGCGGCTATCTTGCGCGCCTTGATCATGGTCTCGTGCTCGCGGGCTATGGCGTCCTGCCACTTCTGGATGTCGAGCGGCTTTGCCTTGCGGTAGATCTTCTTGAATTCCACGTTCTCGCGGATCACTCCCTTGCATGCCATCTGGCGCGCCACGATTGGCCCGGCCAGCGTAACGATGCCCAGGTCGTGTCCGTTGGCGGCTTCCACTATCACGAGGTCGCCGATTCCGAGCTTCTGCCCCGAATCGTTGATATAGAATCCCTTGCGCGTGTTCTTGAAACGCACTTCGAATATGTCGGGACAGGTTCCGTCTTCCACCTTGCTCAGCCAGTTGCGGTCGGAGAGCTTGCAGCAGCCGGCTCGGTAGCCGCAGCTTATTTCATCTCCTTCTCCGCCCTTGACCACGGTGCAGCCGCGGAAGCAGTCGTATTGTATAGTCTCGTTATCCATCAGATAATGCCGTTAAGCCGGTCCACCAAATCGGTGAACAGTATTTTCATGTTTACGTTGCGCTCCACCAGCCTGAAGGCCCTGTCGAAGCAGCCCATGGCGGCGCGGGGGAAGGTTTTCTTGACCTTGGGAGCCCACTCCTGCGGCTTTCCGGAGCCGGTGGGAGGCAGCTGCAGCCCCTGCTGCGCCAGGAAGATGTTGCGCATCGCATCGGATGCAAATTTACAAAAAGCTTTCGCATTTTCGCGCGAAGGCAGGGCCGCAAGTTCCTCCCCGGCCTCGAGTGCTGCGGGCAGGTCGCGGCTGATGAGAGCCTCCATGAGTGCGTCGAGCAGCTCGGGGCGGTCGAACTCGGGAGCGCGCACCTGGGCTCCCAGCTGGATGTGCTGGCAGCGCGACGCGATGGTCTGCAGCACCTTCTCGGGAGCGTGGGTGATAAGCACGAACTGCGTCTTCTCCTCCGGTTCCTCGATGGCCTTCAGCAGGCGGTTCGCGGTCTCCTGGTTCATCTTCTCGGGGAGATAGATGACCACCGAGCGGTATCCGCCCTCCAGCGCGCTCAGTGCGAGCTGTGCCAGCAGCTCCCTGGCTTCCGCCACCGCGATGAGCGCCGACTTGCTCTCAATTCCGAGGGCGGCTCCAAGCTCCGCCTCGGTGAAACGGGGGTTCGCCAGCACCAGCTCGCGGAAGCCGCTCATCAGCGACAGCGAGGTCTGCGGAGCCGTGACCGGGAAGATGAAGTGCACGTCGGGATGAATGAGTTTGGAGATGCGGTTGCAGGAAGGGCACACGCCGCAGGAGTCGCCGCCGCTGCGGGAGCCGCAGTACAGATACTGCAGGAAGGCGAGCGTCACGCTCATCGCCGGGCCGCCGTCGGGCTCGGAGAACATGATGGCGTGCGGCACACGGCCGCTGTCGACCATCGAAGCGAGGGTCTTCAGCACCTCGGGGCTGCCTCCTGTTTCTGCGAATCTCATACTTTCCGGATTGCGTTGTAACGTGCTATCTCTGCAAGGGCGTCCCTTTCGGGCGATGCGGGGAAGGCTTCCAGGGCCTCCAGAGCCTCGCCGATGAAGTCGTCGAGCCGCCGCATGGCGTATTCGATGCCGCCGTGTCCGCACACGTAGGAGCGGAGCTCGGCGACGTACTCGGGATGCTGGGGAATGTCGCGCACCCTGGCGCGCAGATCCGCCTCGTCGGGTGCGCTTTGCAGCACACCCAGCAGCGGGAGCGTGATTTTCTGCTCCTTGAGGTCGATGCCCACGGGCTTGCCTATCTGGCCGTCGTCGAGGTAATCGAAGATGTCGTCGCGTATCTGGAACGCCAGGCCGGTGGCGCGCCCGAAGCGGGATGCCGCGTAGCACAGCTCCTTCGGAGCGTCTACCGAAAGTGCGGCGGTGGTGCAGGCGGTCTCGAACAGCGAAGCGGTCTTGCAGTAGATGATGCGCAGGTAATCTTCTTCGCTGGTGTCGGCCCCGGAGGCCTTCTCCAGCTGCAGCATCTCTCCCTCGGCGAGGTGCGAGAGCGTTGCGGAGAACATCTTGAACGCGTCGGTGCGGTGTGTGGTTTCGATGATCAGGTCCACGGCGCGCGCCAGCCAGTAGTCGCCCACCAGCACTGCGGCGTTGGGGCCCATGAGGGCAGACAGCGTCGGGCGTCCGCGGCGCAGGGAACTGCTGTCGGCCACGTCGTCGTGGAACAGGGTGGCGTTGTGCAGGAGCTCGACGGCTGCGGCGTAATGCAGCGAGTCGCCGTTCGTTCCTCCCAGACAGCGTGCCGTGAGCAGCGCCAGCTTGGGACGCAGCTGCTTCCCGGAGTTGGAGAGGGATGCGTCGTTGATGGAATTGAGCAGGCCGATATCGGAGCGCAGCGACTTCCGGATCAGGTCTTCGCAGCCCGTCCAGTCAGCCCCGAGAAGGGTTATGATATCGCTTCCTGTCACAATAACGCTGTGAGTTCTTCCACCGTGGCCGGCATCAGCAGGCGTGCGCGGTCTTCGGGAGTGAGCATTTTGGTTGCCACGAAATGGTCGAGCAATGCGGCGAGGGGGTCGTAGAAGCCGTCCACGTTCAGGGCTGCGATACGGCCGCCGAACTTGCCGAGTTTGGAGAGCACCAGGGTCTCGAAGAGTTCGTCCATGGTGCCGATTCCGCCCGGAAGGGCTATGGCCCAGTCGACGCCTTCGCGCATGATTTCCTTGCGCTCCGACATGGTGTCTGTCCAGACGGTCTCGGTAAGGCCGGGATGCTCTAGGCCTTTCATGAAGCGGGGCAGGATGCCGCGGTTGCGGGCTCCGCATGCCACCGCCTCGTCGCACACCACGCACATGGTGCCCTTGACGGTACCGCCGGAGACTATCTCATAGCCTCTGGCGCACGCCGCTCGCACCACTTCCCTTGCTGCCTGGTTGTATCGGGGGTCGATTTCCTTTACTGCCGAGCAGAAGAAAAGGGCCCTCATAGATAGAGGTCGATCTTGGCTGCGATTTCCTGCTTGGGAAGAACGCCCACGGTACGGTCCACAACCTCTCCGTTCTTCACGAATACGAGGGTGGGGATGTTGCGGATGCCGAAACGCGCCGCGATATCTTCGCAGTCGTCTACGTTGCACTTGGCGATGGTCGCCTTGCCGGCATACTCGGCGGCGAGCTCGTCAACGGTGGGGCCGAGGATGCGGCAGGGGCCGCACCATGTTGCCCAGAAATCTATCACGAGGAGCCCGGGCGCTGCCAGGATGTCCTCGAAGTTGGTGTTGGTGATCACTTTTTCCATAACTCACAAATATAGCGAATAGCGAATTAAAATCCAAACGGCGGAAGAGATGCTGACAGTCTGAGCCGAAACGGCCTCCGAAAGACAACATATTTTTGGCGCAGGTCCTCTGAAGGTAGGGGGGATCTGCGCCACGAATAGGCTATCTGCGCAATCTAGCGGCGCAGGTCACGGCAACATTATGGGACCTGCGCCATGGCGGTGGGCTAGTAATTCTCCTCGATATTCCAGACGAAGGCCCGTAAGCCGAGGTCGGGGGAGGCTTCGTCCTTGGCGCGGAGGGCGTCGAGGATGGGGCGGACCTTGTCGTCCTTCACGAAAGCCAGGACGGCGTGGTTCTGCTCGGGCCAGGCATGGCTGCCGAGATGGGGAGTGCCGTTGAAATGGCCTTTGCCCTGGATGTCGGTCCAGCGGGTGAAGCCCCGCTGGCCGTTCTCCTCCAGCACTTCAACGATCTCTTCGTTGAATGCCTGATTGTAACTTATGAATATCCCTTTCATGCCATTTTCCTTTTCTTACGTTTTTCCTGCCTTACGCAGATGGCGCAATACACCGTGGGGATGAGCACCAGGGTCACCAGCGTGGATACGCTGAGTCCCCAGCACACCGTGACACCCAGCGAGCGCCACAGTTCCGAACCCTCGCGCAGGCCGATGGCCATGGGCAGCATGCCCAGCACCGTGGTGAGCGTGGTCATGAGAATCGGGCGCAGACGGCTGCGGGCAGCCGTGGTGGACGCGTCGCGCACGTTCATGCCGCGCTCGCGCAGCAGTATGGTGTAGTCGATCAGCACGATACCGTTCTTGACCACTATGCCCAGCAGGATTATGATACCCACCAGCGACATCATGCCCAGGTTTACGCCGCTCAGCGCGAATCCGATGAGCACGCCGACCACTGCGAACGGCACGCTGAACATAATCACGAACGGGCTCATGAACGACTCGAACTGCGAAGCCATGACCATGTACACCAGAATGATGATCAGCGCGATGAGGAGGAACAGATCGGCGAACATGTCCTGCTGGTCCTCGTAGTCGCCGGCAATCTGGATGTTGAGTTCCGAAGGAACGTCGGTGGCGTCGATCGCCCTCTGGGCAGCCTCAACCGCCTCCGACAGGGCCTTGCCGCGCGCCACGATTCCGGTGACGGTGATCAGTCGCTCGCGGTCTTTGCGCTCGATGGTCGGAGGCACCTGCGTCTCGACGATGGTGCCCAGTTCCTTCATGCGCACGGGCATTCCGGCGCCGTTCATCACGGTGATGTTCTCCATGTCCTCGATGCTGGTGCGGAATTCGGGGGAGTAGCGCACGCGTATGCTGTACTCCTCGCCGTCCTCGCGGTAGTACGAAGCCACCGTACCGCTCATGGCGGCGCTGAACGCGGCTCCGGCGGTTGAGGAATTGAGGCCGTTGAGCGCCAGCTTGGTGCGGTCGAAGTCCATCTGGAATTCGGGGGTGTACTCGTCGCGGCTGAGCGTCACCTGCGCGTAGGCAGGGTCCTGCAGCATCTTGGCGCGCAATTCACGTGCGATGAGGTCGGTGGTCTCGAAGCTGTATCCGTACACCTCCACCTTGACCGTGGATGCGCCGCCCGGACCCATGCCGCCCTCGGTGACCGTGGCGCGGTGGATTTCGGGATACTTCTTCAGCACTCCGCGAATCACGTCGGAAATCTCGGCGCTGCTGCGTTTTCGCGTGCTGCTGGTGCCGATGCGCACGTTCATGGAAATCACGTGCGTACCGTTGTTCTGCATGTTGGCGAAGGTGTTGTCGGTGTCGGCCTGGCCGAAGGTGAAGTTGATGCGCTGCGCCTCGGGGACCGCCGCACACACATCGTTGTACAGGTTGAACGCGAACTCACGGGTGACGTCCTGAGCCGTACCCATCGGCAGCTCGATGTTGCAAGAGATGCGGTCGGAATCGCCGCGGGGGAAGAATTCAGTCTTTACGCCGGGGGCCAGCAGAGCAACGGTGACCGCAAAGATGGCGAAGAAGGTCAGGATGACTATCGCCCGGCGGCCGGTGGCCCAGTGGATGACGTGTCCGTATCCCCTTGATATCCAGTCGATGAAGCGGTTGATGGGCTTGAAGATGGCGTTGTACGCCTTGCCGTGCTTCTCGTTTGGCTTGAGCCAGCGGGAGCAGAGCATAGGCACCAGCGTAAGGGCCGCGGTGGTGGATACGATCATAATGATGCTCACGATCCAGCCGAGCTGGCGGAACATGATGCCTGCCATGCCCTTGATCATCGTCAGGGGCAGGAACACGCAGAGCATGGTGAGCGTCGAGGCGATGACGGAGATTCCCACTTCGGAGGTTCCGTGCACCGCCGCTTCCTTGGGCCGTTCACCGCGCGCAAGGTGCGTGGATACGTTCTCCAGCACCACGATTGCATCGTCCACCACCATGCCGATCGCGATGGCGAGAGCCGACATCGAAATGATGTTCAGCGTGTTGCCGGTGGCAAAAAGGTACACCAGCGATGCCAGCAGGGCCATCGGGATGGACAGCACGATGATGAAGGTGGACTTGAAATTCCCCAGGAAGATGAACACGATAAGCATGACCACCAGGAAGGTGATGATGATGGTGTCGCGAAGGGTCTTGATTGTATTGATGATCTCGGTGGAACCGTCGATCAGTATGGTCACGTCGACGTCGGTGGGAAGCGTGGGGCGTATCTTGTCCAGCTGCTTCTTGACGCCGCGGATCACGTTAACCGTATTGGCGCCCGACTGCTTCTGGATGATGATTCGCGCCGAGCGCGTGCCGTCGGTGTACGACTCCTGCTCGCGCTCCTGGCCTCCGTCGTGCACGGTCGCCACGTCGCGAAGGTACACCGCGCGCCCGCCGGAGTTGCCGACCACGATGTCAAGCAGCTCGGAGGGGTCGCCGAATTCCTTCTGCACGCGAAGGGTGTAGGTACTGGAACCGATGTCGATGTTGCCGGAGGGCAGGTTGCGGTTCTCGGCGGCGATGATGCTTGCGATGGAGCTCACGGTGAGGTTGTATGCCTGCAGGCGGGTGGGGTCGCAGTACACCTGGATCTCACGCGAAGGGGCGCCGGCCACGCTCACGGTACCCACACCCGGCACGCGGGCGAGGGGAGTGGCAAGGCGGTCGTCGAGTATCTTGTCGAGCCCCTGCAGGCTCTCCTCGGCGGTGGCGGTGAGCAGCATGATGGGCATGTCGTCGGCGCTGAACTTGAAGATTACGGGCATGGAAGCCCCGTCGGGCAGCGTCGAGTTCACTGCGTCCAGCTTGTCGCGGACGTTGTTGGTGGCCTCTTCGATGTCGGTGCCGTACTCGAAGGTAAGGGTGAGCAGCGAGATATTCTCCTTGGAGCGCGAAGTGAGCTCCTTGAGGTTCTCCACGCCGTTGAGGGCGTTCTCGAGCACCTTCGTAAGGTTGGTTTCGATATCGGCGGCGTTGGCGCCGGGATACGAAGCCATTACCATGATGGTATTGGAATCCGACTCGGGGAACTGGGCGATGCTCGTCCGGCTCAGCGAGAAGATGCCCAATATCATGAAGGCTATGAAGACGAGCGCGGTCGTTACGGGATTGTCGACCGCTTTACGGTAGATGCTCATTGCACGACCTCCACGCTTTGTCCGGCCTTGAGCGAGGAGCCGCCCTTGACCACGACCCTGTCGCCTTCCTCCAGTCCGGAGAGAATCTCATATTTGCCGTCGAAATGGCGCCCGAGGGTAACCACCTTCACGTGCGCGGTGCCGTCTTCGGCAATCACGAACACATTGCGGGTGCCTGCGCCCTGCATCTTGTTAACTGCGCCGTCGGGCACGGTGATGCTGTTGCGGTCGCCGAAGTTGACCGTCACGCGGGCGTACATTCCGGGACGGAGCTCGCGGGCGGAGTTGGCCACGGTGACCTCGGCATTGAAGGTGTGGGTGGCGGCGTCCATGGTGGGGTAGAGGCGCTTCACGGTACCCGTCCAGGTCTTGCCCGGCAGGGCGTCGGCGGTCAGGCTGACCGTGTCGCCGCGCTTTACGCGGGTGTAATCGGTCTCGGAAATGGGGACCAGCAGTTTCACGGGGGTAATCTGCTGCACCGTGTAGATGGGCTGCGACATCGAATACATGTCGCCCTTGTCGTAGTTGCGGGCGGTGATCACGCCGCTCACAGGGCTGCGGAGCACGGTGTTCTCTTCGAGGTTCCTGTATGTGCTGCGGCTCACGTTGCAGGCCAGCTCGAGCTGGTCGAAGTCGGCCTGCGAGATGCCGCCCTGTGCGAGCAGGGTGCGCACGCGCTCGAGCTCGGTCTCGTCGTTGCGGAGCTTGAGGGCCGCCTGCTCGAGCTGAACGCGGTCCATCTCGGCCAGCACCTGACCGCGCTGGACGAAGTCGCCCACCTCCACGTTGAGTTTCTGGATACGGCCGGCGCTCTGCGGGGCTATGTTGTTGATTACGTTGGCCTGTACGGTAGAGGAGTAGAGCCCGGTCTGGGGCACTTTCTCGTACGCGGCGACCGTTACCGTGACCTTGGGTGCGATTTCGGTGGCCTGTGCGGCGCTTCCCGATGCGGTGCTGCCGGAAGAACCGGAGCCGCAACCCGCAAGTATCAGCGCGGCGGCGGCGAAGAGGAGTATCTTGCTATTCATTGACTGTGTGATTATCGGTGAAATCGGCACCCAGGGTGCCCTCGAGGTCGGAACGGGCCGACAGATAACTGAAGATGGCCTGGCACACGCCGAGTTTGGACTGTGTGAGCGCGAGCTGGGCGTCGCCGAGGTCGGTGAGGGTGCTGCGGCCCACCTCGTACGACTTGCGTGCGATGTCGTAGGCCTTGGTAGCTGTCTCCACGGCGCTGCTGGCGGAGGCGTAGCTCTTGCCGGCGGTCTCCATGGTGCCGAGATACTGGCGGATGGCTATCTGCAGCTGGCGTTCGGTGTTGGTGCGCTGGATGTCGAGCTCGCGCGCCTGCACCTGCGCGGCCTTCACGGCGTTGAGGCGCTTGCCGCCTGCGAATATGGGGATGCTGAGACTCAGGCCCACGTAGGAATACGGCGACCATTTGTACTCGCTGAAGTTGTAGTCGTTGGCCATGGCGTTCACGCTGTAGTTGAATCCCAGCGAGAGCGAGGGCAGCGAGGCGTACTGTTGCAGCTTTATGGTGTTGGCGAGCTGTTCCGCCTGGATGGCGAGCTGACGCAGCGAGGAATTGTCTTCGAGGCCTTCGCCCGGAACCAGGGTTTCCTGCAGCTGGCCGGCGTAGTCGAGCAGCGAGCCCGCTACGTCGATGGCGCCGTCGAGGTCCACTCCCATCACCGCCTTGAGCTGCCAGAGACCTATCTCCACCGCGTTTTCGGAGTCGTAGACGTTGGGAATCGCGTTGGCGAGTGTGGTCTTGGCGCGGGTGAGGTCGAGTTCGGATGCGCGCTGGGCGTTGAACTTCTTCTGCGTGAGCTCGAGGTTCTCGAGGGCGTTCTCGTACACCGATTTATATACCTCGAACGCCTCTTTTGCGAGCAGAACGGAGAAGAAGGCCTTCTTGACCTGGGTGACTGTCTCAAGACGCGAGCTGCGAGCCTTTTCCACCGCCAGCTCGACGTCCTGGCCGCTTATGCTGATGCTCTTCCAGAGCTGCGCGTTTACGATGGGCATGCTGGCGCTTACGCCGGTGGACCAGGTGTTCCAGCGGCCTACCTCGAAGCCGTCGCGTGCACGCGAGGAGCCGCCTTCGTCACCGCCGCCACCGCCTCCGAGAGCGGACATGTCGAAGTCCATGTACATCACCTGTTTCTTGATGGTGCGCTGATAGGAGCCGGATCCGTCGATCTGCGGGAACAGGGCCGCGTAGCTGCCCTTGCGGGCGTAGCCGGTGCGCTCTATTTCGAGATCCGCGATACGTACGGAGGCGTTCTCGCTCAGGGCGGTCTGAATTGCCTGTTCGAGCGTCAGGAGAACGGGCTCCGGAGTGGCCTCCACAGGCTCCTGGGCCCTGGCGAAGCAAAACGCCGCCGCGAGGCACAGAAGGGAAATCAAAGGTTTTTTCATAACACTGTATAACGAGCGCATTTTTACTACAAAAATCATACCCGTGCAGGGTTGCTAATATTCTCCAAAAACCCTATATTTGAAAGCTAAAACTACGGTTATGGAAATGCTTGTTGTACATTGGAACGTCGATCCCATACTCATCCATATAGGCAATGGCGGAATACGCTGGTATTCGCTGCTCTTCGTGGGCGGATTCATACTGGGCTGGTATCTTTTCCGGTGGTTCTTCCGCCGCGAGAAGGTAGACGAAAAGCTGCTTGACCCGCTTCTCTACACCTTGCTGATCTGCACCATAGTCGGAGCGCGTCTCGGGCACTGCATCTTCTATCAGCCGGATTATTTCTTCGGCTCCTGGCAGGGATTTTTCGAGATATTCATGCCCTGGAAGGGCGGCCTGGCGAGCCACGGAGGGGCCATCGCCTTGTTGCTCGGCGTGTGGTGGTATTCCGCCCACTATGGCAAGAAGCACGACTTCGACTACCTGTGGGTGATGGACCGCCTGGTGATTGCCGTCGCTTTCACCGGCTGCCTGATACGTCTGGGCAACCTCTTCAATTCCGAAATCTACGGCGACGTGACTTCGCTGCCCTGGGGCTTCATCTATGAGCTCCGCGGCGAAACCGAGCCCAAGCATCCCACCCAGCTTTACGAGGCCGGCAGTTATCTGATCCTTGGCCTGGTGCTGCTCTGGGTATACGCAAAGAAACTCGACAAGGTACACCGCGGGTTCTTCTTCGGCCTCTTCCTTATAGGCTGCTTCGGCATGCGCTTCCTCATCGAATTCATCAAGGAGCCGCAGGAGGCGTTCGAGCAGAGCATGGCGCTGAACATGGGCCAGCTGCTCTCCATTCCGTTCGTACTTGCCGGAATTGCGCTTCTGGTGTACGCGGCGGTGACCAAACGCCCCGCGGCCATCGTGCATCCGGAGCCTCCCAAGAAGCCCGTAACGCACTACGCCAAGCCGATATGATGCGCCCCCGCCTCCTTGCCGCAGCCCTGTGCGCGGCGCTTGCCTTCGCGTCCTGCGAAAAGATCCAGCCTGACAATCCCGACAATCCCGCCGATGACACCCAGGCGGACGGGCGTTTCGACCCCGCCACCGACAATTATTCCATAGTCCACGAGCTGCGCGGAGTGTGGCTCGCCACAGTATCCGGCACCGACTGGCCCAAGACCAAGAACAACGCCGCTGCGCAGAAGAAGGAGCTGACCGACTACATCAAGGCGGTGGCCGATGCCGGCTGCAATACGGTTTTCTTCCAGGTGTGCTCCAATATGGACGCCCTGTGGCCTTCGCAGCTGCTGCCGTGGAGTTCCGTGCTGAGCGGGACCGAGGGCGTCGACCCGGGGTACGACCCCGCCGAACTCGCGGTTCAGACCGCCCATGAGTGCGGAATCGAGATCCAGGCCTGGATCAACCCTTATCGTATCGGTTCCAAAAGCAAGACGCACAGCGCCCTGAGTCCCGTGATCGCCCGCCCCTCGCTGGTGAAGGAGTACGACTCCAACCTCTATCTCGACCCTGCGCTGCCTGAAACGCACGCTTTCCTGGGTGAGATAGCCACGGAGCTGATGAGCAAATACGAATTCGACGGCCTGCATATCGACGACTACTTCTATCCTTCCGGCTACAACAAGGACCAGAAAGGCTGGGAGACTGACACCTACCCCAAATACGGCGGCGGCAAGGACCGTGAGGAGTGGCGCTTCTCGAATGTGGATGCGAGCGTGAAGGCGCTCTGGGAAGCCACCCATGCGGCGCGTCCCACGGCGGTGTTCGGCGTTTCGCCCCGCAGCCGCTCCGACCTTTATCTCCCGCAGTACGCCGATCCCGAGCGCTGGGCCAAGGCCGGAACCATGGATTACGTGGTGCCGCAGATCTATTGGACCATCGAGAGGGGGGATTTCGCCGCTTTCGACACGGTGATGCAGCACTGGAACGGGCTGGTGGGCACGATACCGGTGTACATAGGCATCGCCGCCTATAAGATGGATCCGACTTATTACAACCAGGCCAAGAACGGAGAATTCCAGTTTGTCGACGAGTTCATCAAGCAGATTTCCCTCTGCCGCGGCGCAAGATTCTGCAAGGGGCATGTATGGTTCCGCACCGAGAGCCTGCTCAAGGCGGAACTGAACCGCTGCGTGAAGGAGAAGATTTACGCCGGCGCCGGCAGCCTGGTGCCCGAAATGGGGCCCGACGTGTCCGGCAGGCCGTCCATGCCTGTCGTGCAAGTCAGCGGCACCACCCTGAACTGGCAGTCCGACCCCGACGCCACGGCCGGCTACGCGGTGTATGAACTCGCGCGCGTCGCCGCCGGCTCCAAGTCCTGGATCTCCAGGCTGGTGGGAAAAACCAAGTCTACGTCATTCGCGGGCAAATCCGGCGCGAACTATGTCGTCCTCGCCCTCGGCGCCCGCCGCTACTCCAACCCTTCCGATCCTGTGTGGGTGGAATAACTACCGGTCTCCGGTAAGGGACAGGCTGCGGGAATTGACGTTTCCGGAGCCGTTGATCTTGTGGTCGAGAGTGCGGGCGTTGCCGTAAAGGGTCACGTCGCCGCTGCCGTTGATGCGCACGACCACGTCGCCTGCGTTCCTCAGGCCGATGGATGCGTCACCGCTGCCGTTGATGGTAATCTGGACGCTTTCTGCGGAAATCTCGTCGACTTCGATGTCGCCGGATCCGGAAACCTTGGCGGTGAAACCGTTGCAGCTGACGGTGTGTGCCTTGAGGTCGCCGCTTCCGTTGAGGATGAAGCTGAAGTTGTCGTCAAGGCTGAGATCCCCGGGGATGAGGCAGTCGCCGGAGCCGTTGAGTTTGATTGCCTTCACTCCGGCGTTGCAGACGGAAAACAGGGTTCCCTTGGTGGGGATGGGAGACTTGCCGCGCTCGGTCGAAACTTCCAATATGTCCCCGACAACTCCGACCGTGTAAATGTCCATGAGGTTTTCGTCGGTGCGGAGAGTCGCGCTCCGTCCTCCGGTGGTCTGCGAATAAACCACGTCAAAAGCGCCCGAAAGCTTGATTTCATTGAACTCCGGGAGCTCGTAATTCTTTTCGGTGATGACTCCGTTGCCCTTGACCGGCTTGGATATGATATTGATGGAGATGCAGGAAATGACTGCTGCCGCGACCGCGGCGATAACGAGAATGCGTTTCATATTGCTTTACTTTTCTACTCTTACAACTATTGACAAAGGCAGGACTTTGCCGAAGGAATCCTTCAGCGCAAGTTCGCCGGAAGTGATTTTTGCTTCGCCGTTCCTTATGCCGAAGGCTTCGCGGACCAGCGTTTCGCCGAGGGCGGCGCTGTAGCCGTTGGAATACAGGTTCAGTACCACGAAGCCGTCCGGCTCGCGGATCTGCGCTACTGTGCGGAGCATCTCGAAGAGGCACTCGTCGAGCTTCCATTTTTCGCCGTCGGGCCCGTGGCCGTATGCCGGCGGATCCAGGATAATGCCGTCGTAGCGGTTGCCTCGGCGCGCTTCCCTGCGTGCAAACTTCATGGCGTCTTCGATAATCCAGCGTATGCCGTCGAGGCCGCTGCGTTCCATATTTTCGCGTGCCCAGGTGACTACCTGGCGGACGGAGTCGAGGTGCGTTACGGAAGCCCCTCCGGCACGCGCCGCGAGCGAGGCTGCACCGGTATAGGCGAACAGGTTGAGCACCCTGGGGTTCTGCATCGCCGAGCAGCGGCCGTAGATGAACTCCCAGTTAGGAGCCTGCTCCGGGAACACGCCCACGTGCTTGAAAGACGTAAGCCCGAGGCGGAGATTCAAACTTTTATACTTTATCCACCACTGATCGTCCATGCGGTGGAGGCGCTCCCAGGTTCCGCTGTCCTCCTTTCCGGCCTTGCCAAACCCGGCGCCGGGGCGGAAGCGAGTGTGCGCAATGCGGTCCCACTCGGCCTGCGGCAGACTCTTGTCCCACAGCGCCTTGGGCTCGGGACGCGCAAGCACATAGGCGCCGAAGCGCTCAAGCTTCTCGCCGCAGCCGCTGTCCAGCAGCTCGTAATCCTTCCAGGCGGAATCGGGAAATTCTATCACGTTACCTGCGATATTTCATTTCGAACAGGCCGTCCTGACCCTGGACCAGGAAACGCTTGCACTTGAAGTGCGCAAGGTCCTCCAGCTCGCCCGTGGTGCCGAGGCTCATGTCCAGGACCTCCACCGGCTTGCGGTTCTTGAGGTCCCATACGAACAGGTAGCTGGGATATTCCGGGGTGCCGAGGCCGGTGGGCATCATGAGCCTGCCTTTCCAGATGCAGAGACCCTGGCCGATGGTGGCGTACCTGAGGCCGTAGTCCTCGACCACATAGGTCTCGATGACGTCGTCCTTGCCGAACACCACGTCGCCCTCGCTGATCCTGGGCAGGCGGAACTTGATGATGCGGTGGCGGTTGCCCTCCACGTCCTTGTCCTTGGTGGTGTTGCCGAATCCGTAGAGCACCTTGTTCTGACGGTCGACCACCCACTGAAGGGCATATCCGAAGAGCTCGTCGACGTCGTCGAAATGGATGGTCTGCACCAGTTCGGAGCCCTGGAAGCCGGGCTTTATGCGCTCCACGAAGAGCACGTCCTTGCGGCCCTGGTAGGGCTTCTTGTGACACTGGCTCACGTAAATCACCGGCATGGGGTCGGACTTGTCGAATTTCTCGACGCCGAAGGAGCATACGTTGGAGTGGTTCACCTCGTCGTGGGTGGCAAGCTCAAAGCGGCCGAGCTTCTCCAGGCCGTCCTTGCCGTCGTATTTCCAGACAGTGGCTATGCCGGTGTGCTGAAGGCTCACGACATAGTTCTTCCAGCAGTCCATGCCCTGGTAGTTGGCTTTCTCGAAGCGGGTTATATGCCTGTTGGAGAAGCTGTCGGTTGACAGGGGAACCGACACGAAGCCCTTGTTCTGGGCAAATACGCATACAGCCAGGAACAACCCGGCTGCAGCAATCAGAAATCTCTTCATCGTCTTAGACTCTCTGTCCGTATGAACGGTCGGTGGTGTTTACCGTAATCACGTCGCCGGTGTTGATGAACAGGGGAACCATGATCTTGGCGCCGGTCTCGAGAGTGACCTCCTTGAGTGCGGAAGTGGAAGCGGTGTTGCCCTTCACTGCGGGCTCGCTGTAGGTAACCTCAAGGGTGACGTAGGTGGGTAGCTCGCAGGTAAGGCACCTTTCCTCATCAACCACGAACATCATCTCCACGTGCTGGCCTTCCTTCATGAGGTCGGCGTTCTCGACAGCCTCGTGGGGGAGAGTGATCTGCTCGTAGGTCTCCTCATGCATGAAGTTGAAAGCTTCACCGTCGTCGTAGAGGAACTGATAGGGGCGGCGCTCCACGTCGATGGTCTCGATCTTTGCGCCGGCGGTGAAGGTGTTCTCCAGGATGCGGCCGTTCTCGAGATTGCGGAGTTTGGTCTTCACGAAAGCGGGACCTTTGCCGGGCTTGACGTGCTGGAACCACACTATCATGCAGGGCTTGTCGTTGTACTTGAGATAAAGTCCGTTCTTGAAATCTGCTGTTGTTGCCATATAAATAATAATTTAGTGAAATTCAATCAATCTCGCGAAGATAAGAAATTGCAGGAATTATTGCAAATTTTCAATAGCCGCGGCCACCGCTTCGAGCAGCCATCGCGGCGTGGAAGTGGCTCCGCACACGCCTGCGGAGGAGGCTCCCTCGAACCATTCGGGCCGCAGTTCCTCCGGCGCGCCGACGAGCCGGGTGCGAGGATTGATGCTCCTGCACCACTCGAACAGCACCTTGCCGTTGGAGCTTGAACTGCCAGCCACGAACACAATCACATCGTGCTCGGAGGCGAAGGCGGCGAGTTCGCGGTGCCGCGAAGCCACCTGCGCGCAGATGGTCCTGTGGACTTCCAGCGGAGCGCGCATCAGCCCTTCGAGCGAGGCGGCGAGTTCTTCGTATTCGCCCGGGCTCATGGTGGTCTGCGAGAAGAGTTCCGCAGGGGAGCCGGTGTCGAGCCGGCCGTCGCCGCAGGCGGTGATCAGCTGCGCGGTGTTCTCAACAACGAGCGCCCGCCCGCCGGTCTGCCCCACGAGACCCAGCACTTCCGGGTGCCCTATCTTGCCGAAAATCACCACCTGGGCGCGGTCTGCCGCTTCGCGGATGCGGGCCTGCAGGCGCAGCACCACGGGGCAGGTGCAGTCGATGACGCCGAGGCCCTCCGCCTTCAGGCGTTCATAGGTCTGCGGCGGCTCTCCGTGGGCGCGGATGAGCACGGTGTCGCCCCTGTCGAGGTTCCCGATGCCTCCGTGCTCCACCGTGCCCAGGCCCTTGCGCCCCAGGCGCGCGAGCTCTTCTTCGTTGTGCACGATGGCGCCGAGCGACCACAGACGCCCCTCGCCGCGGGAGAGGAATTCTTCGGCCGTGGAGATGGCCCGGATCACTCCTCCGCAGAAACCGGAATGCGGATCGATTCCGACTTTCATAAGATGCCGAACTTGCCCTGGATGAGGCCCTGGATCCATGCCAGCTCCTCTTCGAAGCTCATGTCGGAGTTGTCGAGTTCGAAGGCGTCGTCGGCCCTGCGCAGGGGCGCGGTCTCGCGGTGCGAGTCGATGTAGTCGCGCTCGCGCAGGTTCTGCACCACTTCCTCGAGCAGCGGCTGTTCGCCCTTGGATACGAGTTCGTCGTAGCGGCGCTGTGCGCGCACCTCCTCGCTGGCGGTCATGAAAATCTTGAGCTGGGCGTCGGGGAACACGGCGGTGCCTATGTCGCGCCCGTCCATCACGATGCGGCCCTTGCGCCCGAAGTCGTGGAGCTTTTCGTCCACCCAGGCACGCACGTAAGGCACTGCGGCCACGGGGCTCACCTGGGCGCTAACCTCCATGCTGCGGATCTGCTGCTCGATGCAGCGGGGGCCCATGCAAAGGCGACCTTCGCCGTCGAAGTGCAGGTCGAGATCCTTGAGCGCCGTCTCCAGCGAGGGACTGACTATGCCGATCTGGCTGATCAGCCTCTCCTCCTGGGCAAAGAGGGTCACGCCCCTGTAGAGGGCACCGGAATCGAGATACAGAAAGCCGAATTTGCGGGCGACCTTCTTGGCAAAAGAGCTTTTGCCGGTGGAAGAGAAGCCGTCTATTGCGATAATAATGTCAGGTACGTTCATATCAGCACAAATGTAGAAAAAAATCACGATATTTGCGGTATGAAGATTCTGATTATTGACGACGAGCGGAGCATACGCAACTCCATGCGGGAGATTCTCTCCGACGAAGGTTACATAGTGGAAGTGGCCGAAGACGGCGCACAGGGCTTCGAAATGGCCTCCAAGGGGCATTACGACGTGGTTTTCTGCGACATCAAGATGCCCGGAATGGACGGCGTGGAGGTGCTTGACCGCCTGATTGCCGACGGCACCGAGAGCGCCATAGTGATGATTTCCGGCCACGGCGATATCGAGACCGCGGTGGAGTGCATCAAGAAGGGCGCCTTCGACTTCATCCAGAAACCGCTCGACCTCAACCGCCTGCTCATCACAATAAAGAACGCCACCGACAAGACCAAGCTGGTCACCCAGAACAAGACCCTCAAGAAGAAGGTCTACGGCGGCGGGCAGATGATAGGCGAGTCGCCTGCCATCCTGCACATCAGGGACATCATCTCAAAGGTGGCGGCCACTCCTGCGCGAGTGCTGATCACCGGCGGCAACGGATCCGGCAAGGAACTGGTGGCCCGCGCGCTGCACGCCCAGAGCGACCGTGCGGCACAGCCCTACATCGAGGTAAACTGCGCCGCAATCCCCTCGGAACTCATCGAGAGCGAGCTCTTCGGTCACGAGAAGGGCTCCTTCACCTCCGCCATCAAGCAGCACAAAGGCAAGTTCGAGCAGGCCGACGGCGGCACCCTCTTCCTGGACGAGATCGGCGACATGTCGCTGGCGGCCCAGGCCAAGGTGCTCCGAGTGCTGCAGGAGAACAAGCTGTCCCGCGTGGGCAGCGACGCCGACATCAAGGTGGACGTGCGCGTGATCGCCGCCACCAACAAGGACCTGCGGGCCGAAATCGAGAAGGGCAACTTCCGCGAAGACCTCTATCACCGCCTGAGCGTCATCGTCATCAAGGTGCCGAGCCTGGACGAGCGCAAGGAGGACATCCCCCTGCTGGTCGACTACTTCGTGGACCAGATATGCAACGAGGCGGCGATGCCCCGCAAGACCTTCAGCCCCGAGGCGGTAAAAATGCTGCAGGAGCGCAGCTGGAAGGGTAATATCAGGGAACTTCGCAATGTGGTGGAGCGCCTGCTCATCCTGGGCGACGATACCATTACCTCCGCCAACGTAAAGGATTACGTGCTTTAAGTCTACTGCGCCCTGACCAGGTTGAACCAGGCCTCCGGGGTCTGTATGTCCCCCTTGCCCCAGCAGCTGCCGAACCAGTAGGTCAGGGTCTCTCCGGATTTTACAGTCTTCACACAGATGCCATGGGTGCCGTCGCCGGTAAGATGCACTCCGTCGGTCCCGGGCATGACCACCGCGACGCCTATCCGGCCCTCCTCGGGCTCGGCGTGAGTGTCGGAGGCCTTCTCCCAAAGGGCGTACCTGCCGGGGCAGTCCAGCAGCTCCTCTTCGACCGTATCTTTCTTGGGATGACGGAAGACTCCTGCAGCGATCTGCATGGTGTCCCCGGGCGCCCCATGGAAGACATAAGTGTCCTCACACTTTAGGAAATAAGTACCCGGTGTAACAGTTATCTTCTTGTCGAGGGAGACGGTGATTCCATCAACTTCCCAGGCGGGGTAGCGGAGCACGAAAACGGCCTTGCGCGGCGTGCTTTTCAGCACCTTGTAACTGCGGTAGTTGGTCGCAGGATAGCAGAGTTGCCCGCCGATGAAAGGGGCGGATGCGCCGCCACCGAGGCTCACCCCGACCTGGTAGCAGTCCTTGCCGCCGTGGTCGCGGTGGTAGTAGCCCCTTTCGCCCGCACTGACCTTCGAGTACCATTCGTTCGTAACGAGTCTGCCGGGCATCTTCACCAGAATGTCGATGCCGGGGGAAGTGGGGTTGCCCTCGACAGCCTTTCCGTAGATGCGTCCGGCTACGAGTTCGTTCTCGAAAACGAAATCGTCGCGGCGCTCGGGGACATAGCGCGCCATGACCTTTTCCTCACCGGGCGTGCCGCATTTCCTGTATCTGAGAAGCGCTTCGAGGAAGTAGTAGTCGCCGTAGGTCAGGGGGATATCGACTCCGGACCAGTTGTGGAGGTTCGTTACGCCGTGCCTGATCAGGAAATTGCCGTTCTCACCCTCTTCGGAGAGGTATTCGGGCGAGGCGAGGGTGCGGAGTATCTTCTCGGCGGTCCGAAGGTACACGCCGTCGGGATCGCCGTAGGTGCTGAGTTCGATGAGGGCGGAGGCGATGATGGCGCCGGCCGAGGAATCCCTCAGGACCGGATCGCCTTCCTTCCACTTGAATTTGTCCGGATCAGGGGCGCCCTTGGCGTCCATCCCGAAGGCATGGGCCGTGCCCGGGGCGTTGAAGTCCCACTCCGGAACACCGTCTTCGGGGAGGAGGGGAATGATGAATGAGGCAATGCTGCGTGCCTGCCTGAGATATGTGGAACAGCCGGATTCGCGGAACATCATAGTGTATCCGTAGAGGCCCCAGGCCTGGCCGCGCGACCATGCGGAGTCGTCGCAGAAGCCCTGCGAGGTCTGTTTTTTGAGCACCGCGCCTGTTTCTTCGTCATAGGCCACGACGTGCCAGGTACTGAAGTCGTCGCGGAAATGGTTCTTCATGGTGGTGTTGGCGTGGGTCTTCGCAATTTCCGCGAAACTCCCGTCGCCGGTCAGCCTGGAAGCGGCCATCAGCAATTCCAGGTTCATCATGTTGTCGATGATGACGGGGTAGTCCCAGCGCTTGCCGGGGTCCCAGCTGCGGGTGCATCCGACCACCGGATTGAAGCGGGTGCACAGTTTCGCCGCCGCGGCACGCATCATTTCGAGGTATTCGGGCTTGCCTGTCAACCTGTAGCCGTTGCCGAAGCTGGAGTTTACCTGGAATCCGATGTCGTGGTGGGTCTTCATGTCCACTATGCCGTCCAGCTTGGCGGTCTGCCTTTCCGCCATCTCGCGGAAGCGTTCGTCTCCCGAGTATTCGTAGAGCAGCCAGAGGCTCCCGGGGAAGAAGCCGCTGGTCCATCCGTTGAGCTTGCCGTCCTTGACCTCCCCGTCTTCGAATGTCACGGGCATCTTGTTTTCGGGAAGGCGTGCATCGAGGGCGGTGAACTGGACTTCAGCCCGTTGGAAAACGCGTTCGGTGAGCTTTGACATGGGTTCCTGGGAGAAACAGGAAGTGACCGCCGACAGGATTGCTGCAAACAGGACTGAATTCATCTTGAAAACATCTTTTCGCAAATATAATAATAATCGTCCAAGCCATGGATTTTTTTGTATATATTTGTAAGACATATGAAACGATTTGCATACATAGCCGCCATCCTCATTGCAGTGTCCTGCGGCACCAGGGATCCGGTGCGCGACCTGCTGCTCGCACGCACGGCCAACCTTTCGGCGCCGGAAAGCGTCACCTACGACGCCCCCAATTCGACGGCCACGGTACTTGCCGTCTATTGGGACGCAACCAGGGCGCTCGAAAGCGGAGCCGTGGAGTTTCACATCGACGTGGCCACCGACGAGTTCTTCTTCAGCGGCGACGGCGGCACCCTCATCACCAGGGACCTCCCCGTCAGTTCCAGCCCCAACGACGCGATCATGATTACCGGACTGACCTCCGGCCAGTCGTATTTCATCAGGGTTGCGGCGGTTTATCCCGGTCCGTCGAAGTCCGAATGGGCCTATCTCAACGGGTCGAACGGAAAGCCCGTGGCAGTCATTCCAGGAACCGGACTGGTGGAATAAGCCATGCTTCCGAGGCCCGGCATATCGCTCCTTTTCGCCTGCTTCCTCGCCGTTTCCTGCGGCGGGGAGAACACGCCAGCCGAGCCTTCTGGCCAGAGCGGGCCCGACATGAGCGGTGCCGAAGTCAGCGCCGCCGGCGGCAGGGAGCGGGCGGAAGTGCGCTGGAAGGGCCTTCCCGGTGAAATCACATCCCTTGCCCTTACCCTCGATCCGCAAAAGGGCGCTACGGTGATCCCCGCCGGCAGCGGGGAAGGCCATGTGGAACTCGACAATCTTGCGGAGAAGACCTACAGATGCCCCATGTTCGGGATGTGCTCAGACGGCACGACGGTCGCTATGGATGACCTGTCGATTACGGTCTATGGCTCCAGGTACGAAGCCGGCCTGCCCGGAGGCGGGGAAGTCTCCCACACCGTCAGCGGCGCCCGGGCTTCCATCTGCCTGAAAGCGGTAAGCCATTACAGTTATTACGGTTACCTGCTGGAATACACCTCCGTGAACGGTGAGCCGAAAACGATGCTGGTTGAGAGGACCGAAGCTGCGTCCGTGACCCTGATCGATGTCGGTTCCGCCATTTCGGTTCGCCCCGTGTTCAAGCCGGAAGCCACCATGGACGACCTTTTCTACGGGCCGGAGTTCGAGATAGCCGCCGGTTCAGTGGAGGAGAACTACCCGCCGAATGAGACCGTGGACGGCTACCGCGGCATCTGGTTCGACCTCGGCCAGGCTTCGGACTACGGTTCCAAGTATTCCGGCGGCCTCGGCACCTACACGATGAAGCACATTCCGATGGCCATCTATTCCCCGGTCGTGAACAAGACATTCTTCGTGTATGGCGGCACCCCGGCCGATAACAAGAAGTACCTGCTCTGCATGATAGGCTGCTACGACCATGCCACCGGCATGCTCCAGAAGCCCCGCATAGTCATGGACAAGGGTGTCCTCGGCGTGGCCGACCCCCACGACGACCCCACGGTCCAGATTGACCGCGACGGCTACGTCTGGGTCTTTGTGGCCGGCCGCTCCAACAAGCGCAACGGGGTCCGCTACCGCAGCCGCAAGCCCTACGACATCACCTCCTTTGAGTATATCAACGAAGACATCATGGCCTATCCGCAGGTCATGTACCATCCCGACAAGGGCTTCTTCCTCTTCTACACCCGCTACGACGGCACCCGCCAGCTCTTCTGGCGCACCAGCCGTGACGGCGTAAACTGGACTGACTACAAGCAGCTGGCGAGCATAAAGGAGGGCACGGAAAAGAACTCCGGCCACTACCAGATCAGCAACATCTGCGGCACGAAGCTCTGCACGGCCTTCAACCGCCACATCAACGGCAACGTCGACACCCGCACCAACATTTACTACGTCCAGTCCACCGACTGGGGCCAGAGCTGGACCACGGCCGACGGGAGCCCCGTAAAGGTCCCTGTCACCGAGCGATACTCCAACTGCCTCGTGCGCGACTACCAGATTACGGACGAAACCCACAACTGCTACATCAAGGACCTCAATTTCGATTCCGCCGGCAACCCGATAATCCTATATGTGACAAGCCGCAGCCACACGACAGGCCCCGAAGGCGGCACGCGCATCTGGCACGTCATCCACTGGACCGGCAGCACCTGGGACGAAAGCGTCATCACCACATCGACCCACTGCTACGATTCCGGAAGCCTCTGGGTCGAGGGGAACGACTGGGTGGTGATAGCTCCGACCAATCCCGGCCCGCAGTACTGGGGAGCCGGTGGGGAAGTGGTGCGCTGGCGTACCTCCGACCAGGGCCGTACCTGGACAAAGGAGGCGGAACTCACTTCCGGAAGCACCAACAACCAGACCTACATGCGCCGTCCCTGGTATGCTGCCGACGGCTTCTACTGCTTCTGGGCCGACGGCAACCCCGACAAGATAACCCGTTCGAACCTGTACTTCTGCACCAAGGACGGAACCGTTTACAGAATGCCCTACCAGATGGACGCAGAGTGGGCCAAACCTGAGAGATTATGATGAAACGTTTGCTATACATTGCGGCGCTGGCCGTCATGTCCTTCGCCTGCAAACCGGACAACGGCGACAATCCCATCGTCCCGCCCGATGACGACAATCCGCCGGTGCCCGAAAACCTGACTAACCTCACGGTTTACGGAAAGGTGTTGGACGAGAAAGGTGAGCCCTATTCCGGCGTGGTCATGACCGACGGATACTCCTTCGCCGAGACCGACGCAGATGGCTTCTACCGCTTCGAGAAGTACCGCTACGCTTCCTTTGTGCAGTGCTCCCTGCCCTCCGAGGCCATGATAACCACAGGCGGCACCTACAAGCTCCCCGACAATTACTACAAGCGGCTCACATCGTCCTCGAAGGAGTATAACTTCACGCTTAAGCGCCAGGAATCCGAAAAGCGCTTCCGCATACTTGCGCTCGGCGACCCCCAGGTCCACAGCGCAAACCAGGTCTCACGCTACCGCCAGACCGCCCTTGCCGACATCAAGCAGTATGTGGTCAACTCCGAAAAGATACCCACTTATGGCATCACGCTGGGCGACAACGTCGGCGACGCGTGGGAATTCTTCCCCGACATAGCGGGCGTCTTCGGCGAAATGACCATTCCCGTCTTTGCGACCATTGGCAACCACGACCACGAATTCCCCACCGACAGCGATGCTGCGTCCCGCAAGAAGTACGAGACCGTTTTCGGGCCCTCCAACTTCTCCTTTAACAGAGGCGACGTCCACATAGTGATCTTCGACAACATCCTCCACGGGGCCAGAGCCAGCAGCGACTACAACCAGGGCTACGAACCCTGGCAGCTGGAGTGGCTGAAAAAGGACCTGAGCTATGTGCCCAAGACCAAGAGCATACTCCTGTCCGTCCATATCCCTCTGACCGACGGCGAGATACTGAACCTGCTGTCACAATTCGGATCGGCGCTCGTGATCTGCGGCCACACCCACAAGGTCGAGAACACATACGACAAGACGGTGAACGGCAAGAAGATCACGATATGCGCCGCAGGCTCGACCGGAGCGCCCTGGAAGGGCCTCATCCTTTCGGACGGCTGCCAGCGCGGATACAAGGTTTACGAGTACGACGGCACTGCGGTACGCCGTGAAATATACAAGAGCATACAGTACGAGGAGCCTTTCCAGATGCGTATGTTCCGCACCACCGATTTCCCTTCCTATACCACCCCCAACGGAAACGTTTTCGCATTCCCGTACTTCGGCGGGGAATACATAGCCGTGAACGTTTTCAACTACAAGCCCGGCTGGAAGGTGGTCCTGAAGGAAAACGGTGTTGAGACTTCCTCGAGTCCCATACAGTCGGTTTCCTACGACGTGTGGGCCAGGCTGTTCATGTACAACTACCATAACGTGGACTCCGACGTGGGCAAGAACCGCCACATGCTGTTCTTCAGGGTGAAGGATCCGAAAGCGGCCATACGGGTCGAAGTGACCGACGAGTTCGGCGCCACCTTCTCCTGCGAGACTTTCACGACAAACCAGGACATTCCGGACTATGATAATTAAAAACCACTATATGAAATTCTTTTTCAAGCTGTTACTGGCAGCCCTGGCGGTTGTTCTGCCTGCCTGGGCCGGCTACGCCCAGCCCGGACGCATCACTGTGTCCGGCACTGTGGTCGACGACTCCGGCCCTGTGGTGGGAGCGACGGTCATGGTGAAGGGGCATCCCGAAATGGGCGGCCAGGTCACGGGCAAGGACGGCGGCTTCGTCATCAGCATAGCCGCGGGCCAGACCCTTGAGGTCTCGTGCCTGAGCTACAAGACGGCCGAAAAGACCTTCCGGCAGGCCGGTGACTGGTATGTCGTCCTGGAAGAGGATGCGCTCATGCTGGACGAAGTCATCGCAGTCGGTTACGGTGTCCAGAAAAAGGAGAGCGTCGTGGGGTCGATTTCGCAGGTCGGCAGCGAAGCCCTTGTGAATTCAGGCACCACCAACATCACCAACGCCATTGCCGGCAAGCTGGCAGGCGTCATGACCTACCAGAGCAGCGGCCAGCCTGGCAACAACGACGCCACCATCTTCATCCGCGGCCTCAGCAGCTGGAACGGCTCCGGGCCCCTCATCATGGTGGACGGCATCGAGCGCTCGTTCTCCGAACTTGACCCCAACGAAGTGCATTCGATATCGGTACTGAAGGATGCTTCGGCCACTGCGGTGTTCGGTGCCAAGGGCGCCAACGGCGTTATCCTCGTGACCACCAAGACCGGCACCAAGGGAGCGCCGAAGATGAAGCTGAGCGTCGACTACGGCGTGTCCAACCCTGAGAAGCTGCCCGCCTTCATCGATGCCGGCACCATTGCCGAAATGGCCAATGTGGCCCGCCGCAACGAGCAGTCGTTCAGCGCCCTGTTCTCCGACGCGCAGATCGACGCCTGGCGCAACGGCACCGACCCCCTGCGCTATCCGTCCAATGACTGGTTCAGGGACCTGCTCAATGACTTCGGCCAGGACATGACGGCGAATTTCAACATGAGCGGCGGCGGCGAAAAGGTCAAGTATTTCGTGTCCGTGGGCTACACGCATGAGGGTTCCATCGTCAAGCAGGTCAACAACTGGAGCGGCACGACCTTCAATTACAACAGGATCAACTACCGTTCGAACCTGGATTTCCAGGTCACTCCCACGACCCTGCTCTCCGTGAAGTTCGGCGGCAACACCGGCGTGGTCCAGAATCCGAACAGCACTTCGGTGGCGGGACTCTTCACGCAGATGTACAACGCCTCGCCGATGATGTTCCCTGCGTATTTCCCGGAGTCCGCCCTCGTGGATATTCCGGACCTTGACTACCCGGATGCCAGCGGCACGCGCCTTTCCGACAACAACGGCGCCTACACGTCCAACCCCTATACGACACTCGCTTCGGGCGACTTCGTCCAGACCACGACGTCAAAACTCAACACCGACGCGATCCTGAAGCAGGACCTGGACTTCATCACCAAGGGCCTCTACGCCAGGGCGATGGTGTCCCTGACCACATCCTTCTCGAAGTACTCGCAGCAGGGCTCCCAGTCCTATCCGACCTACCGCATCGACTGGGACGCCTATGAGATCGGGGCCAACCCATGGGTGTCGTCGCAGGCATCCAGCTACGTGTATGTGGAACCTCCTGTCAAGGTAACCCAGGACGGCACGGCCAGGAGCACCTCCATGGTCTTCTACTGGGAAGCGTCCCTGAACTACGAGCGAAAGTTCAACAAGAAGCACAACGTCACGGCCATGGCCCTCTTCAACCAGAGGGAGTACAATTCCGGCGCAAGCTTCCCCCACCGCGGGCAGGGCGTCGTTGGCCGCGTGACTTATGATTACAAAGGCATCTACCTCTTCGAGGGCAACATAGGCATCACAGGCTCCGAGCAGTTCGCGCCCGCCTACCGCTACGGCGTTTTCCCTTCTGTGGCAGTCGGTTACTATGTGTCCAAGGAGAAGTTCTGGAAGAAGGCCATGCCCTGGTGGAGCACCATGAAGCTGCGCTATTCCGACGGCTACGTGGGCAGCGACAAGGCCTCCGACAACTGGCTCTATTATTCCAGCTACATCAAATCGAGCGGCAACATCATCGAGATGAAATCCGCCAACGTCAGTGCCCGCTGGGAAACCGCCCACAAGCGTGACCTCGGTGTGGAGATGGGCTGGATGAAGGACGCCCTGACCTTCAACGTCGACTTCTACGACGAGTACCGCTACGATATGCTCGTGACGCCCAAGGACGTGACGCCTTTCGTCGGTATCGCCTACAAGGACGTCAACAAGGGCAAGCTCAAAAAGCACGGCATCGACTTCGAGCTCAAGTGGCGCCAGACCACCGCAAACAAGTTCTATTATGAGATAGGAGGAATGCTCGGAATCAACGAGAACCGTATCCTGGACTACGATGATCCTCCCTATACTCCCGACTACCAGAAGGTTGCGGGCAAGGCCTACCAGTCCCAGGCCAACGGCATGACCTCGATCGACAGCGGCTACTACAACACCATCGACGAGATCCACGGCTACCCGTCCACCCTGACGAACTGGACCAACATGTACACGGGCACCTACAAGCTCCTGGATTTCAACGGGGACGGTTCGATTTCGTCCACCGACCTTCACGCCATCCTGGGCAGTGCCTACGCTCCCGTAACATACTCCTTCAACCTGGGGCTCGGCTACAAGGGCCTGAGCTTCAACATGCTTTGGTATGGCAACGCAGGGAAGTACATCGACTTCAACAGGGGCTATGAGAAAGAATTCATCAAGGCCGACCTGACAGTCCACAAGGCCCAGCTCGACTACTGGACCCCGACCAACAGGAACGCCTCACACAGCAACCTGGCCTTCAACGACGCCTACTATTCCAGCTTCGGAGGCACGGGAACCAACGGATTCAACATGGCTCTCCTGGACCACACATGGCGAAAGTCTGACTACCTGACCCTCAAGGAGCTGTACCTCTCCTACAAGTTCGACGGCCCCACCGTCAACAAGATACTCGGGCTCCGGGGCCTGTCCGTAACGGCAACGGCCAACAACCTGTTCACTTTCACCGACCTCGTAGAGGGCGACCCGCAGCGCACTTCGCTGGCTGCCAGCTACTACCCCCTGATGAGGACCTTCAAACTTGGTGTCAAACTGGATTTCTAAAATGGAACGCGTTATGAAAAAGATATCAAGATTTTTCCTTGCCTTGGCAATAACCCTTCCGCTCGCCGGGTGCCACTATCTCGACGTGGATTCCGAACTCGGCCTCACCGAGGAGGACGTGTTCAACACCACCAAGAACTTCAAGGCCTACTTCAATACGATTTTCTCCGACGGAGCCAGTTACACCTTCCGCAACATCCACTGCGGCTATCCGATCTTCATCGACTGGAACCGTTACCGCTTCACCTGGGCGTGCGTGACGGATGCCGCCGACGCCGGACGCTACATCCGCAGCCAGTATGAACTCAAGGCCTGCAACATGACGGACGGCGTGCTGGAGAGCTTCTCCTTCTGCCCCCTGAAGAACCTGTCGAACGGCGACGTGGACCTGAAGACCAATGCCGACAAGCCGATTGCCTATGCGATGTTCAACATCATCCGCATAGCCAACCGTTCGCTTGAGAACATGGACAAGCTGACCAACGCCACCGAGGAAGAGAAACTCGACCTCACGGGCCAGGCCTACTTCGTCCGCGGCTATGCCCACTTCGTGCTCTGCAACTGGTTCGGCGGCATGCCTTACCTCGACCACGCCCTGACCGGCGAGGACGACTGGGACCTGCCGCGCGAATCCGCCAGGATCACGTACGAGAAGGCGGCGGCCGACCTTTACACCGGCTATGAGTACCTGAAGAAGGCCGGAAAGATGCGCCGCGATGCCCTGCCCGGCCAGAGCGGGCACCTGACCAGCTCCGAGCTCTACCTGCCGAGCGGATGCTGCTGCCTGGCGTTCCGCGCCCGCGCCCTGCTCTATGCTGCCAGCCCCCTGGCCAACGAGACGGGCGACCCCGAGGCCTGGCGCGCCGCCGCCGAGGCCTGTGCCGATGCCCTCAAGGCTGCCGAGGAGTGGCAGTACGAACTCCTTCCGCTGGACGAGTACACCGACAACTTCTACGGCCAGATGTCCACCAACGAGACGCTCTTCGGCTATTACTACAAGTCCAAGATCAACGTCAGCAACTGGTCGGCCTACCTGAGCTACCCCCAGTGCTATTCCTCCACCGCCTCCGGCACATGCCCGACGCAGAACTTCGTCGACAAGTTCGAGACCCGCGACGGCTATCCGCTGAACACCGAGGCCGACAGGGCGAAGGCCACGGCCGCAGGCAGCTACAAGGAGCAGAACATGTACGCCAACCGTGATCCCAGGCTCGACATCTGCATCGTCAGGGACGGCACTACGACTCCTTATGTGAACGGAGTCATCAACATCTACTACGACCCTGTGTCGAAGACCTTCCCGACCACCCAGATTTCCGGCGTCAGCCAGCAGTTCTCGCAGACCAAGGGCTGGGGCGGCGACGATTCCGCCACCAAGGCCTACACCAACACCGGTTACTACTGCAACAAGTTCTGGCGCGGCGCCCGCGGCGACAAGGATGCCAGCCACTACCATCTCGACCCTCTGTTCCGCATGGCCGAACTCTACCTGGACTATGCAGAGGCCGTCAATGAGTACGCCGGCCCCGGCGGCACCGCAGGCGGTTATCCCCTGACGGCGGTCGAGGCCGTGAACAAGGTGCGCACCCGTGCGGCGATGCCTGGTGTTCGCAGCGAGTTCACTTCCGGCAAGGACGCCTTCCGCGAGAGGGTGCGTAACGAAAGGAACGTGGAACTCGCCTATGAAGGCAACCACTACTACTTCGACATCCGCCGCTGGAAGATCGCTCCCGAGACCATGACGCAGACGCTCTACGGCATGTGGGTCGAATCCTGCCCCGTGGATGCCGAGCATCCCGTCGGCAGGGTCTATGAGCGCAGGCCTCTTCCCGCCAACCGCAATCTCAGGACATGGAAGGACTGCATGTACTATCTTGCCTTCCCCGATGCGCAGGCAAATACGATGATCAATTTCGTCAACTGGCAAAAATGGCAATAGAAATGAAGAAGTTCAGATTTATTATACTGCCTCTCGCCATGTTGGCGTCCGGTATCGTACATGCCCAGACGCAGGAGCCCGCCGACAGCGTGGTAGTCCTGCCCTGGAACACCTCCGCATCCTGGTGGACCACGGCTTCGCTCGTGACGCCGGTTTCCCTCCCCGATGCCGAGAAATCCCCGGTCTACGATCTCAGGAACAAGCTCACCGGACTCGTTCCCGGCGTGGAAATCAGCGAAGACTGCGGCGATATCATGCCATCGAGCAATATGGGCAGCGCCAGCATCAATGCCAACACGCTCCAGATGATTACGCACGGATTCGGCGGCATGGTGCTCATAGTGGACGACGTGCTGGTGCCGTTCAACCAGTACCAGTTCGACTACAACCAGATCGAATCGATGACCGTGCTCATCGGCGCCACCGCCAAGGCCCTCTACGGCCCCCGTGCAAGCGCCGGCGCCATCTATGTGAGGACGCGCAAGGGTGCCTGGAACAAGCCACTGACCATACATGCCGACGTCAGGGCGGGCGTTGACTTCGTGGACCGTCAGCCCGAATGGGTGAACGCCTACGAATACGCCGTGCTGAACAACCAGGCGCGCGGCAGCGACGGCTATACCGAGCTGTACGGCAGCGAGGCCCTGGCCGGCTACGCCAAGGGCGATCCGTTCAACCGCAAGTACCCGGCAGTGGATTACCGTTCCTTCATGCTCAGCAAGCAAAAGACCAACCAGAATTTCTCGTTCGACCTGTCCGGCGGTTCCAACATCGTCAAGTACAACGTTTCGCTGAACGGCTATCGCAGCGACGACATTTTCAATGCGGGCCCCGTCAGCGACTACGACAAGCTGAGCGTTTCGTCCGCAGTGACCGCGAAGATAGGCAGATGGATCACAGGCACCGTGACCTTCAACGGAATGACTGCCTTCCGCAGGGGCACCAACGGTTCCATTACCGGCTTCCGCTCCGTCCCCGCCAACGCATACCCCGTAGCAATCGGTATCTCTACCAATGACTCCGAACTCGAGGACGTTTCGGCCGGCAACACCATCTATGCAGTTTCACGCGCATACACCGGCAACCCTTATGCTCAGCTCGTGGACGGAGGCTTCTATACGACCCGCTACCGCAGCGGCATGTTCAATGCGGCCATCGACTTCGACATGGGCTGGCTGCTGAAGGGGCTCAAGAGCCGCACCCTCATAGATTTCGACAGCGAGTATTACCAGAAGGTGGGCAAGTCCAACGACTATATCGCCTACTACTGGAGTCCCGAGACCGATATCGCCGAGATATCCACACACGTGGGCATCAAGCAGGCGAGCAAGAGCTCTAAGGCCTCCTACACGTACAACAACCTGAGTTTCTATGAGCGCCTGAGCTGGGACTGGGCGTCGGACGACCACAAAGTGGCCGCCGGTGCGCTGTTCTACCTCAGCGACGGCAGCAATTCCGACAACAGCTACTACGAGCGCCAGGCATATGCCGTCGTGAACGCGAACTACTCTTTCAAGGGTAGATATTTTGCCGAACTGGTGGGCCAGTACGCCGGCAGCGGAAGGTTCGTGGCCGCCAGGAGGTATGCGTTCTTCCCGGCCGTGGCCGTGGGCTGGCTGGCAAGCGAGGAAGACTTCCTGAAAGGTTCATCCTGGCTCGACAGACTCAAGATAAGCGCGGACGTGGGCAATATCGGAGACGACGACATCTTCGGTTCCAAATACCTCTACAGGGCTTCCTACGAGAGCGCTTCGGGCGATTATTTCGGCCCGGCCACCGCCTACCAGTGGTTCGGCTCCGACAAGAGGGATTCCCAGACCACGACCATCAAACGGCTCGCCAACCATTCCCTGAAATGGCCCACATTCTTCCAGGCCGACCTGAAGGTGGACGCAAGGCTCCTGGGCTGCCTCGACCTGGGTCTCAACCTTTATTATACGAACCACAGGAACCTGTTCACCGACACGTCCACGGAGTTCCCGGCGATGACCGGCCTGACCAACGTCTCGGTCTACAGCAACTACAATGAGAACGTTTCCACCGGCATCGATTTCCTTGCCCGGTACACCCTGAAGTCGGGCGACTGGCACTTCAGCGCCACTGCCGACCTCATTTCGTGGGCCAACTTCTACGCCAAATACGCCAATGACTACTACATCTACGACTGGCAGAGGGTCACGGGTACGAGGCACGGCTCCTACCGCGGTTTCGAGTGCCTGGGCAAGTTCACGAGCGAAGACGAGATAGCGTCGAGCCCGCTCTATGTACCCGACACCCGGGTGGGCGACCTTAAGTACAAGGACCAGAACGGCGACGGCAAGATAGACGAAAACGACCGCGTCATTGTGGGCAACACTTCTCCTCTCCTGCGCTACAGCGTCAATTTCGACCTGCGCTACAAGGCCTGGAGCCTGTTCGTGGTCGGCACCGGCTGCGCATTCTACGACATTCCCCTTACCAACGAGTACTTCTGGAACGGCTGGGGCGACGGCAACTATTCCGCCTTCGTGCGGGACAATATCGGAGGGGATTATCCCAGGCTTGGCTACGACAAGTCGGCCAACAACTTCGTCGCTTCCGACTTCTGGCTCAGGGACGGTTCGTTCTTCAAGGTACAGACCGTCGAGCTCGCCTACACCCTGGTGCCGAAGAACACCAAGGTTGTCAAGAACGTGAAGTTCTCGCTCCGCGGAGCCAATCTCCTCACACTGACCGGGGTCAAGTACGTCGATCCCGAAAACTACAATTCCGGAGTCACGACATATCCTCTCTTCAGGACCGTTGCGGCCGGCGTCAAGATGGAATTCTAAAATGACTGCAGTTATGAAAAGGAATTTTTTGATCGCTCTTTCGACTCTGCTCGCAGTTTGCGGCTGCAGTTTCCTGGAGTCGTTCCCGGATGGCTCCTACAACGAAGACAACTACGCTGAATACCCCACCATAATCCGCGGTTTCATCGACAAGGCCTACAACCTCAGGCCCAGTTCGTACTATAACTCCGAATTCCTGGGCATGGATGCCTGCACGGACGACATGATGTTCCGCGACAAGTCCTCTTCGGTGCGCCAGTTCGGCATAGGCAACGCCCACATGGGCAGCAATCCGCTGGCCAATGTGTGGGACAGGGACTATGAGGCTATCTACTACGTGAACCTGTTCCTCAAGGACGATCTGGGCAGGAAGACCCGCTACCTTGTCGACCCCGGTTCCAACGAGGTGCTCCAGAAGTGCCTGCAGGGCGATGCCTTCGGCCTCAGGGCCTGGTATGGATTCAACCTGCTGGAATTCTGGGGCGGCGAGGGCACCGACGGCAGGCTCCTCGGAGTCTATATCCCCACCGAGCCCGTTGACGTGGCGACCTACGACGGCGCCGACCTGGTGCGCCCTTCCTACGACGAAAGCGTGAAGCAGATACTCGCCGACTGCGATTCGGCGCTGAAATACCTGCCTCCGGCAAACCGTGACCAGTATCTCCAGGGCGAGGTGTTCCACGTGACCGGAGCCATACGCTACCGTGCCCTCGACGGCGTTTCGATCAAGGCCCTCAAGGCGAAGGTGCTCCTGACCTGGGCCAGCCCCGCCTTCAATCCCGGCGGCGACAAGTCCCGCTGGGAGATGGCCGCTAAGGCAGCCAGGGAGGTAATCGATTTCAAGCTTACCAAGGAGACCGGCGGCCTGAATCCCAAGTCCAGCTTCATGTGGACCAATCCCAACTCGCCGGAAATAATCTTTCTGGGCAACATAGTCCAGAATTCCTCCTACGAGACCAACTTCTATCCCCTGGGCTTCGGCGGTTCCGCCAACATCGCGCCTTCGCAGGAGCTTGTGGATGCGTTCCCCATGGCCAACGGCTATCCCATCACAGACCCCGCTTCAGGCTACAACAAATTGTACCCGTATGCCGGCAGGGATCCCCGCTTCTACGCCAACATATTCTATGACGGCTGCAACGTCATAAGGAACCAGTCGCCATATACCCTGATGTACACCTTCGACGTGGCCGACGGCGGCAAGGACGCCCCGGGAGGGCAGAAGACTTCGCCGTCGGGCTACTATGTGAAGAAGTACGTCTCGCTGGGCTGGAATCCCAACGACGTGAGCATACAGACAGCGCAGCACAGCATATTCTTCCTGCGCTGGACCCATATGTGCCTTGCCTTCGCCGAAGCGGCGAACCAGTTTGCCGGTCCCAACACGCCGGTCGACGGGCTGACGGCCAAGGAGGCCCTGGCCTACATCCGCAGCCGCAAGGTGAATACCGGAACCGAAGATGAGAACGGCGTGGGTGCGGCTGGGGACCCGTACCTGGATGCCTGCGCCTCTTCGAAGGAGGCCTTCGACAGGCTTGTGAAGAACGAATGGAGGATCGAGACCTGCTTCGAAGGCATACGCTTCAAGAACGTGCGCCGCTGGGCGACCGACGTCTCCGAAATCAACGTTCCCGTCAGCGGCGTGTCCATCACGGCCGGCAGCCATACCTACAGTGAAATCGAAAGGCGCAGCTTCCCGTCGCTGTGGATGCCCATTCCCTACAAGGAGATGCGCCTGGCGTCCGGCATGGTCCAGAACAAGGGCTGGGAAGATTGGAAATAACATGAGTATGAAGATAATCAAACATATAACGCTTGTCTTCGCAGCCTGCACCCTGCTTTCGGGCTGCTATGAAGACTATGTCAGGGACTACGACTATTCGACGATCTACTGCGCGTTCCAGTACGACCTGCGTACCTTCGTCGTGGGCGAGGGGCAGAAGTTCGACTTTACCGTCGGCCTCGCGGGCGTGATGCAGAACACCAGGGACAGGAAAGTGACCGTGGAACTCGCGCAGGACCTGGTCACTGCCGACCTGCCTACCGCCCTCGGCCTGACGGATTATTCTCCCTTCACCGCCTACGAGGGTATGCTGGGACAGGGTAAGTTCGGCCTTTTGAGCCAGGCGTATGTGACCAATGAGGTCAAGGCCACCGGAGCAAAGTCCCTGCAGCCGCTCCCCGCGGACTGCTTCACCGTGTCCGGCCTCGGGGACATGTGCATCGAGGCAGGGAAGCACACCGATTCGGTGACCATAACCGCAACGGATGCGTTCCTCTCCAATCCCGCCGCCATCGCGCCCAACTATGCCCTGGCCTTCCGCATCATCTCCGCCGATGCGGACAAACTGCCGCCGGAGAAGTCGTTCGAGGTGATCGCCGTCAAGTATGAGTGCAAATACTTCGGTTACTGGTACTACGGCGGCGAGCGCAAGGTGGTGGACAACCTGACCGGCAAGGAGCTCAGCGTCGAAAGCTATCCTTTCGCCATACCTCAGGACGATTCGAAGGTATACACCCTGACCACCACCGGCCCTTATAGCGTAAAGACCAACAAGATAGGCCAGAAGAGCGGTTCCATCGAACTGTTATTCAGCGGAGAGAACGTGCTCGCGACATGCTCCGATCCCAATGTGTCGATGGGCTACTGCCACACCAACGACGCCAAGGCCATCCAGAACCGGGTGATCTATCTCAATTATTCCTACGACAACGGCGACGGCACCACTTCCGTCGTGAGCGACTACCTGACCTTCCGCAACCGCATACGCGACGGCATCAGCGAGTGGCAGGATGAAAACCCCGAGAATTATGAGTAGACGTATCATTACCGCCCTGGCCATGGCTCTAATCTGCCTCCAGGGCCTTGCACAGCCCCTGAACAACAGCAAGCAGCCGGGCTACAAGGGAATATGGTTCACGCTCGGGCAGGAGTCGGCCTACGGATACAAGTATTCCGGGGGTCTGGGCACCTACACTGTGAAACACAATCCCATGGCTGTCTACGCTCCTGAAGTGGACCGTACCTACTTCGTCTATGGCGGCACGACCGCGGCCTCGGAGCGCCACCTGCTCTGCATGATAGGCTGCTTCGACCACAAGACCGGCCTCGTGCAGAAGCCAGTATGCGTTTTCGACAAGGAAAAGGTCAACGACCCCCACGACAATCCGGCCCTGCAGATCGACAGGGACGGCTACCTCTGGGTATTCGTCAGCGGCCGGTCCAAGAAGCGCCCCGGCTTCATCTACCGCAGCGACAAACCCTACGACATCGACTCCTTCACCCAGGTGCTCAAGCTGGAGATGACTTATCCCCAGCCCATGTATGACCCGGAAAAGGGCTTCCTCGTGGGCTACACCAAATACACCGGCAAGCGGCAGCTTTACTGGATGACCTCCGCCGACGGCACCGAATGGGACCAGGGTCACCACCTGGCCGACATCAAGAGCCCCGGCGACAAGCAGAGCGGCCACTACCAGGTGACCGGCCACGACCGCGCCCACGGCAAAATCGTGACCACTTTCAACCGCCATCTCAACGGCGACTGCGACACCCGCACCAACATCTACTACCTCCAGACGCTGGACTGGGGCCAGAGCTGGACCACCGCCGACGGGCAGGTGATCGAGACCCCGGTGACCGACCCGGACAGTCCCTGCCGCATCCTGGACGCCCACAGCAAGGGCCAGAACGTATATATCAAGGATGTGAACTTCGACGCTGACGGCAATCCCGTAATCCTCTACCTGACCAGCTATGGCCACCAGCCCGGCCCCGACCACGGCCCGAGGGATTTCTGGACTGCGAACTGGAACGGCAGCAAGTGGATATTCAACCATATCTGCTCCACCTGGCACGACTACGACAGCGGCAGCATTTGGGTGGACGGGAAGAAGTGGACCGTGATCGTGCCTTCCGAACCCGGGCCGCAGCTCTGGGGTACCGGAGGCGAAATCGCCGTCTGGAAGACGTCCAATGCCGGAAAGAAATGGAAGAAAACGGCGATGCTCACTTCCGGCAGTCCCTATAATCACGGCTATGTCCGCCGGCCGTACGGCGGCACCGATCCCTTCTTCTGCTACTGGGCCGACGGCAATCCCGACCGTATCACCCCTTCCCGCATCTACTTTTCCGACTCGAAAGGCAAGGTCTTCGTCCTGCCCTACGACATGACCGAAGAATGGCAGGCCCCGTCACCATATCATCCTGAGCAAAGCAAATAATCTATCAATCAAACCATATCGTTATGAAAAAGACATTATTATTCCTCCTGGCATCTCTTGCGGTCCTGGCGTCCTGCGAGCCGAAAGAACCGGAGAAGCCAGCCGATCCCACCCTTTCGGTCAATCCCGAGAGCGTGGTGCTCGAGGCTGCCGGCGGCAGCCAGACCATCAGCGTCGAGGCCAACAACTCATGGACTGCGGAAGTCACGAGCGGCACCGAATGGCTCACCGTATCGAATTCTTCCTCATCGTCTTTCACCGTGAGCGCGTCGGCCAACCCTTCGCACAAGAACCTCATGGGTGCGGTGACCGTGAAGTCTGACAAGCTTTCCAAGGTCGTTTCCGTGACCCAGCTTGCATCTCCCAACAACGACAAGATCGAAGTCAGTCCCGCATCCCTGTCATTCGAGGCCGCAGGCGGTTCGAAGGACGTGACCGTGAAGGCGAACGTGGACGTGACCGCTACCGCCAGCGAGAGCTGGATTACCGTTACCCCTTCGTCGGTTGCTTCCGGCCAGGCAACCGTGGCGGTGAAGGTCGCCGAGAATACCGGCAGCTCACCCCGTGAGGCCACCATCACCTTTGCAGGCGGCGATGCGGAGAGCGTGACCGTTGCCGTGTCCCAGACACCGGCGTCGTTCATAACCGTTTCGTCCGAAACCATCGATGCTCCTGCCGACGGTGGCGAGTTCACCGTCAAAGTGACGTCCAATGTAAACTGGACTGTCGCATCCAAGCCCGACTGGGCCACCGTAAGTCCCACCTCCGGAGATAACACCGATATCAAGGTTACCGTCGCCGCCAACAGCTCGTCTGAGGAGCGCAAGGGCGATATAGTCCTTTCCGGTTCTTCGGCCAAAGCCACTGTCTGCGTCGTCCAGTCCGCGAACGCTGCCACCGAGACGCTTCTCGCTACCTGGCGCTGCGACGATGCGGCCTACACCGACAGCCACAGCCCCGACTGGTCCACCCCCGGCGCCAACGATTACAGCCACGGCACGGGCAAGGGAATCGCCCTCCCCGAGGAAGGCGCACCTGCCGGCACACAGATGACCTGGGTAAGGAACAGCGGAATCTCGTTCGATCTGGTATATATCACCGCGGCTGAAGGCCACTTCGCCGTCAAAGCCGGCGCTGCGGACGACGGATTCCTCTTCAGCATCCCCGGACAGAACCTGAAGAAGGGCCAGGTGATCAGCATCGACTGCGGTCTCGCATCCGGTGCCAACTCCCTCCCCAAGAACTGGGTTGCCAAGTTCAGGACCGCCGAATCCGGCGACTGGACCGTAGGCGAGTGCTCAAACGCCTTCACCACTAACAGCGGCGTCACAGCCCACCTCCAGATGACAAAGACCAAGGACTACACGTCGCATTCCCGCTTCCTGGCCACCTACACTGTCCCTGAGAATGTCAGCGGCGCCACCATCCAGATCTTCGTCTGTGCCGCCGACGGCGAGACTCTCAAGGGAAGCACCACATCCGGAGCCACCGTCCGCCTGATCCCGCTCTACAACACCGACAACGCAGCCGAGTTCCCCGGCCCGCGTATCTCGATCAAGTAGCCGTAAAATGAATCTCCCGGGCTCCAGAAGGGACCCGGGAGATTTTTTTATCGTTTATAATAATTAAAAGCGTTCTATCTTCAGCTGCTGGATGCGGTAGGTGTCGTTCTTGCAGCTCATGAATATCGTTACGTTGAAGGTTTCGCCTCCGGCCTTCAGTGTGCCGAGGGCGTACTTCATGTTGGCACGGCCTGCAGTGTGGGTGATGTCGAAACTCCGCGGGGTGTAGGTGTCGAAGAAAGACTTCACTATCTGGCGGGCCTGGGCGCGGCTTGCGTCGCTCTCCTTGCTAAGGACTGATATTTCGAGGTTGTCGGCGAACCAGGCCGAAAGGGCTTCGGAGTTGCCTGACGCTATGTATTTGCTGACGGGAATGAATACGTCGTCGCCGCTGTCGGCAGTCGTAAGGGGCTGCGCAGCCTTCTGTATCATGAAGCTCTGTGCCGAGGCGACGGGGCCTGCGAGCAGGGCGACGAGTAAAACTATGGGTAAATATTTCATACGTTGGGCATTTCTTTGCAAATATTAAGCCAGTTTGTTATTTTTGCAAACGATGCGTATCACGTTGCTGACCATTGGCAAAACCGACATCGGCTGGGTGGCCGAGGGACTGGAGATGTATGCCTCCAGGCTGTCGCATTACGTGCCCTTCGCCGTGCGCGAACTCCCTGAACTCAAGGGGGTTGGCGCCATGAGCCCCGCCCAGATCAAGGCGAAGGAGGGGGAGTGCCTGCTGAAGGCCGTGAAGCCCTCCGACTGCCTTGTGCTGCTCGACGAGCACGGCGCCGAATACAGTTCGCTGGAATTCGCCGCCCGTCTGCAGAAGCGCCTGTCGGCGGGCCGCGACCTGGTTTTTGCGGTCGGCGGGGCCTATGGATTCGGCCCTGCGATGTACGAGAGGGCTGATTCCAAGCTGTCGCTGTCGAAAATGACCTGCTCGCATCAGCTCGTGAGAACGGTTTTTGCAGAGCAGCTTTACCGGGCTTTCACAATTTTGCGCGGAGAACCTTATCACAATGAGTAGAAGACTCAGGACTTGGGATTACGTTTGGATTGCACTCGCTGTGCTGAGTGCGGTCTCTTTCGTGCTTGCCGTCACCATGCCGAGGTCTGTCGGCGATGCGGCCACGGCCGCCCGCAAGATAGAGCAGCGGCTGAGCCGCCGTATGGCGCGTCTCGACTGGTACGCCGCGCATCCGCAGGCCAAGCTGCCCGAGGACATGGTGATTTACACCTACTCGAGCGACACCCTGATGTCGTGGCGCAACCAGTTCCCCCTGTTCAACGACGACATCAGCTCCCGAATGGTGGTCCAGCGCATCACGAACCCCCGTGTGAACCTGCGCTCGCCGCTCAGCTACGTGACGGAGGAACCCTTGTTCATGAATATCGGCCCCAAGTGGTACATTGTCAAGTCGGGATGGAGCATCGACGGCAAAACCGTCTGCGGCCTGCTGGTGATGAACACGCTCGACACCCGCAGCTACAACGGAGTGAATCCCAAGCTGCACCTGGGCCTGCGTTTCTCCGTACGCCCCCTGACCTTCAGCGAGGGCAGTCCGGTGCGTCTGGACGGGCGCCCGGTGTTCAAGGTGCTGTATGATTCGCTGTCGGGCGACGTGTTCGCCGACGCCACGCTGATGTGGATTGCGCTGCTCCTGCTGATGGCTGCAGCCGTAATCTACGTGTTCAGCCGGCGCACGCCGGGGCGTTCCCTTATAGCCTGCGGCATCATCATAGCCGCATCAGTGGCCATGTATTTCTGGGGACGCGGGGCGCAGGGCGCGATGTCAGTGTTCTCTCCCGTGGTGTACGCCGGTGGCCCGATGCTGTTCTCGCTGGGCGCGGTGCTGTTGTTCAACCTTGCCATGATGCTGTGCGTGCTGTGCCTGTACCTGTCGCGCCGGCGCCTCTGGGCCTGGGCGAAAACGCCTGCGAAAAAAATCTTCCTGACCCTCGCAGACATACTCGGCATTGCGCTGATTGCCTTCTACACGCACACCACCCTTCAGAGCATAGTCGCCAACTCCAGCATCTCGCTGGAACTGTATAAACTGGGTACGCTGTCGGTGTATTCGGTGCTGGTGTATCTGTCGTTCATGGCCCTGCTCACGTCGGTGCCGATGCTGCTGCAGATGCTGCAGCCCGTGGCTTCGCACCGGCTCGGAGTGCATTACGACATGTTCTCGCCGGTGTCGCGCACCGTCATCGCGGCAATCACTTCCGCGTATCTGGTTCTCACCACCGCGGTGCTCGGATTCGAGAAGGAGGAAGACCGCATGGAGGTGTGGGCCGGAAAGTTGGCCGTCGACCGCGACATCACTCTGGAGCTTCAGCTGATGAAGGTGGAGCACGGAATCGCCGGAGATGCCATAATAGGCACGCTGGCGGCCATGGAGAACAGCGAGCCCATCATACGCAACCGCGTGATAGACAATTATTTGTTCAGCGAGTCCCAGGACTATTCCATAAACGTGCAGCTGGTGCGTCCGGGCGTTTCGCCGGCGGTCGCTACCGCTCATTTGGAACAGGTTGCGCGGGAGGGCGTGCCCATCGCCGACGGTTCGTCGTTCCTTAGCACCGCCACGCCAGAGGGCCCCTGCACTTACGTGGGCGTGTTCCCGTATCTGAATCAGGGTTCGCTGACCTACCTCCTGGTTGAGGTGTCTCAGAAGGCAACCATGTTCGGCAAGGGCTATGCCCGCCTGCTGAACATGAGCAGCCCCGGCCGCACGAGCCTTCCGGCGGCGTATTCATACTCCCGCTACAAGGGTCGCGACCTGGCGCTGTTCAACGGCACCTATCCGTATTCCACGCGCATGGACGACGGCTTGTACTCGATGGTCTATACCGACCAGGTGTGCCATTACATGCGCGACGGATACGTGCACTTCGTGAACGTGATAACCTCCGGCGAGTCGGTGATCATCTCGCGCCGCACTATCAGTGCCGCAAGCTATGCCGTGGCGGTGGTGTTCATAGCGCTGCTCATGTTCGGACTGCTGTGGTGCCTGAGGCCCAAACGCCGCGGCGGCGATCCAGGCGGCCCGAAGTATTTCCGCTCCCGTATCTCTTTGACGCTCATGGTGTCGCTGATCCTGGCCCTGGTGGTGATGGCGAGCGTGAGCGTGGTGTTCGTGTTCCGCCGCAACGAGGCCAACCGGCAGGCCATCATGTCCGGGCGCATCAATTCCATGCAGATGCTGGCCCAGGAAGACCTGCGCACCCTCGACGGCTCCGGAGGCCTCAATTCTTCCGAATTCGCAGCCCTGATACAGTCCGTAAGCGATATCACCGGCTCCGACATAACCGTGTACGGCACCGACGGCCTCATCATCCTGTGCACCAATCCGGAGGCGCTCGACCGCCTTCTGGTGGGCTACCGCATCGAGGAAGACGTGCTCTGGCAGATAGTGAAACTCAACAAGCGTTATTACATAACCAAGGAGAGCATAGGCTGGAGACACTATTACAACATGTACATGCCGCTGCTCGGCGCCGACGGGCGTACCATGGCCATCATGTGCTCCCCCTATGTCGAGGAGAGCTACGACTTCGAGCGCGACGCGGTGATGCACTTCATGTCCATCCTGACGGTGTTCCTGCTGCTGTTCATTGCCGCCAGGTTCGCCGAATCGGCAGTACTTGAGAGGGTGTTCCGCCCGCTGAGCATGATGAGTCTTACCATGAGCCGCGCCGGCGGCGGCAAGCTGGAGCACATCAGCTACGGGCGCACCGACGAGATTTCCGTGCTGGTGGATGCGTACAACCGAATGGTGGACGAACTGTCGGAGAGCACCCAGCGGCTGGCCCAGGCGGAACGCGACAAGGCCTGGAGCGGCATGGCCCGCCAGGTGGCGCACGAGATCAAGAACCCGCTGACTCCAATGAAGTTGCAGATCCAGCGCCTGATACGCCTCAAGGCCAAGGGCGACCCTTCGTGGCAGGATAAATTCGACGACGTGAGCAAGGTGCTACTCGACCATATCGACATACTCACCGAGACCTCCAACGAGTTCTCCACCTTCGCCAAACTTTATTCCGAAGAGCATACCGACATTAACCTGGACGCCCTGCTCCAGCAGGAGATATCCATGTTCGACAACCGCGAGGACGTGCAGTTCAGCTACATGGGGCTTGAAGGCGCCACCATCAAGGGCCCGCGCCCGCAGCTCACCCGCGTATTCGTGAACCTGCTGGGCAACGCGGTGCAGGCGGTCGAGGGCCGCGGCGGTGCGAAGGTACTGGTGTCGCTCCGCAAGTCGGTGCGCGAGGGCTGCTATGACATAGTGGTCGAGGACAACGGCCCCGGCGTGTCGGAAGAGAACATCGACAAGCTCTTCACCCCCAACTTCACCACCAAGAACGGAGGCTCCGGACTCGGCCTGGCCATCTCCCGCAGCATCCTGGAGAGCTGCGGGGCCACGATTTCGTACTCCCGCTCATTCACCCTCCAGGGCGCCTGTTTCACCATCTGCTACCCGTCGAAGACGGAATAATCCTTTCCTTATGTCTTTTCCGAAGGAATAACGCAAAATTTGTGTATCTTTGTACTGGAAAACGACCGGTACAATGAAGATCTCTGAGGCCATATTCGCTGGAAGCAGCGCGCGCGTGACGCAGAAGCCGAAGAGGAAACTGCCGGAATTCGCCTTCATAGGCCGCTCCAACGTGGGCAAATCCTCCCTTATCAACATGCTGACGGGCAAGCGCAGGCTTGCCATGACTTCGTCGACCCCAGGCAAGACCAAGGTGGTCAACCATTTCCTCATAAACGACAGCTGGTACCTGGTAGACCTGCCCGGCTACGGCTACGCCAAGCTGCCCGACAGGATGCGCCGCGAGCTTGCCGAGGTCATCCGCGACTACATCCACAATTCGGAGGAGATGCAGATGCTCTTCGTGCTTGTGGACAGCCGACACGACATAGGCAAAATCGACATCGATTTCCTGTCGGAACTCGGCGAGAACGGCATCCCCTGCGGCATCATCTTCACCAAGGCCGACAAGCTCGGGCCCGTGGCGCTCGCCGCGCAGATAGAGAAGGATAAGGCCATCCTTTCCGAGACCTGGGAGGAACTGCCTCCGATGTTCGCCAGCAGCTCCGAAAAGGGCCGCGGCCGCGACGAAATCCTGGATTACATAGATTCAATCCTTAATTGCACCAAATAACCATGATTCACACCCATCGTATGGAACTTTTCGCCTGCAGGGCCTCCAGGGACTTCGCCTGCAAGGTGATTGAAAGCTTGAACGGAAACCGCCGCGCCGAAGAGATGCCCATGCATCTCGGCGACCTCCAGGTCACCCCGTTCAGTGACGGAGAATTCCAACCCTGTTTTGCCGAGAGCGTCCGCGGCGCCACCGTGTTTGTGCTGCAGTCCACCATTCCCCCGGCAGACAACCTGATGGAGCTTCTGCTCACGATCGACGCGGCCAAGCGCGCTTCCGCCGACAAGGTCATAGCCGTCATCCCTTATTACGGCTGGGCCCGCCAGGACCGTAAGGACCGCCCGAGGGTGGCCATTGGCGCCAAGCTCACCGCCAATCTGCTCACCGCGGCCGGAGCCGACCGTGTGATGACATGCGACCTGCACGCCGACCAGATCCAGGGCTTTTTCGACATCCCCGTGGATCACGTTTACGCCAGCAAGGTATTCATCCCCATGATCAAGTCCATGAACGTACCCGACCTTGCGATCGCGGCTCCCGACATGGGCGGTGCCAAGAGGGCCAACTCCTACGCCAAGAGCCTCGGCGGCGAGAAGCAGGACTGCGGAGTGATTATCTGCCACAAGACCCGCGAGCGCGCCAACGTGGTCTCCGAAATCAAGGCCATAGGCGACGTCGAGGGCAAGAATATCTTCATCGTCGACGACATGATCGACACCGCCGGCACGCTCTGCAAGGCCGCCGATGTGCTGAAGGAGAAAGGTGCCTCCAGCGTGCGCTGCTGCGCCACCCACGGCATCCTGTCGGGCAGCGCCGTGGAGAAGATCCACAATTCCGCCCTTGCGGAGGTGTTCATCACCGACACCATCCCTCACCCCGAGCTCGAGGGCGATGATAAGATACGCATCGTCTCGATGGCGCCGGTGTTCGCCAGCATCATCGACAAGGTGTATAACTATGAGCCTATCAGCCCCGATTTCGTTTATTGATTTATGGGGGTCACAGTCATAGCCGCCGTGGCCGTCCTGCTGATCGGCGTGTTCGCGATGAGTTTCAACATCGTGTTCCGCAAGAAGGACTTCCCGAACTATGACGTAGGTTCGAACGAAGAAATGCGCAAGCGCGGCATCCGCTGCTACAAGGACGAGGATGCCGCCTTGCATCGTAAAATATGCGACGGAAACTATTCCGAAGCCTGCAAAGATTGTAAACTGTATGAGTCTCGTAGCGATAGTCGGACGTCCTAACGTCGGCAAATCCACCCTTTTCAACCGCCTGGTAGGTGCCAGGCAGGCAATCGTAGATGACACCGCCGGCGTGACCCGCGACCGGCATTACGGCCGCTGCGAGTGGTGCGGCCGCGAGTTCTCCGTGGTCGACACCGGAGGCTACACCAGCAATTCCGACGACGTGTTCGAGTCCGCCATCCGCTCCCAGGTTCAGGTAGCCATCGACGAGGCCGACCTGGTGCTGTTCATGGTGGAGGCCGCCACCGGCGTCACCGACTATGACGCCGAGATCGCCGACGTGCTGCGCCGCTCTCGCAAGCCCGTGGTCCTGTGCGTCAACAAGGTCGACACCGGCGAGAAGATGTACGACGCCTACCAGTTCTATTCCCTGGGCCTGGGCGAGGTGTTCGGAGTGTCGGCGGCAAACGGCTCCGGCACCGGCGACCTGCTCGACGAGGTGGTGTCCAAGCTTCCGGAGGAAACGAACCAGGAGGATCCGTACGCCGGCCTGCCGCGCATCACCATCGTGGGCAAGCCCAACGTGGGCAAGTCGTCGCTCACCAACGCCATCCTTGGCGAGGAGCGCAACATAGTTACGCCTGTGGCCGGCACCACGCGCGACAGCATCGAGACGCATTACAACAAGTTCGGCCACGAGTTCATGCTGGTCGACACTGCCGGCATACGCCGCAAGGCCAAGGTCAGCGAAGACCTTGAATTCTACTCGGTGATGCGCTCCATCCGCGCCATAGAGAACGCCGACGTGTGCATCATGATGATCGACGCCACCACTGGCATGGAGGCGCAGGACATGAACATCTTTTCGCTCATCCAGCGCAACCGAAAGGGCTGCGTGCTGGTGGTGAACAAGTGGGACCTCTTCGTGAAGGATTCCAATACGCTCAAGGAGTACGCTGCGGCTCTGCGCTCGCGGCTCGCTCCGTTTGACGACGTGCCCATCGTGTTTACGTCCGTGGTCAAGATGCAGCGCATCCAGGACGTGCTGAACGCTGCCGCCGAGGTGTACGCCAACTATTCGCAGAAGATTCCCACCGCCCGCCTGAACGAGGTCATGCTGCCTCTCATCGAGGAAACCCCGCCTCCGGCATGGAAGGGCAAGTACGTGAAGATCAAGTACGTAACCCAGCTCCCCACCAGATTCCCCGCGTTCGCATTCTTCTGCAATCTGCCTCAATACATCAAGGACCCGTACAAGCGCTTCCTTGAGAACCAGCTCCGCAAGAACTTCTCCCTGACAGGCTGCCCGGTGCAGATTTACTGCCGTCAGAAATAGGCGCCACATGAAAGGCTTGTTCAAGCGCATAAGGTTTGTCGTCGCGGGCCTGATAGGTTCCGTGATAGCTGCGTTCGCAGGCGACGGCGCGGGCTTCATCGACGGGCCCAACGGAAAGCTGTCGTATGTGCTGCAACTGCCCAGGGGCTTCGACACTGCGCGCGACAGGTGCCCGATGGTGATCGTGATGCATGGTGTGATGTCGCACAAGAGCGTGCCGCCCATGCCGCGCATCGCCCGCAAGCTTGCCAGGAAGGGATACGCCGTGCTGCGCTTCGACTTCAATTCGCAGGGCAAGAGCGAGGGGGATATCATGAAGTGCACCATCCCCTCCGAAATTGCCGACGCCCGCGCAGTTCTGGAGTACGCCCGCTCGCTGCCTTTCGTGACAAAGGTGGCGTTGCTGGGCCATTCGCAGGGCGGCGTGGTGGCCGGAATGCTGGCAGGGGAGCTGTCGCGTGAAGGGCTGGCTCCCGACGCACTGGTGCTCATGGCTCCGGGAGCAGTGCTGAAGGATTATGCCCTCGAGGGCAAATTCCTCGGGGTCGAGTGCGATCCTGTGAATCCTCCGGAGTACGTCGATGTTTACTGGTACAGGTTCAGCCGCGAGTATATCCTGAGCGCCCAGACCCTGCCGATTTATGAGGAATCCGCTTTCTACAAGGGTCCGGTGTGTATTACGCACGGCACGGAAGACATAATCGTGCCTGTGAGTTACAGCGACAGGTATAAAGAAGTTTATGGGGATTCCTGCGAGTACACTGTGATTCCGCGTGAAGACCATATTTTCTCCCGTCGCCCGCGCAAGGGAGATTCGGTGGTCATCGATTTCCTGCGCCGGAACTTATGAGCGCCACTCCGTCCCGCCCTGTCGACAGCGCCGCGCGTATGAGCGAAGTCATACGCCGCTTCGGCATCATTCCCTTCTTCAGGGGGGCGGTGCCGGGCTGGTCCGTGGAGGAACTCACCGCTCCGGGATGCTGGTTCGACGAGGGTCCCGACAGCGTGGAACTCGGCCCCTGGGACTGGAAGATCGACGTGGTTCGCGAGGGCGATATAGCCTATGGCAAGTTCCTGGGCGGCAAGGCGGCGTTCGCCACGGTCCGGTGGTACCGCGAGCTGATGAACTGGCGCCGCAGCCTACCGCGATGCGTTCCCAAGCCGGGGTCGGTTGAGGCGGAGGTGCTGGAAATCATCCGCGCCGAGGGAGCCGTCGAGACAGGGCGGCTGCGTTCGATGATCGGGGTGAAGAAGGCGGTTATGGACAGGATCATCCAGTTCCTGCAGGCCGGAACCTGGGTGGTCACCGGCGACCTGATCCGAGTCTATCGCGGCCCCGACCTGCACTACAACGGCTGGCAGAGGGCTCTCAACACCACTCCGGACGCGCTTTTCGCTGCGCCTGTCGATGCCGGGGCTGACGCTCCGTTCTGGGTAAACCGTTTCGCCGAAGAAGTTCCCGCTTCCGCCGGCCTCTCCGTCCCCCACAGCCCCTCCGAGTCCCGCTCGCTCCTCATCTCCCACATTCTCGGATTCTTCCCATCGACCCCTCTGAAAACCCTGGAACGGCTCTTCTAGAATCCCGGACGGATGTTGCATAATAGCCGGAAAATAGTTATTTTTGACAGACTATGCGCGAGAATGACTATTTGGAGCTGTATGAGTTGCAGCAGATAATCAGGGAAGGGGTCGAGGAGGCCGTTCCCGGGCCGGTGCGGGTCCGCGCCGAGATAGCCTCGCTGCAGCAGAGGGCCAACGGCCACTGCTACATGGAACTCGCGCAGAGCGGTATCCAGGGGCCGGTGGCCAAGGTTCGCGCCGTGATCTGGCGCTCGCAGGTGTCCGCCGTGCTTGGCAAGTTCGCCGACGCCACTGGAGGCCCGCTGAAGCCCGGAGTGTCGGTAATCTTCGAGGTGCTTGTTAACTACAGCGAACTGTACGGACTCACTCTGGTTATAGAAGACGTTGACGTTGAGCACACGCTCGGGGAGGCGGAACTGCGCCGCCGCGAGACGCTGGAGCGCCTGGAAAAGGAGGAACTCCTCGACCTCCAGAAGGAGCTGGCCCTGCCTGACGTGCCGTACCGCCTCGCAGTCATTTCCGCCGAAGACGCCGCCGGCTACGGCGACTTCCGCCGTCACCTGATGGAGAACGAATACGGATTCGCCTTCGACGTCACCCTTTTCCCTGCCACCATGCAGGGCGACTCCGCACCCGCCTCGATTATCGCTTCGCTCAATCGAGTCGCTGCTGCGCTGCAACCTGCTATCCCCCTGCATGACGGCGAACGAAAGTGCGGAGGGAACGAATCCTTCGACGCTGTTCTAATTCTCCGTGGCGGAGGATCAACGCTTGATTTAAGCTGCTTCGACGACTATGATCTCTGCGCAGCGATAGCGCGTTTCCCGATACCGGTGTTCACCGCCATAGGCCACGACCGCGACAGCCATATCGCCGATATAGTGGCTTGCGACTCGGTAAAGACGCCCACGGCCCTTGCGGACATGTTCATCGACACCGTGGCGGCCGAGGACGAGCGCATCTCCAGCTTCCAGGGCCGGCTCAAGCTGGCCTTTGTTTCCAAACTGTCGCTTCTCGAGGCCGCAGTACAGAGGCTGGAAACCCGCATCGCCGCCGCCAATCCACGCCGCCTCCTGGAGCGCGGCTATACCCTGATAACCGACGGCAATGGCGTGCTCGTCAAGCGGGCCGCCGACGTGAAGGCGGGCGACGAAATCAGCGTCCTTTACCAGGACGGCACCCTCAAATGCACTGTGAATGGAAAAGTTTGATTACAGTAAAGCGATGGCGGAACTTGAGCAGATAGCCGCCAGGGTCGAGGACCCGTCGACGGGCCTTGACGACATAGACAAGCTCATAGGGCGCAGCGAGGAACTCATTTCCGGCTGCCGGGATTACCTGCGAACCGCCCGCGAAAAAGTCGACAACATAGGCAAATGAAAAAGATATATCAAACCGACCCCTGGCTTGAGCCGTTCAAGGCCGCCATCGAAGCGCGTCACGAGCGCATCCTCGCCGACAAGCGCAAGCTTGCAGGCGACCGCCCCCTGAGCGACGTTGCCAACAACCATCTCTACTACGGTCTCCACAAAGACGCCGACGGATGGGTGATCCGCGAATGGGCCCCCAACGCCACCCGCATCTTCCTTACCGGCGACTTCAACAACTGGAAGCGCACCCCCGATTATACCTTCCGCCCCGTGGGTAACGGCAACTGGGAGCTGCGCGTCCCGCGCCTCTTCCTCACCCACGGAACTCTCTACAAACTGTGGATCGAGTGGCCCGGAGGAGGCGGCGAGCGCATTCCGGCGTACGTCACCCGCGTCGTGCAGGACCCCGAGACCAAGGTCTTCTGCGCGCAGGTGTGGGATCCCCCCGTACAGTATGAGTGGAAGCACCGCCGTCCCGGTCCGCGCCCGCATCCCTTCATCTACGAGTGCCACATCGGCATGAGCGGCGAGCAGGAGGGGGTTGCGAGTTTCGACGACTTCCGCCGCACCGTGCTGCCGAGGGTGAAGCGCCTGGGGTACGATGTGCTGCAGATAATGGCGCTGCAGGAGCATCCATACTACGGCTCCTTCGGATACCAGGTGTCGAGTTTCTTCGCCCTGAGCTCCCGTTTCGGCACGCCGGAGGAGTTCAAACGGCTGGTGGATGAGGCGCACGCCGCCGGCATCGCCGTGATCATGGACATCGTGCATTCGCACGCCGTCGGCAATGAGGTCGAAGGCCTCGGGCGCCTCGACGGCGACCCTTCGCTGTACTTCTACAAGGGCGATGCGGGATATCACCCGGCCTGGGGCACCCGCTGTTTCGACTACGGCAAGGACGAGGTCAAATACTTCCTGCTCAGCAACTGCAAATACTGGATGGAGGAGTATCATTTGGACGGATTCCGTTTCGACGGCGTCACCAGCATGCTGTACTGGAACCACGGCCTGGGCATCGACTTCGGCAGCTACGACATCTATTTCAACTCCGGGGTCGACGAGAACGCGGTGAGCTATCTCGGCCTCGCCAACATGCTCATACACGAGCTCAATCCCAAGGCCATCACCATAGCGGAGGACGTCAGCGGCATGGCGGGCCTCGCGGCGCCTTTCAACGCCGGCGGCGTGGGCTTCGACTTCCGTATGGCGATGGGCATCGCGGACCACTGGATCAAATGGATCAAGGAAAAGTCCGACGAGCAGTGGAGCGCCGGCGAAATCTGGTGGGAACTCACCAACAAGCGCGCCGACGAAAAGACCGTCAGCTACGCCGAGTGCCACGACCAGGCGCTGGTGGGCGACAAGACCATCATCTTCCGCCTGATAGACAAGGAAATGTACTTCAGCATGCGCAAGGACCAGCAGAATCCTCTGGTAGACAGGGGAGTCGCCCTGCACAAGCTGATACGCCTCGTGACCGCGGCCACCTGCGGAGGCGGCTATCTCGACTTCATGGGCAACGAGTTCGGACACCCCGAATGGATAGATTTCCCTCGCGAGGGCAACGGCTGGTCTTACGCCCACGCGCGTCGTCTCTGGTCCATAGCCGACAACCCCGAACTGCGCTTCCACGGGCTCGAGGAATTCGATGCCGCAATGGTGCGTTTCCTTAAAAAGGAAAAGGTGCTTTCCGGGGTCCCTGAGCTGCTTGTCGCCGACGAGCAGAAACAGATATTGATTTTCCGCCGGGAAAACTGTATCTTTGCGCTGAATTTCAACCCTCAGGGCTCGTTTGCCGAATACGGTTTCTCAGCCCCCGGGGGAGAGTTCGCCAAGGTGTTCGATTCTGACGAAATACGTTTCGGCGGTTTCGGCCGTCTGCCCGGGAATGAAGTCCATTCCTCGCAGCCTGTCCGGTGCCCCAACGGCAACCAGGATTTCGATCACACGCTTTATTTGTACCTGCCCAGCAGGTGTGCTGTCGTATTGAAAAAGATTGTATGATATGGCATTCTTGAAATTCAACAAGAACGAGCTGGTGAATCTGGCCTATTCGCTCAAGCGCGAGGTCATTTGCGCCAACAAGACCGGGGCGTACAGCAACACCACCATCGTGAGTTGCAACACCCGACGCTACCACGGTCTGCTCGCCGTCACTCTCGACCGCTTCGGCGGCGACCACTTCATGCTGCTCTCGGCGCTCGACGAGAGCCTGGTGGTGAACGGCAAGCAGTTCAACCTCGGCATCCATTGCTACGGCGACATCTACGAACCCCGCGGACACAAGTACGTGGTGGATTTCGCCGAGGATCCGGTGCCCAACATCACTTATCAGGTGGGAGAAGTCACCTTCCGCAAGAGCCTGATCCTGGCGCCCGACAAGGACCAGGTGCTCATCAAGTACGAGCTCCTCAAGTCCCCCTCGCCGGTGACGCTCATCGTCAAGCCCTTCCTGGCCTTCCGCAACGTTCACGCCCTCACGGTCCAGAACGACAAGGCCAACACTTCCTTCACCGAGATTCCCGGCGGCGTGTCGTTCCGCATGTATCCGAACTTCCCCGACCTGCACCTGCAGCTCAGCGACGGCAAGGCCGAGTGGAAGTCCCTGCCGTGCTGGAACAACCGCATCACCTACTCCGACGAGTACCGCCGCGGCTACGACTGCACCGAAGACCTCTTCACCCCGGGCGTATTCTCCATGAAACTGTCCAACGGCGGCTCCGTGGTGTTCTCCGCATCCATCACCGAGGTCAACCCCGCAGGGCTCAAGCGCCAGTTCTCCTCGTATCTGGCCAAGCTGCCCTGCGTGTCGGGTTACCATGACCAGCTGATGCGCTGCGCCGACTGGCTAATCACCCGCCACAACGGAGTGGCCATGATCAATGCCGGCCTGAGCTGGCTCAAGACGGGCCTGCTGCGCGAGACGCTCATCGCCCTGCCGGGCCTCACGCTGCACGGCGCCCACAACCCCGCACTCTTCGAGGAAATCCTCGACAACCTCATCGCAGCCGAGCAGGAACGACTGACCAGACGCACCACTCAGGTCGAGGCGCCCCTCTACCTGGCCGTGACCCTGCAGCAATACATCGACTACGGCGCCAATCCCGCCAAGGTCTGGAAGAAATACGGCGACACCGTTAAGATGATACTCGACAGCTATCTCCCCGGCCGCCGCAAGGAAGTCACCATGCACCCGAGCGGCCTGCTCTGGGCGCAGATGGACGGAGTGGCGCTCAGCTGGATGAACGCCTACATCAACGGCCGCGCCGTCACCGAGCGCGCCGGCTACCAGATAGAGACCAACGCCTTCTGGTACAACGCCATCTGCTTCGCCCTCGAGATGGAGAGCAAGTACGGCTCCGCCAAGGGTTCGTTCGTGAAGAACTGGACTCCGATCCGCGACATGGTGCGCAGCAGTTTCCGCTCCACCTTCGTG
>JAEEGL015190121.1_pt1 | contig 54296 bp, 42 predicted proteins | sample 9134231 | NCBI WGS metagenome assembly JAEEGL01 (sample SAMN16246548, study PRJNA631951) | gut metagenome | biome: gut microbiome; feature: rumen; material: fiber-attached | host: Bos | place: Iran: Karaj | collected 2018-10
CCTTTCGGATCTTGTGGAAAAAGAAAGAGTTTCCAAGCGCGTATCCGCCAGAGAATACATGCACGAGCATGGTGATGACTTTGACAACGATCTCGACGAAGACATCGACCATGATCTTCATTGATCATAATGTATTGCCGCACCTTCGGGTGCGGCATATTTTTTGCCTTTTTTGCCTGTTCGTTAAGTGATTATGGTAAAATGGAGAAGTCGGAGGAATATTTTGGATGGAACAGATCAACGAACGTGAACTGGATCTTCAGCGCGAAAGGGCAAAAAGACAGGAAAGTACCCTTTATGAGAGCATCAATGTCCTATGCGAGGAAGAGGATACAGGCAAGGCTATAAATACATTTCTTAAGATGTCAACGGAGTACTATGATGCTGCCCGTACCATGATCTATGAAAAAGAGGGTGAGAGTGTCATGATCTGCAAGACCTATGAATATTCCACCAGTCGTGTAACGGGAAGGGGAGGACCTCCCGACAGGTTTCCCATCAGCGTGATGCAGGGTGTCGGAGAACATTTTCTGAAGACCAGCGACCCCCGGATCTTTCGCAGGGAAGATGAAAATTCTCCCTTCCCCTTTGAGAGATTCCCGTATCTTGAAAATATCGCTTTTCTTCCGATGAAGGTAAACGGAAAGATCCTGGGAGTCGTTTCCATGATAAACAGCAGGGTAAGCCTTGACGATCCAATGATCTTTCGTACCGCCGGCGCATTCTGTCTTAATGCCATATTAAGAAGAAACCAGACCGATGAGGAGCATCTGGTGCTTAACGAGATAGCGGAGAGCTTCCGCTTTGTTGCCTATGTGGATTTTGAAAGCGACCATATGAGAGTGTATCGCGTAAGCGACAGAAAAGGTTTTGCTGCATTAAACGTAAACACCTACTCGGAATTTGTGGCGGCAGGCTTATCCGCCGGTATCGTTCCCGATGACAGGGCAAGGTTCAGGGTTATGACAAGTCCCGGCTATGTTCAGGAGCAGTTTACGAAGAAGACCACCCTCAGCATGAGCTTTGTTGTTGAAAACGGCGGGGCAAGATTTAATTATGAGCTTCAGTTCATCCGCGGTAACAAAGAGGGTACAAGAGCCGTCTTATCCCTTGCGGACAATACAGAGATCATCAGGCATGAAACGGATATCCAGAACCGCCTGAAGGAAGCAAAAGAGGTGGCGGAGGCTGCCAGCCATGCAAAGAGTGTTTTTCTTGCGAAGATGAGCCATGATATCAGAACGCCTATCAACGGGGTCATCGGTATGACGGACATAGCCCGCAAATACATAGATGACAAGGACAGGGTAATGGACTCCCTTGACAAGATCCATCTTGCCTCCCATCACCTTCTGGCCCTTTTAAACGATGTTCTGGACATGAGCCTTATCGAGAGCGGAAAAACAAAGATCACGAAAGGTCCCATGAATATCCGCAATTTTGCCGAAAACTGCTGCACCATCATGGAAAGCCAGATCCAGGAAAAGGGCATTACGTTTATAAGGAAATATGATGACTTTTCAAGTGAAGAGGTTATGGGGGACGAGCTTCTTTTAAGACGCGCGATCATAAATATCCTGGGCAATGCGGTAAAATTCACACCCGTCGGCGGAGTGATAGTCTTTGCGGTTGAGGAGCTTGAAGCTTCCGACGATGAGATACGGTTTAAGTTTGTGGTAACCGATAACGGAAGAGGCATGAAGCCGGAATTTGTGGAGCACATCTGGGAGCCCTTTGTTCAGGAGGATACCTCCATCCACACATCATATAAGGGAAGCGGTCTGGGAATGACCATATGCAAGCAGCTCATCGATATGATGGGCGGTAATGTTTCCGTAAAAAGCGTAGAGAACGAAGGCACCACCTTCGCCATAGAAATATCACTGGAAGTAAACAAGAACTTAAGGATCCTTGAACTTAAGGAATCCGAGGTTGATATAAAGGGAGCGCATATCCTTGTTGCGGAGGATAATCCCATAAATGTGGAGATAGTCAAGGAGATCCTCACAAGCGAGGGCGCGATACCTGCCATAGCCGAGAACGGTGAGGCAGCCGTGGATCTGTTCTCAAAGGCAGAGCCGGGGCAGTTTAATCTGATCCTCATGGATATAATGATGCCCGTTCTTGACGGTCTTGAAGCCGCAAAAAGAATAAGAGAGCTTGACCGTGAGGATGCGAGATCGATTCCCATCATCGCCATGACGGCCAATGCTTTTGATGAAGATATCAAAAAGTCCAGGGCAGCGGGAATGGATGCGCATTTATCAAAGCCCATCCAGGTTACGGTGATGCTTAAGACCATATCATATTTTATCCGTGAAGGAAGAAAGAGTGAAAAGCAGTGGAATACGAGCTCATAAGGTCGGCCCGAAGGACTCTGTCCGTTGAGGTGAAACCCGACGGAAGGATCGTTGTGAGAGCCCCCCTTACCCTTTCGAAAAGAAGGATAGACCGTTTTCTTCTTGAGAGGGAGGAGTGGATAGAGGATGCACAGAGAAAATACGAAAAAAGAAACGAAGCACTGTTAAAGATAGATAAACTGTCCGAAAAAGAAATAAGAGACCTTAAAAACGAAGCCCGCAGGGAACTGACGGCTCTTTGCGAAGAGTATGCCGATATCATGGGCCTTGATTACAATCGGGTATCCATCAGGACTCAGAGGACCAGATGGGGAAGCTGCAGCAGGGACAGGAATCTTAACTTCAACGCCCTTCTTATGCTGGCTCCCGAAGGCGCAAGGCGCTATGTGGTGGTGCACGAGCTTTGCCATTTATGGGAGATGAACCACTCAAAACGCTTCTGGGACAAGGTCTCAAAGTACTGCCCCGACTGGCGGTACGAAAGAAGATGGCTTAAAAAGAACGGGGATGCCCTTATTGCAAGGCTTCCCGACTGAGGAAAGAATATGAGCGACAGAGCAAAACTGAACGTATACAGAGTCCTTCTGGTGACGGCTCTGGTCCTTCTTGTTTACACGAGCAGGGACCGCATCGGAAGGTTTCTTGCGGGGATCCCCGATGAGGAGCTTTCCTCCGGCATTGAAACCGGAGAGAGCAGCTACAGCGCAAACGGCGAAAGCGCATCAACAAACGGCGGAGTGGACGGTTTTCTTTCAGCCAGCTACAGGGATGAGCGAAAGCCCAATTATCTCATCGTCAATTCCTTTAACAACGATCCCGTATCCATCGAGTTTACCTGGACATCCTACGAGCAGCTTTATTTTGCCACCATCTGCTACTCCATAGATTCGGGACTTTACAACTACTATAAGGGCCTTTCCAGGTATTACGGAGACAACGAATACATCAATTACATAAAGGATCCGTTAAACGACCAGTATCTTGATATGCTTGTGGAGAACATCAACGAGATCGCACAGAAGCGCGGTTATTCCGAGGGCGAGAAGGTCAGGGAGACCATAAACTTTGTGCAGAGCTTTACCTATGCGGACGACAGCGATACTTCAACGGGGGTCGAGTGGCCCAGATACCCGGTGGAAACTTTGTATGAGCGGGGAGGGGACTGTGAGGACACCAGTATTCTTCTTGCGGGCCTGCTTTCAAAGATGGGATACGGAACGGCACTCATCAAATATGCGGATCACATGGCCGTGGGCATAAAGTCCGACGAAACCGCTTCCGGGGCTTTCTATTCCCTCGACGGCATTGACTATTACTACATAGAAACTACCAACAAGGGCTGGGACATCGGAGAACTGCCCGAGGAGTACAAGGATAAAAACGCTACGGTCATAGTCATAAACTGATCTGTGACAAGGGGAGATTTTGTGGGGATGGACAACAGAGAAGAACTTATTGCGTATATTGAGGAACTGGAAAAAGAAAACAAAAAGCTTCGGAGAAGGACCGTAAGGCTTGAACGTGACGTGATCATGTTATCAAGCCTTAATGACTGTGCCCTCTATTTAAGGGACTATAACGAGGAGGAGCGAAGCAGGAGCATCATAGAGCTTGCGGAAGCCAAGGAAAAGGCAGAGCATGCAAATAAGGCAAAGAGTAATTTCCTGCGGAGCATGTCCCATGAGATAAGGACACCCATGAATGCCATCATGGGAATGGATGAGATGATCCTTAAGGAAAGCCGTGAAGAGGAAACTCTTAAGTATGCATCCGACATAAAGACCGCGGGGGAGACCCTTCTTTCCATAATCAACGGCATTCTCGACCTTTCCAAGATCGAATCGGGAAAGATGGAGATCACCGATTCCGAATATGAACTTAAGGACGTAGTCAATCATGTACTTAACATGACACGCAGCAAAGCCTTTGAAAAGGGACTTAAGTACAACGTGGAGGTGGATGACGATACACCTGCAATGTTTTACGGCGATGAGTTAAGGCTTCGTCAGATAATGATAAATCTCATAAACAATGCCATCAAATATACCGAATACGGCAGCGTTGAGGTATTGATCTCCTACGATCCCCAAGGGGGATTTTTAAAGATCGAAGTTAAGGATACCGGGATCGGAATCAGGAAAGAGGATGCGGAAAGGCTCTTTAAATCTTTTTCCCGACTTAAGGATTCCGTTGAAAGACAGATCGAAGGAACCGGTCTCGGACTCAATATCACAAAGGAACTGGCAATGCTCATGGGCGGGGATGTGACCTTTGAGAGTGAATACGGCAAGGGCAGCATCTTCAGGGCATATGTAAAGCATAAGGCCCTGGGGGATCTTAAGTACAAAGCGGCAAGGGATCTTGTCCCGGAGCCCGGCCCCGGGGACACGGAGATCCTTTTCTCGGCCCCTGCGGTCAGAGTTCTTGTTGTGGATGATAATGACATGAACCTTGATGTGATAGGAGCGCTTTTAAAGCCCACGGGCATAAGGGTAAAGGAAGCGGCTTCCGGAATGGAATGCATCGAAAGGCTTAAAAAATCCGGCTTTGACCTGGTGCTTCTTGACCAGATGATGCCGGGACTTAACGGCGACGAGACCTTAAGGATGATCAGGGAGGAGCATATCGCCGACGATACCCCCATAATCGCACTGACTGCGGATGCGGTCATCGGAGCGAGAGAGGAGTATTTGAAGCTTGGCTTTGCGGATTATCTCTCAAAGCCCGTTGCTTACAAAGATCTAGAAACCATACTGATGAAGCACCTTCCGAGCGAACTGTATACACTGACCGAGGTTAAAAAGAAAGAGGAAACAAAGCCGAAGGTCCTTGTTGTTGCGCCTACCACCGAGGAACTTGACGCGATCCGACACATAATGGGGACAAATGCCGACGGAGTTTTTGTCAAGGATGAAGAAAAGGCGGAAAAATATCTGTCAAAGCACAGTGTTGACTATATTGTGAGAAGGGGGGACGGGAAATGATATCCTTTCAGTCTTTTTCAAAGGAGATCGACGAACTTGACCTTGTGGTCAGACAGTTCGAAGACGAGATAAAGGCACGGACCCTCCTTAAGAACACCTGCGGCATCGTATATGCCAGTCATGAAGCTGACATAGCGGAGCTTACAGGCAGGCTTTCAAAGACCTTTGATTTTCCCTTTATAGGATGTACGGGTCTGGGAATACTTAATTCCGAAGGATATGCGGACGAGCAGATATCCCTTCTTGTTCTGACTGCATCCGATTGCGAATTCAGCGTTGCGTTAAGTGACAGCCTTTCGGAAGCGGATACGGAGGAAGAACTGAGAAAGGCCTATGACGAGGCACGAAGCAGGCTGCCCGAGAAGGAAAAGGTCATAATCTCATATATGCCGTGGAATTTCGACATTTCCTACGACAAAGTGGTGGCAACCCTTGACAAACTGTCGGAAGGAGTCCCGGTATTCGGCGGCGTGTCATCGGATACCTGGAGCTTTACGGAGACCGTTGTTTTTACTAACGGGCAGATATCCAGGGACGGAGCGGTAATGCTGCTCATATCCGGAAACATCGATCCGATCCTCAGGATGGAGCAGTCGGTGGTACCGGTACCGAGAACAACGGGAAAGGTAACAAAGGCTTCCGACAGGATCGTTTACGAAATAGAGGGTATGACCGCAGAGAATTACCTAGCGAACAAGGGTATACTTCCCGCCAAGACTTCCGTTATGGACGGCTTTATGGTAGCACCCTTCATCGTATCGAGGGAGGAAGACGGGGAGAAGATCTCAGCTCTCAGAAACCTCGATCACGTGAACCAGGAGAACGGTTCCTGCGGCTTTGTGGGAAATATCGATGAGGGAAGCGAGATAACCCTTTCCTACATAAGCAAGGATGAGATGAGCAAGTCCGTAAATACGTTTCTGGATAAACTTATTTCGGATATGAAAAAAGAAGGTACGGGGAAGTATTCGACGATACTCTGTTCTTCCTGTGCCAGCAGATACTGCCTTATCGTGGCGGACAAGAGTACCGAGGCCAGGGGATATGTTGGGAAACTCCCCGAAAATGTGAATTTTCAGGGTGTGTACCTCTTCGGTGAATTCTGCCCCGGCAAAGGGGGAAAGAGCGGCAGATATTATAACCGGTTTAACAATGAGACCTTTGCAATTTTGGCATTTTAAGGTAAGATATTCATAAGGAGATCCGAATGAACAAAGAGTTTTTAGATCTTAGGGAAGCCGGCTTTGATATTGAAGCCGGGATCCGATATACCGGCAGCCGGGACAACTATTATTATATGCTGAAAAGGTATTATGATAATGCGGGTCCTGCTTCGGATGCGATCTCCGACTGTCTCGTGAGGGGAGATCTTTCTTCTTACATGCGCGCGGTTCACTCCATAAAGAGTAATTCCCGAATGATAGGTGCAAATGACCTTTCCAAAATGGCCGAGGAGCTTGAGTATATGGCCAAGGCTGAGGATAAGGCGGGGGTACTTGAGAAGACTCCTGCACTTCTTGGGAAACTTACTGAAGTGTGCGGGTACTTAAAGCCCTACGGAGAACCGGAAGCCGTAAAGGAGAAAAACGATCTTGCCGCAAAGGATGCATTACGCATAGGCCGCGAGATACTGAAGGCTTTGGAGGAACTTGACGATAAGAAAGCCACGGAACTTACAAAGCAGCTGATGGAATATCCCTTCGGCCGGAGGCAGAAAAATCTTTTAAAGAGCGCCCTTGACGATATCGCCGATTACAGCTATGACGATGCGGCGGAGCAGGTGCTCGAAGCGATCAGAGAGGTGGATGAACAAGTATGAATTATGACGTTATTATCGTAGGGGCAGGACCCGGAGGGATCTATTCCGCATATGAGCTTACAAAGAAGCGCCCTGACCTTAAGATCGGGGTTTTTGATGCGGGATTTCCCCTTGAAAAAAGAAAATGTCCCATAGACGGAGACAAGGTTAAGTCCTGCATAAAGTGTAAGACCTGTGCCATCATGTCCGGTTTCGGCGGAGCAGGTGCTTTTTCCGACGGTAAATACAATATCACAAACGATTTCGGCGGAACCTTATACGAGTACATCGGCAAGGAGAAGGCTCTTGAACTCATGAGATATGTTGACGACATCAACGTATCCCACGGCGGAGAGGGCACAAGGATGTATTCCACCGCAGGAAGCGAGATCAAGAAGATCTGCATGCAGAACCGCCTTACCCTTCTTGATGCTTCCGTTCGTCACCTGGGAACCGACATCAACTACATAGTTCTTGAGAATCTTTACGAGGAACTCAGCAAGACCGTTGATTTCCATTTTATGACTCCCGTTTCAAAGATCGCAAAGACCGATGCGGGCTACAGTATCGAGTATGAAGGCGGCAGCGCGGAGTGTAAGAACCTTATCGTTTCCGCAGGAAGAAGCGGAAGCAAATGGATGGAGCAGGTCTGCAAGGACATGGGCATCCCCACCAAGTCAAACCGTGTGGATATCGGTGTCAGGGTTGAGCTTCCCGCAGTCATCTTCTCACACCTTACGGACAAGCTTTACGAGAGCAAGATCGTATACCGTACCTCGAAGTTCGAGGATAATGTAAGAACCTTCTGTATGAACCCCAACGGTATCGTTGTTAATGAGAATACAAACGGTATCGTTACCGTTAACGGACACAGCTTCGAAGATCCCGACAAGAAGACGGAGAACACAAACTTCGCACTCCTTGTGGCAAAGCATTTCTCGGAGCCCTTCAAGGACAGTAACGGCTACGGCGAAAGTATCGCTAGGCTTTCAAATATGCTCGGAGGCGGCGTTATCGTTCAGCGTTTCGGCGACCTTGAAAGGGGAAGAAGAAGTAACCAGAAGAGAATGGACGAGAATACCGTTCGTCCCACTCTTAAGGCTACGCCCGGCGACTTAAGCCTTGTTCTTCCCAAGCGTATCCTTGACGGTATCGTTGAGATGATCCACGCACTTGACAAGATCGCTCCCGGTACCGCAAACGACGATACACTTCTTTACGGTGTTGAGGTTAAGTTCTACAACATGGAGGTTGCTCTCGATGAGAATCTTGAGACCAACTACAAGGGTCTTTACTTCATCGGCGACGGCAGCGGCGTTACCCACTCCCTTTCCCACGCATCCGCAAGCGGGGTATATGTGGCAAGAAGGATATCCGAAACTTTATGATACAAAGGAAATGAAATGCCGGCCCCTTAACCGGGCCGGTATTCTTTATGGGTGTATATATGGCTTTATTATTTATCATCATCGGCATTCTCGGACTTATCTGGTGTCTGATCCCCAGGATCGTCTACGGAGTGCTCAATATCGGAAACATAACCGGGATCATCGTTTTTCTGGCATTCCTTGCCATCGGTATCTTTTATAAGCGCTTTAAAGCCTTTATAAAAAGAACACGGGATAGGAAGGCGGGAAGGATCTTTCTTGGGGCAGCAGAGCTTCTTGTTGCCGTGATCGCTGTTTTTACGATCATAGAGACTATATGCATGTTCGGAGCTTCGAGGAAAGGCCCGGACGGGACGGAAACAGTGGTGGTTCTTGGAAGTTATGTCAACCGCGCCGGCCCCAGCATAATGACTGCAACAAGGCTTAATGCAGCATATGACTACCTTACGGCTCACCCCGATGCAGTCTGCATAGTCACCGGCGGACAGGGGGATAACGAACCCTGGCCCGAAGCGGACGCAATGTGCGATTACCTTGTGGAGAGGGGAATTTCGGCAGATCGCATCTACAAGGAGCGGGAGTCGAAGAATACCAGGGAGAACCTGAAATTTGCCGAAAATATAATAGAGGAGCATTCCTTAAACAAAAAGATAGTCATCGTATCCAACGAATTTCATCTTTACCGTGCGGGAAGGATAGCGGACAGGCTTGATATCGACCATACATACATTTCCGCTCATTCACCCTGGGGAATGTTCTCATCATTTTATATAAGGGAGCTGTACGCTATTCTGGCGGACTGGTTTGTTTATTCATGAAAGAGATAAAGTTAACTGACAGGATTTCATATCTGCCGGCGGTGGAGCATCCTCTTTCCGCGGATATCGTGCTTGTAAGGGGTGACAGCGGGCTCTTTGTTTTTGATGTGGGAAACTGTGATGCCGCCACCACTTATCTTAACGAGCTTCATATGCACAAGACTGTGATCCTTTCCCATTTCCATTCGGATCATACCGCAAGGCTTGAGGATACGGTGTTTGACGAGCTTTACGTCGGGAATCAGACCTTTAAGTCCGTAAGGCAGGGCACAACGGTGACCGAGCCTGTGGTCCTTGAGGACGGTATTAAAGTCCGTATTGTTCCCATTCCGTCCACCCATGCAAAGGGATCCCTTCTTATGGTGGCGGATGGTGTTGTTTTTACGGGAGATGCGACTTATGCCATGTGGAAGGACGGGAAGGTGATCTACAATTCCCAGCTTCTTAAGGGGACCATCGATACCCTTAAGGCGCAGCCGGAGGATAAGTGTTACTTAAGCCACGACGGCGGGGTCATAAGGAAGAAGGAAGCGATACTTAAGCTGCTTACGGGGATATATGCAAAAAGGACATCCGACAGTCCGTACATCGTTCTTAACGACGATGAGTGTTAATTGGACGTTTAAACCCATTTGATATCATTAGTGATCAGTCGGGAACTTTTTGATTTTTTACGGAGCATTTTAATGAAATTCTTCGGGAATAAAGTGATACAAAACGATATAAAGCGGGACAAACTCTTTGCGATGACCGAGGCCCTCGTCATCGTATTGATGTTTGTTGCGCTTATGTTTTTTATATTGCTGAGAGATCACTGGGTAGAGGACAGCGAGAAGAAGCAGCTCAGGGTGGAGAGTTTTGACACGGGCTGGGAGCTGGTGAACCACGACGGGACCCGAAGACCCATAAGGATCCCCGCATCTTTAAAAGGCATAAAAGCCGGCGAGACCGTTGTTCTTGAGACCACCCTTCCTTCCGAGATCTCGGATAAATATTATTTTTCCACCCGTGCCAGAAGCCAGGCCATGAAGGTCTATGTGGACGGAGATCTTCGCTGTGATTTCAACCAGACCTTTGAGTATTTCTACTGGTCGGAGATCATTTCAAAGTATATCTATGCTCCGATAAGTTCAAAGGATGCGGGAAAAACAATAAGGATCGAAGCCACGGCCATCTCCGATATTACGCGTAACTTTACGGCGATGTATATCGGTGAAAAGACGGATATAGATTTTGAATATGTAAAGCCCCAGTTTTTTGAGATGATCCTGGGATTCTTTTTTCTGCTTCTCGGATTCATGATAGGGATCATGGGTGTTCTTTTCAGATACGGCGCAGGCAGCAGGATGAAGGTTGACTATCTTGGCTGGAGTATGATGATAGTCGCTATCTGGGAAGTGACCCAGTGCGGCTTCAGAGATTTTATCTTTACCAATATCGTGGGTATAAGCGCCATACCGAGTATAGCGCTTTCGCTCTTTCCCATGACCCTTGCGCTTTATTTAAATACCCTTCAGAACGGAAGGTACAGAAAGCTTTATATCGTTTACATCCTTTTCACCATAGTAATGGCCCTTGTGCATATAGCATTGGCTCTTTTGAGGATACGCTCCGTAAGGGATGATCTGCCGACGATCTTCATCATTTTGGCAGTTTTGTTCGTACTGTTCGTATACACAGCCATGACGGACCGGAAAAACGATCTTTTGAAGGAATATAAAGAGGTATTCGTCGGAATGATGCTCATGGCATTTTTCGGAACCGCCCAGACCTTTTCTTATATTTCCCTTTCGGAGGCAAGGGGTATAAATCTCGCGCTGGGCTTTGCCTGCTTTGCGGTCTGCGCTCTGACCCATTCCATCAAATATCTGTTAAGGGTTGAGGAAGGAAAAAGAAAGGCCGAGATGGAAGCCGGCATCAAATCAGATTTCCTGGCCACCATGTCCCACGAGATCCGTACGCCCATAAATGCGGTGCTTGGCATGAATCAGGCGATCCTTCGCGAAAGCTCCGAAGAAAGCATCTTAAGATACGCAACGGATGTTGACGGAGCGGGAAAGATGCTCCTTTCCATAATCAACGATATCCTTGATTTTTCCAAGATCGAATCGGGAAAGATGGATCTTGTTGTTTCGGATTACAGCTTAAGAGGCCTGGTCGCTTCATGTAACAATCTGATAGACAAGCGTGCTGCGGACAAGGGGCTGAACTTTGTTGTTGAAGTTGATGAAGAACTGCCTTCCCGTCTGTCCGGCGATGAGGTACGCATTCAGCAGATAGTCATCAATCTATTGTCAAATGCGGTGAAATATACCTCGAAGGGTCATGTGGGCTTTAAGATCTTCGGCGAATATGTTGACGATAAGACCATAGATCTTAAGATCCATGTTTCCGATACGGGAATGGGAATTAAGGCCGAAGACCGTGCAAAGCTCTTTGAGGCTTTCGGACGTGTGGACCTTGCCAGAAACAAGGGAGTCGAAGGAACCGGTCTGGGCCTTGCCATTACGGGAAGGCTTGTGGACCTTATGGGAGGAACGATAAAGGTTGAGAGTACCTACGGTTCGGGCTCCGTATTCATGGTTTCCATCCCTCAGGGAATAGCCTCCGATACAAAGGTCGGAAAGATCACCCTGGAAAGAGCGGTGAGCCACGAAGTAAGAAAGGTGCAGAAGGATCTCTTTACCGCACCGAATGCAAGGATCCTTGTTGTTGATGACGTCCTGGTCAACTTAAAGGTTGTTAAGAGCCTGCTTAAGAAGACGGGAATGACCATAGATACCTGCTCAAGCGGTGACGATGCCATCTTAAAGACAAAAGAGGTTAAGTACGATGTTATTCTTCTTGACCATATGATGCCCGAAAAGGACGGTATTCAGACCTTCCATGAGATCCGGGAGGATGAGACCAATCAAAACCGCGAAACCCCCGTTGTCATGCTTACGGCAAATGCCATTGCGGGAGCGAAGGATGAATATATGTCCGAAGGCTTTGACGATTACATTTCCAAGCCCTTCTCCGTGGAAGGCCTGCAGTCCGTGCTCTTAAAACTGCTTCCTCCTGACAGGATAGGCGTGGACGTGTTGCCTGCAAAGACGGTTAAAGAACCTGAAATGACAAAGGAACCGGACGAGCCTTCAAAGACCGTGCCGGCAAAAGAAGACACGGAGAAGACCGAGGACTTCATCAATATGAAGGAGGCTCTGGCAAACTGCGGAAACGACAGGAAACTGCTGGAAGAAAAACTGAAGGCCTTCGCAGCCAAGGATAAGAGAGCGGAACTGGCGGAAAGCTTTGACAAACATGAGATTCTAAAGTACAAAGAATATGTACGCGTTATCAGAGTGGATGCTATGGAGATCGGAGCCTTTGCCCTTGCGGATGCGGCTTTGAAGATCGAAAGCGTTATCGTGGAACACGATACAAAGCTCTTAAGCCTGCGCCACCGGAAATTTGTGGATGATTACAGCAGGTTCATAAACGTGATCATGAGAGAGATCGGCGGATAAATGATGAATGGAACGGTAAAGCTACCCGAAGCCTTTTTAAACAGGATGAGGGATATGCTTAATGAGGATTATGAGGCATTTGTGAGATCGTATGACGAGGAGAGGGCATATGGTCTCAGAGTTAATCCTATAAAATGTGATAAAGAAAGATTTACAGAGATCATGCCCTTTGAGTTAACCCGCGTAGAGTGGGCTTCGGAGGGCTATTACTATGTGGAGAGTGAGCGCCCCGGCAAGCATGTGTATCATGAAGCGGGGGCATATTATATTCAGGAGCCCAGTGCCATGAGTGCAGTGGCTCTTCTTGATCCGAAGCCCGGCGAAAAGGTCCTGGATCTTTGCGCGGCTCCCGGAGGAAAGAGCACCCAGATCGCAGGAAGGCTGATGGGTGAAGGACTTCTTGTTTCAAATGAGCCTGAGCGTGACAGGGCCCGCATCCTTTCCCAGAATATCGAAAGGCTCGGAATAAGAAACTGCGTTGTAACAAATGAAATGCCGGATCGTCTGGCGTCGAGATTTACGGGATTCTTTGACAGGATCCTTGTGGATGCTCCCTGTTCGGGGGAGGGAATGTTCAGGAAGGACGAAAATGCCGTAAACGAGTGGTCACCGGAAAACGTTGAGATGTGTGCAAAGAGACAGGCGGGTATCCTTGATGAAGCCGCAAAGATGCTCCGCCCCGGCGGTATCATGGTTTATTCCACATGCACTTTTTCCAAGGCCGAGAACGAGGATAATATTGCCTCTTTCCTTGAAAGACACAGGGAATTCACCCTTGAGAAAAGCGAAAGGCTCATGCCTCACAAGATAAAGGGCGAAGGCCATTTCGTGGCAAGACTGGTCAAAAGCGTCAGTGCGGCGGTGGAATACAGTTATGAAGAGAGTGCTCCCGTCAGCAGAAATGCGGGAAGAAAGCCCGATAAAAAGGGACGCACGGCGGTTTCTTCTTACAGTGAAAAAGATCTTAAGGAATTTCTTATAAATGAGGCGGGTGTTAAGAAAGAGACCGCGGAGGGGCTTTTGCAGACATCCTGCGTCAATGTGTTCGGAGAAAACATATATCTTACGCCCAAAACCTTCGGACCTCTTTCGGGGCTTTCCGTTGTAAGGCCCGGACTTCATATAGCTTCCGATCTTGGCAAGCGCATAGAGCCTGCTCATGCCCTAGCAATGTCGTTGCGCAAAAATGAGACCGAAAGATATGTTGAAGTGACAATGGATGAGGCGAAGAAATATCTCAGAGGTGAGACCATACCCGTTGATCCCGGAATAAAGGGCTGGTGCGTTGTTTTTGCCGATTCTTTTTCCGTCGGATACGGCAAGGCCACCGGCGGTATCCTCAAGAATCATTACCCCAAGGGACTCAGAGTCGAACTCTGATCCAATTCCTCATTGACAGTGTTTGCGCAATATGCTACTTTATATGTGAGCAAACGGTTGCGCAAAAGCGCGGCTCAAACTGTTCGGAGGATTGAAGAAGATTATGAAACGACTCATTATTTGTGCGCTTGCGGCGGGGATGGCATTCTCGCTTTTTGCAGGCTGCGGAAAAGAAAAAGCCGGTGCCGGTACATCCGGAGACGGTTATGTTTATTCTGCCCCCACGGAGGCGGAGGATTTCGGAATCTATGTGGCACCCGTTGAGGGCATCGGCGATGATTTCATCAGGGGTGTCGATATATCAAGTGTCATCTCCGAGGAGCAGTCGGGGGTTGTTTATTACAACCAAAACGGCGAAGCGGAGGACATCTTTAAGATCCTTGCGGATGCAGGCGTAAATTACGTCCGTGTCCGTGTCTGGAACGATCCCTATGACAAAAACGGAAACGGCTACGGCGGCGGAAACTGCGATGCCGACAAGGCAGCCGAGATTGGAAAGCGGGCTTCGGCTTACGGCCTTAAGCTTCTTGTTGATTTCCATTACAGCGATTTCTGGGCCGATCCCGGAAAGCAGATGGTTCCCAAGGCCTGGGACGGTATGAGCGTTGAGGAGAAGGCTTCTGCCTGCTACGATTTCACTCTTGAAGCCATGAACAGGATCCTTGACGCAGGTGCGGACGTTGGCATGGTACAGCTTGGTAACGAGACCAACAACGGCATGAGCGGAGAAACAAAATGGTCCGATATCGCACAGATCATGAACGAAGGAAGACGTGCGGTACTTGAGGCGGGAACGGCTCACGGTAACGACGATATCCTTATCGCGGTCCATTTTACGAATCCCGAGAATTCCGACGGAATAAAAGGCGTTTTGAGAAAGCTTGAAAGCTCCGGCGTTAAGTACGATGTATTCGCCCTTTCCTATTATCCTTACTGGCACGGAACCCTTGAGAATCTTACGGATCTAATGAAATACATTGTTGATACCTACGGAAAGAAGGTAATGGTAGCGGAAACATCCTATGCCTACACGGTTGAGGACGGTGACGGAACCGGAAACAACATAAGCCAAAAGGATTTAAACAAGAATTACGCTGCCACCGTTCAGAGCCAGGCAAATGCGGTAAGAGATGTATTTGCGGCAACGGCTGCGGTGGGTGAGAACGCTCTCGGAGTCTTTTATTGGGAGCCTGCATGGATCCCCGTAAAGGAATATGTTTACGGTGAGGAAGGCGCGGAGGCCATCCTTGCATCCAACAAGGAAGCCTGGGAAAAATACGGCTCGGGCTGGGCATCATCCTATGCAACGGAATACGATCCCAAGGATGCGGGAGTTTATTACGGCGGCTCCTCCTGGGATAATCAGGCGATGTTCGACCACAACGGAAAAGCCCTTGATTCTCTCTATGTTTTCAAATATCTCAAATACGGTACAAAATGCGATCTGAAAGTGGAATTTGCCAATGATTTTGTTCTTACGGTCAATCCCGGTGCGGCGCTTGAAATGCCCGGCGAGGTGGAGGTTCATTACAACAATTCCGCAATGAACGGTCCTGCGCCCATAACATGGAACGAGGCACAGGTTGCGGCAGTAGATACTTCAAAGACCGGCGAGTATGAAGTTGAAGGAACCTTTGAGGACGGAACCACGATCATCTGCACCGTAAAGGTTGCGGAGGTCAACTGGATCCAAAACCCGAGTTTCGAGGATGAAGACAGATCCATGTGGAAGTTCCATACAAACGGCGACACCTGCACGGATTTCCAGAAAAAAGAAACCGACGCATACACAGGGGAATGGGCGATGCATTACTGGCGCCAGTCCGCAGTGGAATTTACGGCGGAAACCACCATTACGGATCTTGAGAACGGAACCTATTATCTTTCCATGTACACCCAGGGCGGTGACAGCGGAAGCGGTGCGGAAATGTATCTGTACGCTAAGACCTCGGAAGGCGAATTCAAAACGCCTTACAGCGTAAACGGCTGGTGCGACTGGCAGTTTGTTGAGGTCAAAGGAATAGAAGTTACGGACGGAACCATAACCGTTGGCATATCCTTCAACGGTGGCGAAGGCGCGTGGGGTACCTTCGACGATTTCTATCTGTGCAAAGAAAAATAAAAAGGAATGGTATATGGAAAACAAAAGAATAACCATCGATGATGTGGCGGTAGCCCTGTCGGTCTCAAAGACCACGGTCTCCCGTGCGATATCCGGCAAGGGAAGAATAGGGGCTGCCACAAGGGAGAGGATCCTTGCATACATTGAGGAGCATGATTATGTGCCCAATGCCATTGCAAAGGGCCTTGCCCAGTCAAGGACCTACAATCTGGGAATAACGGTGCCTGTGGACTTTACACTGGTGGACCTTCCTTTCTTCCAGAAATGTCTTATGGGAGTATGCGACTATGCGGCCTCCGAGGATTATGACGTGCTGGTGACACTTACATCCATCGATGACATATCCCAGCTTGAGAGGCTGGTAAACAACAGGAAAGTCGACGGTGTTGTTCTTACCAGAACCCTTACAAAGGATCTGCCGGCGCAGTTCCTTATGGATAAGAAAGTGCCCTTTGTCTCTGTGGGCTTAAGCAAGATGCAGGGAATAATCCAGGTGGACAACGACCATGAAACCGCCTGCTTTGACCTGACAACAAGGCTCATCGGAATGGGCATAAAGCGCTTTGCGCTTATCTGTGACAGCGGAGCCTATGTGGTAACAAGAAGCCGTTGCAACGGATTTGAGAATGCACTTAAGGAAGCGGGGCTTCCCGAAAGCAACGGACTTATCTTTGACGATACCACGGATGAGAACCTGGACAGGGTTCTGGAGCGGGTGCTTAAGTCCGACGTGGACTGTATCCTCTGCATGGACGATTCCATCTGTGTCAAGGTACTTGACCGCCTGAGAAAAGCGGGACTTGAGGTGCCTGCGGATATAAAGGTTGCTTCTTTTTACAATTCAAGCGTGCTTGAGAGAAACATTCCCTCCATCACATCCCTTGATTTCGATGCAAGGGAGCTTGGACGGGTAGCCTGCAAGACTCTTATACAGCTCATAAACGGAGAAACGGTTCCTTCAAGAAGTCTTCTCGGATACAGGGTATCCATGAAGGAATCCACAAAAACAATACTTGGAAAGGAAGAATGAACGTGGAAAACAGATTTATCGTAAATATCATTCACCGTCCGGAAATGGTTCCGGAGTATGCGGAAAAGGTCACGGGACACGGAAAGGCCGAGGATATAGGAAGAAAGGCTCTTCTGACCGAATCTCTTGATATCTTTAAGACTCAGCAGGAGCTGGCTCATATCAACGGACTTAAGACAACGATTCAGATGACCTATGCCAGCCTTTTTAACGAAGAGGCTGTTGCACTGGCAAAGAAACATCATGAGGAGTTCGGTGACGAGATCGCCCTTACACTTCTGGGCCTTCCCTGCACGGAATTCCGTGAAAAGTATAAAACAAAGGATTTCTGCATCTGGATGTTCTCCATGGAGGACAAGATGTCCATCGTTGACGATGTATTCGGAAAGTTCCATGACTGCTTCGGTTTTTATCCCGAGTCAACGGGTTCTTATTACATGGATGCGGAACTCATAAACTATATCAAGGAAAAATACCCTTCCGTTAAATGTGCGGTGGCAACCTGCTGGGAGGAAGGACCCAAGGCATATCATACCTGTAACAATTCCTGGTATACCCTTATGGACGGCGGTCCCTGGGCTCCCTGGATCCCTTCCAAGGTCAACACCCATGCCCCCGCAGCCGATGAGTCCGAGGACAGCGGCATTGTAGCGATACCCCATCTTTCCAGAGATCTGCTGGCATGCTACGACGGAAACGGTTCAAACTTCGGAACCCACCCCCAGAACGTGCTTCGCGGAATGATCTATGAGGACGGAAAGTACCCTTATCTTTTCAACCTCATAGATCAGTACAGAGTTCTGGGAGATTACAACAACGGAATCGCATATAACATGATGTTCGTAGGCCCCGGCTGGATGAACAAAATGGGCCGCTGGGAGGCACCCTATGAGCTTTTAAGACAGTCCTATGCCGATGGAATGGCTTATTACGGAGAACTTAAGAAACAGGGCCTTCTTGAAGATATGGGAATGGCCGAGTTTGCCGACTTCTGGAGAGCAAACAAGCGCTATACTGAGCCTGAATGCGCACTCTGGAAGGATATCCTTTACGGATCCGACAAGCAGCTTTTCTGGTATTGCGATCCCTTCATGAGAGTCTGTGTGAACATGGATCAGGGCGGTGCCATCGTGGATCTTCGCCCCTATGCCGCAAAGCTTGAATGGCCGGTAGGTATCGGAACGGATCATGTGCAGGACTGCTCCTATCCTTTCTTAATACAGGAGAAGTACCGTGCGGGCTATTTCACACACTATGCGGGTGAAGGTACCGTAAGAAGTGCCAAGATCAGCCATAACGGGGAAGAAGTGGACCTTTGCCTTTGCAGGACCAAGGCAAAATTCCACGAGGAAAAGAAAGCAGACGGAGGAAAGGTTCGTTTTCTTCTTCTGGAGCCCGTGGATATCGAGTTCTCGGATCTTACGGTGAAGCTTCAGACCAAAGTTGTTTTCGATGAAGGAAGCTCGGAGATAAAGATCGAGAGAAAGATCCTCGAAATGAGCGATCCTTCCGCGGAAGTATCCATAAACGAGTACATGGTTGCCTGCTATGGTACCACGGAATACCCGGAAGATATGAAATGTGTAAAGTTAAATCTAACCGGAAAAGAAAATAAAACCATTGATTACGCATATAAATGCCGCGAGGAATACCTTGACGATGCGGACGAGGCATATGCGACCATCGGTGCAATAAAGACAAGGGTAGGCTTAAGATGCGAAGGCTTTGGCAAGACCGGCTACATAAAGGAAGGCTACGCATTTTCGCCGATGTTTACCCTGGGATACACAGGTACACTTAAGAATGAGGAGGTGTTTACGACATGGCTCAGTCTGGCAAGGGAAGATTAAATTACAGGTGTCCTTCATGCTTCATGAGGGATCTTGATATCGATATGTTCTATGATAAGGACAAGAAGGAATACTACTGCTTAAGATGTCAGTACACAGGCACCGAAGAGGATGTCCTTGAGAAAAACAAAATGGCACGATTCAGATACCGCAGCATGATGAAGAGATATACACTTGAGGAGTTGAGACAGTGATGGAATTTATCAAGGGAATGGATGTATCGACACTCATTGAGGAAGAGGCCTGCGGTGCAAGATATTACGACGGAGGAGAAGCCGAGGATCTTTTTGCCATCCTTAAGCGCCACGGGGTGAATTCTGTAAGGCTTCGTCTCTGGAACGATCCCTATTCGCCGGAGGGAAAGCCCTATGGTGCGGGTACCAACGATCTTGAACGTACCCTTTTGCTGGCAAAGAGGGCAAAAGAGGCCGGAATGGAGATACTTCTTGACTTTCATTACAGCGATTTCTGGGCAGATCCGGGAAAACAGTTTGTACCGAAGGCATGGGAAGGTCATGACGGAAAGCAGCTTGTGGAAGATGTTTATTCCTATACGGTACAGGTACTTAAAGAGATGAAGGCTCGCGGTGTCTCTCCCTTTATGGTTCAGGTGGGAAATGAGATCACAAACGGCTGTCTGTGGCCCCTGGGAAACCGCCATTATGAAAGGACGGAAGGAGTTAAATGCTATTTTAACCCGATCCTTAAGGAGATCCTTTCAGCAGGAATAAAGGCTGTAAGGGAGATATTACCAAAGGCAAAGGTGATGCTTCACCTTGATAACGGCGGCAATAACGAACTGTACAGAGACTGGTTCGACGGATATATGGCTTTGGGCGGAGCGGATTTTGACGTAATAGGACTTTCCTATTATCCCTTCTGGCACGGAAATCTGAGGGCCCTTGAAAACAATATGAACGACATAGCCCAAAGGTACAAAAAGCCCCTTGTGATAGCAGAGGTCTCCATGGGTTACACCATGGAAGATTATGCATCCTATGAGGGACTCTCTCCCGAAGAAAGAAAGGGCTATGCCACAAAGGAACATCTGCTTAAGGATCTGGACTATCCCATGACGAAGGAAGGACAGAAGGCCTTTATGGAACATGTGGTGCGGGTGATAAAGGGTGTGCCCGGAGATCTGGGAAAAGGCTACTATTACTGGGAACCTGCGTGGATCCCTGTCAAAGGCTGCGGATGGGCTACTTACGAAGCACTGGAATACACCCATGAATCAGGCCCCTGCGGTAACGAATGGGCCAATCAGGCACTGTTTGATTATGACGGAAATGCGCTTCCGGCGCTTGATGTATAAACGGTGTATAAATATATGAAATTTGCGAGGGGCGGGTTGTTACGCCCCTCGTTTTGTGATAGAATTTCTTTACGGGTTATTGCGGATATAGTACATCGGTAGTACACGAGCTTCCCAAGCTTGCGAGGCGGGTTCGACTCCCGTTATCCGCTTTTTTTGTTTATAAAGGAGAAGTTTATGAGTAAACGAAAGAAGATTACGGGAATAGCGGCATTCTTTTCAATGATCGCTGCTACGTTAAGCGGCTGCGGAAGTAATTCATTCAGCGCAGAGAACAATCAGGCGGTTGAGATTTACGGTCCACCCGAAATGATCGAGTATCAGAACGAGCACGGAACTCTCGAGGGCTACAACGATGTATCTAAAAATGAGGAGGAATACGATCCTTCTTTAAATGTTGAGGAATGCATCTACGGCCCGCCCGAAATGTTTGAAGACAATGGAAAGAATGATCAGGACTGACAAGCCCGGATCTGGAGGAAAATATGACCTGTAATTCGGGACTTTCCGACGGTATAAAGAAAAAGCACATGAAGGAGCTGGCCGGATATGTGGACAAAACCTTGCGTCCGCATCCCGTGTTACGCTCCTTGTTTTTTGAAGTTACGACACTTTGTAATGAGCATTGTAAACACTGCGGAAGCAGATGCGGAGATGTAAAGGCCGACGATCCTCTGACTTTGGATGAATGGAAAGGGATATTGGATAGGGTTAAATCTGAATTTAACATATCCGAACTGCGGCTTTGCATCACCGGAGGAGAGCCTTTGCTGATGCCTGAGTTCTTTGAGCTTATGGCCTATGCCCATTCCCTCGGGTTTACATGGGGAATGACCAGCAACGGAACTCTTATAACAAAAGAGGCTGCGCTTAAACTTAAAGAAACGGGGATGAGCACTATCTCAATAAGTGTGGACGGCCTTGAAGAAAGCCACGACATCTTCAGACAGTCCCCGGGAAGTTACAGAAAGACCATGGAAGGCATTGCGAATCTTCTGGAAACGAAAGCCTTCAAACATGTTCAAATAACAACTGTTGTTCATAAAGGAAACTATCATGAACTGGATGAAATGTATGAAGTCTTTAAAAAGACGGGAGTACGTTCCTGGAGAGTTATCAACATAGAGCCCATTGGCCGTGCCAAGGACGATCCCGAGCTGATGCTTGATAAGGAGCAATACCGTGGACTGATAGATTTCATCAGAAAACATCGGTTTGAAGATAAGATGCAGGTCAGCTACGGCTGCAGTCATTATCTCGGAGTGGAAGACGAGAGGGAAGTAAGGCCCTGGTACTTTCTCTGCAATGCGGGCGTATACACCGCAAGCATCATGAATAACGGAAACATCGGGGCATGTCTTGATATAGAGAGACGTCCCGAAGTGATATTCGGGAATATAAGGAAAGACAGCCTTAAGGAGGTCTGGGAGAAGGGCTTTGAGATATTCAGAACCGATTTCAGAAAGACCGGCCAATGCAAAAGGTGTAAACAATACCGCTTTTGCAGGGGTGATTCTTTCCATACCTGGGATTTTGATAAAATGGAACCCGGGATCTGTATGTATAAGATGCTCAATGAATAAAGATCAGGCTTTTCAGAAGGAGGACGAGTGATTAAATGAAGATTTTACTTTTTGAAAACAATTCAAAAACCCGCTTTTTTGCTGAATCGAAGGCTTTCGGCGGTGTGAAGAAGATTGCTTCAAAAGTCATCGGAGATTTCAATAATGTGACCGGTGCGGAGGAAGTGCTTCATGATACCGACGAAACAATAACGGGTGGTTTTGAAAATGCCGTTTTGTTTGCGACCATGGGGAAAAGCTCTGTTCTTGAGTCTTTTTCCGATGATCTGAAGGATTTGGCCGGAAAGAACGAATGTTTCAAATATCTTATAAAAAATGATGTGATCCCCGGCGCAAAGAGGACGCTGATCATTGCCGGAAGCGACAAACGCGGAACCATATACGGAATGTTTTCTTTTTCCGAGATGATGGGAGTGACTCCCCTTGTTTACTGGGGCGATTCGGTGATACCTCACAAGGATCCCCTTAATGTGGATTTCTTCGATGGATTTTTATCCAAGGAGCCTTCGGTTAAATACCGCGGCTTCTTCATAAACGATGAATGGCCCTGCTACGGTAACTGGACCACCGAGCATTTCGGCGGCTTCAATGCAAAGATGTACGACCATGTATTTGAACTTCTTTTAAGGCTTAAGGGTAATTACCTTTGGCCTGCCATGTGGTCTTCCAATTTCGCATGGGACGGTCCGGGACTTAAATCCTATGAGCTTGCGGATGAATACGGTGTTGTTATCGGAAATTCCCATCACGAGCCCTGTCTTCGTGCCGGAGCCGAGTACGGGAAGGTAAGGGGCAAGGACAGCCCTTACGGTGATGCATGGAACTTTATCACCAATCCCGACGGTATCAGAAAGTTCTGGGAGGATTCACTTAACGAACGCGCGCATCTTGAAAGCGTGGTTACCGTGGGAATGCGAGGCGAGGCCGACAGTAAGATCCTCGGTGAGAACGCAACCCTTAAGGACAATATCGATCTTTTAAGAAATGTAATAACCTGTCAGAAGGAGCTTCTTGCAACCCAGGAGGCAAGGCTCGGACATAAGCTTCCCAAAATGCTTGCCCTTTATAAAGAGGTTGAGCCTTTCTATTACGGCGATGCAGATACCGAGGGGCTCTGCGGCTGGAAGGAGCTTGACGATGTCATTCTTATGCTCTGTGAGGATAATCACGGCTGGTTAAGGACGCTTCCGGATGAGAAGATGCGTGATCATCCCGCAGGCTTCGGTATGTATTATCATGTTGATTATCACGGTGATCCCATCTCTTACGAGTGGATCAATTCAACTCCCATAAAGAAGATCAGAAAAGAGATGAAACGGGCTTACGAAAGCGGCGTTCGTTCCCTCTGGATCTTAAATGTGGGGGATCTTAAGCATAACGAGTTCCCTCTCGCGTTCTTTTTACAGATGGCTTACGATTTCGAGGAGTGGGGAGAAACGGAAAGATGTGACGAATTCACGGAGCTGTTCTTGAAGAACCATTTCGGCAATCTTCTTTCCGCAGATCAGCTTAAGAAGGCGGTTTACGTGCTTACGGAGACTGTTGACATTAACGGAACAAGGAGGCCTGAGGCACTTAATCCCGAAATCTATCATCCCTGCCATTACAATGAAGCCGATCGCATGCTTGAGAGAGCCGAGAAGCTTGAACGTACGGCGGAGGCTCTTTACAAGGAGATACCCGAGGGTGCAAAGGACGCTTTCTACAGTCTGATGCTCTTCCAGACCAGGGCTGCGGTGAATCTTTTGAGAATGCACCTCTATGCCGGCAAGAACAAACTCTTTGCGCTTCAGGGAAGGAAGAAGGCAAACGAAATGGCTGACCTTGTTACCCTGGCAATCGAGCGCGACAGGGCCATTGCCAAGGAATTCTCCGAATTCGCTGACGAGAAGTGGAAGGGCATGGAGCTTGCTCCTCACATCGGTTTCACCAAATGGAACGAGGACGGCTGCAGATATCCCATCAGGATGCGTGTTGAGCCTGTAAATCATCCGAGAATGACCCTTGTCCGCAATGACGAGGAATGGGTATATGACAAGAAGTACGGCGCGCCCATGTGTATTGTTTTTGATGATTTCCTTTATGAAGGATCCGATACGGCAAAATTTACTGTCTGCAATACCGGAACCGGAGCTTTCGATTATACGATAACCGTGCCCGACAATGACTGGGTAACCTTTGACAAGGCTTCCGGTCATGTTGATAACGAAGATGAGATCACCGTTACCGTGGATCGTTCAAAGATCCCCGGAAACGAGGGTGAAGTCGTGGCCCGCGTGTCTGACGGAGATACTGTTGTTGAAGTTGCGGTTAAGGGAAGAAAGATCCCCGCAGGGGAAGGCCTAAAGTTAAGACGTTTCGGCTATATCCTTACCAAGGACAATTCTTCTTCCAAGGATAAGTGGATCATAGATGCGGAAAAAGAAGGGGAATACGATCTTACGATGTGGTTCGATCCCGTTAACCCTCCCCACAGAGACGGTATCCTTGAGTATGTTACCGTTGTGAGCGGAAAGAAGACTGTTGCAAATGCCGTGCATGAAGGCTACAGGGCAGGTGAAGCTTACGAGCGCACATGGGCAAAGGGTGTTCTTGATCACAGACGCGAATGCGTACAGAAAATCTTTCTTAAGAAAGGCCTTAATGAGATCGAGATCCCTTACAACGGAAACGGACTTTATCTTCAAAAAGCATTTGTAAGCAACGAGGAACACAAGCCTCTTGCAAGTTATCTTGGACCCCAGATCTGATGAATGACGACCCGCGCACTTCGGTGTGCGGGCCTTTTTGTTTTTATATCATTTCGCAAATATTGACTAATTGTACGCAAGAGATAACGAGCAAAGAAAAAGCCCTTTATTTATACTGTTCCCATAACTGAAAATAGGTTAAAAACCTAAATCGTATCGTAGAGGGAGAGTTAAATGGATATCTCAGCAAACGAAAAAAAGACAAACGAATACAGAGAAAGGGCAAGGGAACTTGTTAAGCAGATGACGCTTGACGAGAAGGTTTCCCAGACCCTTCATACCGCTCCCGCAGTTGAAAGGCTCGGAATAAAGGCTTACAACTGGTGGAACGAGGCTCTTCACGGAGTTGCGAGAGCAGGCGTTGCAACGGTTTTCCCCCAGGCCATCGGCCTTGCGGCAACCTTTGACGAGGACTTCCTTGAGACCCTCGGAGACGCAGTCTCCACCGAGGCAAGGGGTAAGTTCAACATGCAGCAGAAATTTGAAGATACCGATATCTACAAGGGTCTTACCTTCTGGGCACCTAACGTAAATATCTTCAGAGATCCCAGGTGGGGCAGAGGCCACGAGACCTACGGTGAGGATCCCTTCCTTACATCAAGGCTCGGTGTCCGTTACATCGAAGGCCTTCAGGGACATAACGAGGAGTACTTAAAGGTAGCTGCCTGTGCCAAGCACTTCGCAGTTCACTCAGGTCCCGAGGCTGTAAGACATCACTTTGATGCGAAGGCTACCAGGCAGGATATGTACGAGACCTACCTTCCCGCATTTAAGTCCTGCGTACAGGAAGCAAATGTTGAGATCGTAATGGGCGCATACAACAGAACCAACGGCGAACCCTGCTGCGGGAGCAAGACCCTTCTCATCGATCTCTTAAGGGATACATGGGGATTCAAGGGCCATGTTACATCCGACTGCTGGGCAATCAGAGATTTCCACGAAGGACATCACGTAACCAAAGATCCCGTTGAGTCCGTTGCGATGGCTATGAATAACGGCTGTGATCTCAACTGCGGCAACCTTTTCGTCTACCTTAAACAGGCTGTTGAAGAAGGTCTTGTGGATGAAAGCAGACTCGATGAGGCACTTGTAAACCTCTTCGCAACAAGAATGAAACTCGGCGTATTCGATCACAAGGGAGACAATCCTTTTGACAAGATCGGATATGAGGCGGTAGATACAAAGGAGAACAGAGAGCTTAACCGCAAGGCTGCAGAGAAGTGTGTTGTTCTTCTTAAGAATGAGGGAGGACTTCTTCCTTTAGATAAGTCAAAGTTAAAGACCATCGGTGTAGTGGGACCCAACGCAGATTCCAGAGCCGCTCTTGTAGGTAACTACGAGGGAACCTCTTCAAGATATGTAACGATCCTTGAAGGAATCCAGGATTATGTGGGCGACGATGTAAGGGTAAGGTACTCCGAAGGATGTCATTTATATAAGGACAAAACCTCTAACCTCGCCAACGGTGTTGAGCGTTATTCCGAGGTTAAGGAGGTTTGTGAGGAGAGCGATGTCGTTATCGTTTGTCTCGGACTTGACGCAACTCTTGAAGGTGAAGAGGGTGATACCGGTAACGAGTACGGAAGCGGTGACAAGCCCAACTTAAGCCTTCCCGGAAGACAGAACGAGATCTTAAGGATCTGCGCAGAGAGCGGAAAGCCTGTGATCCTTCTTCTTCTTGCAGGTTCGGCAATGGATATCGCTTATGCAGACGCAAAGGTTCCTGCGATCCTTGACTGCTGGTATCCCGGTGCTCAGGGCGGACACGGTGTTGCAAACATCTTATTCGGTGAGTGCAGCCCCGAAGGAAAGCTTCCCGTAACCTTCTACAGAACGACGGACGAACTTCCCGACTTCGAGGATTACTCCATGGAGGGAAGAACCTACAGATACATGAAGAACGATCCGCTTTATTCCTTCGGATACGGACTTTCCTATACGGATTTTGATTTTGAATATATTAAGGCCGACAATGACAAGGTGACCGAAAACGGCATGAACGTTACCGTAAAGGTTACAAACAAGGGCAAATATGACTCGGGAGAAGCGGTTGAGGTATACGTTAAGTCCATCCCTTCGGATAAGGCTTCAAACGTTCCCAACTTCCAGCTTAAGGGACTTAAGAAGATCTTCCTTAAAGCAGGCGAGAGCAGGGAAGTTACCGTAAATCTTCCTGCATCCGCATTCGCACTCTTTGATGAAGAGGGCAGACAGCTTGTTCACAAAGGAAACTTTGTGGTATATGCCGGAAATCAGGCACCGGATGAAAGAAGTGCCGAACTTACCGGAAAGAGACCTCTTGAACTTACCTTTGAATGTGGCGAGACATTTGAACTTTGATGGGTCAAAGAAGACCGTCGGCTTTGTGCCGGCGGTCTTTGTTATTGCTGATATTAATTGATGGATGAGCAGCTTGCGCTTTTGACACCTTCCAATGATCCAAGGAAAATGTTCAGATCGTCAAGGGTTATGGCTCTGTTTGATTTAAGGGTGATGCTGTAGTTTGCGTATCCTTCTTCATCGATCTTTATCTTGCTCTCAAGTATCTCCGCATTTTTTGAGGCGATGTATCTGTTAAGCGCCTCATTCACGGAAGCGGAATTCCTGACCACGAACCTTAACTGAGTGGTGCTTACCGAATCCATTCCGCCGCGGAATTTAAAGAGGCATATCTGGATGAGAAGAAGAACAACGGTGGTAAATATTCCTATATAATACATTCCCGATCCGAGGGCTAAGCCGATACCTGCGGTTGCCCAAAGACCTGCGGCAGTGGTAAGGCCCTTTGTGGCGTTTCCGTTATGGAAGATAACGCCGGCACCGAGGAAACCGATACCGCTTACAACCTGGGCCGCTATTCTGGCGGGATCCGCACCTCGTGTTCCCATTAAGAGAACATCTCCGCCGGCTGCAAGATCCACAAATGCGTATTTTGAAACCAGCATCATAAGGGCCGAGGCAACACAGACAATGAGGTGTGTCCTGATACCCGCCTCCTTAAGACGTTTGCTTCTTTCGAAGCCGATGGCGATACCGCAGGCGCAGGCCACAACGATGCGAAGTGCAAACTCGGCATACTGAATCAGCGAAAAATGCTGCTGCAATAATTCGGAGTAAGTCATAGGGTTTCTCCTTGAATTTTTATTAATAAAATTATATCAATGTTGCAACTTAATAACAACATGGAAAAGGCCGTTTTTTATAACCCTTTCGGTGGAAAGATGCAACGAAAACGATTACGTTTTGATTTACATAAATTATTTCAAGAAATTTCGCCTAAGGGGGTTGTATTATTATAAAACTTGTGTTAACTTTAATGAGTTAAAGTATGCAACATTAAAAGTGGGGTGAATATGGATATGAGCGAAGGAAACTATCCGGGCTTTGTTTTACGACATGCCGCGGGGATGTGGAACCTTTTAGATCTTAGCCATCCTGAGTTTCCCTACAAAGAGCCGCTGCGACTCAATGAATCCGGAGCCATTATATGGCAGGAGATTGAACGCGGCATGAATTTGGATGCAATATCGCAGGAACTTGTGAAAGAGTACGGAATCTCTCGGGAAGAGGCGGATTCCGATCTTAGAGTTTTCTGCGAAAAACTTAAGGCATTTGGTGTGCCTTTAGACAATTAAAGGGGTTTTGTATGAATATTTTAATTGCAGGTGGTGCAGGAACCTTCCTTAATAATATCCTGATCAAACTTCACAAGGAGGGACATAAGGTATCCGTTCTTACCGGTAATCGTTTCGCCGACAAGGATGCCTATCAGAAGAATTTCGAAGTCTACAAGTTCCAGTATGATGCGAGCTGCTTAAACGAGATCTTCGAAAGTGTATCCCCCGATGTTACCATATTCATGGGAGCATTTGATACCAACTTTGAATGGAAGAACGAGGAAGCCGATTCGGTAAAATATACGGCTTCTTTGGCAAATATTCTTATGGGTTACGCCATGCGCGGTAAGGGAAGATTTATCTATCTTTCCTCACATGAAGTGTTTGGCGATAATCACGATGCGGATATCACCGAGAATCTTATGACATCTCCCGACGGATTCCGTGCCCAGTCCATCTATCAAGGCGAGCAGATGTGTGAAAACTATCGTTCCAACCGTGATATGGATATCGTAACGGTCCGCTTCGATCACCTTTATTGTATTCCCGAGAAGCGCGCGGATATCAAGGATGTTGTTACATCCATGTGCCTTGAAGCTTTGGAGGAGAAGACGATCCATTATGCAAAGAGCACATTCCTTTCGCCTTTATATGAAAATGACGGCGTAGAGGCCCTTTACAGGATCATTTCATGTGCAAAACACAACGCAGACGTATATCATGTATCCGCTTCAAATCAGATCTCCGAGGAAGAACTGGCAAATCTCGTCAGAGACAACATGAACCCCGAGTGTGATGTTATCTCTACACCCGGTACTTCCGCATACAGATGCGTCCTTTCAAACCGTCTGTACGAGAGCGAATTCGGAAACCCCAGATTCATGGATCTTGCGACCATCGTAAAGCGTATCGCAACCACAATGAAGAAGAAAGCATATGTATTCCTCACCGATGAGGAGACAGGCCTTTCCTTCACACAGAGACTTAAGAAGAAGCTGGGCTGGTTCATCAGCACCATGATCCCCTTCCTTGAGAATGTGATCATCTTCATCCCCTGCTTCATGTTCTATAACAGAGCTGCGGAGAGTTCTTATTTTGCAAGGCTTGATATCTATCTTCTCTATGTGCTTCTGTTCGCTATCGTATACGGACAGCAGCAGGCAACGCTTTCGGCCCTTCTTGCGGTTGCGGGTTATTTCTTCAGAAATACCTATGAACAGACCGGATTCAGACTTCTGCTTGACTCCAATACATACGTATGGGTTGCTCAGCTGTTCATCGTAGGCCTTTCGGTAGGTTACCTTCGCGATCAGATCATTAAGCTGAGAAAAGAGAACGAAGAGGAGAAGGAATTCTTAAAGCAGCAGATCGAAGACATTCAGGTCATCAACTCCACAAACGTCCGCGTTAAGGACGTTCTTGAAACACAGGTTGTTAACCAGACTGATTCCGTAGGAAAGATCTACGGCATCACATCTTCGCTTGATCAGTACAGCCCTGAAGAGGTTCTCTTCTATGCAGCTCGTACCGTGAGCGAACTTATGAAGACCGAGGATGTTGCCATTTACCAGGTTTCCAATGCCGACTACGCAAGATTGTTCTCTTCAACCTCTGCAAAGTCCAGAGTACTTGGTAACTCCGTCCGCTATACCGAAATGGGTGACTGCTACGAAGCCCTCAGAAACCGCAGGGTATATATCAACCGTAAGATGGACGGTCGTTACCCCCTTATGGCCAATGCCATTTTTGAAAATGATGAGATGCAGATGATCGTAATGCTTTGGGGTCTCTCATGGGAGAATATGACTCTCGGCGAGGCAAACAAGCTTGTCATCATCAGTGCACTTATACAGAACGCAGTCCTTCGCGCTAACCGTTACATCCTTGCTCTTGAGGATCAGAGATACGAGGAAGGCACGAAGATGCTTGAAAAGGACAGCTTCAGAACTCTGCTTGATGCGTTCTTAAAGGCTGAGAAAGAAGATCTTACCGAATGTTCGGTAATCAGGGTTAAAACAGATCAGTCCAACAGAGCGGACGTTATCGGCATCATCGAAAAGTCCTTAAGAACATCGGATTATCTCGGAAATCTCGGAGGAAGCGAGGTATATGCACTTCTTTCCAATACTACGGAAGAGGGCGCAACCTTCGTTCTCAACAGATTCCTTGAGAAGGGCCTTGAGGCCGCAATAGTGGAGGAAGGAACGATATGACTTGGAGTGTAAGATTTTTTATAATCTTTCTTCTGTTGAATTTTCTCCTTACGGCATGTTACCTCATCGTTGCCATCCACTTCAGGAAGATCAAACGCCATCTTGCATATGCCCGGGCTGTGGTAATGCTTCTTGTTCCGGGAGCGGGCACTTTGCTGATGGTTCTCGGATGGTTCGGATATGAATATGTATTCCGTAAGGATGTAGACCTTTCCGACGTTATCTTCAGTAAGGAGAGAGGCCGCGAACTTGTAAGGTCCAACGAGGAGATAGAGCGTAACGTTGTTTCCCTCGAGGAAGCCATTGCAGTAACGGATAAAGCGGATTTGAGAAGCCTGGTAATGGGTGTTGCCCAGGGTGATTACGAGGATTCCCTTTCAGCTATTTCCCTTGCACTTAACAGTGAGGATTCAGAAACTGCCCACTACGCCGCTTCACTTTTACAGGATGCGATCAACGATTTCAGACTTAAGGTCCAGAAGGGCTACAACAAGGTTCAGAAGAGAGACGAAGAACTTGAAGATACCGCAAAGGGTCTTATCAAGTATATGAACAAGGTTCTAGTTCAGAAGGTATTTACGGATCTTGAACAGAGATCCTTCACACATATTCTGGAGGATACCGCACAGATCCTTCACGAGGAGCATCCGGAGGCACTTACCAGCGAACTTTACGAGATCGTCTGCTTAAGACTTCTGGAGATCAAGGATTTCGAAAAGTGCGAGCTTTGGGCAAACAGAGCAATGGCTCAGTTCCCCAACACCCTTTCATCCCACACCTGCCTGATCAAATACTTCTTTAACAGCGGGCAGAAGGAAAGATTCTTTGAGGCACTTGACAACTTAAAGAAATCGTCTGTGGTAATCGATAAGGAGACGCTGGAACTTATAAGGGCATTCCAGTAGAGAAGGACATCAGGATTAAGGAGGATATACAGTTTATGTCTATGACAGTTATTACTGTGCTTCAAATAACGGGCATATACTGTGCATATCTGCTTATAACGGTCTTTTTGCCTCATTTCGCCTTCGGAAAAACGGTCAGGTTTAAGAACCGATATGAACGTTTTCTCTTTTATGTGATCTCGGGCAACTTTTATATGATCAACCTGGTATATCTGCTTGAGTTGGTGCATATTTCCTATCGTTTAACATTGATCCTGTTTACAGTCGTTCCGGCAATAATCATTAAAGTCAGACTTGAGAGGATCCCTCTGGGAAAATACATTCTTGATATATGGGACACCTTAAGAAAGCTGACCGGCGGACAGCTTAAAGTAAAGAACGTAAGTGATCAGATAGAGCCGCTGCTTGCACAGAGAAGAAAGAAGTTCTTTGCAAAGATAAAGAAGGTATATCTGAACAATATAGTCGATGTTCTGCTGACACTTACACTGCTTTTATGTATTCTTTATTTCTTCGGATCGCATCTTCTGAAGACATACGGATATAAAGCCTCCGACCTCATAGTACATAACTACTGGATCAACAGCTTAAGTGAAAACAGGCTGTTCTGCGCCGGTATTTATCCCTTTGGTTTTCACAACACCGTGTATTACATACACAAGGTTTTTGGCATAGATACGGTTGCTTTATTGAGAACGTTCAGCCTTCATACGGTGACGTTCAATATACTGATGCTTTTCTGTGCACTTAAGCTTCTTTGCAAGTCGAGATATATACCGTATATCGGCGCGTTTATGTATTCCGTGGTCGACTGCTTCTTGTCCCATACATACGGCAGATATAATGCTCCCCTTCCTCAGGAGTACGGCATTATGTTCATATTCCCCGCCATTTATTGCGGGTTCGCATATTTCAGGGCACAGAGAAGGGAAAAGCGCGGTTTATACTCAAAGGACTGCTATCGGTATCTTGCCGGATTCGCCATGAGTTTTTCGCTTTGTATCACGACTCACTTTTACGGCGTTATGGCGGCAGGAATTTTTGCGTTTTCAATGGCCACCGGGTTTGCGGTATGGCTCTTCAGAAAGACCTACTTTAAGCGCGTTATGTGTACGATCTTTATTACCATGGGCATTGCGCTTACGCCCATGTTCCTGGCAGCTGCCGAAGGCATAGAGATCGAAGGATCCTTGAGATGGGGGCTGAGCATCATCTTCGGTGTAAAGGGCGATGATGAAGCGGACAAGGAAAACACCGAAACGGAAGAACAGACAGAAATTGTTGAAGAAGTTACGGAAGAGGTTGAGGAAGTCGAGGAAGAAGTAGATCGAACGACTCGTCTCCAAAGATTTATAGAGACTTATTCCGAAAAATACGGCAGTATCGCCGGCCCGCCCGTAGCTTATGTGGAATTGTTAAAAGCCGATCTTAGCTCCAACGTATTCAAGGAGAAGGATCAGAGTCAGATATATGTAGTGCTTATAGGATATGGAACCCTGCTTGTTTTGGGCGTAGTGATAATGCTTGGAAAAAGGGATAAGATGTACGGTGCCGTGCTTTTGTCAACGGGAATCCACATGGTAGTGATCACAACCGTACTGTGCGCAGGTGATATAGGTATTCCGATGCTGATGGACCCTGCCCGAGCCAGCATATATGTGGCTTACAGTGCTGCCTTTGCAATCCCGATGTTTGTAGATGCAGTCATGTACTTCATCCTTGGATGGGGCACTAAAAAGAAATATGTTTTGTCGATTGCATCATTTGCATTGCTTGCATTCTGGGGCGGAATGGTAATACGCACCAACTACATAAGAAAACCTCTTTCTCCCGGTGGAATGGAGACAAACGGCGCAGTTGAGTGCCTTACCAGAATTTCCATGGAAGAAGAGGACTATTCCTGGACAATATGTTCGGCCAACGATGAAGGCCGTATGGTCTATGACCACGGTTTCCATTATGAGCTGATAGATTTCCTCAGAGGAATGGAATATGTTGCGGACAAGGGCCGAGTTCGTATGCCTACCAAGTATGTATATATCTTCGTGGAAAAAATCCCGATAGATTACTTCGCGACCTATTGGGGAAGCGGACAATCCGTATCGAAATTCGGCGCAAAACGTGACCTGCCTTTGGGTAGATCTTTGGGATTGTACACCAAGGCAAATCGATGGATATGTATGTCGAGACTGTATTATTGGGCGCAGGCATTTATGGAGCTTTATCCCAATGAGATGTCAGTATATTATGAGACAGACAATTTTGTATGTTACAAGATCATACAAAATCCATACAGGTTATTTAATTTTGCAATAGACTATGAATACAACAGCACTAACCCTATGGATGTAGAACCATAGGAAAAAGGGGAAAATGGAATGATCTCACGCAGAAATTACTTTATCATCCTGATTGTAATGGGGATAATATTTGTCCTCTTCCAATTCAGCCAGTTTGCCAGATCGGCAGGGAATGATTTCAACGTAAACAAGTTTATTGAACTTGAATTACCTGAAAAAAGGCCCTGGCAGCAGGTATCTTTGACAGTGGACGATGATCTGCCCTGGGGCGATAAGGAATATACCGTATTTGTCGGAGATAAAGGATCAAATATCGGAAGTATCGTTACGCAGTGGACTTATTATACCAAGAGAGATATCCTGATCGCAGACAGTCTGACTGATTTTGCAAAGAAAGAGCATGCCCTTCCGGAATTTGTCATTATCGATTCCACCTGTGTGGATTTTGACACAGAGACGCAGATCCTGACAGATATGTTAAATACCGGTAATTCGGTGATCCTTTGCAATCTTCCGGACGTTAGTGTTATTCAGAACAATCTTGAACTTAAATCCGTATTGGGAATCGACTTCATCAAAGAAGAAAGTGTGACGGTTGAAGGAATCAAGCTCTTTGCCGGTTTCCTTTTAGGAGGCGAAGAAATATATGAGCCACAGAAGAAGGAGGAGGAGAAGAGACAGGATCTGGAGCTTACAATGCCCTGGTATATTCCTACCGGAGGAACCAAGACCTATATGGTCGGCGTTATGGACGAATATTTCGATAGCGTGATCGAGGATTATGAGTTTAAAAACGATTATTTTCCTGCAATCATATGGAGAAAGAGCACACCTAACGGACAGATCTTTTGTGTAAACGGAGACTATATGTCAACCACCACCGGACTTGGAATTTTAAGTGCGATGAGTTACGAACTGAGCAGCTATCAGTTGTACCCGGTTGTAAATGCACAGAATACGCTGGTTATAGATTTCCCTCTTATGGCGGATGAAAACGACGAAAGATTCAATGAGATCTATTCCAGATCTTTCAACGAGTTTCAGACAAATGTTATCTGGGCTTCACTTATGGCGCTTGGCGAGCAGAACGATCTTCAATTCACCTGCTTCATGTCACCAAAATACAATTATTCGGATCCCGCACAGCCCAGTTACGACGAGTATAATACACTCCTTCAGCTGTTTAATGAAAAGGATGCCGAAGTTGGTCTGTCACTTGAACATGCCGACGGCATTACACTTCTTGAAAAACTTAAGGTTGATAAGGATTATTACGATGGAATAGAAAACAGATATCAGAATTCCAGCGCATTCATGGACCTTGCGGACATTGATGAACTGGATGAGGCTGTTAAGGTAGCTTATGTAAGAAATGTTAGGACCATCGCCTGCGATGCAGATGTTCAGCTTCCTATCCTGAGCTATCTCACCGATGATATCACCTTACAGAGCCTTACAAGTAACACCCGCTATTTTACATACTCTAAGGATCTTATGCTTAAGAGTATCGAAACGGTTCTGGGATATGATAACGCAAAGCTTAACATGAGTCCCGTTATCTGGCCGGAATCCGTTGATGATCAGTGGGAGAACATCTACATCGACATGGCTAGTTCGCTTGCAACTTACTGGAGAAGATTCAAGGTATTTGACAATACTACACTTACCGAAAGCGATCAGAGAGTAAGAACCTTCTTAAACATTGATTCTTCTTCATCCATTGATGGTGATGTGATCACTCTCAACGTTTCCGGAGCAGACGGAAATACGACCTGGTTCATGCTTCGTACCCACAATGCAAAGATCGATGAGATCGAGGGAGCAACATATAAGAAGGTTGAAACCGATGCTTACCTTCTTACGGTAAATTCGGAAACTGTAACTATCAGATTAAAGAACACACAGAATATTAATAACTGATAGATAAAGATACACAAAGGGGAATATATGAAGATTTGTATTGTAGCCGAAGGATGTTATCCATATGTAGTAGGCGGTGTATCCGGATGGATACACAGTATGGTCCAGGCTTTTCCTGAACACGAATTTGTCATTCTCGGAATCATACCCGATCGTGAACAGAGCGGTAAATTCGAATATCATTTGCCGGACAATGTAAGCGCTGTTTATGAAGCATATCTGGATGATTTTGACTGGAGCGAAACAAGAAAAGAAGGACGACGCACAAAGTTAAGAAAATCGGAATACAGGGCACTTCGAAGCCTTATCATGAACAGGCGTGTTGAATGGGATGCGATCTTTGATATGTTTTCAAAGGATACCTTCTCAATTGACGACCTTTTAATGGGTGCCGACTTCTTAAAGATCGTTACGGAGTATTACAACACGAATTATCCGGAAATCGTATTCTCGGATTTCTTATGGACCATGAGATCCATATATCTTCCGCTTTTCCTGATACTTAAGACTCCGTTGCCTCAGGCAGACATTTATCACTGCGTTGCCACCGGCTATGCCGGAGTTTTGGGAGCTATGGCAAACAGACTTTACGGAAGCAAGCTTCTTCTTTCAGAGCATGGTATTTATACCCGTGAACGTGAGGAAGAAGTCATCAAAGCTACATGGGTAAAGGGTATTTACAAAAATATCTGGATCGATCAGTTTAAGAAGATGTCCATGGTAGCATATGAAAAGGCAGAGATCGTAACAAGCCTTTATGCACATGCAAGAGAGCTTCAGATCGAACTTGGATGTCCCGAAGAGAAGACCAGGATCACTCCCAACGGTATAGATGTTGAAAGGTTCCGAAATATTCCCGGTAAGCAGCCCGAGGATGAGGGATGGTTCAATATCGGAGCAGTATTGAGAGTTGCTCCCATAAAGGATGTTAAGACATTGATACAGGCATTTTCTTTTGCAAAGTCCAGATGCGCAAATCTGAAGCTCTGGATAATGGGTCCTACCAACGAGGATGAGGACTACGCAGCGGAATGTTTTGATCTCGTGGACGCCCTGGGGGTTAAGGATATAGAGTTCACCGGAAGGGTTGATGTTTCACAGTATCTGGGAAGAATGGATGCGACCATTCTTACAAGTATAAGTGAAGGACAGCCCCTTACCATTCTCGAAAGTTATGCAGCGCATGTACCTACCATTGCAACGGACGTAGGAAACTGCCGCGGACTTATCTATGGTGAGGATGACGATGAATTAGGGGAATCAGGTATTCTTACTCATATCATGAACGTGAGTGAGATCGCCGATGCGATGGTATATCTTGCATCCAATGAAGAAGAACGCCGCAAGATGGGCGATATCGGATTCAAGAGACTGAATTCGAAATACCGCATCGAAATGATGAGAGATACATATCGTAGCATTTATGAGGAATTAGGGAATAAATAAGGATAAATAACTATGGCAGGAATAGGAATAAGACTTAATAAGATCTTTAACAAAAATTCTATTGCATCGAAGCTGGTAGGTTGTGGATACAGTGTGGTTGTAACCATTGCACCCATGCTCATAATCATAACGGTAGTAGTTCTGATGCAGCTTCTGTTAGGTTTTTCAAAACTTGACTTCTATACCAGAGAATTGTATTCATGTACGGTTCTTTACATATTCGTATTTGCCTTGCTGACAACTTCGCCCTTTAACGCCGTTGTATCAAGGTACATGTCGGATATCATTTACGAGGAAAGATATGAAGACATACCTCCCTGCTTCTACATGGGACTTGCTCTTAACACGATCCTTTCCTTCATACCCGCAGCATTTTTCTGCTGGAGAGAGTATCACATAGGCGGTATAAATATCTGGTATGTATTTGCCGGATTCACCGGATACATGTGCATGATATTTACCTTCACCGTTATGCTTTACCTTTCCATCTGTAAGGATTATAAGAAGATCTCCGGTTTCTATGTCCTCGGAATGATGGTAACCCTTGTTCTTTCACTTATCCTTCACTACATATTCGGAGTTCGTACGGATATTGCGATGCTTGTTTCACTTGACGTGGGACTTCTGCTCATCGCCGTACAGGAATTCTCTCTTTTCAGAAGATACTTTAAAAAGAACTCGGGAAACTATTACGGAATGGTTCCCTATCTTAAGAAATACTGGCAGCTGGTTGTAGCCGACTTCTTCTATATCTTCGGTCTCTATGTTCACAACTTTGTATTTTGGACTACGGACTGGCACCTTATCGTTGCGAAGAGTTTTGTATGTAACCAGCCCTACGACATGGCAAGCTGCCTTGCGATGTTTACAAACATTACCGCCAGCGTAATATTCATTACCCGTGTTGAAATGTATTTCCACACAAAGTACAAGGCATACTCCGAAGCCGTTATCGGTGGAAGAGGTCTTGATATACAGAGCGCAAAGCAGAGAATGTTCCGTCAGCTTATGGAAGAGATCATGACACTTGTTCGTGTACAGTTTATCGTTACCACACCTGTTTTCATGATCGCCATGATAATCCTTCCCAGATTCGGATTCGGAGGAAACACCATGAGAATCTATCCCTGCCTTACGGTCGGATACTTTATCATGTTCATTATGTATTCCTTCATAATCTTCCTGTATTATTTCAACGATCTTACGGGAGCTGTTGTAACATCCGTTACTTTCTTTATCGTTACGATGCTTGCAAGTATTGTGGCAACTCACCTTCCCGTGGTTTGGTTTGGTACCGGCCTTGTTGTAGGTGCAGTTGCGGGATTCTCGGTAGCTTACTATCGAATGAGACGTATGGAAAAGACATTGGATGTGCATATTTTCTGCAGCGGCAGCATTCTCAAAAAGGGCCGCGGAAAGATGCCTTCAAACCTTGTTTACGAGAGGAAATAAAAATGGGTCCCAGTATTATTTTACGAGTTATTCTCATTTTATCCGGCGGTGCGATGATGCTCATTACCGTCGGCAGCCTTGCAAAAAGAAGGATGAACGAATCCTTCTGTCTTGCCTGGAGCATCATTTCTTTGGCATTGTTTGCGGCAGGTATTGTTTTAAGACCTGCTGAATGGCAGAAGTACATAAGCGGAAAGGCCCTGGCCCTGGTACTTATAATCTTCACCGCAATCTTTTACGCAGCATATTTTACGAGTCTTAAGGTTTCCGAGATCACAAGAAAGAATCAGGAACTGGCCATTCAGGTTTCGTTACTCAATCAGGAAAATGAACGTATATTGAGAAGGCTGGCCGAAGTTACCGGAAAAGATGTACGGGAATTATAGTGTATGAAAAAAATACTGTTTGTTATTAATACTCTTGGCCTCGCAGGTGCCGAAAAGGCTCTTATCGAGATGCTCAGACGATTGGACACTCCGGATTACGAAGTGTCTCTTTTCGTTTTAATGAATCAGGGCGAATTACGGGAAGAACTTCCGTCAAACGTCAAATTGTTGAACAAATGCTTTGATGACTGTCCCATTCACGGAGAAGAAGGTAAGGCACATTTAAAGAAGCATGTTATGAAATCCCTGTTCAAAAGGTGCGCATTCCTGAGATGTTTTCCTTATATGACGGTCAATGCATTCAGAATGCTCTTTAAAGGCGGTTTAAAGGTCGATAAGCTGCTTTGGCGTGCCATGGCAGTAAGTGCGGACCGCTTTGACGAGCACTATGATCTGGCTGTTGCTTATATTGAGGGCGGTGCGGCGTACTATGTCAAAGAGTTTGTAAATGCGGACAGGAAAGCAGGGTTTATACATATCGATTACAAAGAGGCAGGATATACTCGAAAGCTTGATAAAAACTGTTACCTCTCATTTGACCGGATATTTACCGTATCGGATGAGGTTAAAGGAGTATTTTCCGAGGTTTATCCCGAATTAACCGACAGGATCGAAGTATTCCATAATCTTTTGGATATCGAAGGAATAAAGCATAAGGCTGAGTTACCCGGCGGATTTGACGACGACTTTGACGGATTGAGAATTGTAACGGTTGGACGTCTTAATCTGCAGAAATCATTCGATGTATCCATAGATGCCATGAAGCTTATAAAGGATGCGGGTATCAGGGCGAGATGGTATGTTCTCGGCGAGGGTGATCAGAGAGAATTCCTTGAGTCACGAATAGAAATGTTGGGTCTTAAAGAAGATTTTATTCTTCTTGGCAATCGTGCAAACCCTTATCCGTATGTTAAGCAATGTGACCTGTACGTACATGCTTCGAAATTTGAAGGAAAGAGTATTGCAATCCAGGAAGCCCGGATTCTCGGTAAGCCCATTGTTGTCACCGACTGCAGCGGAAACAGGGAACAGATCAATGATGGAATGGACGGAAGGATATGCGACTTTGACAGCAATGCGATCGCCGAAACCGTTATTGAAATGCTTAAGGACAAGGATAAAGCAACACAAATGGGAATTGCGGCCGCTAACCGCATTTTGGAAGAAGAAAAGAATTCTGCTGATCTGCAGAAGCTGATAAATCTTTTAGCATAGGGGAAAATTATGGAACAGAAGAGAAAAGAGGTACTTATAATAATTCCGGCCTATAACGAGGCCAAGACCATTGAGCCCGTATTGGACGCTCTGCAGTCACCGCCCATATCAGATGTGTGCGATGTGCTGGTCATGAACGATGCGTCAAAGGACGGAACTCAGTATATATGTAAGCGTCGCGGGATTCCCGTAATAACCCATGTTTATAATTTGGGTTACGGCTCCGGTCTTCAGGTCGGTTATAAGTATGCCTTCAGAAGGGGATATGACTATGTCATTCAGATGGATGCAGACGGACAACATGACCCTTCCAATGTTCTGAAAATATATGATGCTTTGAAAACAAAGGACGAGAAGGGCGGATATCCGGATATAGTCATCGGTTCCAGATTTGTTGACGGTGCCATTGCTTTCCCTGTGCCCATTTCCAAGAAGATAGCCTTTGTGCTTTTCAGAACTCTCATCAAGTGGGCCACCGGTCAAAAGATAATGGACCCCACTTCAGGTTTACAGGGACTCAGCAAGAGAACATTCTGGTATTATTCCAGATATTCCCATTTTGATGATAAATATCCGGACGCAAATATGCTTATGCAGATGAAGATGTTGGGATATAATGTTAAAGAGATCCCTTCGGTAATGTATGCGAGAACGGAAGGAACAAGCATGCACTCCGGAATCATCAAGCCCATGGTCTATATGTTCAGAATGGCATTTTCGATCATTGCCGTATGGGCCAGGGTAAGAATTTACGGTATGGATAAAGGAGCTATAAATGAGCAGGCAATCATCGAAGACTTACAAAAGAGCGTCTTTTAAGGCACCTCGATTAAAGGAAATTTCTGATGAACTTGTTAATCCTTACAGAGGCTGGTATCAGATACACACCTTTAAGCTCGATGAAGATATAGATATGACTGACAGGGAGTATACCCTTAATCACACGGATACACTGGCGCTGATCCTTGTGGATATCAGTGCCTACAGGAGTAGCGCACTTGATGACAAGGCAATCAATAATCTAAGGAATATATTTGCATTCTTCAGAGATTACAGACTGGATATGATCGTGCGAGTAGTATATGACACCGTGGGAAAATGTCTTGAGACGGAGCCCTCGGAGGAAACAACGATCATGGAGCACATGGATCAGCTGGTTCCCATAATGAAGGATTACGCCGCTAATATTTTCGTTTATCAAGGCCTTCTTATCGGTAACTGGGGTGAGATGCACTCTTCAAAGTTTCTTTCTCCCGCCCGCCTCAGCCGACTGGCTACGGACTTCCTTGAGAACATTCACGGAACGGCTTTCCTTGCGGTACGTCGTCCGGCTTATGTTCGCATTCTTTTTCCCGAAGGAGAGGATTTAAGGCAGAACAGGGTAGGTATCTTTGATGATGCCATCCTTGCTTCACCCACCCATTTGGGAACCTTTGGTGAGAAACCTGCCAAGGATGTAAGGCGTGAACAGTCATGGCTTCCCAAGGAAGAAATAAAGTACGTTTCGTCTCTCTGCGACCGTGTTCCTTATGGTGGTGAAGGACTTTATTCGGAGGAAAAGGATGCCATTTCTTCCGTAAGGCATTCGCTGAAAGCAATGTCGGAGTATTTCTCCACTCTTCATGTTACATACTTAAACAGAATACATGACATCAACTTCGTAGAGCATTTAAAGACTCTTAAATGGAACGGCAGAGATCTCTACAGAGGAATGGACGGCTACGAGTACATAGGCAGACATCTCGGCTACCGTTTCGTTCTCAGAAAGGTGGCATGTTCGTTGCTGGAGAGCGACAACAGCATTCTCCGCTGGGATATAACCATTGAAAATATAGGTTTTGCCCGTATTTTCTTTAAGAACGGCTGCACAATGCGTGCAACGGATATTTACGGAAATGAAGTTGTTTTGGAACTGGCTGACTGGATCGAATTAAACCAGATAGCATCCGGGGAGAAGCATACTTTCGTGTGCATGACACCCGTAGTTGTGGGCAAGGTTTATCTTTCTTTCACCAAGGAAGATACAAAGCAGGCAATTTATTTTGCCAATCGTAATCAGATTGACAGTGAGTTCAACTCTGAAATCTATTTGGGAAGTATTAAATTACATTAAGCAAAATGGGTAATAAAACCGAATCCAGAACAGAATATTCGGCGAGAAATATAACATTTGCAATGGTGGGAAGGGTTGCGGCCCTTCTTATGGGGTTTGTTTCGCGTGTAGTATTCACCCACACACTCGATACGGAGTATGTGGGTGTTAATGGTCTGTTTACCGATATCCTCCACGTTCTGTCACTGACGGAGCTGGGCTTCGGAACCGCCATCACCTATGCCCTTTATAAGCCAATCGCCGAGGACGATATAGAAAAACAAAAATCCTATATGAAGATCTACCGCCTGTTTTACCATATTGTTGCGGTGATCGTACTTGCAATGGGATTATGCGTCACACCCTTCCTGGATGTGATAATCAAAAACAAACCGAATATACCGCATCTTACGCTGATCTACCTGATGTATCTTGCGAATACGGTGATTTCCTATCTTCTTGTTTATAAGAGGACGCTGATAGATGCCCATCAGAAGAGTTACATCGGAGAGATCGTCAGGACAACCTCCTGGGTCATACAGACTCTCATACAGATCATAATTCTTGTTGTTACAAAGAACTTTATCCTTTATCTTTCCATAAACCTGCTCAGTACGTTGTGCTTTAACCTGGTTATATCCTTTATAGCGGAAAAGATGTATCCCTATCTTAAGGACAAGGAAGTGGAGCCCCTTGAGCCCGAGGAGAGAAAGGATATCTTTAAAAATGTGGGAGCACTGATCCTTAACAAGATCGGAGATGTTGCGATAAACAACACGGATAATATCCTTTTGTCTTCCCTTGTTGGCATTGTGGCAGCGGGGTTATATTCAAACTATTATCTGATCATTGATTCAGTGAAGATGGTCTTTGCCCAGATCTTTAACGGTATTACCGCAAGCGTGGGTAATCTGGGAGTTTTAGAGAATAAAGGCCGGGTTAAAAAGATATTTGAAGGCTGCTTTTTCATGGGACATTGGATGAACGGAGTGGCCGCCATAGCCCTTTATGAGGTCCTGAATCCCTTCGTAGCCATGAGCTTTGGTGAAAACTATGTTTTCGAAGCAAACATAACGCTTATATTATGTATTAATTTCTACATAAACGGAATGAGACAGGCGACTCTGGCATTCAGAAATTCCCTGGGATTATTCTATTACGACAGATATAAATCCATTCTGGCAGCTATCATCAACCTGGGTGCTTCCATTGTTCTCGGATTATGGCTGGGTACCGTGGGAATCTTCCTTGGAACTCTTGTAAGCCTGATAACCACATTATTCTGGATAGAGCCCTATGTGTTATATAAAAAGAGGCTCGAAAGTCCGGTATTACCCTATTTTGCCAAGTATTTCATCTATTCGGCATCCACTGCGGGGCTTTGGCTTGTTTGTGATCTTATATGCAGGAATATACAGGGAGCACATTTTAAGGTTTGTCTGCTTAGGGGTATCATTTGTGTTGCTGTCGTGGATCTGGGATTTCTTTTATTGTTTTTCAGAACAAAGGAATTTAAACTTCTATGGAACAAGGCAATGTTTATTCTCGGGAAAAAACTGAAAAAGGCGCAATGACCACCGGGTTAAGGGATGATGAAATCTGGCTTTGTTCGGCATTAAAGGCTTCGATCAATGGTTCGGAATTTTCAAAAGCCGATGAAACGGTTGAAAGGGAAGTCCTCAAGAATGATAAAGGCCGTGGTGTGCTTGCCCTTCTTTATCCGTTTTTTGATGACATATCGGATCTCGGGCTAAAAAAAGCTGTTGAATACTCGGCAAAGAATAATGCAGTCAGTTGTTATCGTCTCTTTCAGAATACTCGGTATATTCTTGAAAAACTGGAAGCTGAAGGAATAGATTGTGCAGTTCTTAAAGGCGTTGACCTGGCAAGCAGATATCCCGTTCCGGAATACAGAGGGTTTGCTGATATAGATCTTTTTATCCGAGACAGGGAGCAGATCGACAACGCCGTACGGATAATTGAAAACTGTGGATTTGAAAAGGAAAAAGAACAAAGCTCCATACATCACATAGCCTTTTTGAATCAGGAACGGATTGAGATAGAACTCCATACGGATATGGTCCGTCCTTTTGACAGCGAGGCCGTCAACAGCAGGATCGCAGATATATATAAGTCAACGGACTATAGTTTCTTTGAAAGGGAATTGTTCGGAGTCCGATTCAAAGTACTTCCGGATTCATTGAACGGCTTTTATCTTCTTTTACATACACTCCAGCATTTTCTGGCTGCGGGCTTCGGATTGAGGCTTCTGCTTGACTGGATGGCCTTCTGGAACGGTGTGGGGGATGATAAAGCATTTACGGAATTTAAGGCTCATTGTGATTCATGCAAGGTCAGAGGATTTTCTGATGCCATAACCGGCATATGTGTGAAATATCTGGGGATGTCTCCCGAGAGAGCGGAAAAGATCATGAGTCCCGGCTATTTGCAGGCTTTGGATAAAAATGAAGTTATAGATAAACTGGCGCGAGAAGTGTTTGATGCCGGCCGGTTTGGCGAAGGCACCGGAAGACTTGTAAATTTGAGGAATCCTTCGATCTTTGGATTGATCAAGGAATTTCATCATCAGACCAGGATCAACTATCCCAAAGCCTCAAGAATTTTTCTTATATGGCCGATATTATGGATAGGTTCGTTGATCCGTTTTATGAAGAATAACAAGACTGTGAGACATACCGGCGCAAAAGAGATCATCGGAAATGCCAAAAAGCGAAGCCGCCTTACAAAGGAAATTGGGTTATGGTAAAACACTCGTGTTTTTAGTACCAAATTCCCAAAAGGATTGACAATTTCGCGAAAAATTGGTACATTAAAGATACCTATGATGAATTAAGTGTCTTTGTTCACATTTTGTGAGAGAGGAGTATATATATGAAAGAATATGTAAAGCCCGTGGTTCTTGAATCGGCTGAAATGACTGAAGGAGTATTTGCAAACACCTGGAGTGGCGAAACCGGTGAGTGGACCTGGGAGGCATGGTGGGAAGGTCACAATTCCGGATCCCATTCCGAAATGCAGATCAAAGGTCATTACAGCGGAAACAGATCAGGTACTGTCAGAATCACCGTTGAAATGCAGTTCCTGGGAGAAGCCGATATTACCGGTGTCGACAGTGTTTCTATGGGCTCAGTAGATTGGACCTCTAAAACGCTTACCTGGAAATGTGAAAGACCGTTTAACCCGGGAGAGAATATAGCAGCCACGTGGCACATTACGTTCTCGAAGGGTGCGCCCGGCGAGGAAGATTTGGTACATGGTGCTTACCATACTCCGCGTGATAAATCCGGCAACGAAAGTCCTTATGCTCATATAATTGCTCCCGAGTGGATGATCACAAAGCATACAGAAGAGATTTTATAGTAGTAGAATATTTTATATAAGCATATTTGTAAAAGGCGGCTTTGCAAGCCGCCTTTTTGCGGAAGTGGGATAGATGAAAAACAGAAGTAACAATAAGGATCAAAACAAAAAGAATACTGCCAAGGAAAAAGTTACTTCGATGATCTCGAACTATAAGTGGGTGGGACATTACGCCAAAAAACATTTCTGGACAATAGTTATTTATACTTTATTGGGATTGTCGGGTGTTTTGGTTTCCCTTTTATCAAGCCTTACTTCGAAGGATCTGGTTGATATCATTACCGGAAGGCAAGCGGGTACTTTGATAAAAACTTTTATCATGCTTATCGGTTATCAGCTTTTTTCAGTAGCCATCAGTAATGTTTCATCATATTTGAACACTGTCATGACCATCAAAGTAGAAAACGGTATTAAAGCCGATATTTATGATCAGATTGTTGTTACCGATTGGGAGTCTCTTTCCAAATTTCATTCGGGAGCCATCGTCTCCAGATGGGGAGGAGATTCAAGCACCATTGCCAATGGACTATTAAATACTGTTCCGAGTATTGTAACAAATCTGGTCAGATTTTTCGCTGCATTATATCTGATAGTCAAAGAAGATTGGACGTTTGCGTTGTTTGTATTGGCTAGTGTGCCTTTAAGCTTTATTGTGTCACGAACAAATCTTTCACGCATGAGTTCCGTTAACAAAGAGAATAATGAGCTTTCCGTTAAGATGAGCACTTTTACTCAGGATTCTTTTTCAAATATCCAGACTGTAAAAGCGCTTGATATGATAAAGCTGTATTCAAAGAGATTAAGAGAGCTGCAAAAGGAAGGAGCCTCTGTAAGGCTTAAAACCCAGAAAGTAGCCATCGTTAATTCACTTGTACTGGTTCTTGTTACGCAATTGGTAACATATTCAACCTATGGGTGGGGAATATACAGAGTCTGGTCGGATGTGATCACTTACGGTACCATGACGATGTTTCTTACTTTATCGAATTCGCTTACGGGCACTGCCCAGACACTGATCAATGTAGTACCGTCACTTATAAGGATCTCAAATGCCTCCGAACGCCTGAGAGAGATCGTGGATCTTCCCAAGGAAGATTATTCAATGGCGGGGGAAGTGGAAGCATTTTATAAAGAGAATGCTTCCAAGGGAATTGGATTAAAGCTGAACGATATTTCTTTTTCATATCTGTCGGGAACGGAAGTATTTGACAAAGCTTCCATGGATGCGTCTCCACGTGAAATAGTCGGCCTGGTTGGCCCGTCCGGTGAAGGAAAAACAACAATGCTCAGGCTTCTTCTTTCGATAGTGAAGTCAAAAGAAGGGGAAGCATTCATAACTGCCGGAGATGCGAAGAAGGCTTATGGGGATGCGCTGATGCCACTGAATGCTTCGGCCAGACAGCTTTTCGCTTATGTTCCTCAGGGTAATTCAATGTTCCCCGGAACCATTGCGGATAATATGAGAAATGTTAAAGAAGATGCTACGGATGAGGAGATAATAGATGCATTAAAGAAAGCATGTGCATGGGACTTTGTAGCCAAGCTTCCGGAGGGAATCAATAGCGAACTTAAGGAACGCGGTGGCGGATTGTCAGAAGGTCAGGCCCAGAGGCTGGCCATTGCCAGGGCATTTATAAGGCGTTCACCCATTCTTCTTCTTGATGAGGCTACTTCCGCACTGGATATGGATACCGAGAAGAAGGTTCTGGACAATATTGTCAGCGATGAATATCCTCGAACCTGTATCGTGACAACTCACAGGCCTGAGGTCATGGATATATGTCACAAGGTATATAAGATAGACAATAAGGACATCAGTTTAAAGAAGGCTGATTAAGATATATTGGGGAGTTAAAAAATATGGCAGAATGCAAAAAGTGTATCGGTTTCTTTTCGGGAAATCTCACACATTCCGGAGGAACGGAGCGTGTATTGTCCACGATAGCAAACGGACTGGTTAAAAGGGGATACAGGGTATTTATAGTAAGCCTTACGGGGGAAGGAGAACCCTATTTTGAGTTTGATAATTCCATCAGGGTGTTCTGGCTTAAATCCGCAAGCCTTAAATCAAATATTCTTCGTAATCTTTCTTCCTTAAAGAAGATCTTAAAGGAAATGCAGCCGGATATATGGATCGATGTGGATTCCATTCTCATTGTTTATTCTCTTTTCATGCACAGAATGCGTCCTGAGATGAAAAGAATATCCTGGGAGCATTTCAACTACTATTCAATATTTCCCGTAAATGCCGGACTTCGTAAGATCACTCGGAAGCTTGTGTTAAGATATACGGATGTGTTTGTTATCCTTACGGATGAGGATATGGGCTATTACAGGAAAAATGAGAAGATAAAATGTGAGATCCGCAGGATATATAATCCTTCTCCATATGAGATCGTTGAACAGGAGCCTGATTACTCCATTAAGAAAGTCATATCCGCAGGCAGGCTGATATACCTTAAGGGCCTGGATATGCTGCTTGATGCGTGGAAGATGGTCCTGGATAAATATCCGGACTGGGAGCTGGATCTGTATGGTTCGGGGGACTATGAGGATGCTCTTAAAGCCAGAGTCACGGATGAGCAGATTGACCGTGTAGTCTTTAAAGGAAACTGTGAAAATATGAGGGAAGCCTACAGTAATGGTTCCGTCTTTGTAATGACTTCAAAGAGTGAAGGTTTCCCCATGGTAAATCTGGAGGCCATGTCCTTTGGATTGCCCATAGTTGCCTTCGCATGTAAGAGCGGAGTTCGTGAGCAGGTATTTTCGGGATTCAATGGTGAATTGATCGAGCCCTTTGATGTGGATGAATACGCGAAGAAACTTGCGGAAGTAATGGCCGACCAGGATAAACGCCGTCAATACGGACATAACAGCATTAAGAAAGTGTCAGAGTTTTCCATAGACAATATACTTGACGACTGGGAGAACCTCTTTGAAGAACTTTGCTGATATAGAAAGAGTGTATCAAAACGATGTTTTGATACACTCTTGTTTTTTACTTGTAAAACCTCTTTATTGCCCACAGAACGAACCGACATAATCCAAGTTTCAGCATGAGGATCACCAATGCAGGTCTAAGCGGCAATTGGCTTACATGGGCGTATTTAAGAATCTGTGTTTCTTTCAGTTCCTTCTTTAAATGACGAGCGGTTTTTGCGGGAGTGGAACTGCTTAAATAGGTACCTGTTATGTCGTATATTATTCTGCTTGCATAGAAATCGTTCATCTGCGGAACGATAAGCGGATCTTTGGTCCATTTACGGCTCTCAATGTATTGGAAAAGGCGCAGTCTCTTCCTTATTCGCACTGTATCGTATTTTGATGTGATGGATCCTTCATTTAACTTGTTGTAGAAATATAAAACATCTTTACATATCACCACTGCATTTGAATTCATAACACATTCAAATACATACGCGGTGTCTTCACCAAGACGGATCCCTTCGTCGAAACAGTGATGTTCTTCAAGAAGTTCCCGCTTAAAGGCTCTGTTCCAGGAGGCAGGTAAAAAGACTGCATCTTCAATGTATAAGTCGGGATCGCTTACCAGGCGGGGGAATATTTCCTTTTCAAGCCTGGCCCTGTCATAAAAGCCGGCTTCGGCAGTGATCAGATGCACTCGCTTACGATCGCTGTGGACACGCATGGAGCCGAATATAACAAGATCCGGCTTCTCGGGAGCAGAGGTGATGCAGGAGTGTATTGTTTCAAGCCAGTTGGGAGCTACCCAGTCATCATCGTCAATATATAAGATGTAGTCGCCCCGAGCCGCCTTGATCCCTGTATTACGGGCAGAAACCAATCCACCGTTAGGCTTGTGTATTACCCTGATCCGATCATCGTGCTTGGCATATTCATCACATAGTTCCGAGGAACCGTCTGTAGAACCATCATCCACCAGAATGATCTCGGCTTCACAGCTTTTCTGGGGCAGGACGCTTCCAAGGCATCTATGCATGTATTCTTTTGCGTTGTAAATCGGTATTATGATAGAAAAAAGCATATATGACAGCTTTCATAAAAAAATTTGACGTCATTTTATCTTGTAATGACTGAACCACATAAAAGTTAACATCAAATTAAACCGATCACAATAAGGTCATACAGCAGCTTGTAAGGCAGTTTAAGATAGGGATTATTCTTTTTGATCGCACGCATGCTGTCTGTTTTAAGCTCTGTCTTGATGTTCTTAAATGCTTCGTTTTCTTTTTCCCCTCTGTCCATGCGACGAAGATTCCAGTAGCAATAGAGAGCGGAAAAGATATATTTGAATTCGGCCTCTTTTACAAGATGAGGACGTTCTTCTTTAATGAAATTCATGTTGTCCAGCGCGTTTTTGAACACATCCACTTTGCGCAGGGAGAAAGAAGAGGTTGTGATACTGTTGGCACGGATCCTGTATATGTATGTGGGATGCTGTGAGAACACTACCGTGTTACAGATGTTATATGCTCTCAAGACCGTATATTCATCATCGTTTACCCTTCCTGCGGGGAAACGAAGCTCTTTAAAGATCTCGCGCTTGAAGAGTCTGTTCCAGATAGCGGAGCCATTAAGAAGAACCTTCTTCATTGCTTCATCTGCAGAAACCTTTTCTACGACACCATCTTTTAAAGTGGTCTTTTCAAGTTCGTATGTTTTATCCGGCTGTTCAAAAAGCTTTACGCATCCGCCCACAACGCAATCGGCATCATACTGCTGCTGTAGATCGAACAGGTGCTGGATGGCATCCTTTTCATAATAGTCATCACTGTCCGCAAAGATGATGAAGGGTGCATCCGCAACATCTATTCCGTCGTTACGGGCCATGGCAACTCCGGCATTTTCTTTATGGATAACGTGTATACGCTCATCCTTTGCAGCATACTGATCACAGATTTCGCCACACTTATCCGGTGATCCGTCATCAACAAGGAATAACCTTATGTTTTCATAGGTCTGGTCAAGAATGCTTTCTATGCATTCTCCCAGATAATCTTCAACCTTATATACAGGTACTACAACATCGATCAATGGTCTTTCCATATAAAATTAACCCTCCGTCTTTTTGTTCATTTCCATTTTGCAGACAACAATAAACATATTATAGGCTTTCAAAGCCAAAAGAAGCGAACCTATCTTTACTGCGAGATGCCAGTAAAGAGGGGCCTTGAAAGGTAGCAGACATCCGAAGGCAAGCTTTCGGATGGCCTTTTTGGCATCGACATCATTTGAAAAATATTCTTTTAATGCTGCTTTCGCAGCTTTATTACCGGAATCCTTGTGGCAAAGCAATTCCTGTTTGGCAACAAAGTTCGCTCCGGAAAAGTAATGCAGTGCGATCATGTCCATAAGGTCGTCGTCTGCACCTGTATCAATAAGATACTGCTTCAGATCGGCGGCTATCGATTTCCATTTTTTGCCGTAGTTTTCTTTATACTTAAAAGTAGTGGATGAGGTGTTGACTCTGTATAAAACTACGCTGGAATCTATAAAGGAATACTTGGGATGCTTTGACAGGACCATAAGGCTGTGGGCTTTGTCCTGAGTAAAGGGATAGGGTTTCTGCCAAAGGTCATTGTCGATAAGGAAGGCCCTGCGATATAGCTTGCCCCAGCTAAAGGACAGATGACTGTTTTGATAAAATCCCCTGAATCGGAAAAGGCGGCTCCTTGTGTTGAGCCCGTCCAGATTGTGACGTTGGATAGATTTTACTTCTCCGTCGGAGTAACGGCGATAGTTGCCCTGCACCACATCCGATCGGTCTGCAGCGGCAGAATCGTATAATGTTTTAAGAGCCTTTGGCCCGTCCAGCAGGTCGTCGGAATCAAGAAACATGACATATTCGCCGTTGGCTTCTTTAAGTCCGGAGTTTCTTGCAAGGCCAAGCCCCATATTTTCCTGATGGATCACCTTGATACGGGCGTCTCTCTGCACATATTCATCGCAAAGTTTGCCGGAACCGTCGGTGGAGCCGTCGTCAACAAGAATGATCTCGAAATCATCAAATTCCTGTGAAAGAACACTGTCCATGGTTTCGGGCAGATAATTCAATGTCTGAAACACAGGAATTATTACGCTTATCTTTTCCATATCCCCTCTCCGAAAAGCAAATTAGTACCCTTTTATAATCGCATTCTTGCCTTGATTTAGCAAGTGTTTTCTCGGGAGTTTTCCTATCACGCAACCTGCACTATTTTCATTCCGAAATCTTTATGCTAATATGTTTGTGTTATATTTCGCAGAAAGGGAATCATTGAATATGAAAAAATTTCTGATATATATAATGGCCGCTGCCATGACGGTGTCGCTATTTGGCTGCGGGGAAAAGACCGGATCCGGTGAAGAGGGTTCCGGAAAGACGTCGGAAGTGTCCGGGGCTTCAGTGACAACCGAACTGATAGCGGAAGATGTGAACGGATATGACGTTACCGTATACGACAGCGTCCTTGAGTATTATTACAATATACTTGCCGGCAATACGCCCTTTTCCTTCGATGACGAAGAATATCTTAATAACTATGACAGACTCGGCTGGCTGTATGATGCAATGAAGATTGAAGATGTTGATGAACGGATGAACACTTACGGATATAAGATCATGAACCTCACCAGAGATGAGACTCCGGAGCTTATCATAGGAACTTTTCCGGCTATGATGGAATACAGTGAAGCCAGTCCCGTTATGAATATCTATACCGTAAAAGACGGCGAGCCCTATTTTATCGCCGGCGGGGGTGGAAACGACAGGCTTTTCATTATTAATGATGATTCTATCTTTTTCACAGGATCGGATGGGGACAATTTCTATTACTACGGTCGCTATATTTTCAGTTTTGACGGAACAGGAAAACTGTGGAGGGATTATTATTATTCCGCAGAGAGTGAAAACGGAAAGCTTGGATATTATTACAATACTGTAGGCGGACCGGGACTGGCGTGGTCAGAGCGCATTACCCAGGCCAAATATGACGTGAACAGTCTTTCTGACAATATTCAGTCGAGACTTATTTACATAGATTTTAATCTATTTTCAACACTTTCCGGCAGGTACGAAAAGGCTGACTGATATGCATCCTTTAGCAGGTGGAACGATATAATCGTTCTACCTGTTTTATTGTATGCTCAATATCAAATTCGGCGTTTTTGACCTTGTCCACGCCCTCTTCACGTGCATAATGCTTTACGTGAAGGATCGCATCGGTCCATTTAGGTATATTTCTTTTTCCCAGGGGCAGGAAGATCACACTGTCATTTATTTTCACAAGATCCGGAAGGCTGTCGGAGGCTACTACCGGCAATCCGGATGCCTGCGCTTCGATCACGGCAAAACCCAAAGCCTCATGCTTTGACGGAAGAATAAAAGCGTCCATTGCCATGAGATAACCCGGCACGTCTTCCGTAATACCCGTAAAAACAACACGCTCAGACAGACCTTTTTTGCTGACCATATCCTCAAGGGCACTGCGATCGGGACCGTCACCGACAAGGATCAGTCTGGAGTCGGGCCTTACTTTCAGAAGCTCTTCAAAAACGGACAGTGTGAAAAACTGGTTTTTGTTCTCACACAGCCGTCCCACATTTCCCAAAACAAACTCCGTATCGGAAATATTTAAAGATTCGCGTATTGCGTTGCGACGTTTTTGATCAAACAGGAAACGGTCAGTCTCAATACCGTTGGTGATTATATGGGTTTTTTTCTGATACTTTCGGGTAAATTTCCAGGCAGCAGCCTCCTTTGAACAGGCGCAATACACATCAACATACTTACGCATGCTGAGCGAAGCGATACTGCGATATAAATGAATGGCCGGATTGTATCTGGTACCGGTCAAATGAGAATGAACGATGATCTTTGCAGACTTCTGACACTTTGTAGCTGCAGCTATGGTTGCGAGCTGCTGGATCGTAGAACCGTTTATATGAATAACATCGTAAGGATTTTCCTTAAAAAAAGCATACAGGGGCCTGTACCAGCCATTGATGTCCGATGCTTTTAATTCGAATGTAAATAAATTGCCTCCGCGGGCGTTCAATGCATTTTTAAGATCCCCGTTTATGTAAGTCAATGGCGTCAGGCAATCAATGCTGATGCTGCTGTCGAGGTTCTTAATGATCTGTGTAACAAACGTCTGTATACCGTCAGCCCTTATTGGACCGGCGATCACTTCCAAAACTTTCATGTTTAATTCTTCTCCCAAAAGAAACAATCCGAATATCTGCGCAACGTTTATTGTTGACGATTTACTTTTTCTTCTTGGGCCATTTCCCGAATGCCCAGGGAAACCACTTCATTGAAATGTATGCAAAAGGTGCCATGATGACCGCCATGAATACGGCACATGTGATGGGAAGAACAAAACTCATCACACCGGTTTCTGCGGACAGGCCAATCATTTTGATCCCGATATAAAAGAACTCACGCACGATACCGGAAAATGCATAATAGAACAAAGTGTGGAGCCCCAGGAAATTGAGGACCTTTCCAAATTTAGTGTTC
>JAEEGL010085633.1_pt1 | contig 54295 bp, 43 predicted proteins | sample 9134231 | NCBI WGS metagenome assembly JAEEGL01 (sample SAMN16246548, study PRJNA631951) | gut metagenome | biome: gut microbiome; feature: rumen; material: fiber-attached | host: Bos | place: Iran: Karaj | collected 2018-10
CTATTCACTTGTCAATCTTCTGTTTGCTTAAAGCGACTCAATTTCTTTCTCATCACTCAAGATGTTTTCCTTTAAGTGCGTCAGCGAGATATATAATATCACCCTGCAACTACTTTGTCAACAACTTTTTTTATTTTTTTTTATGTAATTTTTCAAAATACTATAATATTCGCAGTCGAGGCATCCCCCGACTGCGTTAATCATATGTATACCTATTATTTATGTTAGTGCTAATTACTTTGTTATGCTGTTATTCTATGATGTTCTTATTTTAGCGGTTCAGCCACATCTCACCCACCTTAGCTGTCTCAGATACGTATCCTCCTGTAATCTCTGCTGATTCCTTTACACTACCATCTTCACGCTGGGCGAACATATTTATGCGATTGTTTTCTATATTATAATCAAGATCAAACTTAACCGCTCCGTCATTCATATCTACCGGAGTCTTGTTGTCTGCATATAATACATATTCCCATGCCCTTCTGTCATCGCCGAACATAGAATCCACACCGGAATCCTTATTATATGGTACTCTGTCATACTGGGTAAAACATATCCTTGTAAGTGGGGATTTTAGATAATCCTTTGGCTGTGGAGAAAGATTCTTTCTGGTATCTTTCCCTGCCTTATCGTTATACTTTTTCACTAACCATGGGGTTGTGTAATACATATATATAGAATTACCCTGAACTTCGGCATTTAAATTTAAGCCATCGCCATCATCAGAAGTTACAGGTGCATAGTACATCTGATTCTTTTCTGATGTAAAGCCTCCGGAGTGGTATGGCTCGCCTACGGTGCATATTATATCATATACTGCGTCCTGAAGCTGATCGTCTCGCTCTTTCTCCCTGGCTGTATCTGATGACTTAGCCTTGATTGCTTTTTCATCCAGACTGTATCCTCTGTAACCGAAGAAGATGTACTTTCCACCATTTTTTCTGTCGTCTTTTTCGCTTTCCTCTTTTGTCAATGATGCGCCTTCATTTAAGTTTATGTCGCAATATTCTGTACAACCAAGTTCTATAAGTGACATAAGTGCTTCCTTTTCAGTCGTTCCACTTGCTGTATATATCTTATTAAAATATGTATTTGAATCCTTCTCATAGCTGGCATGGATGAATAATGGAAGCTCTGTATCACCATAAGGCTCAGCTTTTTCGGTTACTTTCTTCCTGCCGTCCTTACCTGTTTCTACTTTGTCTTTCTTATCTATACATAAAACGGTAGCTTGTTTAGAGTTGAACACACTTTCATCTACTTCCAAGTCTGTGAATGGCAGTCCTGGTGCCACTCCTCTGTTAGTCGTATAGTATACAAAGAATTTTTCCTTTTTCCAATCATACTTTACTTCTTTTGGATCATTTGCATCACCTTTCTCGAGCTTCCTCATCTGTATAGGTGTAGATACTGATGCACAATAATAATCTACTCCTCCTACCTGTATTCTTTCAGGTACTGTCTTAGCACTGGATTTGAAGAGGAGAATGCCCTTAACAGCTTCATTAATATCATCTGTACGCTCTACGCTTAGGTAAGAAGCAGCACGATCCAGATAATTAGCATAAAAAGCTCCTCTTACGTGTGCTTTACTGTAAGATAATTCATACATCGGTGGTTCATATATCAGTCTGTCTTCATCGTATGGAACGGCAATATCGTATTGTCCTCCCCATGAATCGGTGAGATTATCACGACTGGTTTTTCCTCCTATCTGGATGTCATACCATGCCCTACCTTTTACTAAGCCGACATTTACCGGAATTACTTCATCGGGAGTTGTGCCATTTGCCTGATTAAGAGCATTGGCATCAACCTGCTTTCCAAATGCCTGCTGTGTAGCCTCATTCTCTTCCATACCTGTATCATCAAAGGAAGATGAACCTACAAATATCTTGGATATGTATTTTCTCTTTATGGCAGGCTTTCTGATATAGATATAACAAGGATCTCCTGCAGCATTTTTCTTTCCGTCATCATTAGTCCACTCCGGATAAGCTATATTAAAAGGCTCGGTCTCATGAGGCGCCTTCATTTCCTGAACAGAGTTGAATTCACCCTCGGCTGAGTTTCCTGCCAGAGTCTTTTCTTTACTTACATCTGCAGTAATCACTCCGCCACTATTCTTTGCTTCATGCTTTCCTTTGGTTATTATGACATCGTTTAGTGTAAGCTTTTCTTCTCCATCCACTGGTCCGCTTACATACAGTCCGGAAGCTATGAAGGGCATATTCTTTTTTGAATATTTATACCCGCCCGGCTGATAAGATGTATATCCCTCAGGGATCTGCTCGTTGGTTCCTAAGAGTCCTGTCGGGAACATATAAGCATTCTCCGGTCCGATACCTCTGAGCACCCATTTGGCGCGGTTTCCGGTTCTCTGTGAAACGACAGTTACCGAATCATAAGCAATAGTCTTTCCTGTGGTAGATGGTTTATTAACAGTATAAGGAAGATTGTGTGCATATATGGTGGTCTGGTAAGCCTTAATATCTGTTAGTGCTCTGTATGGATTATAACTCCATGAATATCCCAAATGAAGGTATTTCTGATTACTTTCTACTACATATCCCTTATAGTAGAATGATTGTGCCAGGTTATTGTCATCAAGCACTACTGTGTTGGGTGATTTTTCCATCCTTTCTACCAGCTGAGAAAACTTCGCTTCTGTCTCTCCTACCTTGGCAGCAGTTGATTCGGAATCTGAACCAAATGTAAAGAATAAGGCTGATAGGTACTTGGTTCCTGATGTATATTTTACTTCGGGTTCGTAATAAAGGTATCTCGCTTCATCGTTCCATGTATTATCCTTTTTTGTTCCGTAACATGTATAGCTATATCCGTAATTACCAAGTCTTCCGGCCTCTCCACTTTTAGTGTCAGAGTCTCTGGTGGAAGCAAAGTTGTAAGGCACTCCGCTAAATGTAGTGATGGGTACCCAGCCATCTTTGTCATACTTTCCGTCTGCATGGTTATCAACTGCATGGATTCCACCTACCTTAATAGGCGTTCCTGCCTTTGGGTCCGTAGTGATCCACAGACCATCCAAATTATCCGGATATTCTTTATCTTCTGTCTTATTTTCAGCTTTATATCCCAGGTTTCCGGCACAACCGTACTTAACCTCTCCAAAGTTAACCTCCTTACTTGATTCAGGAGTATAAGTTGCCACACGGATATCACGAATTGCCTGTTTTGGATCCTTGGTAGTCTTAAATCCAAGATAGGTATAAGCCCACTCATCGTACCTAGAATAATCGTATCTTGCATTTCTTGCCAAATTGACATCCCAGAGCTTATATCCTTTGGCAGCAATCTTAGCCTTTGCGAGAGGCTCGGTGTCTGCAGATTTGACGATGATATCCTTATAGTACAATACGCTCTGATCTGAGTCTTTTATTCCTTCAGATCCTGTATTTGAGCTGGCATTCTTAACAGATTTTTCTGTGCGGTAGTGAATGTAAACACCGCCTACTTTATCCTTCTTCATCAAAGCATTGCAGTTTCCTGGCATTAATTCTCCAAATTGCTTAACATTATCATAACCATTGATATCATTTCCGTCTCCGGTTGTAATCTTAAAAGGAGCAACGTCATCAGTAACTACAATTGGTGATCCTGTGTTGGTATCTTTACTATAGAATATACAGTTCCAACCTCTGAATCCCCTTCGACCGTTAACATCACTTATACCTGCTTCACCATGATAACCATTATTCAAACAATAATCTTTAAAGGAGAGTGCCCCCATCTTGCCTTCAGCCACATCTTCTGACCCTGCGCCCTTGTAATATGAAAGATAATCTCCATCTTCTCCTTCTGTACGATCTGCAACATATTCAGGCGCATCTTCATAATCATAATCCTTATTTTCTTTTTTCCATTTCAGAATCATACTGATCAGCCAGATTAAAAGCATTGCTACAAGCATTACTCCCATAGTAATCCATCCTATAGGACCACCTACTGCTGTTGCGCCAGCTACAATCTTTCCTGCAATAGCCGCGATACTGGTGGCTGCACAGGATAGTCCACAAGCAGATGCAATCGCACATATGGCCGCGGGTATCAATGCCAAAACCTTCGCTACGATAGCGAACTTTGCAATCATAAGGATACAAGATACGATACCAAGCGCCATATTCACCCATTTCATAACCTCATTTGCCTTGTCTTCCCACACAGAATAGTCCCGATTGTCAATCAGTTGCTGTGCTGCATTCATCCTGACTGCATCAGAGGTATATGCAACCTTCTTACCTTTGATTTCTTCATTTTTATTCATCCAGACAGAATAACAATCTGTACCCATAATATCTTCTATGTGATCAGCTGCTTCTTCTATCTTTTCATCCACGGTCTTATCTTTTTCGTTCTCTCCGGCTGTCTGGATCAATGCAGGAAGTCCGGACATGCCTGCCATACGGCGTTCTCCATAAGACATGGAATCGATAACCGGATAAAGCTTCGTAAGATCCACCTCAGCACTGGTCTCATTTCCCAATGCAAGGAGATATTCTGCCAGGCTGTCATTTCCATCGGCTTCATACTGATCAAGCTCCTCGTATATGGTGAGGTATAATATACCCTGTTCATTCTCTGACAGATCTTCCTTTTCCTCTACCACTTCTTCTTCTGATTCTCCCTTTAAGCCCTCGAGTTCCTCCGCATATTCAGTCTCGTCAAAGGTTGCGCTGGCATTTTCATATGCAGTTGCAAATTCCTGAAGCTTTTTATGAAAAGCTTTTGCATCATCACCATATTCCTGGTAAAGCTCATCGAATTCATCTTCTGTTGTAGCTTCTTCTATGTCTTCCCAGACTCCGCTGTCAGCTACAGCTGCTGCCCATGATACAGATACCTTATCTCCCTTTTTTGCATCATATTCGTTCTCATATGCAGCCATACCTGTTGTAAGATAACCAAGTATGGTACTGGTAGTACCCGAGCTGGATCTGGTGACTATCTTTGCATAAAAGTCCCAATTCGCATCGCCATCCACTATATAATCACCTAGCTTTTTATCTGCCTCGGGAACATTGATGAGATTCAGCCCATTATATGCCTGCTTGGCTTTTGGCGACCCTGCATGATAATTAGCTGTAAATTCAAGTGCTGCCGCTTCTATGGTGTCTATGACTGATGCGTTGCTGTTTTCATACTCTTCCTGAAGCTTTTCATAATCCTTCATCTCATAGCCTGCATCCATGGAAAGCAAACGGATAGAGCAAATTGCATCCTTCTTATCTTCAGTTTCCTTATAGCCTAGAACTACGTGATTTCTTTCGGTTCCTTCATTCAAGTCTCCATCTACAGGGATAAAACCACTTTCCTTACATTTCTTAACAGCATCCTCAAGATTGTCAAGAGCATAGAACAGACGAATATCAGAAACATATGTGGTTTTCGCCTCCTCTACTGTCTCTGCCACTATAGGACCGAAATCACTGAGAGGATCTGCTATAAATAGGCAACAAACTAAAAGTATACATATCAGATTTCGAATCAGTCTGGCTTTTTTATTTTTTTTCCAAATCATAAGCTACCTCCTTCATCCAATCCGTTTCTGTCCTTTTTATACTTTATTATTATTAGAATTATCATAATAATTAGCGACGCTGCGCCAATTAGGAAGATACTCATCCAACGGCCATTACCAAATATTGATGACGTTACTGACATCTTTACCTTGACTTCTTTAGTATTCTTTGAGGCTATATCTCCTACATTACTATGAAAATATTTCATTTCATAGGTAGATATATTTTTAGAAAGAAGCATGCTTTTGCTATTGGTGGACCCTATACCGATCCATGATCCTCTGACAAGTCCTCCGCTGTTAACATATGCGGTGGTCGAAGTGCCATCCTCTAAGCATAGATCCTTGCAGGCTGCATCCTCCTTACATGTATTATCCTTAATTATTACAACACCTTTTAAGCTTATATCGTATCTAGAATCAACAAATACTCCGCCACCGTACTCTCCGGATGTATTTTCAGTTATTTCCACATTAGAAAGCACCATTCCGTCGTCAAATACAACGATTGCTCCTCCGTCTTCATCTGCTTTATTGCCCTTAAATACGCACCTGTCAAACAATATAGCTCCTGTGTGCTGTGGGTTATCCCTCATGAAAAAAGCTCCACCATCTTTTTTTGATTCATTATTAACAAATGTGCACCCAATAGCTGTAAATAATGTTCCGTCATATTTCTTATAATCAAGGTCAATATAGATTGCTCCGCCCCTCTTTATGGCCTGATTTCCTGAGAAGAGCATGTTCTTTAATATAACTTCCCCCCTTTGGCAGTATATCGCTCCTCCATCATCCTCTGAGTAGCAGTTATCTATCTTAGCGTTACTTAAATCCAGGATTCCGTCGCCAAAGAATATTCCACCACCGTAACACTTATCGGCTGAATCTATGGTCTTACAATTATTTATCCTACCTCCGGTCATCTTAAAACTTGTTCTCTTGCTTCCGGTACTTACATATACACCACCGCCATCCTCATCCGAGATACAATCATAGATTGTTCCACCTTCCATGATAAGATGACCTTCTTCCTGAATCGTAATACCTCCTCCGGCATTAGAGCTTGCACCGCCTGTTATGACTCCGCCCTTTATACCGTCATATCCCATTTTTTTAGGATTGGAATCTCTGATGGTAAGAGTTGCACCCTTCTGAATGTTAAATACTCCGCCATCCTTCTCGGTTTCATGATCCCTTTCACGCTTGATATAATGACCGTTTAGATCAATGATCACTTGCTTATTTTCCGGGATCTCGATTTGCTCATCCGATGTATAATTACCTCCCATAATGACAACCTTTTCGTCACCCGATTCATTCACCGCATCTGAAAGAGCCTCGATAAATGAATCTTTTTGTACGGAAGACTTAAGTCTATCTCCTACATAAATTTCTACGACTGACTTTGTATTATCATGAAGCGCTTTAGATTCCTTTACTATGGTCACTTCTGAATTTTTGTTATCATCACTTACCTCATAATCTGCACCATTATAAAAGAAATATATGCTTCCTTCCTCCTGATTGCATTGACCGTATCCGTCTGTTATTACCTTGGTCATCACTTCTAAATTAATACCTATCCTGGAGCCCTCATCAAAACCTTCACAGTACTTTGTTTTGCCATTTTTTTGATTGATGGTCCAAAATCTTAATTTTTCCATATCAGCAGGCATATAAAGGTCGTTATAATTCTCATCATCTCCACCTGTATAATTATTCTTGATCTTTGTAAGACCCCCTAAGAATGTAATGGCTGACTTTCCTCCATATATGCCGCCACCTTGATTAGTAACATCATTTTCAATTATTGAACAATCTCCAAGATAAAGTTCACAACCAATACCCAGATATATACCACCACCATTATTTGCATGATTATTTTTAATCCTTACGCCGCCTGTCACTGTTACCACTGAACCATCCTCACAACGAATGCCTCCTCCTTCGGAATAAGAGCCTCCGGTAATAAGTCCTTCTTTCCCGGTAGTATCGGTAATGGTAAGCTTTCCGCCTTCCTTTACTGCAATGACATATCCATCATCTGTTGGTTCACTGCCATAGAGTCCCCTGTCTATAGTAAAACCTGCCAGATCAAGAACAATACTCTTTCCATTCTCTATGATTATGGTGTCCATGCCTTCCTCCGGTGTAATATCCGCAGTTAGCTTTATAACCGTATCTGAATCTTCCTCAATATCATTCAAAGTAGCAATCAACTCCTCCCAGGAACCTATCTCTACATCTGCTTCATATTCATCCGCAGAAGTAACGTTATATGCCACCAATGATATTGCAAAAACAACCAATATGAACATAAAAATACTCACCAACGGTTTTGGAGTTTTGATATATTTAATTCCATTCATAGGCATTTTTTCCTCCAATACTTATATTATCTGATATATAAATATGCTACTACTCGTTCATCATATTTTCATTTTATCAGATGTTTTCTTTCTTTTTCTCCTGAAATAATAAATGCTCATGTATATACCCAGCATTGCAAATAATATCAGTCCTATCTTTATTCCCATACTTCCTTCCGAGAATATAGAGGCGCTTACAAGCTTTCCTTCTGAGTTCTTCCATTGGGCATACAAGGTGATGGTTTTCCTATGTTCGGATATAAGATTCATTACTATTTCTCTATCCTTAAAAGCTGTTCCGGAACCATCCTTTTTGGTGTTCCAGCCTGAGAAAGTATAACCTTTATTACTCTTATATACATTTACAGGAAGAGCCACTTTATCGTCATATAGTACATCGAATTTTTTCATACTTCCTGATACCTGTTTTTCCTTGTTGTCATTGGAAGCATTATTATTAAATGCAATATAGTACTTGATTGGAGACGTCGTAAATGTAATCTCCACATTCTCTTTCGAAAATGTAAAGGAATATTCCCCATTCGCTGTTGATTGAAATCCACACTGACCTTTTACCTCAGTGTCGGTTATTCTATATCCTTTATCTGGTGTAATCTCGGATATCTTCAAGTTATCATTCTGATAACCTTGTTTCTCAAATAGTACTTTTTCTCCCAGCTTCACCGTAAGCGTCAATGGAACTTTAAATCGCACTGAGATCGGTACTTCAATCCACGGATATACATTGCTTCCCGATTTAAACTTGAGCTTATATACGCTATTATGACAATCATTCTTTTTGCTATCGAACTTCCACTTCTGACCATAGCTATCCAGGCATTTATACGTATCCTGCTTTGGAAAAGAAACACTTTCCATCTTGTAATTATTATCTCCGGATGCTCTGAATCTTACACCGTACTGATCCACACAGGTGACAGACACTTCCTTAGAACTTTCATCGAGAAGTTCAATTTCTCTTTTCTGATTTATCTCTATATCTTTAGGATAAGGATACTTATCACCGTCTATATCTATCCAGTTGTTCGCCTGTCCTTTTTTTGCTGTATTACCCCACAAATCTCTGTATATATAGTATGACTTTATCTTAACTTCATTTACCCAGATGCTAACTTGAGCTCCCCAGGTTCTGTGTATCAATCCCCCTCCAAAGTTTGCATATACATTGACGGTATATAGAAAATCTTCTCCGCAGTCCCATGATGAATCATATACATCATCACCTTCATCGAGAGAACCCTTGATATCTCCGGTACTATGTTTACAAAATAATCTTCCTACTCCGTGGTCTTTCCTGCACCATATCTCAACGTGTGCATCATCCCAGTCATCCGCATCATTCTTTACTTCTACACGTACTCTTACCTTGTAACCGGAAGCCGAAGGCTGAAGTTTCTTTACGACCAATACTTCCGGCTGCTTACTGTCGTTACTTACCTTATGATCAGATCCGTTATATACAAAGTATGTATCCGGGGACTTCTGATTGTAGTCCTTATAATTTCTGGTAGCAGTTCTCTTGTCAAACGAGTCCCTGTAATTCAAACCGATGAGTGAATCATTCTCAAATTTACCATTGATCAAAATCTCTCTATATACAGCAAATTCTACATCACTCTCGGATACCTTATCACTGCTGTTTTCCTTTAATAACTGCCGATTCATAAATATGACGGTTTTTCCTCCGCCAAGAACAAGTTTAGCATTGGTAGAGCTATCTGCCATCCATATACCAGCACCACCTTTGCCATAACAGGCATTTTCCTGAATAGCTGTATCCGTGACAGTAAGCTTCATCTTCTTGTTACCGAAGTCAGAGTAGATTCCTCCTCCCACGTTTTGGCTGGTATTTAATCTTATCTCGCTATTCTTTATCGTAAGAGGGGAGATGGTTACAATTCCACCACCAACGTCGGCACTCTGATTTCCTTTTATGGTAACATTCGTAAAAATCACTTCTTTAAGATCCCAACCGACATAGATGCCTCCGCCTCCTTCTGATGCGTAATTATCGGAAATCAGGATATTAGAAATCTCATCATCCTTTTTTTCATTTCCTGCAGGCACAATATAAATTCCACCGCCAATTTTGGCATTATTTTGTGTAATTTTATTTTTTCCAATATATATAGTCTTTGAGCTGTCCGATCTGGTCGCAGCGAAGATTCCGCCACCGGCTTCTGATGAAGAATTATTCGATATGGTGCAATCCTCCATGGTCATATCAGTTTTATTGCTTATACCACCACCATTGCTATTTGCCATATTTGAAAAAATTGTGGAATTAGTGAGAGTTGCTTTCCCATTACTAAATATTCCTGCGCCTTCGCCCTTTGCTTGATTTCCTTTTATTTCAGTGTTTTCTATATTGATTGTTCCGGTATTTGAGATACCGCCACCATTGTTATCATAATTTGATGAGATAAGACAATCCTTAAGCACACATTTGGCACCACCTGCTATATGGAGACCGCCTCCATAGGCGGCGTCTTTACCGTCATTTTCCTTATAGATTAGATTGTTCTCTGCTACCGTCACACCTGTAAGCTCTGCAGTGCCTCCATTTCCTACGAAGATACCACCACCATTTGGAGCATTGTTCATTGTAATATTGCCACCTGTCATTATGAGGGTGCTGCCTTTATCGGAAACACATATACCTCCACCAAGACTCGCATTGCCACCACAGATTTCACCAGACTTATCCTTACTTGAATCCTTAATAATTAGTTTGGAGTTAGCATGCACCCATATCACGCTACCCACTTTTTCCATATTATCAGTTTTTCCTGCAGATCTATCCAAAGCAAATCCATTCAGATCTATGGTATGCTCCTTTCCGTCACCTATAACAAGAGTCTTAGAAAGCATGATATTGCCATGAAGAACAATTGTAGAGTCCCATTCCATCAATGCAAGAAGCACCTGTTCCGTAAGAACATGTCCCTTTCCATATATAGTCTCTATATATAGATAATTACCGGTTTTCTCATCATTGCCCTTTACTACGATTACATTCTCATCTACTATAAATCCCTCAACGCCTTCCTCTGAATTCTTATAATTGTAGATCATGTCCGTACCATCCAGACATATACCTTTATATCCTGAATTATCCATACGAATCAGAGAATTCTTTCTGATAGTATCACCGACTTTAAGTTCTGAGGCATCTACCGATCTGTCAGCATTTTTCTGAGGGATACTACTCTTTTTTTCATCTGTCTTGTCTTTATCTGTACCTGTGTTATCAGCCTTTTCTTCTTTTTTGTCTGAATCTGCGCTGTCATCCTTCTTGTCCGATTTGTGGGAGTCTTTGCTAACATCTTTTGAATCTGATTTTTTATCAGTGTCTGTGTTGTTTTCCTTTGTGTCTTCTGCATCCTGTCCTTCACTGCTACTATTACCAGAATCTGCTACATCAGTATTATCCTCGGTAGCATTCTGATTTGTCTGAGTACTATCTGCAGGGGCAGAGCCGCTACCATCATCTGATACCTGTATTTCCTTCTCTGTATTAGTCGAATCATGTGGAGAAGCCAGCGATATTATCGGTTCTGAACCAACTCCATATCCCGCACTCATTATACCCTGCAAAATGAATGCAACAGCTATTATATAAGCTAATACTCTTCTTATGGTTCGTTTTTTTATTCTCATGGCAGCGCCTCCTATTTATATACTATATTTTCAGACTTACATCTATTCTTTCATTTCTTCTTCCTATGATGAGTACGCCGATCAATAATTATATGATTTTTCTCGTCTATTTTTAATAACGCTAATTATATACGTATAAATTTTTAACTCAGTTGGAGAAATCCCCCACCTCTAAGCTAGATCGTAGGTGGGGGTATTGACAAATTATACTTACAAAAGCTCTGCGAGTGATGCGAATAGTTAGCTTTGCTAACTATTGGATTCGGATAGGTAAATGTCTGCTAAATGCAGCCAAGAGATGTAAAACATCTCTTTGAATCACGGCGCGAAAAGACTCGCAAGCAAGTCTTGACTTATGACATTAGCTCTCACATGGTATCATGAGTTTTTAACAGGTAATTTTTTTCTTCTACTCACGATAAGACCACCTAAGAGAGTTCCTATGATAAGGCCCATACCTCCGCTTACAACAGCTGTTCCTCCTGATCCTACGCCAAATAAAGAACCGGTTGTCGAATTATTATTGCTCGTGAGCTCGGTTACTGTCTTCGTATCTATTTTGAAAAATACCTTAATAGAAGGTGCATCATCTACGAATAGATACTGCTTATTATTTAAGTTGGTAGCTGCGGTAGCGCCAAACTCATGGATACCTGTTGAATATCCTTTTGGTACCTCTTCAGAATTTTTCAAGTAAAGTAAAGAATCTGCAAGTATTGGAGCACCTCCCAAATACTTAACCGCATACAGTGAAAGCCACTGCTGACCTATATCTCCATTTAAGTCATTTTTTGTTCCCATAGCCTCAAAGTTTTCCTTTGATATTTTGTCACTTCCTGCTTTTCTGTTACTCTCAACAGCCTTATAATATGCAGTCTGATTCTTAATCATCACCTTCTCACCTTTTCCGTTAATGGTGGTGATATCAGCCTCCTCTACCATAAATTTCGGTATAGGAACAAACTTCGTATGATAATATTCCTTAGCCTCTAATATAGTCATTACTGTAGAAACTACGGTAATAATAACTGTAATTATAGCCATACCTATAGCGAGTTTGTTTGCAATAGAACTACCACTCTGTCCTAAGGATTTGCCTGAGTTCTGTGCTTCAGTCAATTTCCCAACTCTAGCGTCTATAAGTTTCTGTTGATCAGTAAATATATGAATGTTTTCTTCTTTGTAAGCCAATTCAAAAAGACTAACTTTTTTTTGCTGCAATTCTACAATTTGTTTACCAAGATTTACTGATTCTGTTTTGAGCGCATCGATATTATTCCAGATTTTTATACATTGAGTTGGAATTTTGCTCAGTTCGGAAGAACGTAAAACACTAGATACCACCTTTGTTGCGACGGTTGCCGCAGCAAATCCGACTGTTACACCCCACATTGCTACTGTCAGCGTACTCGCCTTGAAGCCTTCATTCTCAGATTCGGATTCTCTTGCCTTTGCCCTAAGAGCCTTATTGGTAAGTGCAACTCCACCTTTCTCATAGATTCCCCTGTCTACATTTTCATAGATCGATGAGATTTCAATATCCTCAGTCATTTCACTTACATCCTTATATGTATTCCCATCTGACAATGCTATTTGGAACAAATCTGTAAATGATAAGAATTCAAGACCTGCTATCTGACCATCTGTAAGAGCAGCTACTATCGGATACAGCTTTCTGATTCCTTTTGTATCAGATACCTCATCATAATCCTGCTTAAAAAACTCAAGCATGGTATCATCACCATAATTTATAGAATCAAGATAAGCACCAATAGCAACCAACTGTGAATCTATCGCCTGATCAAATACCTGTTCATTCGCATCCGTAAGATTATCTATTGCCTCTCTGTAATCTTCATTTATTGAATCACTTTTCACACTTGTATTAAGCATTTCACCATAATCACATTCATTTACTTCTTCCATTAATTCAGAAGTATCTTCGACACTGTCAATGAGTTCCTCAGCTTTATCCTCATAATCGGATATGTTTTCCTGAAAATACTGCCATTTACTGAGAAGCTCCTTAGCTGTATCGTTGTAACGCCTGTCCAATGCTGCCATAATATCAGCTTTTGTTTTAAGTGATTCGTCTTCATTTTGCATCTTATCTATAAGGTCATCTAGTGTCGTATCACGAAATCTGTCAACCCAAGAATCTTTTCCTGTATCTGTTGCCTTCGTAATAAGAGTCTCAATTGTTAAAGTAGCTTTTCCGTTTGCCTGCATAAGTATAGTTAAGATGTCAGCATGATTCTTCTTTTCTTCATCTGAGAGAGCGTTATAAGCCTCATCTCCCATCTCATACTTAGTCTTATTGAGAAGAAGATCTCCCATCAATTTACCTGTATCATCATCCTTAAGCTTATTAAGCATCTGTCTTACATAGTTGGCACGCTTATAGTTTTTTGAAGACTTTGATTTACTATAATTGGTTCTATATTCTTCCAGTGTACTTATAAATCTGTTCACAAAGGGCTTAATCTGTGATTCCATCTGCTCGTCCATTAACTTATTATAATCATCTATGGAATAGCCACCCTCCATGTTCATAACTGCCAGGTCTGTTACGGCATCAGCCGGATCATCAGTGGTTTTGTAACCAAGATACACAATCTTATCGTTAGCTCCCTCTTTTAAAGCACTGGCTGAACCCGCATCCACATTCAGGTCCGCAAGATTTCCGGAATCATCCTTAAGAATTGTATAGCCCTCTTCTTCTAGTTCCTTCTTTGCTTCACTTTCAGTTTCGCCCATACCAACCTTAAATTCGCTAATATAAAGAGTCTTTTTTTCTTTTTTTTCATCAGCTGATACTGAACTGATATCAGCTAGAGGCATGATGGTCATAAGTATCACTGCCATAAAAGTTGCAAAAATTCTTCTTGTTATTTTTTTCATAGTCTTCCTCCATTCGTTTTCATACATTTCATTAATTTGTATTTTGAAATATTAACCGCCTATAATAAATGCATTATACTAAATCTAGCGTGACAAAAGGGTGACAAAATTGTCACCCCTTTAAAAAATAAATGATATTTAGTTTTTTTAATAATTCTCTAATTCATATATATATACTTCTGCCCAGCTGTACTGATTCATAAATTCGCCACGATAACTATTTGCATCATCAGCCTTTCCCGCAAGATAATCATAATAATCACATTCTATCATATCTACATTAATCGCATAGAAATTTCTGTTATGTATCAAAAGATCCTCAAAACCAATTTTTTCTAGATCCTTTTTTAATGAATGTATAATCTTTCTAAAATATACAATTCCCTTATCCTCAGTTTTATCTTCAAATAAGTTTGCACATATTTCATTTCTTCCGGCTCCTGACCCATTCAGACAAATAAGGTATGCCATAAGCTCTTTTTCTTTTTGTCTGGAAAATTTTAATGTTGTTCCTTTATAAAAAACCTCGAAATTTCCAAAACACTTTACTTTTATTTTCTTATCAGAGGAGCTTATGGGAAAACGAAGGTTATCGAGTACTTCTTTAAGCTCATCATCCATTATTGGTTTTAATATATATCCGCTAACAAATAATCTAAGAGCTCTAAGTGCATATTCTTCGTGAGCGGTCACTATGATTATGTTTATTTTGGGATATAATTTTTTTATTTTTTTTGCGATATCGAGACCTGATATTCCAGGCATATTGATATCTAAAAATATAATATCTATATCATTTTCCTTGATTTTCTTCATGGCAGAATCATGATTATTAGCATAAAAATATGTATTGACCGGTGACACTCTCTCTAAAGCATCATGAAGTTCTTTTTGCATATAATCTTCATCATCTGTTATCAATACGTTCATAGTCATTTCCTCTCATGGGTCTTATAATATGCTACAAATGTAATAAATCGCATTTATTATACATACTTTTATTCTTCCTCAGACTCTGATTTTTGTTTTTTCATCTCACGTATCATAAGAAATGCCATAAATGCAGCACCTAAAAGTGCTACAATCATAATTATAAAAGTGATACCCATACCTGAATTCATTACGGTTGCTGTATAACCGGAATTTCCAACAACGTTCTGTGTATTTGCATCCTTTCCTAATATAACCATATATCCGGAAATAAACATAATTACTATACTTGCAACCATTCCCGCTCCATACCACCATACCTTTCTTGAATAGGAAATTACTTTCTTTTCAAGAGGTTTATTGGCCTCTTCGATATATTTCAAATCTATATTTTCCATTTTTTCAAGTAAATCCAGTCCGTTCATATTAACTACTCCTTTTTTTAGATGTTCTTGAAACCTGTATATGGTCTCATAATAATAATCGCATTTTAGAGTATATATATCACACTTATTCTTAAATACATATTATAAATCATCTTATATTTACATAATATTATCTTCTTCAAGTTGCTTTTTCAGCTTTTTTCGCAATCTGTAAAGCTCTGTTGTAACCTTGCTTTCTTTACAATTATGTCTTTTGGCTATCTGCTTTATATCATCCATATAGAAATATCTTCTTACAAACATATCCCTTTTTTCCGTAGAACAATCTCTTAGAAAGCGATTAATAGACTCAGTAAATATAATTTCATCAATTCTTCTCTCTATGGGATCTGCATCACCTATACACTCTGATAATTCATCAGATAGGGATATTACAGTGGCAGATCTCTTCTTTGCTGAAACCTTTCTACAGTATGACATAGATAAAGCTCTTGTTATTTTTGCTAAAAAAGCGAAAAGGTAGTCTCTTGGCTCATGTGGTGGTATGCTTTCCCATGTTTTTAACCAAGTATCATTTAAACATTCTTCTGAAGCCCCTTCGTCAAGTACTATTCTTCTTGAGATGCTTTGCAGTGCTTTTCCGTACTTTTCGGAGGTTTCTATTATTGCTCTTTCATCTCTCGCTAAGTAGAGATCAACTATTTTTCCATCCTCCACGTATATTGTCCTTTCATTGTGATGGTTTTCAAATTATCATTTATTAATATTATAAATACCAAAGATAAATCTGTCTATAAAAATGTGAATATAAAAAAAAGACCCTCTGGGTCTTATTTTTACGGAGAAGGAGGGATTTGAACAGGCCCTTCCGGTGTCTTTCGAATCGTCCTCCCTTTCGGTCGGTCTCTTCGGACACCGTCACAAAAGCACCTCGCTTAATCCGCCACTGGCGGCGCTTCGCTGCTTTTGCCCGCGCCGCTTTCGGCGCTCGGTCTAATCCTCTTTTCTCCGTAAAAAAAAAGACCCTCTGGGTCTTATTTTTACGGAGAAGGAGGGATTTGAACCCTCGCGCCTCTCACGCGACCTACACCCTTAGCAGGGGCGCCTCTTCAGCCTCTTGAGTACTTCTCCAAAAGCCTGAGATTTAACCACTTACCAATGGTAATATCTTAAACTTTGTTAACACAGCGTCAACATTTGATATCTTATCATACCTTATAATATCTGTCAAGCTATTTGTGCGATAAGTCCGTGTCACCAACTGTCACCTTTTTGTCACGCTTTATATGATGGAAATTATTATGAAAAGAATAATTAATAAATCATTAGCGTTAATTATTTCTCTTAGAATCAGATAGAGGATAGATAATTATTCTATCTAACGACCTCCCACACTACCGTACGTATGGTTTCGTACACGGTGCTTTTTTGGTTCTCATATTTTCAAATAAAACTCTGTGAATGTTGGATATCCAAATTACGGATTTTTTTGACGCATAGTAAATCTAAAAAAACGATTGGATTCAAAATCCAACCGTTATTTTCTTACTCAATACAGTACATATTATTACCTTCACAGTCAATAACCACTATTACAGGTAGTTTTTCTACTTTTAGTTTTCTGATTGCCTCTGTTCCCAGATCATCATATGCAATAACTTCGGATTCCTTTATACACTTAGATAGAAGTGCTCCTGCACCTCCAACTGCTGCAAAGTAAACAGCACAATTCTTTTTCATAGAATCTATAACAGCGGGAGTTCTCTTACCTTTTCCAATCATACCTTTTAAACCAAGATCTAACAAAGAAGGTGTATATTTATCCATTCTTCCTGACGTTGTAGGTCCTGCAGATCCTATTACCTGTCCTTCTCTTGCAGGTGAGGGACCAAGATAGTATATGCAATTATTTTTTACATCTATTGGAAGGTTTTCACCTTTTTGAAGTGCTTCATACATTCTTTTGTGTGCCGCATCTCTGGCTGTATACACAGTTCCTGTTATGTAAACATAGTCTCCTGCTTTTAAATTTTTAACAACTTCATCATCAAATGGTACTTCTATATACTTTTCTATCATAATTATTTCTCCGTGTGGAAAGATTTGTCAAGACTCGCTTTCTTTATCTAAAATTATAAGCTTCTGCTTATATGCCTGTTTACATGACAGCACATATTTACTGCCACAGGCATTCCTGCAATGTGTGTCGGGTATGTTTCAATATTAACTGCTAAAGCAGTTGTATATCCACCTAGTCCACCCGGTCCAATATTTAGCTTATTAATTTTTTCCAGTAACTCAATTTCTAAATCTTTTATATAAGGAATTTCATTATGAGTATCTGTATTTCGTGTAAGTGCCTTCTTAGAAAGCAAAGCACATTTTTCAAATGTTCCGCCGATACCTACTCCTACAACTACCGGAGGACACGCATTTGGTCCTGCTTCTCTAACAGCATCAATTACTACTTTTTTAATACCTTCTATACCATCTGCGGGCTTAAGCATAACAATTTTACTCATATTTTCACTTCCAAATCCCTTAGGAGCAAGAGTGATTATAAATGAGTCTCCCGGAACTATATCATAATGAATTATACCGGGTGTATTGTCTTTTGTATTTATTCTTTCTATTGGACAATTAACAACTGACTTCCTTAAAAATCCTTCTGTGTAACCCTGTCTGATACCTTCATTTATAGCATCTGTAAGTCCCATACCTTCTATATGAACATCTTGACCCATTGTAACAAATACAACTGCCATTCCTGTGTCCTGACATATAGGAATCTTCTCCTCTTTTGCTATTTTCATGTTTTCATCTAATTGCGAAAGAATTTTCTTTCCAATTTCAGATGTTTCTTTATCCTTTGCAGATATTATTTTTTCTTTGATATCGGATGAAAGCTCATAATTGGCTTCCATACACATTTCTTTTACATTTAGTATGATATCTTCTGTTTTTATGGTTCTCATAATAAACTCCATTCCCGGTTTTTTATGATTCACTTGGCTCTATCTTATCTCTTACTTTAGCCATGCTGGCAACACTGTCCCGTTTTTCGGACTCTTTGTCAATATCTATAAGCTTAACACCGGAAGTATTTCTTCCCATACTTCTTACTTCATCCATCTTGACCTGGATAATAATACCTTCAGTGGTTATTATCATTACTTCATTATCGTCATTGACAGACTTAGCACTAACTATATAACCTGTTTTATCGGTTATTTTATGACATATTATACCCTTTCCACCTCTGTGATATGTTGGAAATTCACTAATGTCGGTTCTTTTACCCATTCCTTTTTCAGTTACTATAAGTATACTGTCTCCCTGAGTATCAAGCTGCATAGCAACTACCTCATCACCCTCTTTGAGAGTAATACCCTTGACACCCATAGAATTTCTTCCCATAGAGCGAACTTCTTTTTCATCAAATCTTGTACATTGACCAAATTTTGTAATGATAATTATTTCTTTTTTATTATTTGTAGACTTAACTTCTATAAGCTCATCATCTTCTCTAAGATTTATGGCTTGTATACCGGAACGCCTAATATTTGCATATTCTTTCAGACTGGTTCTCTTCACTATACCCTTCTTGGTTACCATAAATAAGTATCTGTCTTCATCAATCTTTCTCATAGGAATTATAGCTGAAATCTTTTCGTCAGGCTGTAAAGGAAGCAGGTTAATAATGGCCGTTCCTCTTGCTGTACGAGAACTTTCCGGTATTTCATATGCTTTTAACTTATATACACGACCTTTATTTGTAAGGAAAAGCATATAATGATGAGTTGTAGTCATTATCAAATCTTCTATAAAATCATCTTTAATGGTTTGAGTTCCCTTTATACCTTTTCCACCACGATGCTGACTCTTAAAATTATCTTCTGTCATGCGCTTTATATAACCAAGATTAGTAATAGTTATAACCGCATTTTCTCTGGTAATAAGATCTTCATCCTGAAATTCTCCTATATCAAAACCAATAGATGTTCTTCTTTCGTCACCATATTTATCTCTGATAACAGAAATTTCAGTTTTTATTACTCCTAATAAAAGCTTTTCATCAGAAAGAATAGCCTTATACTCTTGAATTTTTTTCTGAAGTTCCGCATACTCATTTTCAATCTTTTCTCTCTCCAAACCTGTAAGAGCACGAAGTCTCATATCTACGATAGCCTGAGCCTGTACTTCAGAAAGATCAAATTTTTCCATCAGTCCTTCTTTTGCTTCTGCAGTACTTCTGGAAGCTCTGATAAGGGCAATTACCTCATCTATATTATCAAGCGCTATAAGCAGACCCTGTAATATATGGGCTCTTTCTTCAGCTTTATTTAATTCATATTTTGTACGTCTTGTTACTACATCCTCCTGATGTTTGAGATACAAATTCAGCATCTGGAGAAGATTCATGACTATAGGTTCATTGTTATAAAGTGCAAGCATTATAACACCAAATGTATCCTGCATTTGTGTATGCTTATATAACTGATTTAATATAATATTTGGATTAACATCTCTTCTGAGTTCTATACAAATTCTCATACCCTCTCTATTTGTTTCATCTCTAAGATCTGTTATTCCATCTATTTTCTTTTCTCTGTGAAGAACACTAATTTTTTCTATAAGCTTTGCTTTATTTACCATATATGGAAGTTCGGTTACAACTATTCTATTCTTACCATTTTCCATTGGTTCAATATTTGTGACAGCCCTTATTCTTATCTTTCCACGTCCGGTTCTGTAGGCATCCTCTATTCCTCGTCTACCCAGAATCTCGGCACCTGTAGGAAAATCAGGGCCTTTTACTATATCCATTATTTCTTCAATAGTTGTCTCTCTACCTTCTTCAACTCTGTTATCTATAATCTTAACCACAGCATTTATTACTTCGGTAAGATTATGAGGTGGAATATTTGTAGCCATTCCAACAGCTATACCCTGAGTTCCATTTACAAGAAGATTTGGATATCTGGAAGGAAGAACTGTCGGTTCATTTTCTGTTTCGTCAAAGTTTGGTACAAAATCTACTGTATCTTTACCAATATCTGAAAGCATTTCCACTGATATTTTGCTAAGTCTGGCCTCAGTGTAACGCATAGCAGCCGCTCCATCACCATCCATAGAACCAAAATTACCATGTCCGTCAACTAAAGGATATCTGGTATTCCAATCCTGAGCGAGATTTACAAGGGCTCCGTATATAGAACTATCTCCATGAGGGTGGTACTTACCCATGGTATCACCTACGATACGAGCACATTTACGATGCGGTTTATCCGGACCATTATTCAATTCCGACATTGCAAAAAGTATACGTCTCTGAACCGGCTTTAAACCGTCTCTAACATCCGGAAGTGCTCTCGATGCAATTACCGACATAGCATAGTCAATATAAGATGTTTCCATCTCATTTACTAAATCAACTTCTTCAATCCTATCAAATATTTTATCGTCCATACTGACCTCTTTTTATAATAATTTTGTCTTTTTATATATCGAGATTTTTAACATATTTTGCATTTTTCTCTATGAATTCTCTTCTCGGTTCAACCTGATCACCCATTAGAGTCACAAATACATCATCTATTCTTTCTTCATTACTCATATCCATAGTAACCTTCAAAAGTACTCTCTTTTCAGGATCCATGGTAGTTTCCCAAAGCTGTTCGGCATCCATCTCACCGAGACCCTTGTAACGTTGTATCTTATTATTTCCATCACGACCAATCTCGTTTAATAGATTATTCAATTCATTATCATTATACGCATACCAGATTTTCTTGTTCTTTTCTATCTTATAGAGTGGCGGTTGTGCAAGAAATACGTGACCTTGCTTTATAAGCTCTGGCATATATCTGTAAAGAAAAGTAAGCATAAGTGTAGCTATATGAGCTCCATCCACATCTGCATCCGTCATAATAATAATCTTATTATATCTTAATTTGTCTATATCAAAATCCTCTTCTATACCAGTACCAAAGGCAGTTATCATCGCCTGAATCTCAGTATTTGAGAATATATGATCTTTTCTTGCTTTTTGAACATTAAGTATCTTTCCTCTAAGAGGTAAGATTGCCTGTGTAGCCCTATTTCTCGCAGTTTTAGCACTTCCTCCCGCAGAATCTCCCTCAACTATGTATATTTCACAATTTTCTGGATTTTTATCACTGCAATCTGCTAATTTTCCGGGAAGTGTAGATGACTCCAAAGCTGTCTTTCTACGTGTCATATCCTTAGCTTTTCTTGCTGCTTCCCTTGCTCTTTGAGCTAAAAGTGCTTTTTCAATTATGATTTTTGCAATATTAGGATTTAACTCCAAAAATATCTTTAACTGCTCTGAAACAACAGACTCAACAGCACCTCTTGCTTCGCTATTTCCAAGTTTTTGCTTTGTCTGTCCCTCAAACTGAGGATTCTCAATCTTAATACTAATTATCGCAGTAAGACCTTCTCTTAAATCATCACCTGTAAGATTTTGATCTTTATCACTTAAAAGTTTCCTGTTTCTGCCATAATCATTAAATGTTTTGGTAATGGAATTTCTAAAACCTGTAAGGTGCATACCACCCTCAGGAGTAGTTATATTATTAACAAAACTGTATGTACTTTCCTGATAAGAATCATTGTGCTGCATAGCAACTTCAACTTCGATTCCGTTTTTCATTCCTTCACAATATATAATATCTTCATAAAGAGGAGTTTTATGTCTGTTAATATAATCTACGTACTCTTTGATTCCTCCTTCATAGTGAAATGATCTGACCTTTGGATTTTCTTCTCTTTCATCCGCAAGAGTAATCTTTATACCTCTTGTAAGGAATGCCATCTCACGAAGTCTTTGTCTAAGAGTATCATAATCAAACTCTGTTTCCTCAAATATAGTTTCATCAGGCTTAAATATTACTTCGGTTCCGGTTCTGTCTGTTTCCCCTATTTCTTCTAAAGGATACATAACCTTTCCTTTTTCATATCTTTGCTTAAACATCTTTCCGTTTTGATATATAGTTACTTCAAGCCAATTAGAAAGAGCATTAACAACAGAAGCTCCAACACCATGAAGACCTCCGGAAACCTTATATCCTCCACCTCCAAACTTTCCACCTGCATGAAGTATGGTAAATACAACTTCAACTCCGGGAAGTCCTGCTTTATGATTGATACCGGTAGGAATTCCTCTTCCATCATCTACTACCTTTATTATATTATCCTCTAAAATAGTCACTTCTATATTTTTACAGTATCCTGCTAAAGCTTCATCTATAGAATTATCAACTATTTCATAAACAAGATGATGCAATCCTCTGGCGGATGTTGAACCAATATACATACCGGGTCTTTTTCTAACTGCCTCTAAACCCTCTAAAATCTGTATTTGATCCGCTCCATACTCTGCTGTTACTTCAGTGCCATTGAGTTCATTACTCATTATTAAATCCTCTTTTCTTTAATGTAAAACACTCTATTTTTCAATATTTATAGTACCCTTAGTTACCTTTATTATCCTGTCCAATGTAAGTGATGAATTTACAAACTCCTCAAGTCCAGTACAGGTAATAAAAGTTTGTATATTTTTAATATTATCAAGAAGATAATTTTGCCTGCTTCTGTCTAATTCTGAAAGAACATCATCCAAGAGTAACACAGGCTTATCGTTGGTTATCCTTTTAACAAGCTCTATCTCTGATAATTTTAGTGCCAAAGCACATGTTCTTTGTTGTCCTTGTGAACCATATTTTTTAAGATCCACTCCATCATTCATAAACATTATATCATCCTTATGAGGACCGACATTGGTATTAAGAGATCTTAGATCCCTATCATATGATAATCTAAGCTGACTTTCAAAACTATCCTCACTTACATTTGGTATATACTCAGCAGTTATCTGCTCTATACTTCCTGTAAGAGAACTACTTATATCCGAAAGAAGCTTAGATATATGCTTTATAAAAACTCTTCTGGTTTCTATAAGACGAGTACCATACTTTATTAGCGCCTCGTCCCACAATTCCAATGTTGATTTTAATGAATTATCAAAACCAATTTGCTTTAACAGCTTATTTCTCTGTATAAGAGTTTTCTTATATTCCTTAAGATTATGAAAATATATCTTATCTAATTGACATAATTCCATATCCATAAATCTTCTTCTCTCATCAGGACCATTTTTAATTATATTAAGATCCTCAGGAGAAAAAAATACAACATTAAGGAGACCAAGTAACTCCCCTGACCTTTTTATAGGAACATTATTAATAGCAATTCCCCTGGTCTTATTCTTTCTTAGATGCATATCAATCTTTTGATCATTCTCACTTTTACATAGTATTAATCTTAGGTGAGATTCATCAGATCCGATACGAATTATCTCCCTGCTTTTGGCATTTTTATGAGATTTAGTAGTTGCACATATAAAAACAGATTCAAGTATATTTGTCTTTCCCTGTGCATTATTTCCATAAATCATATTTATACCCGGATGAAAATTTACATCCAGTTTTTCATAATTTCTGAAATTTTGTAAACTTAAACTTTTGATATACATATAATTTATACTATCTTATAACTTTCTTTTTCAAAGGTAAATGTGTCGCCTTTAAAAAGCTTCCTTCCTCTTCTTAACTCTACCTCACCATTTACCTCAACAAGACCATCAAGTATAACTTCCTTAGCTTCCACTCCTGAGTAAACCGCTCCCGCAAGCTTAAGAGCCTGACCAAGCTTTATAAACTCATCTTTAATAGTTATTTCATTCACTATTTACTCTCCTTAAAAATTAATTGGAAGTATGAGGTATATGTAAGACTTATCAGTATCCCTTATAAAACAAGGAGATTTAGCATTTATAAAGTACATATCAACCTCTTCATCTCCTATATTTTTCATGGCATCTATCATAAATTTAGGATTAAAGCCTATTTTTAGATCATCGCCTTCCTTTTTTACCTCTATATCTTCGTTCATAGAACCAATATTTGTTTTCATATTAAAATTAATAACATTGTCCTTAATATCAAATATTATTGGTTTTTTATCTGAATCCTTACGAAGAAGCATACTTCTGTCAATAGTCTCATATATCTCCTGCTTATTGATGGTTATCTTAATCCTATAATCATCAGTAAGCATTTTATCAACATCATAATAATTTCCATCTATCAGTCTTGATAATACTATTGTATCATCAAACTTAAATGTAACATGATTTTCACTAAAGTTTATATCAACCATCTTCTCATTATCGTCAGATAATATCTTACTTATTTCTCTTAAAGTTTTTCCTGGTATTATAACTTTTTTATGAGGATAAGAATTATCAAGAGTTATTTTTCTTATAGCTATACGATTACCATCCAAAGCAACCATACGTAAACTGTTGTCATCTATCTCAAATAATTCACCGGTCATAATTTTAGTATTCTCATTATCAGAAATAGAAAACTCAGTCTGATTTATAATACTTTTAAGATCAAATTGTGATATAACTACAGTATCACTTCCGTTAATATTTGGTAAAAATACAAATTCATCTGTAGGAAGCACCGGTATCTCAAATTTTGCTTTACCGGAAGTTATTGACATCTTTCGAATCTTTTCGCCCTCATCTGTACTCATATAGGAATCTTCATCACTACCAACATACATATTTATATCATCATTTGGAAGTTTTCTTACTATTTCAGAAAACATTTTTGCATCTACACAAATTTTACCAGGTTCCATAATATCACCTGTTAATGCAGTTTCAATACCTAATTCAAGATTATTTGAAATAAGCTTTATTACATCATCCTCAGCTATAATAGCTATAAAACCTAAAATTCTCATAGTACTTTTATTAGGTACTGCTTTTAGAGATATACCTATACTGTTTAGCAATTTTGATTTGTTACATGTAATGTTCATAACTTTGCTCCTTTTGTCATAAAATAAATAATAAAAAATAAATAAATATATATATATAATATTTTAGTAGTTATAGTAGTAGGTGCTGTGGATTTGTTTAAAACCACTTCAAAGCCTTTATTATTAGGTATTTGAAAAAATGATAACTCGTTTATTACTAAATGTTTTGTAGTTAAATAAAAGAGGATAAAATTAATAAACTATTAATTAAAATTATTATCATTTTTTAATTAATAACATTTAATGTTGATATGTTATTAAAATTATCTACTTAATCTCTTATACCAAGATTCTTTTTTATTCTATTACAATTATCTACAAAATCCGGATTAGCTGAAGGATTGTTTAATTTATCCTTAGCTTTATTTACTCCGTTCATAACTGTTGCGTGATCTCGTTTTCCAAGCTTATTTCCTATATTTGCATATGTAAGTGAAGTGTATTGCTTCATAAGAAACATTATTAGATGTCTCGGTTCAGTTAATTCATTGGTTCTCTTAGGACTAAGAATATCCTCCTTTGATACTGAAAATGTCTCACATACGGAATTTATTATCATTTCAGGAGTAATATTATTTTTAGTATTGGTTGTAATCATATCCTCAAGCTTTTCTTTAACAACATCAAGTGTAAGCTCATTAGGAGAAAATTTAACAGTTGCTATTACTTTATTAAGAGCACCCTGAAGTTCTCTAATATTAGAAGAAACATTGGTAGCTATATAATCAAGAATTATATTATCAATTGTAATACCATTTTCATCAAGCTGCTGTTTAAGTATAGCCATACGTGTTTCATAGGTAGGCATTTTTACATCAACAGGAAGACCGGCATTAAAACGTGATCTAATTCTTTCTTCAAGTACTTCTAGGTCTTTAGGTCTTTTATCACATGAAAGTACAATCTGCTTTTGAAGATCGTAAAGAGTATTAAATGTATTGAAGAATTCGCTCTGCACAGCTTCTCTTCCTATTATAGATTGAATATCATCGATAAGAAGAACATCTACACTTCTATACTTATTTCTAAAAGCCTTGGTACTTATGCTGTTATCTTTATTTTTTCTAATAGCCTCTATAATTTCATTGGTAAATGTTTCGCTTGTAACATAGAGAACATTCTTTGAACTGTCATTTTTAAGTATTCTATTGGCAATTGCATGCATAAGGTGAGTTTTTCCAAGACCGGAATTACCATATATAAACAATGGATTCATATATCTGTCGCCCGGATTCTCAGCAACTCTGATACAAGCATTGTAAACCATAGCATTCTCTTCACCTGCTACGAAGGTTTCAAATGTATATCTGGAATTAATAGTGGTTTCTGTTATAGTATCGTCAAAAAGACCGGGTTTATCGTTATTATCGACAATATCAGAATCATTTTTAGGAATAAAGAATAATTCAAAATCATCGTTTATTTGAAGAATAACCTGTATAGAAGCCTTTATCTGGTCTGAATAAAACTTCTTAATATAATCAATGGTCTTTTCATTATCAGGACCATTGGTATTAATATTTACATATAGATAGACGTCATTATTAACAACATCCTTTACGGTAAGTATCTTTATGAAGGTTCCATACATAATATCTGAAATATTAAATGTAGTCTTCATATATTCCAGTATTTCTTGCCATCTGGAAATCAATAAACTAGCTTCTGAATTCACTTTAGTAACCTCTCTAAATTTATAATAGGGGACAAAAACCCATGTTCCTTTATTTTATAACAAAGTTGTAAAAAATACAAGTTGAATTAATTTATTTATGTATTACTTATTAGTAATATAGGAATATAAAAAAATCATATTTAAATAAGTTATAAACAAAAAGTGGATAACTTGTTAATAATTCGTTAATTGGTATGTTAAGAAAAAAATATACGATATTTTAGCTAAAAAATAAACTTTTTCACATTTGTTGATAAAATTGTGGAAAATTTTTAATAGTGATATTTAATTATTAACAATTATGGATATTTAGGTTAATAAGAATAATGTAAATAACTGTTATTCTACATCAGTAAGTAATATATTTTATACTTTTTTCAGTTATTAACAAAATGTGGATAAATTGTTGATAATTTTAAAAATAGAATGGATATTCGATGTTAATAAGATAATAATCGATTTTTTTTCTTCATATTATATATATTATTTTTTAGATTATTATATTTATCAGTTATTAAAGTTATCATCATTTTGTAAACATGTTATTATCATAGTTATTATATATAGTTTAGTTTTCTTGTTGATATTTTTTCTTCTTATTATTAATAGTTATTCACAATCTTTTAAACAAAATGAATAATATGGAATTAAAACATATTATTTTTTTGCTTGACTAATATGGTATTTGCTATTATAATGACCTATGCACGTTATTTTTTAATAACGTTATTTTGTTGCATTTGTATAGTTTTTTAAGTAGGAGGTTTATCGTTATGAAGATGACATTTCAGCCTAAAAAAAGGCAGCGTGCTAAGGTTCATGGATTCAGAAAAAGAATGCAGACTGCTAACGGAAGAAAAGTGATCAATGCCAGAAGAGCTAAAGGCAGACATAAGTTAACTGCATAAGAAGAGTTTTAAAGTGTTTATATCTATTAAGAAGAATGATGACTTTTTAAACGTTTATCATAATGGAAAATCCTATGTCAATAAGTATCTGGTAATGTATATTATTAGAAATGGTAGCGAAGCCAACAGATATGGTATAACCGCCAGTAAAAAGATTGGAAACAGTGTTATAAGACATAGGATTACCAGATTGATAAGAGAAAGTATCAGATTGAACCAAAGTAGTTTAATATGTGGTTTTGATATTGTTATAGTTGCTCGTAAGTCTGTTTTAGGAAAGAAGTTTAGCGATATAGAAAGTGCTTTTTTACATCTTTGTAAACTTCACCACATATTAAAAAGATAGTTTTGATATGGCAAAAATATTTATATTATTAATAAGATTTTATCAAAGGTTTATATCTCCTTTAAAGGGAAAACCAACTTGTATATATACTCCAACTTGTTCTGAATACGCTATTCAGGCATTCCACAAGTATGGTTTCTTTAAGGGACTTTTTTTGTCTGTAAAGAGAATTTTAAGATGTCATCCTTTTCATAAGGGTGGATATGATCCGGTGCCATAGGAAAGAGGATTTTTATGAGCTTAGCTATATTTACTACCTATGATGGTGCAATACTTGGTCCTATTGCACGTGTATTAGGTTATATATTGCAAGGTATATACTATATTTTATCACTTATTGGAATTGAAAATACAGGTGTTTGTATTATATTATTTACATTTTTTATAAATGCTTTGATGATACCTTTACAGGTAAAACAACAAAAATTTACCAAGATGTCATCAGTTATCAGTCCTGAAATTAATAAGATTCAGGAAAAGTATAAGAACAAGAAGGATGCTGAATCTCAGAAGCTTATGAATTATGAGATTCAAGCTGTTTATACTAAGTATGGAGTTAGTCCGGCAAGTGGATGTCTTCCTATATTAATTACATTCCCTATAATATTTGCACTTTATCGTGTTATATACAATATTCCTGCTTATGTTCCTCAGATTTATGATATATATAAGGAACTTGCTTCAGAAATTATGAAGGCAGGAGCAAGTGTTGAAGATTTAAAGAAGTACATCTCAACAAATACTTATGTTGTTACTAATGCTATAAAAAAGGCTGCAAGTAGTCCTAAGGAAATCAATTATTATATTGATATGCTTTCACAGTTTACACCTAGTGACTTCAGTAAACTCGCTAAGGATTATGCAGATTGTAGTGATACCATCAATCAGGTTTCTAAGGATGCAAGTAGAATCAATACGTTTTTAGGACTAAATATTGCGGATATACCAAAGATTAAATCCTTAAGTGTATTGATTCCTGTAGTGTCTGTTATTACTCAGTTTATAAGTACTAAACTTAGTATGGCTACCAATCAGAATAGCAACAACAATTCACAAGCGGGAGCAACACAGTCATACATGAAAGCTATGACAAATGTTATGCCTTTTGTATCAGGTGTAATGTGCTTTATGTTCCCTATAGGTGTTGGTATATACTGGATTGCAGGTAACTTATTCCGTATAGTACAGTCACTTATAATTAATAAATATTTTGATAAATATGATTTAGATGCTGAAATACATAATAAGGTTAAAAAATCCAAGGGTCGCCTTAAACTCATGGGACTTGAAGACAAAGAAATTGAAAAATTGACCAGGGAACATGCTACTACTAAAGATGTTTTGAATAATCAAAATAATAATAACAATAATAGTAGTAAAAATACCAGTCTTGGCGAGGTTAAGGGTTCAGGATCTATCAGTAAATATACAGGTATAGGAAAAGAAAATAAAGGAAAAGGTAAGCAAAAAAGTGTTACCGAGATAGCTACAGCATCTCTTAAGGGAAATGATGTAGATAAAACAAAGGACAAGGATTCATCTGATTCCGAAACCAAAACAGAGGTTAAAACAGGTTCTATTGCGTCTTATGCTAATTTACTTAGCAGGGACAGTAAGAAATAAATATTATTAAAAATGCCAAAAAATGGTAGAAAAGGAGGAATTTCAATGTCAGATTGGAAAGAGTTTAGTGCAAAGACCGTTGAAGAAGCACTTACAAATGCCAGTGTAGAGTTTGGAACACCAAGTGAAAAGATTGAATTCGAAGTATTGGATAAAGGTTCTTCTGGATTAATTGGTTTATTTAGTAAACAGGCTAAAATCAAAGCTCGTGTTAAAGATGAACAGACAGTAAGTGATGAAATTATTGAAAAGAGTGTTAGTGTAGCTACTGATGCTAAGGTGGATGAAGTAAAGTCAAGTGTTAATGAGGTAGTTGATACTCCTAAGACTGAAAAAGCTGAGGAAGTAAAGGAAGTAGCTGATACTCCTAAGATTACTGTTTCACCTGATGAGGCTATGGCTAAAGCAAAGAAGTTTTTAAATGATGTATTTGCTTCTATGCAGATTAGTGTAAATATTGATATCAATTTTGATGAAGCAGAAAACATGATAAATATCGATCTTTCAGGAGATGAGATGGGAATTCTCATTGGCAAGAGAGGTGGAACACTTGATTCTTTACAGTATCTTACAGGTCTTGTAATTAACAAAAATTCAGATGCTTATATTAAGGTTAAAGTAGATACTGAGAATTACAGAGAAAGAAGAAAAGCTACTCTTGAAGGATTAGCAAAGAATCTTGCTTCTAAGGTTAAGAGAACACATAGACCGGTTTTCTTAGAGCCGATGAATCCTTATGAAAGAAGAATAATACACTACACACTTCAGAGTGATGAGTATGTTGAAACTCATAGTGAAGGAGAGGAACCATACAGAAAAGTTGTTATCACTCCAAAGCCGGGTATGAAGTATGATGGAGGTCGCAGAAATTATAGAAAATATAATGGACGCGGTGGACGCTCATACGGTGGAAGAAAAAATTATCATAAGAATGATAATTATAAAAAAGATTATAATAAATCTGAAAACACAGATAAAGAAGATTAATATTTATAAGTATAAGACTTATCCAGAGGGAGCTTTAAGTAAGCTCCCTTTTTATGAAGTATTTGGTTTTACTAGATAGTATAAAACGGAGGAAAATGTGAATATGAAATTTGATACTATCGCAGCAGTTACAACCGGAAGTGGTGGTGCTATTGGAAAGATTAGAATTAGCGGAGATAGGGCACTAGAAGTATCCGGTACAATTTTTCGGACACCTAAAAATAAAAAATGTGACATAAACTTTTTTAATAATAAAGACTCTCATACAATACACTATGGATATATAGTTGATGGTGAAGAAATAATTGATGAAGTTCTCGTACTTCTTATGAAAGCACCAAAAACATATACTCGTGAAGATGTTATAGAAATAGATTCTCACGGAGGAGCTTTATGTCAGAGTAAAATTATGAAGCTTCTTATAAAACATGGGATTCGTGTTGCTGAACCGGGTGAGTTTACAAAAAGAGCATTTTTAAATGGTCGAGTAAATCTTTCACAGGCAGAATCCGTTATGGATATCATTTCATCTAAAAGCGAATTTGCCCTAAAAGCTTCTGTTGATCAGCTTAATGGAAAATTAAGTGATGAAATAAGTTCTATAAGAAAAAAAGTATTAGATGATTTAAGTTTTATAGAAGCTGGATTAGATGATCCTGAACATATAGACATAAATGGATTTAAAGATGAGTTAAAAGAAAATATTCAAAAATATATTTCTTCTATACAGTCATTAATTGATAATTATGAAAATGGGAGAATATTATCACAGGGAATAAATACTGTAATTGTAGGAAAACCAAATGCCGGTAAATCTTCTTTATTAAATCTTATGCTTGGTTTTGATCGAGCTATAGTAACTGAAATTCCCGGAACTACCAGAGATACTATAGTTGAAACACTTAGATTTAAGGATATTGTATTAAATCTCGTAGATACAGCCGGTATAAGAAAAACAGAAGATATAGTAGAAAGTATAGGTGTTGAAAAAGCTGTATCTTATATAAATAATGCAGATTTTATAATATACGTTTTAGATGGAAGCGAAGAATCTGTTGTATTTGACGAAAATATTGTTAATCAAATATTTGAAAAAACAGGAGTTATACTTTACAATAAATCTGATGAAAAAAAGGTATCTAATCTGATGCTTCCGGATAAGTTAAAAGATTGGAATACTATAGATTTTTCTACCGTAACAGGAGAAGGTCTTGATGAATTATATAATTATATAGAAAAAATGTTTATTTCAAATAAGATAACTTATAATGATCAGATTTTTATTACATCCGAAAGGCATTACGAGGCATTGAATGCTGCTAATAATTCTTTAAAAAATGTAATTCAAACTATCGAAGATGATATGCCAGAAGATTTATATTGTATAGATATGATGGATGCAATTAATGATTTGGGCCTTATAGGCGGAGAAACTGCAACAGAAGATTTGATAGATAATATATTTAAGAATTTTTGTATGGGTAAGTAAAGGATAGGAGGTCCTTATGATTCAGTATGATGGGTATGATATTATTATAGTTGGAGCCGGTCACGCCGGATGTGAAGCTGCACTTGCATCTGCCCGACTTGGTATGAAAACTCTTGTTTTTACTGTCAGTGTAGACAGTATTGCCATGATGCCTTGTAATCCCAATATTGGTGGTACTTCTAAAGGTCATCTTGTTAGAGAAATAGATGCGCTTGGTGGTGAAATGGGCAAAAATATTGACAGAACATATATCCAATCCAAAATGCTCAATAAATCTAAAGGTCCTGCTGTTCATTCTCTAAGAGCTCAAGCTGATAAAATGGCATACAGTAAAAGTATGAGAAAAATTTTAGAGGAAAATGATAATATAACTATCAAGCAGGGAGAAGTAACAAAGATTTGTACACAAGAAGGAAAAGTTACGGGTGTACTTACTGTAACCAATGCCTATTATACCTGTAAAGCTGTTGTTCTTTGTACGGGAGTTTACTTAAATGCAAGATGTATAACCGGAGATGTAAGTCAGTATACCGGACCAAATGGTTTACTTAGTGCGACACATCTGACTGAATCCTTACTTGAACTTGGACTTGATATAAGAAGATTTAAAACCGGAACACCCGCTCGTATTGATGGAAGAACTATCGATTTTTCAAAGATGACTGAACAAAAAGGTGATGAACAAATCGTTCCATTTTCATTTTCAAATAAATCAGAAGATATTGAAAGAGAACAGATTTCTTGTTGGCTTACTTATACAAATGAGGAAACTCATAAAATAATAATGGAAAACATCGACAGGTCTCCACTTTATAGTGGAACTATAAAAGGAACGGGACCCAGATACTGTCCATCAATAGAGGATAAGGTTGTTCGTTTTGCTGATAAAAACAGACATCAAGTATTTATCGAACCAGAGGGAGAGTATACTCATGAAATGTATATCGATGGCATGTCTAGTTCCATGCCCGAAGATGTGCAGATTCGGATGTATCGATCAGTTCCCGGATTGGAAAATGCACAGATAACCAGAAATGCTTATGCAATCGAATATGATTGTATAAATCCTTTTGAATTAAAATCATCATTAGAAATTAAGAAGGTAAGTGGTCTTTTTACTGCAGGACAGATAAATGGTTCTTCAGGATATGAAGAAGCTGCTGCACAGGGATTGGTTGCAGGAATTAATGCAGTCAGAAAAATTAAAAATCTTTCACCTATGATACTTGGAAGGTCAGATGCTTATATTGGAGTACTTATAGATGATCTGGTAACTAAAGGAACTAATGAACCCTATCGTATGATGACTTCTCGCTCTGAGTATAGATTGCTTCTTCGTCAGGATAATGCAGATATTAGACTTAGAAAAATTGGATATGAGGTTGGACTTGTATCTCAAAAAGATTACAGTAAGTTATGCAAAAAAATTGAAAATATCGATAGTGAAGTAGAGAGATTAAAAAATACATATGTTGGAAACAGTAAAGATGTTAATGAGTATCTTGATTCTTGTAATTCAACCTTATTAGAATCCGGAATATCTTTATATGAGCTCATAAAGAGACCAGAGCTATCATATGATATTATAAAACCAATAGATAATTATAGAAATCAGGAGAATTATATACCTCTTGATGCAGATGTATGTGAACAGATTAATATCTCAATTAAGTATGAAGGTTATATAGAAAGACAAAAAAGACAAGTTCACCAGTTCGAAAAGATGGAATCAACACTTATACCGGAAAATCTTGATTATAATGATGTTTACAGTCTAAGAAAAGAAGCTGTCCAAAAGTTAAATGATATTAAGCCTTATAACATTGGTCAGGCTTCCAGAATTTCCGGTGTTTCTCCTGCAGATATATCAGTTCTTATGGTTTACTTAAAGAAAAACGGTAATGCTAATGAATAATGGAGGAAATTCATTGAAAGAAGTTTTAAAAAAATACTGTAATCAATCAAAAATTGATATCAATGATATTCAATTAAATCAGTTTAGTGATTATTATGAATTATTAGTAGAGTGGAATAAGGTTATGAACTTAACCGGAATTACTGAAATTGATGATGTAGCAATAAAACATTATATAGATTCTATTGCCTGTCTTAAGTTTTATCAATTTAGCAATTCTAGAATTGCTGATGTTGGAACCGGAGCTGGCTTTCCGGGTATACCACTTGCTATTATGTGTCCGGATTGCTCTTTTACTTTAATAGATTCTTTAAATAAAAGAATTACATTTTTAGAAGAAGTATGTAAATCCTTGAATTTAAGTAATGTTAGTCTCATTCATGGAAGAGTGGAAGATGTCGCTCATGATTCTAAATATAGAGAACAATTTGATATAGTTGTTTCAAGAGCAGTTGCTCCACTTAACATATTACTAGAGTATACTATTCCATTTTTAAAAGTAAATGGGAAATTATTATCCTATAAGGCAAAGGCAAGTGAAGAAGAATTATCTATTTCAGAAAATGCTTTCAAAGTTTTAAATGTATCTTTAATTAATAAACATGATTATAAACTTCCGAATGATGATGACAGGGTACTAATGGAAATTGAATTAGTTGATAAATTAGAAGATAAATATCCTAGAAATCCAGGGAAAATAAAGAAAAAACCATTATAAGAAATTAATACATATGTCCGTTACTTAAATATAATTATATATGTGGAAACTTTAAGTTAATTATATCTATAAATATATTAATGTTTCACGTGAAACATATGCAGATGCCTATAAAATCAGCAATTATGGAAATATATATTGTATTAACTTTATAATAATATATATTTAGGCGTAAATGTTTCACGTGAAACATTTTTTATTATAAAGTGTGTTATATTTATAACATAGTGTAAAATAATTGTCGGATTTTTTTTATTTAATGTTAGTTTATTATTATAATACGAAATTGTAATGAATATGGCCTGAGAACACCTCGTGAACCTGAGATTTATCGTGTTTCAAAATTTCTCCTAAAAACAGATGCAAAAAATAACATTCGCCCTTTGATTTTCTAAATTATACTATATTTGCGTGGCTCAGGGTTGTTTTTTGTATCAACGGAAAAACCATGAAACAATAGTGACAATTCATGCTTAGCATGAATTGCGGAAAGATGGTCACAATGATTCAATAACGTAAATACCATCTTTTGCGAGAGCGTGTCGATAAAAGCGTTGATATCTCTTGCAGAGTGTATTATAAAAAACCATAAAAGGATAAAAAAGTACGACAACAACTTGACACGAACATATTTATAATTCCATGTAGATATATACAAAAAACTGTGATATAATGTTTCACGTGAAACATTTTAGGAAGGAAATAGTTACTTGATATCGATATATAGTGCATTTGCAGTATATAAGAGCAAGTAATATATGAAGTATTAAAGATGGGAAGAATAATAGCAATTTCAAATCAAAAAGGTGGAGTCGGTAAAACAACGACCGCTATCAATCTTGCGGCTTGCCTTGCAGAAAAGAAAAAAACCGTTTTGGCAGTAGATATCGATCCACAGGGAAATACAACCAGTGGATTAGGTATAAACAGAAATGAAATAAAGTATTCATCATATCATATGTTTATGGGAGAGTGCGATGTACTTAAAACATTAACAAAGTCTGTTATGAATAATCTGACAGTTATTCCTTCTGACAGAAATTTATCCGGTATAGAGATAGAATTGATGACTGAACAGAATAATCAATTTATATTAAAGAAATCACTTGATAGAATTAGAGATTCCTTTGATTATATAATTATAGATTGTCCTCCTTCATTAAATATTCTGACAGTAAATGCTCTCTCTGCTGCAGATACAGTTATAGTTCCTGTTCAGTGCGAGTACTACGCGCTTGAAGGATTGTCAGAACTCATGCATACAATAAAGATAGTAAGACAAAGACTAAATGAAAAGCTTGAAGTTGAGGGAATTGTTTTTACCATGTATGATTCAAGAACACTTTTATCCAATGAAGTAGTGGAAAATGTCAAAGAAATCGTAAATGTGGATACATTTGAATCAATGATTCCAAGAAATGTAAGATTGGCTGAAGCTCCATCTAATGGACTTCCAATTAATCTCTATGATGAAAAATGTACCGGAACATGGGCTTACAGAAATCTGGCATCGGAAGTAATCAGATATACAAGAAGGCAAAAAAATGCAAAAAAGAAAAGTGAGGAATAATCATGGCAAAGAAAAGAGGATTAGGCAAAAAAGGATATGATGCTCTTCTTACTGCAGATATAGAGAAAGAAGAAAACATTCAAGAATTAAAAGAGTTCGCAATAATTGATATAAATAAAATAGGACCAAATGATAAGCAACCAAGAAAAGTGATGAAAGAAGAAAATCTTCAGGAGTTGGCAGAATCTATAAAACAAAAGGGTGTTATAGAACCAATTATAGTTGTTAAAACAGAAGGTGATTTTTTTGAGATTGTTGCCGGCGAGAGAAGATGGAGAGCAGCAAAGCTTGCCGGACTTAAGGAAGTTCCAATAAGAATTCGTGATTTTACACCACAGGAAGTAATGGAAATTGCTCTTATAGAAAATATACAGAGAGAAGATCTTAATCCTGTAGAAGAAGCGGAAGCTTATCAAAGTCTGATTAAAGAATATAATCTGACACAGGATGAAGTAGCTGAAAAAGTTTCAAAGAGCAGAACAAGTATAACTAATTCACTTCGTTTATTAAAACTTGATAAAAGAGTGAGAGGTATGCTTTCCGATGAGCAGTTAACAACAGGACATGCAAGAGCTTTGTTGGGATTAAAAAATAAGACGGAACAGTATAGCGTTGCAACAAAGATTGTAAATAAAGGTTTATCAGTAAGAGAAACTGAAAAACTTGTAAAAAATCTTACTTCTCCTAAAAAGGAAAAAACAAATGTAGAAGACAAACAGGATGAAGTAACTAAATTAATATATAAGGATTACGAAGAGAAATTAAAGCAGGCTGTAGGAACAAAAGTATCAATTAAGAATCAGCAGGATGGAAAAGGAAAGATTGAAATTGATTATTACAGTCAGGACGAATTTGAAAGAATAATGGAAGTTATTCTAAACAAATGAATTGAAGAATAACGTAATTTACTTTATATCAAACAAATCAATATTATAAATAATAGTAATTAGATTAAATATCTGATAATAATCAAGAATGGAGATAAAGATGAGTATACTTGAGACCTATAATATAAACTCTGAATATGTTATACTTGGACTATGCGGAGTAACACTTATATTACTGATACTTCTTATAATAAATATGGCAAGTGTAAGTAAAATTAAAAAAAGATACAACCGATTTATGGAAGGAAAAAATGGAAGAAATCTTGAAGAAGCAATCATGGAAAAGTTTGCAGCTATAGATGATTTGGAAGCAGAGACAGATTCTATAAATTCTAAGATTGTTGGAATTGACAGAAGGCTGAAGAAGGCATATCAGAAGTATTCTATCGTAAAGTACGATGCATTTTCAGAAATTGGTGGAAAACTAAGCTTTGTTATAGTACTGTTGACCGATGAAAATGATGGAATTATCATTAATTCCATGCATTCTTCAAAAGAGGGTTGCTATACTTACGCAAAAGAGGTTGAAAATGGTGAAGTAAATACCATGATTTCAAGTGAAGAAGAAGAAGCTTTGAAAAAGGCAATCAATTTTAATAATTGATTTAATTAAGTAGAAAAATCACATATTCGTCAAGACTCGCAAGCGAGTCTTGACATATTATTATCTTAATTATAGTGTGTTGAAATGTAATAATCCGTGATATAAAATAATAGATAACAGTAATAAATAACAGATAATAATAAATAATAATAAGAAATAACAGATAATAATAAATAATAATAAATAATAATAAGAAATAATAAATAACAGATAACAATAAATAATAATAATAAGAAATAATAAATAACAGATAACAATAATAAACAATAATAAGAAAAAACCGGGTATGATAATAATCAAACCCGGTTTTTAAATTCAGTCAGGATTTAAGCTTCGACTGAGGTTTATTCATTTTAATTTATTTAGAATCTGTTGAATTATTGGAATCCTTTAATTCATTTACACGGTCGTAAGCATCTTTTCTAAGAATAGCAAGTTCCTGAGATAGTTTTTTTACTTTATCTGTTAATTGTCCAATGTAGAGTGACATTGAAAAAATCATAAATAGTGAAATTAAAAAACCAAATAGAAAGAGCATATTAACCGGTGATGCTATTCCTAATAGATTTGAAAGTGATACTAAAAGATTGGGAAATACAGCAAGTATCATAACACATACACATCCAAGTATCCAACCTAATCCGATTTTAAATTCCATAAGCTTAGTACTTATAAGCCGGAGGATATAAACAATCGCAATCACCATGCAAATAAAGATGATAATCTGTAATCTAATCGACATAAGTTTCCTCATTTCTGCACATTTTTTTATTTATGTGCTTTAATAAAATATGGTTATATAAAAAAATATATGTCTATATTATTTTCTGAGTCTTGCAATAATTACCGCAATACTAACCTTTATCATGTAATAAACACTGTTTCTCATAGATATGGATGAAACTCCATCGGAACGCTCATTCATCTGAACAGGAACTTCCTTTACCTTATAGCCGGTTGATAAAGCACTTACTACGCTTTCCGGTTCAGGATAATCCTTTGGATAATCGTAAGTAAAGCATTCAAGGAGTTTTCTGTTTATCATTCTCATACCTGAAGTTGGATCTGTGATAGTGCTGCCGGTCAGAAATTTTATAAGATTTGTGAAAAATCTAATTCCAACTCTTCTTAGTGCAGAAGACTGAAAACCTTCCTTTTCTATAAAACGGCTACCAATCACCATATCAAGATTTTCATCTTCTAAAAGTTTTGACATGGATGAAAGATACTTTGCACTATGCTGTCCATCTCCATCAAACTGAACAGCTATGTCATAATCATGGAAAAACGCATATCTGTATCCGGTTTGAACAGCTCCTCCGATTCCCAGATTTACAGGAAGATTTAAATAACTAAAGTGCTTTTCTCTACATATTTCCAGTGTTTTATCTGTTGAGCAGTCATTTATAATAACATAGTCAAAATCAGGAGCATTGGTAACTATGTCTTCGACTGTTTTTTCTATACTACCCTCTTCGTTAAAAGCGGGAATAATAACTAATTTCTTCACAATAATCTCCATTATTATATAGTATTAAACTTTTGTAAATATACTATTATATATTACATATAAACATCAACATTATCATAAACATTATCTTTAGTATAATCTTTAGCATAAACGTTAATGTTATCATGTATTCTATATTATCAATTATCTGTTTAAGTCAAGACTCACAAGCGAGTCTTGACTTAAAAATTATAATTACAATTAAAAATTTTGATATTTACAGGTTATTTGATTTCTCGGATTTTGTGTAAAAATGATTTAAAATTCGGGCAAAAACAGGGTGCCAAAATTTTAAGAACATTTCATAGTTTTCATCAACACGTCCGTTATCGTTAATAATCTCAGAGGTAGTTGAATCTTCATGGATACGATGGGACATAAGAGGTTCTGAAATATATACAAATCGACCTTTTTTCTTCGACAACTTTTCCCATGCTTCCCAATCTTCACAACTTATAAAGTGATTATTAAAGATAGGTTGGTCTAAATTTTTTAAGCAATATGTGACTGCCGGACAGCAGATAGGATCACCAAATGAAAGTACAAATCTACGCAAAAAAATGGATGAAAAAGAACGAGGAAATTTTAAAGGAATGAGCATAAGACGCTTTATTTTCAGATTGAGATTATTAAAAACTTTTTCATTGTTTCTAAGTTCATAGTAATCTGTAAAAAGAATTAAATTGTCTTTATAGTGTTTTCCCTTATTTATTATTTTTTCAAGATAGTTAGGCTCATAGGTATCATCCTGATGCGCTATGGTAGCATACTTTGTTGTAACACATGAGAGACCAAAATTCCAATCCTGAGTAATACCACCTTCTCCGGGATTTATAAAAAGCTCTATGTGATGTCGGTTAGCTATATCTATTAAAAACACACAAGGAGTAGAGGTAACTATTATAATATTTGTTTTTACAGTTTGCGCTTCAAGTGATCGTATGCATTCTTCTAAGTATGGACTTTCTTTATAGGCACAAACAACAAATGTATGACTAATCTTTTTCATATTTTAAAGTATCTCCATAAAGATTTTTTTGTTTTGAGACACGGGGTCAAATAATTCTCAATAAAAAGGCAAGTCTAAGAACCAGTTCTCCACCAAGTCTGGTACGTAATCTGTGAGGATAAAAAATCTTAATTAGATAGCGTTTCAAAGTGACACGATTAGTGGCAAAGAGACACAGCTTTGCACGACTTGATGTATCCAATGCATAATAATATTGATGAAGAAATTGACGTAGGTATAATTTCTCATTTTTCATACCATCTCCGAAAAATTCAGTTTTTAGCCAATTAATGAAAAGAGAAATATTGTTTGCATCTCCTGCAGTAACAGCTTCTTCATGCCTTATGTGTGCAGCAGTTATTTCTTCATCATAAAGTATATCACCAAAGCAGGCAGCAACTCTTGCAAATCGTCTGTCATGTAGCTCATTTTGATTTAGGCGATTCGGAAGAGCTAATTTCATAAGCTTTTCGGTAAATACAAATGTAAATCCTGAACCGATAGAGTAATATATATTTTTATTAAGACTTAGATCATGTTGAACAGGAAATCTCCTTATATATTCACCGAATTCTGTTTTATATTCATATGAAGAAACATAAAGACCAATGTCGTCTTTTAAGTTCACACTATCCAAATAGTTAACGGCTCTCATAAGTTTATCCGGATACCAAATATCGTCCTGGTCTGCAAATGCATAATATTTTGCAGATGGACATTGATTTAGGATTGCATAGAAGCTATACGGTGGTTTTAAATTGCCTAGATTATCTTCTATGAGATGAATCTGTCCAGATTTTCGGACATAATCACGGATAATCTCAAGGGTATTATCTGTAGAACCATCATCACGGATATATATTTGAAAATCAGTAAAAGTCTGCTCAAGTATACTATCAAGCTGAGTTTTTAAGTGCTTAGCGCCATTATAGGTTGCTAAAGCAACAATAAGAGTAGGCTTATTCGATTTCATTGTTGTCTCACTTTCATCAAATAACATCATTAAATCCAAAATCATTAACTATATCAGTTGCATGAATATCAATAGCATCGATATCTGAATCAAGTTCTTCCGTTGTATGAGGTGCTCTGTCGTCATTCTCGGAAAAATCTTGGCCTTGTGTAATATCTCCTGAATCCTTTTGTATTTTCTGATTAATTTTTAACATTTTATCATCAAGAAAAGCTATTATATTAGCAGTTTCCATCAGTTCTTCTCGTATACTCTTAGGCGCTTTTCCATAGAATTTGTAGTACATTTTATGCTCCAAACTAGCCCAAAAGTCCATGGCTATGGTGCGAATCTGTATCTCAACCTTAGTATCTACAACCTCGTTCGATAAAAAAATCGGAATAGTCACAATCATATGATAGCTTCGATATCCGTTTGGTTTGGGCTTTTCAATATAGTCCTTAATAGCAAGAACGGTTACATCTGATTGTTTCATAATCGCATCAGCAAGATGATAGATATCTGAAGTAAATGAACAGATTATACGAACTCCTGCAACATCATTAACATATGCCATAATGTTTGATACAGTAAGTTCTAAGTTCTTCCTTCTTATCTTGCGAGCTATACTTTCCCCGGATTTTATTCGAGACGAAATGTGCTCAATGGGGTTATATTGCTTTGATATTTTAAATTCATTGTTAAGTATTTCAAGCTTTGTAGTGACTTCCTTTAGGACTGCATCATACAGCAGAAGAGCTCGGTTCCATTCAGCTTCTTCATTATAATAAAGTAATTCATTCATAGGTTTCTCCCATTCCAACCCCAATCATTGGTTGGATGATAAGAAATGTATACCTTGTCAGAAGGTATGGATAATTCATTTTCAAAAAGGCTGCATATCTGAGAGGTTAGATTTTCGTAGGCAGAGGATCCTGCGTCACCAAAAAGACTAACATTTACATAAGCACCCTTTTCGAGTTTTTTTCCTGCAAGCCAAAGATCATAATTGTCCTCTATACCTACCATTAACCAGGTTTCTGATTTATGAAGAGAAGTTATATATTCTCCAAGTTTTGTTTTTAAGCTCTCCTTCTGATCATTAGTAAGGGGAAGAGTAATCTTTGAATCAATAAATGGCATGAGTAAACCTCCTTTAAAGTGTTTATATCATAATAAAATAGTATTATTGTAAATAATTATTAATTGCATACAGAGTAATTTTAACACATTATTATACAGTGGTCAAAAAATATTTAGCTTTATAATGCTCACATAAATTATTTCGCTTCGCAAAGCTCACAAAGTTCTTTAATATGTGCTACTGTATGTTTTACGCGTGTTTGACCTAATTCGCCATTTTCTAATCCGTAAGATTTAAGCATAAATAAAAATCTTATATATCCCAAAAGTTTTATATGATTTATCTCTTTATCTTTTTGATCTTTAGTTTCTGTCTTATAATAATTATTTATAACTCCATCCCATATATAGTCACTCATTTCAGTAGTTATTCCAAGAAAATTCATGGTATTGTTCGGTTCATCTTCAGGGAAAGCCTTGTAGGTTATAAATAATGCCTGAAGATCAAAGATAGGTTGACCAACACTAAGTGTATCCATGTCTATGAGCATAGGTTCATCTCCGGATATCATAACATTTTTCATCTGGAAGTCACCATGAACTACGTGATTATCATAAGGAAGGTCAGTTAAGAAAGTTCTTAATTTTTCAACAGTGTTTTCATCAAAGTAATCAGCAATTATATCAATATAACCTATAAATATATCCTTGGCTTTTGGTATATTATCATCCTCAAATTTTTTGCTGTGAACTAATTTTAAAAAATCAACATACTTGATCAAAATTTCATCGATTTTTTCAGGTTCATCTATAACCATTTGGTTAAATGTTTTTGAATTGAGCATCTCAAATACAGATCCATAGCCATTTCCTACCTTTACCATATCATAAGAAATTGCAGTAGGAATACCGTGAATAAATGCCATTTTAGCCATCTTTTTTTCGTTTTCAATCATGGGTATGGCATCTTCGTTTTCATATACCTTTACGATAGTTTCGGAATCAACCTTATAGACCGTGCCAAAAAATCCGGTACCAATAATCTCCATTCCATCGGTTTTCATTTCGCGTAGTTTTTTCTTTACCGTAAAAAGATCTATAAATCCGGTCACTTCAAATATTTCATATACTTCTCTGCTTGTATTGATAATATAGAAATTATTTGATATTTTTTTTCTGAATTTTAATAGAAATCTAAGGCCGGCACTTGAGATATAATTAAGTTTATCAGCATCGATATAAACATCATAATCACACTCAAAATCAAATTCATCAAATATATTCTTCTCTATTGTTTCTACATTTGAAGCATCTATACGACCATCTAATTCTACGATAATTTGTTTGTTTTCATCGTTTTTAATCATATTTTTCCTCCCTGCAAAAGCATTTATGCTTTTGCGCTGCACGAGAACATCAAGTTCTCGTGTCGGATTATACAAGTTTGGGACTTCGTCACAAACTTGCTGGTCAAAAAAATACTCATCAGAGATTTTTTTGACTTTCCCTTCCTGCAAAAAGCATGTGTCGAAACTATTTGCAAAAAATTAAAGTATTATAAATTAAAGAAATTAGGCAGGAGATCTCCGAGCTTAAACACCTTTGTTTTGTTTTCGGAATTACATAGGATAATCTCGAATGTATCAGAGTCGCAAAACTCACTTAAAACCTGCCGACATATACCACATGGATAACAAAAGTCTTTAGCACCTACAATTGCAATCTTTGTAAAGTCTGTAACACCAGAACTGACAGCATTTGATATTGCTGCTCGCTCTGCACATATGGTTGCACCAAAAGAAGCATTTTCTATATTACAACCCGTAAATACATTTCCGTTCGATGAAAGAAGGGCAGAGCCTACACTAAAGCTAGAGTAGGGTGCATAAGCATTTTTACGAGTATTTGATGCAATTTGAATTAATTCTTCATTTGACATGGAATCGTCTCCTACTATTAATATATTAGTTTACTTTAATTAGATTTATATTTTATATGCCTTAGCACCGTGACTCTTTAATGACACCTGTATTTGAGAAATACTATTTTCACTTTTTCCACTCCACAATTCACAGATATCATAATTGTCATACAGCTCTACATCCTGTAAATCTAAGGTTATGCAGCTATCCTTTTCACCTACGTTAAATATAGCAATATAATTTCCGCCTTCACAGTCTGTGGCTGTCCAAAGTATATGTTCCACGCCATCAATACTTTTTCTCCAAACCTGATGGGCATTTCTTGAGTTTTTATGCATAGTTAAGATGTTTTTATTGGTAACAAGTTTTTTAGTAAATTCATCAAATTTTGTCATCTCAGCACCAATCATAAGAGGTGATCGCATGATACTCCAGAGAGTTAACATAGTTATCTGTTCATCCTCGGTAAAATGTGTCCAATTTTCAGGACCGTCATGTTGTCTTACTGCACCTATTGGAAGCATATCTGCATCCGGCCATGAACCGGGACCCGTATGAATAGACCATACACACGCTCTTTCAAACATTTCATAGAGAAGTCTCCACTCATCCCAAAAGTCATCTGTTATTCTCCACATATCTGCTAATTGCTTATATGTTTCTGAAAAATCAAGCTTTGCAGGACCGGGAGAAAGAGATAAAACCATGTCTCTACCACAGCTGTGGAGACTGTCACTAAGTAATTTTAATTCGTCCAGACAGTCAGGCATTTCTCTTGCGATATCATCGCACTTGATAAAATCAACACCCCAAGAAGCATAGAGCTTAAATATGCTTTCATAATATGCTTTAGCACCTTCTTCTTTGGGGTCAAGACCATACATGTCCGTATTCCAAAAGCATATGGAATCGGTTCTTGCTATATCTCTTGCTGTCTGACTGCTTCCTTCTATGGAAGTATTTTTATGAACTGCCTGCCGTGGTATACCCCTCATAATGTGTATACCAAATTTTAACCCCAAAGAATGAACATAGTCAGCCAGGGGACCGAATCCCTTGCCACCTTTTGATGATGGAAATCTGTTTTCTGCAGGTATAAGTCTTGAGTACTCATCCATACATAATTCTGTGAATTTGTGATATGCAAGATTTTCAGCCTTTGGTTCTGACCACTGGATATCTACAACTATGTAGTCCCATCCGTATTCTTTTAAATTTTCAGCCATATACTTTGCATTTGCTCTTACTGTTTCTTCATTAACAGATGCTCCGTAACAATCCCAACTGTTCCAGCCCATGGGTGCTTTCTTTTCATATTCTTTCATGTCTATATAAACCTCTTTTCTATAATTTATAATTATTCTTGTAATTATTATAAATGATTTCTTATTATGATTCCAGTATCTTTACAAGTCTGCTTGTTCCTAATCGATTGGCTCCGAGTTCTATAAATCTAAGCGCATCATCAAAATCCTTAATACCTCCGGCAGCCTTGATCTTAACATTTTTTCCTACATGCTTTGCGAAAAGTTCGATATCCTCAAAAGTAGCTCCTTCTGTGGAAAATCCTGTGGAGGTTTTAATAAAGTCCGCACCTGCATCGGTAACGATTTCGCACATCTTGATTTTTTCCTCATTTGTAAGAAGAGCAGTTTCAATTATTACTTTTAGGCATTTATCATTACAGACTTCTTTTAATAAAGAAATTTCGTTTTTGACATAATCATAATTACCGGCTTTAAGCTGTCCAATATTTATCACCATATCTATTTCTTCGGCGCCATCTTCAAGTGCTTTTTTTGTTTCATAGAGTTTTATATCGGTTGTACTGTATCCCAAGGGAAAACCGATGACCGTACAAACAGGAATCGAAGAGGATTTGTCAGTAAGGTAGAGATTTGCATCCTTAACGTAAGCGGGAGGTATGCAAACAGACGCAGTTTCATAAGTTATAGCCTGATCACAAAGCTTTTTAATATCCGAAAGTGTAGCGGCAGGGGAAAGCTCAGTGTGATCAACTATGCTTAAAATCTCTTTTATTTTATTATCTGAAATTGTTATATTATTTGACATTTGTTTTCTCCATTTCAATATTATTTTTTTGATAATTTCATGATTTTCCTATATCCGGTTTTAGCTTTGAAAAGCTTTTCACATCCGTTATAATCATTATTTCCGATGCTTGTAACTAAAAATTTCACTCCTCTAAGTTTAACTTTATTATTTATGACCGATGTGTCGGTATTTATGTTATATGGACAGGAAAATATTACGGCTCCTCCTTTAATGTTAGAGTATTACCATCCTGGGAAATAGTACTAACTCCAGCTATATTTGTTCCGCTTACTTTACCTGGTGCAGGAATAGTATTTTAAGCGAAATATGTACAGCATTTATTAAAGTATTATAACAATCAGTCAACTGTTTTTCAATGTATAATCGGTATTTTCACTTAAGAAAAATACATTTTTACTTGTTTTATGTGATGCAATTTGATAGTATTGAAGAAGAGTAAATTGATATGATAACGGAGGAATTGGTACTTTGAAGTTATTAACGGTAGCCATACCTTGCTATAATTCTGAAGAATACATGAGACGTGCTATAGATTCTGTATTGGTTTGCAAGGATGAGCTTGAATTATTGATTATTGATGATGGTTCAAAAGATGATACGTACAGAATAGCAAAGGAGTATGAGGAAGCAAACCCTGATTGTGTCAGAGCTATACATAAGGAAAACGGAGGACACGGCTCTGCTGTAAATATCGGGATACAGGAGGCTGAAGGGCTTTACTTTAAGGTACTCGATAGTGATGATTGGTTTGATAAAGAGAGCTTCATCTCTGTTATAGATCATTTAAAGAACTTTTTACAGGATGGCGAAGTTCTCGACATGCTGGTAAGTAACTATGTATATGAAAAACCTTCTAAAAATAAGCAGAAAGTAATGAACTATTTTGGAGCCATACCAAGAAATAAAGTGGTTACATGGAAAAACAGGATGCATTTTGGCACATTCCAAAATCTACTTATGCATTCACTTATATACAGGACCAAACTTTTGAGGGATTGTCAATTAAAGCTTCCGGAGCATACATTTTATGTAGATAATATATTTGCTTATTATCCTTTACCACACGTTCATAGATTTTACTATCTTGATGTTGATTTATACAGATATTACATAGGCAGGTCAGATCAGTCTGTTAATGAAACTATAATGACATCTCGCATAGACCAACAGATAAAAATAACCAAGCTTATGATAAGCTATTACAATCCTTATTCATTTAGGGAAAAAAGCTTGAAAAATTATATGGTTAAATATCTATCAACCATGATGATAGTTACATCTACATTGCTCATAAATGAGGGTTCAGAGGAAAGTCTTAAAAAAAGGGATGAACTGTGGTTATACTTAAAGGAAAGTAATCTTCACCTCTATAAAACCGTAACTCACAGAAAGTATGGATATTCGATGCAGATGAACAATCGAATAGGTAACAGCGTAGTAATAAAAACATATAAGATTTTAAATAAAATATACGGATTTAACTAAACCGGAGGAAAAAGAGGCAAATGATTAAAAATATAATTTTCGATATGGGAGATGTACTTCTGGATTTTAAACCATGGTTAATAGCACAGAAGTATACTCAAAGTGAAGAAGATAAAGATACAATTATGAAGGCTTTGTTTGAAGGTGAGGAGTGGACTTTAGCGGATAATGGTCTTATATCAATAGATGAAAGATACGAAATAGTAAAGAAGTACGTACCTGAGAGACTTCATGAAGCCCTTTGGAATTGCAATTACAAGTGGTCAGAGTGTATGACACCCCATGAAGGCTCAGTAGATTTTGTGAAGTCCGTATACGAAAAGGGATATGATCTTTATGTTCTTTCCAATGCGAGCGGAGAATTTCACGATTATTTTCCAAAGTTCTATGATTTGGAAATGTTTAAGGGAATAGTTGTTTCATGCGATGTGCGCATGATAAAACCGGATATAAGGATATACAGACACATCTTGGATAAGTATGACTTAAATCCTAAGGAATGTATGTTTTTTGATGATAGAGAGTCAAATGTAATTGGAGCCAGAAAGGCCGGAATTGATGCAGTTTGTTTTAAGGGATCATTCTTTGCGTCTACGATTCCGGATTTACCTGAGCTTAACTGATTTTTTTACACGTGAATGCAGCAGTTTTCTGATAGCTTATAATCCGACACGAGAATTTGAGATTCTCGTGCGGCGCCTCGCACAAAGTGCTCGGCATGGAGGTAAAAATGAGGGTTGTAGATATAATTGAAAAGAAAAAAAGAGGGAATAGCCTATCAAAAGAAGAGATAGATTTTATTATTAATGGATATGTAGAAAATATAATTCCGGATTATCAGATATCTGCATTTCTAATGGCAGTCTGCTTTAAAGGAATGGATGATGAAGAGACTTATAATCTCACGCAGGCTATGCTTAATTCGGGTGAAAAAGTTGACCTTTCAGATATATCGGGAGTTAAGGTTGATAAGCACAGTACCGGCGGAGTGGGCGATAAGACCACACTGGTAGTTGCTCCGCTGATGGCTGCCTGTGGAGGCGTGGTAGCTAAAATGAGTGGTAGAGGGCTTGGTTTTACCGGTGGAACACTGGATAAATTAGAAGCCATACCCGGGTTTAGAGTTTCACTAACAAAGGAAGAGGTTACTGAAACAGTAAATAAAATAGGTGTGTCAGTAATTGGACAGACAGCAAATATCGTACCTGCTGACAAAAAACTCTATGCACTTCGAGACGTAACAGGAACCATAGACAGCATACCTCTTATCGCCTCATCTATAATGAGTAAAAAGCTTGCAAGTGGAAGTGATAAGATTCTCCTAGATGTTACGGTTGGAAGCGGTGCATTTATGAAGGATATAGATGACGCCCGTGAGCTTGCAAGACAGATGATAAGAATCGGAAATAAAGCCGGTAAGGAAACAAAAGCTATGATAACCAACATGGACACGGTTCTTGGGGTAAATGTCGGTAATTCTCTTGAGGTTATAGAAGCAATTGAAACACTGAAAGGAAATGGTCCAGAGGATTTTAATACACTTATTACCGAGGCAACAGTCCTGATGCTTAAAATGGGGGTTGGAATAACCGATGAAGAAGCAAGGAAGAGAATAACTGAAGCTATAGAGAGTGGAAAAGCTCTTGAAAAGTTAGCTGAAATGGTTAGGTGCCAGGGTGGTGATCCTGCATATGTATATAATCCGGGTTTATTTAAAAGGGCTCAGTATAAGGGTGAGTTTAAGAGTAAACAAGAAGGATATATAAAGCATATGAATACAGAAGGCTGTGGTATCTGTGCTTGTATACTCGGAGCGGGAAGAGAAACCAAGGAGTCGGATATAGATTTTAGTGCAGGTATAGAATTTATAAAAAAGACAGGCGATTATGTAAGTGAGGGTGAGGTTCTTGCCTGCCTTTACAGTAACAGTGAAGAAAAACTAAATACAGGATTAGAGTACCTAAAGGATGTATATACATTTTCAAAGGATGCACCACCTGAGGAAATAATAATCCACGAAATAATAGAGTAATCTGACTGTATCAGACGTCAAGACTCGCTAGCGAGTCTTGACGTTCACGAATAATAACTAATTCACAAGGTCAGTGATAATCACACAGGATTCATGATTACTCTTAAAAAACTCTAATTCATCTTCGGTTATATTACAACCCATAATATTGAGTGTTTTTAAGTTTTGAAGATTATAAAGTGGTGTCAGGTCAGACACGGTAGTATAGGATATATCCAAAAACTCAAGACTATTAAGAGAAGCCAAATCGGAAATCTCTGATATGGGATTATCAGAGAGAACCAGTGTTTTCAGGGATTCGGAAAGCTTGAGGTCAGATATATCCTTTATATTTTTGTTGGATAAAAACAGTTCATCTATATTACCTGGATTAGTTTTGTTTTTATGATTGGGAGTAGGCATACTTTTCTCGGTATTAATAGTGTTACTCTTTATACTAGGTGTACTCACGCTTGAACTTTTTTTGTTGCCCAAATACATGTATCCGATTCCTATAGCTATGATAGATGCCCAAATAATAGGAAAAACAGGAGTTTTTCTTTTTTGGGAGCTTTTCTTTAGACTTTTAATGATTTTTGTTTTGTACTTAATCTGCTCTTTTTTTTCTGTTTTTCCAAATATAAGAGTTGCATCTGAGTTATCAAATACATATCTATTTTGAGATGCATAAGATATATTTTCTAAAAGTAATTTTTCATATATATTTTCCTGATCATTTTGTCTATGTAGCTTTAAAAGCATATCGGATAGATGAGAATTCGATTTTTTAAGAAGATTCTGAACTAAATTATACAGACGATTCTTTGCTTCATTCATAAGCTTTTGGTTAAATTCTCCTATATAACACAGGTCACAAAGCATGAAATGATTATGATTATATAATATATTGGGCATATGGATATCGTAGTAAGGCATTTTTAAATCGGTAAGAAGGTTAAGAGCGACTGTTATATCAGAGCCAAGTCGAAGAATGTCTGCACAAGAAAGCCCTTCCATGTATATCATTTTACCTGCCGGAAGGTGCTCTTCAAAAAAAATGTAAGCCATATCTTCTATAATTTCATAAAATAATGGTGTACAAATATAAGGACAGCTAATCTTGTGATATACTTTAAAGTGCGCGTCAGAAAACTCGTCTGCCGGGATTGTTTTCATGATATAATCCTTACAGCTTTCTGTATCAGTAACAAGGTAGACAGCTGAATTAAAACCCCTAAGGACTAGTTTTTTGCCAACGTAACGACCTTCCAAAGAAGTATTTATAAACAGTTCATGTATATTATAAAATGTCAAAATTTTTCCTCCTTATCAAAAATTTTAAGTGTGAAGCAATCGATAATTCTCTCCTCTGATACTGCGACAACAGTAGTTATACCGGCTTTTTTAACAGAGATATAACCTGAATTATATGAGGCAAGTTCGGGATCTAAAACTGCTATTTTTATATTATTGTAAGTTAGAATTTCATCAGTATAAGCAGCAGAAAAAAGCTCCGGCTTTAGAATATAAGTAAATCGAGATAAAACTTTCGGATTGGTATGTAAAAATATTAAAGAAGAGTGAAATACAGGGTGCTTTACACTTAAATCCAATTCTATATCTACATTTTTTGATGGTTTTGAAGTGTGTGTATGTATATTGTTTTCAGTTTTTTTCTTCTTTGATGAAGAACCTGATGTGGTATGATTTACGGGCTTTTTCTGCTTAGGTTTTGTTGTTCTGGGCTTAGTTGGAGAGTTAGTCTTTGCAGGCGTAGGAGTCTTAGTTGGAGAGTTAGTCCTTGTAGCCGTAGGAACCTTAGTTGGAGAGCCGGTCCTTGCAGGTGTGGGAGTCCTGGTTGGGTTAGGGTGGGATGTCTTACTAGAAACCGGTTTTGGGGTATACGTATGGGCATCGGGTGTTTTAGTAGACTTCGGTTTGGGCATTACAGGGGCCGAGGTGTGTGAAGAGGGTTTCTCAGTATTTCTGGGTTTTATATTATTGTCGGACTTGCACTTGTATGAAGTATTAATGTTTATAGAATAATCGTCTTTATTCTCAATTGAAAGAAGATATTTTCCGGTTGATCGTGGAGTAATGTCAATAATATAGCGCATTTTCATGGAATCATAATAAATTGAATCCCATGAAATTAAGGATTTTTGGGGAGAAAACAGAGATATGTCTGTTAACTCACGATTTTCCGGTTTTATATAAACATATACTTTAATTGGAACACCTGCAGATGTAGCAGTAATTTGATAATATCCAACGCTTTTTGGATTTAAATCTGTATTTATGGATGAGCCTTCTGAAAGAACATATATAGATGCACCTTTCACTGAGCACGGCTCAAAACAATTAAGAATTAAAAAATTTAATAATAAAAAGAAGATGGGAATAAGTTTATGGTTTTTCATATTAATCCTTTCCCACTTCAAAACCATAAGCACATTATAGAGAGGTTGTTTTGATTTGTCAAATGAAATTTATTTATAGTCAAAATAGTTATGAAATATATAATCCTGAATCAGTTGTTATGTGTATGGAAGATAAAAGATATATGGGATATCTTGCATATGATTTGGATGAAAAAGAAAAGACTCATACAGCTCAGATAGAAGAAAACCCAAATAATAGTGGGAATTCCATAGTGTCAAAAGAGAATATTTCAAATAATAATGAAATTAAAACAGAAAATACAATATGCACTGAAAGGAAACACCTTTATCAGATTCCATTGTCTACCTCCTAAAAAATATTGATTAATTTTGATATTTTTATAAATATATCAATCCAGATTTCTAAAGTCAATACCTCGTGCATGAATCGCCCTTTTTACCGCTCTTTTTTACATGAATAGCCATTTTTTGGAAAACTATATTGATTTTTGAAAGGGTTCTTTTTATAATTAGAGTAAGAACAGTTGGTTCATTTGAACAAAACGATTGGAGGAGCTATGGGAATTTACTTAAATCCGGGATATGAGAATTTCAGACGAACTTTATCAGCACAAGTTTATGTTGACAAAACCATGATGATAAGCGAGCTTAATAAGATGATTGATACAGGGAACAATTATATCTGTATCTCGCGTCCCAGACGTTTTGGAAAAACCATTGCAGGGAATATGATAAGTTCATATTACTCAAAGGGGTGTGACTCTAAAGAATTGTTTTCCGGTCTAAAAATATCAAAAGTCCCTGAGTTTGAGGAAAAACTTAATAGCTATAATGTCATTAAAATTGACCTTAACAGCGAATATCAGAATATTAAAGATAAAAGACGCTTAATGGAATCTATTAAGAATGATATTAAATTAGAAATCCAAAAAGAATATCCTCATATTGTGTTAAACGAAGATGATACATTGGCAAAGTGCATTTTAAAAGTGTATAGTGAAACAAATGAAACCTTTGTAATTATAATAGATGAGTATGATGTGTTAATTCGAGAAAATGTGGATGATTTACTTTTTAATGAATACTTGAGTTTCTTAAATGGTCTTTTTAAGAGTGATACACTTCGTCCTGCGATTTCTCTGGCATATCTTACAGGTATACTGCCGGTAGTAAGAGATAAGGTTCAATCGAAGCTAAATAACTTTGTGGAATATACGATTCTTGATGCTGCAGAATTATCAGAGTATATAGGTTTTACTTCTCAGGAAATCAAATCTCTTTGTGAAGAATATGATATGGATTTTAAAGAAATGAAAAGCTGGTACGATGGTTACAGTCAAAATGGGTACGAAATATACAATCCTGAATCTGTTGTAAGGAGTATACAAAGAAAAAA